>ENA-OROQ01000167-OROQ01000167.1-human-gut-metagenome-genome-assembly--contig:-NODE-167-length-98851-cov-15.738_pt1 | contig 98851 bp, 97 predicted proteins | sample MGYA00242136_ERZ509062 | MGnify/ENA primary metagenome ERZ509062 (study PRJEB26280, sample SAMEA2338735) | human gut metagenome | biome: human gut; feature: human-associated habitat; material: faeces...
TTTTTATTTCATGGTACAGTTATCAAGTCAGATATTGTTCCATGAATAATTCAGGTTGTATTTTGATAAAAAGAGATTTCTGAAAATATTTTGTTTAGATCATTGCGTCTACGTCAGTTAAAACTTCATCCATGATCGCCATAGCATCCCGAAGTTCTGTTTCTGTAATGATCAATGGTGGAGCCACAATAATATTATTTTCGTGGCTGTAGGTTGAGAATCCTTTTTTCTTCAGTGCCCCAATAATTCCTCCCATGATATTTTCTGGATCTTTATTGTATTCCACTAATGGTTCTTTTGTTTCTTTGTCTTTGACTAATTCGATCGCAGAGAATAATCCTTTGTATCTGACATCTCCGACACATGGATGTTTTCTCTTTAATTCTTCTTCAATCTGTCCTAAGATCTTACCCATCGCTTTGGAACGTTCTACTAATTTTTCTTCTTTGTATACATCTAGAGTTGCAATTCCTGCGGCACAGGCAAGTGGATGTCCAGAATAGGTTAATCCACACATTAACTTGTGGTCATCAAAATAATCTGCGATCTTCTTGTCTACGATGACACCTCCTAATGGAACATATCCACATGTGATTCCTTTTGCGAAACTTACAAGATCTGGTTTGACATCCCAGTTTTCAAAGGCAAACATCTCTCCGGTTCTTCCCCATCCCATCATAACTTCATCACAGATCATCATAATTCCAAATTCGTCACAGATATCGCGGATTCCCTGAAGATATCCATCTGGTGGGATAATACAACCATTAGATCCTGTGATCGTTTCACATTCGATTGCTGCGATAGAGTATGGATCCTCGTAAATGATCTGTTCTCTTAATTTGGCAAGATAATATTTTGTTGCTTCTGCCTCACTCTTGAATTCGATCGGTTCACGGTAGATGTATGGATCAAAAAATTTGACATATCCTGATACACCATTACTTTCACAATTAAATCTTCTTGGTTCACCAGTTAAGTTTCCTGCTCCCATGGTTGATCCATGATAGGAACGATAACGGCTGAATACTTTGTTTCTTCCTGTGTATAATCTTGCCATCTTTAATGCGTTTTCGTTGGCATCTGCTCCACCCAATGTAAAGAATACTTTACTCATGTTATCAGGTGCTAATTCGATGATCCTGGATGCTAGTTCTGATTTTACATCAACTGCATATCCTGGCCCAATAAATGGTAACTTATGGGCCTGTTCAGCGATCGCATCTGCTACTTTTTCATTTCCAAAACCAATATTTAAATTAACCAGCTGAGAACTCATATCATAATATTTATTTCCGTCAATATCATAAAAATAAATTCCTTCTGCTTTGGCAACAACGGTTGGATCTAATGCTCCCTGTACACACCATGAATGAAGTACGTGTTCTTTGTCTAATGTTTTGATCTCTTCTTTGCTCATTTCTCTCATAATCATATCCTCCTGTTAGTCTTCCCATAGCTGTTTGTATATGTTGATCATATCTTGTTTGGTAACTTCTTTTCTTGTGTTTGATGGACTGCCACTTGCCAATGCATCTGCTGCCATCTTTTCTATCACTTTCATGAATTCTTCTTTGTTGATCCCATATTCTTCAAGTGTCGGAATCTCACATTCTTTGCAGATGTCTTCTAATGCTTTAATAAATGAATCTGCTGCCTCGACATCAAAATCTGTATCTTTTGCAACTCCGATCGCTCTTCCTAAAAATGCAAATCTCTCAATGGCTCCATCTTTTGCAAATGCCAGACATTTACTTATCAACATTGCATTGGACATTCCATGAGGAACATGAAATAATGCTCCGATCGGACGGCTCATTCCATGTACGATCGTTACGGATGAATTCGTAATAACTACACCTGCTTCTAAGGCTGCAAGTGCCATCTGTTCTCTGGCTTCTTCATTTTGCCCATCCTTGTATGCAATTGGCAGATACTTAAAAATACGTTTAATTGCAGAGATTGCAAATGTATCTGTTAGTGGCTGTGCTTTCTTTGAAGTATATCCTTCCACCGCATGTGTCAAGGCGTCAAGCCCTGGGGCAGCTGTGACTGATCTCTGACTTGTAAGTGTAAATGTATAGTCCACAATAGCTATATCTGGCATCAATACCGGCCCTTTTAATAGCATCTTGATATCTGTTTTTGTATCTGTGATGACGGTAAACCATGTTGCTTCTGATCCCGTTCCTGCGGTTGTCGGAATTGCGATCATTTTGGGAAGTGCTGTTGTGATCTCTTTTCCCATAAAATCTGCGATCGTTTTGTCAGGCTCTGCTGCCAGCAATGCGATTGCTTTCATGGAATCTAAAGGACTACCTCCTCCGATACCGATCAGAAAATCACATCCTTCTTGTTTATAGACTTTTGCACCCTCTTTGATCATTACATCTGTTGGTTCTCCAGTAATTTCTGTATATATAGCATATTGAATGTTAAGTTTCTCTAAGATTTCTGTGATCTTTTTTACATTTCCTACACGTTCCATGACCTTACCAGATACGATCAGAGCCTTTTTTCCGGCTGTTTGGAATTCATTTTCTGCATCTTGTAATGCACCTTTTCCTGTGATGACTTTTCCTGGCATTACAAACTCATGACTCATATTATCCGCCTCCTTGTTGGTCGTTTTGTTATTTCTTTTAACAATTTAGATAATAACACTTTCATTTTTTCCTACCAATATCCATACATTCTAAAGATTTTCATATCTCTTTGTCCACAGTAGACAAAGACCTTGTTATTTTCGTGCAAAAAAGATGATCCATTTCTGAATCATCTTTCCTTTTAGCTTTCCCGATGAAAAAATTTTTGTATTTTAAATGCCAACCGAAGATTAAACTGCACATTAACATCATGAATATCTTTCTTTAATAATTCCTGAATCCTTTTGATCCTGTATTTCACTGTGTTTCGATGTACGTATAAACGCTCTGTTGTCTTTGTGATATTGCAATTTTCCTGTAAATATACATCTAATGTTGTGAGAAATTCTGAATCATTTTCCTGATCGTATGCTATCAAGATACCTACTTGTTCTTCCACGATCCTTTCCAGTATATTATTATCTCTGATTGAAAACAACAATTGATAAATTCCCATTTCTTCATACATTCTGTATTGCCCTGTTCGTTTACACATATGAAGCATATTTAACGCATGCCTTGCTTCTGTGGCACTGTCTTTTAAATCTGTAACTGACTCAAAGATATCCCCGGCTCCAGCACTGATCGTAATATCTTTATGATAGATCTGATAGAAAGACTCTATATCATCCCGAAGTTTACCAACCATTTCATGCAGCGGCTGATCTGTTTTGGGGAGATCATAAATCACAACGACTCCTTCTTTTTCAACTAATGTAAAAATCGTTCTCTGTAGATTTAAACTTTGTCTCGCTGCCTGCATCAGATGTTCTAAATCTCCGTTCTCTTCATCTGGTGACAAAAATAAAGCGATATGTCTTCTTTGGGAATCGAATCCAAAGTTTTCCGCTCTTTCTTGTATTTCTTCTGATGGTTCATACAAACACTCTTTCATAAATTTCTCCACTGAATTCTGATATTCCTGTGTGTTGTATACATTTCGATAAATTTCTGAAATGATCCTTGTGATCGGAACATCATATGGAAGTGTCATCAGTGGAATATTTAGTTTCTGTGCATGATCGATCCATTCTTGTGTTACATCTTTGATATATGGTCCAATCTCCACCACGATTCCTGCTACATAATTTTTCGCAACCGTTTCAATAAGTAGTTTCATTTCGTTGTCAATATCGTGAAATCCAACACCACTTGTAAATACCAGCTCACCTCTGCCTGCCCAGTTTACTCCATCTGCCATCTCAATCACATGAGCTCCTGTGATCTCTCTTAATAAAATATTATTTCCTGTCAGCAATTTTCCTTTCTGAAAATCTTTTAACTGAAAAAGTTCTTCGTATTTCATATGTATCACCTCATTTGCGCTATGTATGATCATGAAACTTTAATCCTCTGATAAAAAGAAAAAGCCTTCCAATAGATTTCTCCATTGAAAGGCTCTGTATATTCTTCGTATCTTCCGTAACGTATGATTAACGTTTTGAGAACTGTGGTGCACGACGTGCTTTGCGAAGACCTGGTTTCTTTCTTTCTTTCATTCTTGGGTCTCTTGTTAAGAATCCAGCTTTCTTTAATGTTGAACGGAATTCTCCATCAACCTGTAATAAAGCTCTGGAAATACCATGACGGATTGCTCCAGCCTGTCCTGTAAATCCACCACCATGAACGTTTACTAATACATCATATTTGTCAATTGTATCTGTTGCAACTAATGGCTGACGTACAACTACTTTTAATGTTTCTAATCCAAGATATTCGTCGATATCTCTTTTGTTGATTGTGATTTTTCCTGTTCCAGGTACTAAATATACTCTGGCAACACTGTGTTTTCTTCTACCAGTTCCGTAATATTTTGCTGTAGCCACTGCTTCTTCCTCCTTCAAAAATTAATACTTGATCTCTAATGCTTTTGGCTGCTGAGCTGCATGGTTGTGCTCTGCACCTGCATATACGTGAAGTTTCTTAATCATCTGTCTTCCTAAAGGTCCTTTTGGAAGCATTCCTTTAACTGCAAGATAGATTACGTCTTCAGGTTTTTTAGCTAATTTTTCTTTTAATGTCTGTTCTTTCATTCCACCAACATAGTCTGAATGATGATAGTAGATCTTCTGGTCTAATTTCTTACCAGTTACTTTGATCTTCTCAGCGTTGATAACGATCACGTTATCTCCTGTATCGATATGTGGTGTATAAGTTGGTTTGTTTTTACCTCTTAAGATTGTTGCGATCTCAGATGCTAAACGTCCTAATGTATGTCCTGTAGCATCAACTACATACCATTCTCTTTCAATTGTTGATGGGCTGGCCATAAAACTTTTCATGGTGTTCCTCCTTAAAATTTCTATCAATCATATGTGTCTATATTAAATACTCCCACCGGGGCATTGGGGTAGTATTCTCTCGCATGTCACAGTTTCTTATTATATAATACGCAGCCGGGTGTGTCAAGATTTTTTCTCGTTGTTTTTGATAATTTTTTGATGTTATCCACAAGATGGTCTTGATTTCAAAATTTTATCCACAATATATGGGTATATTATGTCCGTATATGTTAAAACATTGTTGATAAATCTCAATGTCAAATAAGATATGCTACAATCGGCAGCGTTATGATCGATAACAGTGTTGTCAGTACAATTCCTCTGCTGCAGATCGAACTGTCTAATCCATAATCGATTGCCATCATCACTGCCATGCTTCCATTTGGCATTCCAAACATTAATACCATGATCCCAGAGAGAACAGGATCTAAATGAAACAGCCGGATCGCAAATGCTGCGATCATTGGGATCACCAGCATCTTTAAAAATGTAAACTGATACATCTTGATGTCTTTGAAAACTTCGATCAGCGGCATCTTCGCTAAAGATACCCCGGTAATGATCATGGAGAGTGGGATTGCTGCATTTCCTAAGTATTGTACAAAACTTACCGCAGGTGCTGGTGCGTCGATCTGAAATGCAAAAATCAATAACGCAGCCAGACATGCGACCATTCCTGGATTGATCATCTTTTTCCAGTGGAATATGATCTTAGCTTTTTGTCCTGTCTGCATGGCACGTTCTTTCTCAAAAAGATAAATTCCATAGGTGTAAAAGAGAATATTATATACCAGTGTATACAGTGCTACATAAAAAATAGCTCCTCTACCGTATAATTCTTCAATGATCGGAATCCCCATAAATCCAAGATTCGAAAAGATCAGCATCACTGCATAGATATTTCTTTCATCTTTTTTTACACCTAGAATACGAACAAATGCCGGACTGATCAGGATCAATACCACAAATAAGCTCACTGCAAGGATCAGGTCCATGATCACAAGATTCCAGTTTCCATTTCCAACGGAACCGATCACGCCAGATATGATCAATGCAGGATTAAATATATTTACGATCAGTCCTGATATCTGTGAACTTGTATCATCACTGATCCATTTTTTCTTATAACTTAGGTATCCGATCAGCATAAAACCAAACAATACTAACAATTTCTGAAATATGATAAAGCTATTCTGCATTCTCGCGGTCCTCCGGATATTCGATCTGAATTAATGTCAAGCCTTTTGCTGGAAGTTTTGGTCCTGGTGTAACTCTTTCTTTGGATGCTAAGATTTCTTTGACCCATTGTGGTTCTTGTTTTCCTCTTCCGACCTCTAAAAGCGTTCCTGCCATTAAACGTACCATATTATAGAGAAAACCGCTTCCTGTGACTCTCATTGTGATATATCTGCCATTTTGTGTCACATCACATTCGTAAATCTCTCTGACATAGGATGTAACCTGTGCTTTACTGCTGCACATGCTGATAAAACAGTGTTCTCCTAAGAAATAAGAAGCTGCTTCTTTCATTTTCTCCACATCAAGTGGTACATATACAAAATGATGATGTCTGCTTGTCACGGGATTGTCGTATCTTGCATTGTAAAAGGTATATTCATATGTCTTTCTTGTATCCTGAAACCTTGGATGGTAGTCTAATGGCACTTCTTTGGAGTCCTGAATAATGATATCTTCTGGTAGTCTTGCATTTAATGCTTTTGCCATCTTCTCTCCCGGAATACGGCTTTCTGTGTCGAATACAGCTACATTTCCTAATGCGTGGACTCCTGAATCAGTTCTGCTGGCTCCGATCACTTTGATATCTTCTCCTGTCAGTTCTGATATATGCTTATTTAAGACACCTTCGACTGTAATCTCGTTTGGCTGTACCTGCCATCCACAATAACCAGTTCCATCATAGGCTACGATTAATTTTACTCGTTTCATCGTATCTTACCTCCATGGACTGAAAAAGGATAAATAGATCATCACTGCTAAAAATACCAACAGGACGATATATGCTATTTTATCTCTTTTCTCGTATTTTAATGGTTTTAATTTAGTTCTTCCAACACCGCCATGGTAACAACGGGATTCCATTGCCATTGCAAGGTCATTCGCTCTTCGGATTGCTGCTACAAACAGTGGTACTATAATTGGAACCATGCTTTTTACTCGTTTTAAGAGACCTCCGGATTCAAAGTCGATTCCTCTGGCTGTCTGGGCTTTCATGATCTTTTCTAATTCTTCTGTTAGGATTGGAATAAATCTCAGTGCGATTGACATCATCATAGCAATCTCATGTACTGGTACTCCGACTTTATTTAAAAATCCCAGTGATTTGTCTAGTCCGTCTGTCAGTTCATTTGGTGTTGTTGTAAATGTCAGTAAAGACGTTCCTAATACCAGCATGATCAGACGGCTTCCCAGATAAATAGTTGTCCTGATCCCTTCTGCAGAAATTGATATGATCCAGAACTGGATCACTGGTTTTCCTGGAATAAATAACATATTGATCATTACAGAGAATAATAAGATCACTGCAATTGCTTTTAATCCTCTTAAAATATATTTTACAGGTACCTTTGAAATCTTGATCATTATGATCAAAAATAATAGTGACATCACATAAGTTGCAGGTGCTTTATGCATAAATAATGTAATGACGTAGATCAAGACTGCAAATAATTTCACTCTCGGATCGAGTCTGTGGATCAGAGAGTCTTCTTTATAATATTGTCCAATTGTTATATCCTTGAGCATTTTATTTTCCTCTCAGTCCTTTTAGTCCTTCTAAAATTGCTTCTTTTGTTTCTTCTAATGTCAATAAATCCCTCTGGATTGGGAACCCTCTGTCTGCGAGTTCTTCACATACTTGACGATAAAACGGTACAGCAAGTCCTGCTTCTTCTAGTTCTTTCTTGTGAGAGAATACTTCTTTTTTATCTCCTTCATACATGACCTGTCCGCCATTCATAACGATCACACGTTGTGCATAGTCTGCAACATCTTCCATACTGTGTGATACCAGAATGATCGTGATCTTCTTTTCTTCATGGAGTTTCTTTAACAGATTTAAGATCTGATCTTTTCCGACCGGATCAAGTCCTGCTGTTGGTTCATCCAAAATAAAATATTCTGGCTCCATTGCAAGAATCCCTGCGATCGCTACTCTTCGCTTCTGTCCGCCAGATAATTCAAATGGCGATTTTTGATATAATTTCTCTGGTAATCCAACATCTTTTAAACATTTGACAGCAATCTCTGTTGCTTCTTCTTTCGTCTTTCCAAAGTTCATTGGTCCAAAACATACATCATCTAAAATCGTTGTCTCAAATAGCTGATGTTCTGGATACTGAAAACATATACCGACTTTTCCACGTAATTCTCGTAATGGGTATCCTTCTGAATATATATCTTCATCATCGAAATATATTGTTCCAGACGTTGGTTTGATCAATCCATTTAGATGCTGGATCAATGTTGATTTTCCAGAACCTGTGTGTCCGATCACTGCAATGAATTCTTCTTTTTTTATTTCTAAGTTTACATCTTTTAATGCGTAATTCTTCTTGCTAGAATTATCTTCATATGCGTAACTTACATGTTCTAAACGAATTGACATAATTCCTCCACCAGCTCTTCCTTTGTTGTTATCGTATCTGACAAGTTAACACCTTCTTTTTTAAGTTCCCATGCAAGTTCTGTTGCATACGGAACTTCCAGACCTAATGTTTTCATCTCATCAACCCTTGAAAAGATCTCTTTTGGTTTTCCGTCCATAACAATCTTTCCTTGATCCATCACGATGATACGGTCTGCTAAGATTACTTCTTCCATATGATGTGTCACCATAAGGATCGTGATATTCTTTTCTTTATTCAATGCTTTCACTAGCGACAAAACATGTCTGCGGCCTTCTGGATCCAGCATGGCTGTTGGTTCGTCTAATACAATACATTCTGGCTCCATTGCCATGATCCCTGCAATTGCTACTCTCTGTTTCTGTCCACCAGAAAGATGATTGGGACTTGCTTCTTTATATGCGATCATTCCCACACCTGTCAGAGCTGCTGTGATCCTTGTCCAGATGTCTTTGGGTTCCACTCCGAGATTCTCTGGACCGAAGGCTGTGTCTTCTTCTACCGTTGTTCCTACGATCTGGTTATCTGGATTCTGGAATACGATTCCTGCACTCTGTCTGACTTTTAAGAGGGTACTTTCATCTTTTGTATCCATTCCTTTGATATATACTGCGCCTTCTGTCGGCATGAGCAGGCCATTGATATGCTTCGCAAGAGATGATTTCCCGGAACCATTCTTTCCAAGGATTGCTACGAATTCACCTTTCTCAACATTGATGTCAATATGATCGATTGCTGCGATCTCTTGTTTATCTTCTTCTGTATCTCCATAGGTCACATATTTGTGAACTAAGTCTTTTATTTTCAATATGGACATAATATTCTCCTATCTGATCCGTAATAAGGATAGTATACTATTTCCCATAAAAAAAGAAAAGTCTTATCCCAGTTGTTCCGGAATAAGACCTCTTTGTTGTTGTCGATTTGGAATTTAAATAATATAGTCAGTATTGAACTGTTGATTAAACTAATTCAAGTACTACTTTTAATGCTGCATCACCTTTACGCTGAGCAATCTTAACGATTCTTGTGTAACCACCGTTACGTTCAGCATATTTTGGTGCATACTCGTCGAATAACTTAGCTGTTAAATCAACTTTCTTTGTATTAGCTTTCTTACCAGCTGCTTCTGTAGGAACTTCTGTTACAGGATATAATACCTTTAACATCTGTCTTCTTGCATGTAAGCGGGATGGTAAATCTTTTTTGATTTCTTTCTGAACTGTTTCATAAACAGTAACTTTCTTACCATCTACAACTTCTTTCACGCGTTTTCCGTTTTCGTCTTTCTTAGCAACTTTAGCGTCAACTGTAACTGTTTCAAAGTTGTCTTTTTCTTTTACAGCTAAAGCGATCAGTTTCTCAGCTACCTTACGGATTTCTTTTGCTTTTGCTTCAGTTGTAACGATCTTTCCATGATGTAACAGATTTGTTACTTCTGCACGGATCAGTGCTTTTCTCTGGGAAGCTGTTCTTCCTAATTTTCTGTATTTTGCCATTATAATGACCTCCTGTGTTTTTTCGCCTTGCTTACTTATGCCTTCAGCCTAGGCGGGTCTGGTTTCTATTCTTCTCCTGAACTTAGGGATAATCCTAATTCACTTAACTTAGCTAAAACTTCTTCTAATGATTTACGTCCTAAGTTACGAACTTTCATCATATCTTCTGAAGTCTTATTAGTTAATTCTTCTACTGTATTGATGCCAGCTCTCTTTAAGCAGTTGTATGAACGAACAGATAATTCTAATTCGTCAATGCTCATCTCAAGAACTTTTTCTTTCTCGTCATCTTCTTTTTCTACCATGACTTCTGCTGTCTTGGCATTCTCAGAAAGATCTACGAATAAGTTTAAGTGCTCGCATAATACTTTCGCTGCTAAACTTACAGACTCATCTGGTGTTAATGTTCCGTTTGTGAATACATCTAATGTTAATTTGTCATAATCTGTGATCTGACCTACACGAGTATTCTCAACCTTTAAGTTTACACGCTCAACTGGTGTGTAAATCGCATCAACTGCGATCTCATCGATTGCTTTTCCTTCTTTGTCTGCTTTGTCTGCGCCTACATATCCGCGTCCGTTTGTGATTGTAAGCTCCATATCCAGTTTGCTGCTGTCATCGCTTAATGTTGCGATCACAAGCTCTGGATTTAAGATTTCGATATCACTGTCCGCTTTAATATCTCCGGCAGTTACTACACCCTTTCCTGAAAACTCGATATAAGCCTGCTTTGTTTCAGCGGATGAGCTGTTGTTTTTAATTGCCAGAGATTTGATATTCATGATGATCTCAGGTACATCTTCTTTAACCCCTGGGATGGAACTGAACTCATGCAGAACACCTTTGATCTTTACTGAACTTACTGCTGCACCTGGCAGAGAAGAAAGCATGATACGTCTTAAGGAGTTACCTAAAGTTGTACCATAACCTCTTTCCAAAGGTTCCACAACAAAGCGTCCAAAACGGTTATCTTCTGAAATCTCATTAATCTCAATATTTGGTTTTTCAAATTCAAACATACGTGCCCTCCTTTTGGCTTAGGTTTAACTTGAGGGTTATTATTTAGAATATAACTCGACGATTAATGTTTCGTTAACTGGTACGTCGATCTCATCTCTTGATGGAAGTTCTTTTACAGTTCCTGTAAAGTTATCATGATCTGCTTCTAACCATGAAGGGATCATTCTTCCTTCTGTTACTTCTAAGATCTCTTTGTATCTTGGAGATGTTCTATGTTTTTCTTTGATTTCGATAACGTCCCCGACTTTAACCTGGTAAGAAGGAATGTTAACCTGTTTTCCATTAACTAATACATGTTTATGGTCAACGATCTGTCTGCATTCTTTTCTTGTTCTTCCGTATCCTAAACGGAATAATACGTTATCTAAACGAAGCTCTAATAATGTCATCAGGTTTGTACCAGTCTGACCTTTCATTCTTTCTGCTTTTGCATAGTAGTTACGGAAAGGTTTTTCTAATACACCATAGATGAATTTAGCTTTCTGTTTTTCGCAAAGCTGAAGTCCGTATTCACTTTTCTTTCTGTTTGCTCTATTTAAACTTCTGTTTGATTTTTTATCAATTCCTAAAAAGACAGGATCTAAACCTAAGGATCTACATCTCTTTAAGACTGGAGTTCTATCTACTGCCATCTTTAATTATCCTCCTAAATTAGACTCTTCTACGTTTTGGTGGGCGACATCCATTATGTGGAACAGGTGTTACATCGCTGATGCTTGTAACTTCTAATCCTGCTGCTGATAAAGCACGGATTGCTGCTTCTCTTCCTGATCCTGGACCTTTAACCATTACATCTACTGATTTTAATCCATGCACTAATGCTGCTTTTGTTGCAGTTTCAGCTGCCATCTGAGCTGCATATGGTGTAGATTTTTTGGATCCTCTGAATCCTAATCCACCTGCACTTGCCCAAGAAAGAGCATTTCCCTGTGCATCTGTTAATGTAACGATTGTATTATTAAAAGATGACTGAATATGTGCCTGTCCGTGCTGTACATTCTTCTTTACACGTTTTTTTGCACTTTTCTTTGTAACTTTAGCCATAATTACGTATACCTTTCTTTCTTCATTTCAATTCCAAAAAGATTGCCGATACTGCAAATCTTATGCTATTCCTGACTGTCCATACAGCCGGGTGTGTCATAACACTACAAATCTAGTGTTTATTATTTCTTCTTGTTAGCTACTGTTTTCTTAGGACCTTTACGTGTTCTTGCGTTAGTCTTTGTTTTCTGTCCACGGCAAGGAAGTCCCTGTCTATGACGTTTTCCTCTGTAGCATCCAATTTCTTTTAATCTCTTAATGTTAAGAGCGATTTCTCTTCTTAAATCACCTTCTACAACCTGTGTATCATTGATAACTGCACTGATTCTTTTAACTTCATCATCAGTTAAGTCGCGTACACGAGTATCAGGATCAACATTTGCCTCTGCCAAAATACGTTTTGCGCTTGAAAGACCGATTCCATAAATATAAGTAAGACCAATCTCTACACGCTTTTCTCTTGGTAAATCAACACCTGAAATACGAGCCATGTTTTTCTTTCCTCCAAAATAAATAATTACTTGTCTATTAAGGGCAATCCATATATCCGCAGTACGGTGAAATGATATATATGTCTCTTCCTCAAATTATCTTTCTATCTATAAATAATCAGTATGAGCGTACCTGTACTCACACTGCAGCCGCCTAAATTATGCGAGTGTATCTCTACACATCACAAAATACACCTCTAAACTGTTCTTGCAGTAAATAGGTGAATACACAACAAACCAAGGATTATTGCGATATTCTTATCGAACGTCGTAATTATCCCTGTCTCTGTTTGTGTTTTGGATTCTCACAGATTACTCTGACAGATCCTTTTCTCTTGATAACCTTGCATTTTTCGCAAATTGGTTTTACAGATGCTCTAACCTTCACTTGAATATCTCCTTTCAAAAAACGTTCGGGTATGATTATATCATCATATTCAGAATATTTCAAGACCTTTTTCGAATTTTATTTGTCTCTCCAGATAATTCTTCCTTTTGATAAATCATATGGTGATAATGCCAGTGTTACTTTGTCACCTGGTAAAATCTTGATGTAGTTCATTCTAAGCTTTCCACTGATGTGAGCTAAAATTACGTGTCCACCTTCGATTTCTACCTTGAACATAGCGTTTGGTAACTTTTCTAACACTACTCCTTCAACTTCAATTGCTTCTGATTTTGCCATTTTACTCCTCCTATTCAGACAAAGTCAATATTTCACAACCATCTTCTGTGATGACGATCGTGTTTTCATAATGTGCAGCCAGACTTCCGTCTTCAGTAACAACTGTCCAGTCATCGTCCAGCCAGACAACATCATAACTACCTTCATTTACCATTGGTTCAATGGCAAGCGTCATTCCTGGTCTTAATTTCATTCCTTTTCTTCTTTGTTTGAAGTTCGGAATCTGTGGATCTTCATGAAGATGTGTTCCAATTCCATGTCCCACTAAATCTCTGACTACAGAATAACCATTACTTTCTACATATTTCTGAATTGCTTCAGATATGTCAAACAAATGATTTCCTGGAACTGCAAGTTTGATTCCTTCAAAGAAACTTTGCTTTGTTACTTCGATCAGTCTCTTTGCTTCTTCGGAAATATTTCCAACCGCATGTGTTCTTGCTGCATCGGAATGATATCCTTCATGGATCAGTCCTGCATCCAGACTTACAATGTCTCCATCCTGTAAAATCCGGTCTTTGCTTGGAATACCATGTACGACTTCGTCATTGACAGATACACAGATGGATGCCGGATATCCATTATAGTTTAAGAAGTTTGGTACACATCCAAGATCTCTGATCGCTTTCTCTCCAAACTGGTCGATCTCTAATGTAGAAATTCCTGGTTTTACAAAATCAGCTAACTTGTTGTGAACCTCTTCTAACATCTTACCGGCTTCTCGCATAAGTTCGATTTCTTTTTTTGATTTGATCGTAACTGCCATGGTCTGCCTCTTATCCTAAAATAGATTTAATTTCTTCAAAAACAACTTTGATATCCTGTGTTCCATCGATCTCGTGTAAGCTTCCTGCTTCTTTATAGTGTGCGATCAGTGGAGCTGTCTGTTCATGATAAACATCCAGACGTTTTTTTACAGTTTCTGCTTTATCGTCATCGCGAAGAATTAATTCTCCACCACATACGTCGCAGCAGTTTTCTTTCTTTGGAGGATTATACTGAACATGGAAGATTGCTCCACAGTCTTTGCAGGATCTTCTTCCTGACATTCTGTTGATGATATTTTCATCTGGAACTTCGATATCAATTGCAAATTCAATCTTCTCACCGTCTTTTGCAAGTGCTTCATCTAATGCATTTGCTTGTGGAATCGTTCTTGGAAATCCATCTAAAATATACCCTTTTTCACAATCATCTTTGTGGATACGGTCAACAACAAGATCGCATACAAGTTCGTCTGGAACTAACAGTCCTTTGTCCATGTATTCCTGTGCTTTCTTTCCAAGCTCTGTTCCTTCTTTAATATTTGCTCTGAAAATATCACCTGTTGAGATGTGTGGAATATCGTACGCCTGTGCAATCTGTTTTGCCTGAGTACCTTTTCCAGCACCTGGAGCTCCTAACATAATAATTTTCATGACAAATCCTCCTTTTGTCTCTCTTTTATTTTTAGTTACCATACAATTTGTTTCCATACCATCGTTTTTAATGCCATTGGGCTTTTGTGCTTATATAAAAACATTCCATATAAGCACAAAAAGCTGTAGTTGTCACTACAGCTTTTCTTATAGTTACTCACTCAAAAAACCAGAATAGTTCTGTACTAACAACTGTGACTGGATCTGCTTGATCGTCTCAAGGATAACACCTACTACGATGATGATAGATGTTCCTCCAAATGAAACGCTTGCTCCAAATACTCCATTAAAGAAGAATGGAACAACTGCCACGATCGTTAGTCCTGCAGCACCTATAAATATAATATATTTTAATATTTTATTCAAATAATCTACTGTAGGTTTTCCCGGTCGGATTCCTGGGATAAATCCACCCTGTTTCTTCATATTGTTTGAAATCTCTAATGGATTAAATGTAATCGATGTATAGAAATAAGCAAACAGTACTACTAAAACGATATAGATCAATAAACCGATCGATCTTTTTGGATGGGATGCATCAAACCAGGTAGATGAGTTCAAACTTGTTAATGCTTTGCCAATGAATCCGTTATTTTCGTATTTTAAGACATTCTGCAGCATGATTGGGAACTGCATAATGGATGATGCAAAGATAATTGGGATTACACCTGCTGTGTTAACTTTCAGCGGAATCTTACTCTGCTGTCCACCAACAAGTTTTCTTCCCTGCATCTTCTTAGAATACTGTACTGGGATATGTCTTTCCGCATCTGATAAAACGATAACGAATACGACAACTGCCAGAACAACTCCTACGATCACACATCCTGCGATCAGAGCTGGCCCGATCTGTTTTCCCTTCATAAACTGATTATAAAGAGAAGTAAAGTCTCCCGGCATTCCGGATACAATGTTTACGAGCAGGATAATGGAAATACCATTTCCAATTCCGCTCTCTGTAATACGTTCTCCAAGCCACATAACCAGAACTGCACCTGCGGTTAAAGCAATGATCATTGTAACAATGGTAAACGTTGTATAATCGGTACCTAATGCACCTTGATTGGCAAATCCGATCGCAAGTCCTGCGCCTTCGATGATCGCAAGTACAACCGTTACATATCTTGTAATCTTTGCCATTCTTTTTCTTCCGTCTTCTCCATCTTTCTGCATCTCTTCAAGAGCTGGAATAACGATCGTCATCAGCTGCATGATGATGGAAGATGTGATATACGGAGTTACACTTAATGCAAATACTGACATCTGCATGAAGGAGCCTCCGGTAAAAGAGTTCAATAGGCTGAACGAATCGCCTAATGTACTCTTTAAATAGGCACTGATCTGTGCACTATCGATTTCCGGAATTGGTAGTTGTGATCCAAAACGTACAACAATAAGAATTAGTGTCGTAAATAATAGCTTCTTTCTTAATTGCTTGTTTTTAAAAGCGCTGACAACAGCGTTTGACATACTAGATCACCTCAGCTTTTCCTCCAAGTGCTTCGATCTTCTCTTTAGCACTAGCACTAAATGCATTTGCTTTTACATTTAATTTCTTTGTTAATTCACCGTTTCCTAAGATTTTAACTCCATCTCTAGGATTTTTAACGATTCCTGCTTCGATTAAAGCTTCTACAGATACTTCTGCTCCGTCTTCAAATCTTTCTAAAGCTGAAAGGTTGATACCAACGATTTCCTTAGAGTTTCTGCATTTGAAACCTCTCTTAGGAATACGTCTGTATAAAGGCATCTGTCCACCTTCGAATCCAGGTCTTACTCCACCACCTGAACGAGCTTTCTGTCCTTTATGTCCTTTACCTGCAGTTTTTCCATTTCCTGAACCATGTCCACGACCTCTTCTGAAAGCGTCGCTATGTTTAGATCCTTCTGCAGGGCGTAAGTTTGATAATTCCATTCCGTTACACCTCCTTGCCGAATATTATTAGATTTCTTCTACTTTAACTAAATGTTTCACCTGGTGAATCATTCCACGTGTTGCTGCGTTATCAGGCAGCTCAACTGTTTTGTGAAGTTTTTTAAGACCTAATGCTTCAACAGTTTTTTTGTGCTTTGGAATTGCACCAATTGTAGATTTTACTAATGTGATTTTTAATTTATCTGCCATTTCAAAATTCCTCCTATCCTAAGAGCTCTTCTACTGATTTTCCACGTAGTTTTGCTACCTGCTCTGGAGTTTTTAAGTTCTTTAATCCTTCGATTGTTGCTAATACAACGTTCTGTTTGTTGTTAGAACCTAAAGATTTTGAACGGATGTTTTTATATCCTGCAAGTTCCAGAACGATACGGGAAGGTCCACCAGCGATGATACCAGTACCTTCTGGAGATGTTTTTAATAATACAGATGCTCCACCGAAGTTTCCTGTAAAGTCGTGTGGTGTTGTTCCTTTTTCATCGATTGGTACTTCAACAAGGCTCTTCATAGCTGCTTCTTTTCCTTTGCGGATAGCTTCTGGAATTTCAGCTGCTTTTCCTAATCCAGCACCAACATGACCATTTTTATCCCCTACTACAACCAGTGCTGCAAATCTCATGTTACGTCCACCTTTTACTACTTTAGTAACACGTTTGATGGATACAACTCTTTCTTCCAGCTCTAACTGACTAGGGTCAATAAGTGTATGCTTCATTTGACTTCCTCCTATTAGAATTTCAGACCAGCTTCACGAGCTGCATCTGCTAATGCTTCAATTTTACCATGATAAATAAATCCGCCTCTGTCAAAGACAACTTCTGTGATACCTTTTGCTAAAGCTCTTTCAGCGATTACTTTACCTAAGTAGCTAGCTGCGGCAACATCATTTGTTTTTTCCAGTTCTGCCTTTACGTCTTTCTGAGTTGTTGAAGCAGATACTAATGTATTTCCAACAGTGTCGTCAATAATCTGAGCGTACATATGATCATTACTTCTAAATACACTTAAGCGAGGTCTTTCGCTTGTTCCATTGATTCGATTACGAAGCTTGTAGTGTTTTTTCGCACGAATCTTGCTTCTTGATTCTTTTCTAATCATCCTATATCACTCCTTTATTTAGCCCCAGTTTTTCCAACTTTACGTCTGATAACTTCATCAGCATACTTGATACCTTTACCTTTGTAAGGTTCTGGTTTTCTAAGTTCTCTGATTTCAGCTGCGTACTGTCCAACTTTTTCTTTGTCGATACCTTTAACGATAATAATGTTCTGTCCGTCCATCTCTGTTTCGATTCCTTCTGGATCAGTCATAACTACCGGATGAGAGAAACCAAGGTTGAAAGTGATTTCTTTTCCCTTTTTCTGTGCTCTGTAACCAACACCGTTGATTTCAAGCTTCTTTTCGTATCCTTCAGATACACCTGTGATCATGTTTGCGATCAAAGATCTTGTAAGCCCATGTAAAGATTTCATTTTCTTTAAGTCATTTGGTCTTGTTACGACAACCTGATTATCTTCCTGTTTGATTGTCATTTCTACTGGTAAACATTTTTCTAATGTTCCTTTAGGACCTTTTACAGTCACTTTGTTTCCTTCTTCAATCTTTACCTCTACTCCTGCAGGGATATCGATTGGTAATCTACCTATACGAGACATAGGTTACCTCCTTAAATTGTCGGAAGGGACAGGGATATGTCCCTTCTGTTTTCAGAATAGTGAATGCTGGTTAATGTACAGTAAATCTTACCATACAAAAGCTAACACTTCTCCACCCACGTTCTGTTTTCTTGCTTCTTTATCTGTTAACAGTCCTTTGTTTGTAGAGATGATCGCAATACCAAGTCCTCCTAATACTTTAGGAAGCTCTTCAGCTCCTGCGTATACTCTAAGTCCTGGTTTAGAGATTCTCTTAAGTCCTGTAATGATTTTTTCGTTTTTGTCAGCACCGTATTTTAATGTGATTACGATTGTGCTGAAAGAACCTTCTTCTTTGATGTCATATGCTTTGATGAAACCTTCTTTTAATAAGATTTCTGCAATCGCTGTCTTCATCTTAGAAGCAGGAATTTCTACTGTATCATGTTTCGCAGTATTTGCATTACGGATTCTTGTAAGCATATCTGCAATAGGATCGCTCATTGTCATTTTCGTGTTCCTCCTTCCTTAATCTTACCAGCTTGCCTTCTTGACACCTGGAATCTGTCCTTTATATGCTAATTCACGGAAGCAAACTCTGCAGATACCATATTTTCTTAAATATGCATGTGGACGTCCGCAGATTCTGCAACGGCTATATTCTCTTGTTGAGAATTTTGCTTTTCTTTTCTGTTTTGCAACCATTGACTTCTTAGCCATGGGAACCCTCCTAACTATTTCTTAAACGGCATACCAAATAAAGTTAATAATTCACGAGCTTCTTCATCAGTGTTCGCTGTTGTAACGAAGATGATGTCCATTCCTCTTACTTTGTCTACTTTATCGTATTCGATTTCTGGGAAAATTAACTGTTCTTTAATACCTAATGCATAGTTACCTCTTCCATCGAAAGAGTTCTGGTTAACTCCTCTGAAGTCACGTACTCGAGGTAATGCTAAGTTAATTAAACGATCAGCGAATTCATACATTCTTTCACCACGTAATGTAACTTTGCATCCGATAGGCATACCTTCTCTTAATTTGAAGTTCGCAACAGATTTCTTTGCTCTTGTTACGACTGCTTTCTGTCCAGCGATCTTTTCAAGATCAGCTACTGCAGATTCTAAAACTTTTTTATTTTCTTTTGCTTCACCAACACCCATGTTGATTACGATCTTCTCGAGTTTTGGTACCTGCATAATATTGCTGTATTCGAATTTCTTCATCATAGCATCTTTGATCTGATTGCTATACTGTTCATGTAATCTACTCACTTGCGTAAACCTCCTCTCTTAATTAGTCAATGACTTCGCCTGTTGCACGTGCAACACGAACTTTTTTACCGTCAACTACTTTATATCCAATTTTTGTTGTTTTTCCATTGTGCACTAACATTACATTGGAAACATCCATTGGGCCTTCCTGGCTTACGATACCACCCTGCTGGTTTGCAGGACTAGGTTTAGTATGCTTTGTGATCATGTTGGCACCTTCAACTGTTACAGTACCTTTTTTATGATCAACAGCAATTACTTTTCCTTCTTTGTCTTTATCTTTACCAGCGATAACTTTAACTAGATCGCCTTTTTTAATTTTAATTGCTGACACAGTGTTTCCTCCTTATAATACTTCTGGTGCTAATGAAACAATCTTCATGAATTTCTTGTCTCTAAGCTCTCTTGCCACTGGTCCGAAGATACGAGTTCCTCTTGGATTCATATCATCTTTAATAATTACAGCAGCATTTTCGTCAAATTTGATATAAGAACCATCTTTACGACGGGCACCTTTCTTTGTACGAACAACAACTGCTCTGACTACGTCACCTTTTTTTACAACGCCGCCTGGTGTTGCATCTTTGACTGTAGCAACAATAACATCACCGATGTTAGCATATCTTCTTGTAGATCCTCCTAACACACGAATGCAAAGGATTTCTTTTGCTCCTGTGTTGTCGGCTACTCTAAGTCTTGACTCCTGCTGAATCATGCCTTTATTCTCCTTTCCAACCAAGCAAAATTATTTTGCTTTTTCGATAATTTCAACAAGTCTCCATCTCTTATCTTTTGAAAGAGGTCTTGTCTCCATAACCTTTACTCTATCTCCAATGTTACATTCGTTATTTTCGTCATGAGCTTTTAATTTGTAAGTTCTTTTAACGATCTTTTTATATAAAGGATGTTTTACGTTGTCTTCGATTGCAACTACGATTGTTTTATCCATTTTATCACTAACGACTTTCCCTACACGGGTTTTTCTTAAATTTCTTTCCACAACAAATTCCTCCTTTCGAAATGATTACTAAGCGTTTGCTTTTGCTGTAATTGCACCCTGAATACGTGCAATATTTCTTCTAACTTCTTTAATTCTGCTTGTATTCTCAAGTTGGTTTGTTGCATTCTGGAATCTTAAGTTGAATAATTCCTTTTTCGCAGCTACTAGCTCATTATTTAATTCGTCTACTGACTTATTATTTAATTCTTTTACAAAATCTTTAGTTTTCACTGTTGTCACCGCCTTCTAAAGCTTCACGAGAAACAATCTTACACTTGATTGGTAATTTGTGTACTGCAAGACGTAATGCTTCTTTTGCAATTTCTTCGCTTACACCAGAAATTTCGAACATTACACGTCCTGGTTTTACAACTGCTACCCAATATTCTAAGTTACCTTTACCTTTACCCATTCGAGTTTCAGCTGGCTGAGCTGTTACTGGTTTGTCAGGGAAAATTTTGATCCAAACTTTACCACCACGTTTGATGTAACGAGTCATAGCAACACGGGCTGCTTCGATCTGGTTTGCTGTGATCCATGCTGGCTCTGTAGCTACAATACCGTACTCACCGTAAGTGATCTTATTACCGCGTAATGCTTTTCCGCGCATGCTTCCACGAAACTGTTTACGACGTTTTACTCTTTTTGGCATTAACATTATTTATTTCCCCCTTCCTTTTTTGATGGAAGTACTTCACCATGGTAAATCCATGTTTTTACTCCGACTTTACCATATGTTGTATCTGCTTCTGCAAATCCGTAATCAATGTTAGCACGAAGTGTCTGTAGAGGAATTGTTCCCTCGCTGTAGAATTCTGTACGTGCCATATCTGCTCCACCTAAACGTCCAGAAACGGATGTTTTGATTCCAAGAGCTCCAGATCTCATTGTACGCTGCATGCAAGATTTCATTGCACGTCTGAAAGAAATACGATTTTCAAGCTGCTGTGCAATATTCTCTGCAACTAACTGAGCATCTTTGTCTGGTCTTTTTACTTCTTTAACATCGATCAGTAATTTCTTGTCTGTCATTTTCTGAAGATCTTTTTTCAGTTCTTCGATGGAAGATCCACCTTTACCGATTACTACTCCAGGTTTTGCTGTATATACGATTAATTTTACTCTGTCGGAAGCTCTTTCGATCTCGATCTTAGAAATTCCAGCATTGTATAATCTTTTCTTTACATATTTTCTGATTTTATCGTCTTCTACAAGGTTATCTGCAAAAGCATCTTCTGCATACCATCTAGAATCCCAATCTTTAATAATTCCGACTCTCAGACCATGAGGATTAACTTTCTGTCCCATGTTTGCCTCCTTCTATCTATCTTTCATCAAGCACTAATGTAATGTGGCTCATTCTATGTTCGATTCTGTAAGCTCTACCCTGTGCTCTAGGTTTAATTCTCTTCATTGTAGGTCCTTTATTTGCATAACATTCTGCAATGTAAAGGTTTTCTGGGTCCATTCCGTTATTGTTTTCTGCATTAGCGATTGCAGATTTTAATAATTTTTCAATTAATGTTGAAGCATATCTTGGATTGTAAAGTAAAATTCCAAGTGCTGTTTCTACGTCTTTTCCTCTGATCGCATCTAATACAAAAGCTGCTTTTGTTGTAGAAACTCTAGCGTTTCTTAATGTAGCTTTTGGTCTAGTATCTTTATTTGCATTTCTCTCTTTTTTGTACTGAGATCTGCTATATTTCTTTGCCATTTATATGGAACCTCCTTCCAAAATTAATTATTTCATTCCGGTTTTCTTTTCCGTTTTCTTATGTCCACGGAAAGTTCTTGTTGCTACAAACTCTCCAAGTTTGTGTCCAACCATATCTTCTGTAACGTATACCGGTACATGTTTTCTTCCATCATGAACAGCGATTGTGTGTCCTACGAATGATGGGAAGATTGTAGAACGACGAGACCATGTTTTGATAACACTCTTGTCTCCTGCTTCGTTCATAGCGTCTACTTTGTTCAGTAAACTCTTATCTGCAAATGGTCCTTTTTTAAGTGAACGAGCCATAAGTTACCTCCTTGTACTATTTAACAGTTTTACCATCTCTTCTTCTTACGATCATCTTGTTAGATTGTTTGTTTTTCTTACGTGTCTTCAATCCAAGTGCTGGTTTACCCCATGGTGTGCATGGTCCTGGTCTACCGATTCCAGTCTTACCTTCACCACCACCGTGTGGATGGTCATTAGGGTTCATAACAGAACCACGGACTGTAGGACGGATTCCCATGTTACGTTTACGTCCAGCTTTACCAATGTTCACAAGATCATGTTCGATGTTTCCAACCTGACCAATAGTAGCGCGGCATACTACAGGCACCATTCTCATCTCACCAGATGGTAAACGAAGTGTTGCATATTTTCCTTCTTTTGCCATTAACTGTGCTGAGTTTCCTGCGGAACGAACTAACTGTCCACCTTTTCCAGGATGCATCTCGATGTTATGGATTTCTGTACCTACCGGAATGTTTGCCAATGGAAGGCAGTTTCCTACTTTAATTTCAGCTTCTGGTCCATTCATAACAGTTGTTCCAACTGCTAATTTGTTTGGAGCGATAATATATCTTTTTTCACCGTCTGCATAAACTAACAGAGCGATGTTAGCTGTTCTGTTTGGATCGTATTCGATTGCAGCAACTGTTGCTGGAATACCATCTTTATCATTTCTCTTAAAGTCAATAAGTCTGTATTTTCTTCTAGATCCACCTCCGCGGTGTCTTACAGTAATTTTACCCTGATTGTTACGACCAGCGTTCTTCTTTAAAGAAACTACCAGAGATTTTTCTGGTGTAGATTTTGTGATAACATCAAAATCAAGTCCAGTCATATGTCTTCTAGAAGGTGTATATGGGTTATATGATTTAATTCCCATGTCAGTCTCCTTTCAAATCTGATTTAATATCACGCTTTTGTTGCGTATAGTTTCAAGTCTTTATCTTAGTCGAACTAAGTGGTCAATGCCTATAGTCCTTCGAAGATTTCAATATCTGCACTTTCTTCAGTAAGCTGTACGATAGCTTTCTTTGTCTTTGCAGTTTTTCCAAAAGTCATTCCACGTCTTTTTGTTTTTCCATCATTGTTCATTGTGTTGACTTTTGCTACTTTTGTTCCTTCAAACATTTTTTCCACTGCTTCTTTGATCTGATTCTTAGTAGCAGATGGATGAACTAAAAAAGTATATTTCTTTTCAGCCATTGCGTTCATACTTTTTTCTGTTACAACTGGCTTTAAGATAACGTCATAATATTTAATATCTGCCATTATGCATATACCTCCTCGATATTTGCAACTGCTTCCTTAGAAACAACTACAGTGTCATATTTTAAAATGTCATATACATTGATTGTGCTTGTTAAAGCAGTTTTAACTCCTGGAAGGTTTCTTGCAGATAATACTAAGTTATCGTTTTTAGATCCCATAACCACTAATGCTTTCTTAGCACCAACGCTGTCAAGCATTGCTTTTACGTTCTTAGTTTTGATCTCGTCGAATTTGAATTCGTCGATCACTACGAATTTGTCTGCCTGTACTCTAGATGTTAATGCAGATTTTAAAGCAATACGTCTTTCTTTTTTGTTTAATTTCTTTGTGTACTCTCTTGGTGTTGGAGCAAATACAACTCCTCCGCCTTTCCACTGTGGAGCTCGGATAGATCCCTGTCTTGCATGACCTGTTCCTTTCTGTCTCCAAGGTTTTCTTCCACCACCGCGAACTTCAGAACGTGTTTTTGCTTTCTGTGTTCCCTGACGGTTATTTGCTAACTGGCTTACTACTGCCAGATGTACTAAATGTTCATTTATTTCAACGCCAAAGATGTTGTCATTTAATTCTAATTTCTCAACTTCTTTGCCTTCCATATTTAATACAGATACTGTTGCCATCTTATATAGTCCTCCTTTCTTCTAAAGACCTACGCCTTTACTGATTCTTTTAACATTACTAAAGATTTTTTAGGTCCTGGTACAGCACCTTTAACTAAAATAATGTTCTGATCAGCGTCAACTTTTACGATTTCAAGATTCTGAATAGTAACTCTTTCTGCTCCCATTTGTCCTGGCATTTTCTTTCCTTTGAATACTTTGCTAGGATCAGAAGCCATACCGTTAGAACCTGCATGACGATGATATTTAGAACCATGGGCAGATGGACCTGATTTCAAACCGTGACGTTTGATACCACCAGCATATCCTTTACCTTTTGATGTAGCAGTTGCATCGATTTTGTCTCCTGCTGCGAAGATGTCAGCTTTGATTTCCTGACCTACTGTGTATTCTTCAGCATTCTCAAATCTGAATTCTCTTACGAATCTTTTTGGTGCAACTCCTGCTTTATCGAAATGTCCTTTCTGTGGTTTGTTGATTCCTTTTTCTTTCTTGTCAACAAAACCAACCTGAACTGCGCTGTATCCGTCATTCTCTTCTGTCTTTACCTGAGTAACAACACAAGGTCCTGCCTGTAATACAGTAACTGGAGTTAAAACTCCATCTTCGTTGAAAATCTGAGTCATTCCAACTTTTGTTGTTAAAATCGCTTTTTTCATTTTGATTGTTCCTCCTATTTAATCTACAGCGGATTATAACGCTTAACGTTGTAATCATCCTAGACGCTACAAGCTTAAGGGGATACCTCATTTACTCATAACCCTGTAGGGATTACCTATTTGTTTTTCATCTTGATATCGATGTACACACCAGCTGGTACTTCTAATTTAGATAATGCATCAACTGTTTTCTGTGATGGTGTGATGATATCAATCAGTCTTTTGTGAGTTCTCTGTTCGAACTGTTCTCTGGAATCTTTATATTTGTGAGTCGCTCTAAGAATTGTGATGATCTCTTTCTTAGTTGGCATTGGAACTGGTCCACTCACCTTAGATCCTGTCTTCTTAACTGTTTCAATAATGCTTTTTGCGCTTGCATCGATTAACTGATGATCGTATGCTTTTAATGTAATTCTCATTACCTGACTTGCTGCCATAAAAAAAGCCGCCTCCTTTTCGTACTATAAATGTTTTTGTAGCACGACAAGTGGTGACTGTACACTCCTCCGTGTGTATCGTGAAATCTACACACTGCGTCTCTATTCCGGACTACACCGGTGTTCAATAGATTGTATATTCGTACAGTGACTTGTCGCCAGTTTTAACAACTTGACATTCGCTCCACGGAAAACCTGCAAAGGCTTTTGCCTCTACAGCAACCTCACGCTTCAACGCTATCAAGGTCACAACATTTGCTATTATATATGATGTTTCAAATTAATGCAAGGGGTTTTTCGATTTTTTTTGCATGTTTTTGATAAAATACAAAATGTAGTGTTTTCTGTATGAGTATTACCGTTTTGGGCACAAGATAATCTTATTTTTTATGTTTTTTTGCATAAATGAAAACGAGTTCTTTCCTTATTATATATATAGAAAGAACTCGTTTTGCAATTCTAATATGTATAATATAAACTGTTATTGACTTTTTTTATTCCATATATTATCATTCATTTGATAATAGTAATCATTGTCAATATATAAGAACGGAGGTAGGAGCTATAAAAAATAAAATTAAAGTATTATCAGGAGCACAATTAAAATACATTGCATTTTTATCAATGCTGATCGATCACACAAATAAAGCGTTGATCTATCCAAATTTAAATGGTGGCCGATTGAATACAGTTAGTGACATATTTGACATTATCGGGAGAATTGCATTTCCAATCTTTGCATTTTTACTTGTAGAAGGTTTTTTTAAAACAAGAAGCAGGGCTAAATATCTTGCAACTTTATTAGTATTCGGGATAATTTCAGAAATTCCTTTTGATCTGTTTACAACAAAACAATTTTTTGAACCAAACTGGAATAACATTATGTTTACGTTAGCACTTGTACTTGTTACAATTTGGATGATCGACGTGTTAAAAAAGAAAATGGAGAAGTTTCCTAAAATATTATGGTTTCTCTTGTCATTTGTGATCCTAGCGGTCATGTGCCTTATTGCTGCCATTCTCAGCCTTGACTATGATTATCATGCAATTTTAATTGGATATTTTTATTATATTTTTCATGGAAGGGAACTTATTGCAATTCCATTTAATTTCTTATCCATGTATAAAGAACCATGGGCACTTCTTGGATTTGGATTGGTACTTACGTATAACGGAGAACGTGGAAAACAGAATAAGATAGTCAATTATTTATTTTATCCTGTACACATGTTGATACTTGGACTGTTGAGAATATACTTAGGAATATAAGTAGAGAAAAATAGTTAAGTTTGTTTGTTGGTCAACTGTATATTGTTGTATATAATAAAAATTATTAACCAATACCGTTTAACATACACACTGTGTGGTGATTTGAATAGCGTTCCGTTGTATGAGTCAGAAAGAAGATAAGAAAAAATATTTATAAGAATAAAGGGTGACAACATGAGCACTTTTTGAATGCATTTTTTACAAATTCGCAGCGCCCTGTGGTTGATTGTCTGACCGTAGCTGCGGGCATTTTGGCTCGCAGCCAGGGAGTTATCAAAGGAACAGGCGCGGATCAGCGATTTGTAAAAAACGCTTTCAAAAATGCGGAGTGTCACCCTTTATTCTTATAAATATTTTTTCTTATCTTCTTTCTGACTCATACATGCAACACTATCAACAAATCAGAACTTACGAAATCTCTGATATCTCTGTTCCACCAGCTCTTCCGGTGTCATCTTATCATATTTCTCAATAAATCCAAGGATCATTTCTTTCATTTGTTCAGAAATATCCAAAATATTGTCAATACTTGCAGGCTCTGGCTCTTCGATCACCTGCTCAATCACACCTAATTCTTTTAGATCGTTCGCTGTGATCTTCATAACTTTAGCAGCTTCGGAAGCCCTGTTTCCATCTTTCCAGAGAATTGCTGCAAATCCTTCTGGAGACAGTACGGAATATGTAGAATTTTCCATACTCCACACTTCATTTCCAACAGCCATAGCCAAGGCTCCACCACTTCCTCCTTCTCCGATCATGATGGAGAGAATTGGCACTTTGATGTTTGACATCTCGAATAAGTTTCTTGCTATTGCCTCTCCGACTCCGCCTTCTTCTGCCTCTAATCCACAGAATGCTCCTGGTGTGTCTACAAAGAGAATGATCGGACGGTGAAATTTCTCTGCCTGTTTCATCAGTCTTAGGGATTTTCTGTATCCTTCTGGTGATGGCATTCCAAAATTTCGTTTGATATTTTCTTTGGTTGAGCGTCCTTTTTGCTGTCCGATGACTGTCACTGGTCTTCCTCCAATAGAGGCTAATCCACCAACGATCGCTTTGTCATCTCCAAAATAACGGTCTCCGTGTAAGGACATATATCGTTCAAAAATCGTAGAAATATAATCAAGACTTGTTGGGCGTTCTGCGGATCTTGAGATCTGCACTCTCTCCCATGGTGTAAAATTACTGCTCATATTCACAACTCCTTATGATCGTTACCAGCACTTTTCTTAATTTCTTGCGCTCTACGATCTTATCTACAAATCCATGTTCTAACAAAAATTCTGCTCTCTGGAATCCTTCTGGTAACTTCTGCCCGATCGTCTGTTCAATAACTCTCGGTCCCGCAAATCCGATCAATGCTCCTGGTTCTGCTAAGATCACATCTCCAAGCATTGCAAAACTTGCTGTAACACCTCCGGTTGTAGGATCTGTTAATACTGTGATGTATAATAGTCCTGCTTCATCATGGCGTTTCAATGCTGCGGATGTTTTTGCCATCTGCATCAGAGATACGATTCCTTCCTGCATTCTGGCTCCACCAGAGCATGTAAAAATGATGATCGGTAATCTCATCTGTGTTGCACGTTCAACTGCTCGTGTAATCTTCTCACCAACAACTTCTCCCATGCTTCCCATCATGAAATCTGCTCCCATAACTGCGATCACAACATCTTTTCCAAGAATCTTTCCTTTTCCTGTGACGACTGCCTCATCAAGGTTTGTCACAGAACGCTGGCGTTCCAGTTTGTTCTTATATCCTGGGAAGTTCAGTGGGTCGCTTGTATCCATCTTCGCATCCCATTCTTCAAAAGTATCTTTATCTAAAACCATGGCAATTCTTGTCTTTGGACGGATTCTAAAGTAATTGCCACAGACTGGACATACATAATCATTTTCGATCAGATCCTCATTGTATACAGGCTTTCCGCAACAGTTACACTTCTGGAATAATCCTTCTGGTGCCTGAAATTCAAGGAGCGTGTCCTTTGCTTTTCGTACACGCTCTGCCTGTTTGATCTCCTGAGGTGATAATGTCCTTTTCTTAAACATATCTTTTAATGACATGATACTCACCTTAACTTTCTTTATTCAGCTTCATTTTCAGACTGATGTTTCTTCTGAAAACGTTCAATAAATCCTGTATCAACATTGCCTTCGATAAAATCTTCATCATTGATGATCTCATACTGATAATCAATGTTTGTCTTCACGCCTTCTAACACAAGTTCTCCCAATGCATTACGGAGTTTGCGAAGTGCTAACTCACGATTTTTATCATATACGATCAGTTTTGCGATCATAGAATCATAGTATGGTGGAATCTGATATCCTGCGAATAATGCAGAATCAATTCTCACTCCTTTTCCTCCTGGAAAATGTACATTTGTTACAGTTCCTGGACTTGGACGGAAGTCATGTTCTGTGTCTTCCGCATTGATTCTTACTTCGATCGCATGTCCATGAACATGTACATCTTCCTGTGTATAAGTCAGATGTTTTCCTGCGGCGATACGGATCTGTTCACGGATCAGATCGATTCCTGTAACCCATTCAGTCACTGGATGCTCTACCTGAATTCTTGTGTTCATCTCAATAAAATAGAAATCTCCATGTTTGTCACGTAAGAATTCAATCGTTCCTGCACTGTAGTATTCTGCTGCTTTCGCTGCTTTGACTGCGATCTCACCCATCTTCTTACGCTGTTCGTCACTGATCGCAGGGGATGGTGATTCTTCGATCAGTTTCTGATGTCTTCTCTGAATAGAACAGTCTCTTTCTCCAAGATGAATCGTATTTCCGTATTTATCAGCAAGAATCTGGAATTCGATATGGCGTGGATCTTCGATATATTTTTCAATATACATCGTTCCGTCACCAAATGCATTCTCTGCCTCTAACTTCGCTGTCTCAAAAGTATGTACGAAGTCTTCAGAGTCATAACAGACACGCATTCCCTTTCCACCACCTCCTGCGGAGGCTTTGATCATAACTGGATATCCCATGTCATCTGCGATCTTCTGCCCTGCTTCTGCCTCATAAACGGCATCTTTTGTACCAGGAACTACTGGAACTCCAGCATCCATCATTGTCTTTCTTGCTGCGGATTTGTTACCCATGCGGTCAATGATCTCTGCGGATGGTCCGATAAATGTGATATTGCATTTCTCACACATTCTTACAAATTTACTATTCTCTGATAAAAATCCGAATCCTGGGTGAATTGCATCCGCTCCGACTGCCATTGCAGCTCCAAGTACGCGTTCCATGTCAAGATAACTGTCTTTGGCAGGTGCTGGTCCGATACAGATCGTCTGGTCTGCCAGCTGTGCATGGAGTGCATCTTTATCTGCTTCAGAACAGATCGCTACGGACATGATATCCATCTCACGGCACGCACGGATGATACGCACTGCGATCTCTCCTCTGTTTGCAATTAAAATCTTCTTAAACATTTAAGAAACCCTCTCTTATCCAATCATAAATGTAATCTCTGCAGATGCCACTTTCTTACCATCTACAGTTGCTGTTCCCTGTGCAACGCCGACTGGTCCTTTGACTTTGATCATTTCAACTTCTAATGTCAACACATCTCCAGGAACAACCTTTCCTCTGAATTTTGCTTTGTTGACTCCACCTAAGAATGCGATCTTTCCTTTGTACTCATCTGCAGAAAGTGCACATACAGCTCCAGTCTGTGCCAATGCTTCAATGATCAGTACCCCAGGCATCACTGGTTCCTGTGGAAAATGCCCTGCAAAAAATGGTTCATTATATGTCACACATTTTTTACCAACGATACGTTTTCCTTCTTCCATCTCCTCGATACGGTCCACTAATAAAAATGGACTTCTGTGAGGGATCGTATTCATAATATCTTTAATATCCATTACCATAATAAATATTCTGCCTTTCTTACTGGATGACCATTAATGGCTGTCCATATTCAACCATCTCACCATTCTCAACTAATATAGCTGCAACTGTTCCTTCGTATTCGCTTTCTACTTCATTCATCAGTTTCATCGCTTCCACGATTCCGATGACCTGTCCCTTTTTGACTTTGTCACCGACAGATACAAATGGTTCAGCTCCTTCTGATGGTGCTACATAAAATGTACCAACAAGTGGGGCTTTGATCTCATCTCCATAGAGAAGCTCTTCTGGCTGTTCTTCACTCTGTTCCGGCATGATCGCAGCACTCTGTATTGGTACTCCGGCAACAGATGCATCAACTGTTGCGATCTTAGCTTTTTTCTTAGCGATTCTGATTGAAAATTCTTCGTTATTATATTCAAATTCATCGACATTTGCAGAAGATACTGCAGCGATCAATTCTTTCATTTCTTTAACTTCCATGTCAGTCTCCTTCTAAATTAATCCTCAAATTTCTTCACAAGAAGTGTTGCGTTATGTCCTCCAAATCCAAGAGAATTGCTCATAACGTAATTTACCTTGCGATCTGTTACTGGTTCTAATGTATAATCAAGATCACATTCTTCATCCGGAACCTTTAATCCTACGGTTGGGTGAATATAATCTTCTTCGATTGATTTAACACATGTGATAAATTCGATCGCACCAGCGGCTCCAAGTCCATGACCGATCATTGATTTTGTGGAACTGATCTTCACATCATATGCATGTTCTCCTAATGCTTTCTTGATCGCTTTTGTCTCAAATAAGTCATTTGCATGAGTACTTGTTCCATGTGCATTGATATAATCAACTTTATCTGGTGTGATTTCTGCTTCGTCCATTGCAAATACCATGGCTCTTGCTGCACCTTCTCCATCTTCACATGGGGATGTGATATGGAATGCATCACTTGTTGCACCATATCCGACAACTTCTGCTAAGATATTTGCTCCTCTTGCCTGTGCATGTTCAAGGCTTTCTAATACAACGATTCCAGATCCTTCTCCGATGACAAATCCATCTCTCTCTTTGTCAAATGGAATTGATGCTCTCTTCGGATCATCAGATCCGCTTAAGGCTGTTAAGGCTGCAAATCCACCAACTGCAACTTCTGATACTGCAGCTTCTGTTCCACCAGCTACCATCACATCAGCTTCTCCAACCTGAATGGATCTGTATGCTTCACCAATAGACTGTGTTCCTGTCGCACATGCTGTAACAACGTTGATACTCTTTCCACGAAGACCAAATGCAATAGAAACATTTCCTGCAGCCATGTTAGAGATCATCATTGGAACTGCTAATGGTTTCACTCTGTTCGGACCCTTTTTATCTAATGTTCTTGTTGTTGTTTCGATCATCTGAAGACTTCCAACTCCACATCCAACAGATACACCGATTCTTGTTGTATCTTCTTTCTCAAGATCAAGTCCCGCATCTTCGATTGCTTCTTTTGTTGCAGCGACTGCATATTGTGAAAATAATTCCATACGTCTTGCTGCCTTTGGTGACATATAATCTTTGGCGTTGAAACCTTTGACTTCTGCAGCCAGATGAGCTTTGTATTCTGTTGCATCAAAATATGTAATCGGTGCAAATCCGATCTTCTGCTCTTTGATTCCATTCCAAAATTCTTCCACGCTGTTTCCGATTGGTGTGATCGCACCCATACCAGTTACAACGACACGTTTCATGCTCTTCATATAAAATCTCCTTTACATTCCCATTCCACCGTCAACACTGATCGTCTGCCCTGTAATATACGCTGCCTTATCTGATGCCAAAAATGCTACTGTCTCAGCAATATCTTTTGTCTGTCCCATTCTCTTTAATGGAATACTTGTTAATAAATTTTCTTTCACATCTTCTGGCAGTACATCCGTCATCTCTGTCTCAATAAATCCAGGAGCGATCGCATTGACTGTGATTCCTCTGGAACCTAATTCTCTTGCCAGAGATTTTGTCATACCGATGATTCCTGCTTTTGATGCACAGTAATTAACCTGTCCTGCATTACCCATAACTCCGGATACAGAAGACATATTGATGATATGTCCGGATCTCTGTTTTAACATGATTCTTGAAACATGTTTCATGCAGTTAAATGCACCTTTTAAGTTTACTTCAATGACTTTATCAAATTCTTCTTCACTCATCTTCATGATCAGATTATCTTTTGTGATCCCGGCGTTATTCACCAGAATATCAATAGACCCGAATTCTTTCTTTACGGAAGTGATCATCTCTTTCGCCACGTCAAAATCGGATACATCTCCCTGATATGCTTTTGCTGTTCCTCCAGCTGCTGTGATCTCTTCTACAACTGCCTCGGCTTTATCTTTGGAACCGCAGTAATTTACGATCACAGTGGCTCCATATCCTGCAAGAGTCAGTGCTGTTTCTCTTCCGATCCCACGGCTTGCACCTGTTACGATTGCAACTTTTCCACTTAACATGATTACATGATCTCCTTTAATTTCTCTAAATCTTCTACTTTCGCAATATTGATCGCTTTGACATTACGATCGATCTTGCGCATAAATCCACATAATGTTCTTCCTGGTCCGATCTCTACAAATGTATCTGCACCCTCAGCTATCATCTTCTCAATAGATTGTTCCCAGCATACAGAAGAATAAACCTGTCTTCCAAGTAATTCCTTAACTTCATCTTTACCTGTGATAAGTTCTGCTGTTGTATTGGATACGTATGGAACTGCTGGATCATTCACTTCAACATCTGCTAATACATCAAGTAATTTCTCTCCAGCTGGTTTTAACATTGGAGAATGGAATGGTCCACTAACCTTAAGTGGCAGAACTCTCTTAGCTCCTGCTTCTTTCAATGCTTCTCCAGCTTCCGCAACCGCTTTTGATTCTCCTGAAATAACGATCTGTCCAGGACAGTTATAGTTTGCGATCGTAACGATTCCCTCAACGTCAGGTAAAACTGCTTCGATCGCTTCTTTCTTCATCCCAAGAACAGCTGACATCGCACCCTCTCCTGCTGGAACAGTATCTTGCATAAGAATTCCTCTCTGTCTTACAACTTTCACTGCATCTTCAAAGCTCATCACATCAGATGCTACAAGTGCACAGTATTCTCCAAGACTTAATCCCGCTGTCAGATCAGGCTTTAATCCCATTTCTTCGATCTTCTTTAAGATTGCAACACTTGCAGTTACCATCGCTGCCTGTGTATACTCTGTAATATTGATATCTTCATTCTCTTCAAAACAAAGTTTCTTTACATCAATATCCAGAACTTCATTCGCCTTGTCGAAAATCTCCTTGCTGCATGCAAAAGAATCATAAAAATCCTTTCCCATTCCAACATATTGCGCTCCCTGTCCCGGAAACATAAATACGATCTTACCCATTATCTTTACCTCGTTGATCTATAAAATAATTTATAATTAGTTTGATACTCAAAATATTTTCTTCAAAAAATTGACTTATAACAGGAATGTTATAAGCCAATCTTACAATTTCTTTAGTCTTCTACACCTTTGTCTTTTAAGTAGTTGATAACATCACCAACTGTGTTTAATTCTGCAAGGTCATCAGATGGAATCTCAACATCATATTCTTCTTCTAATGCCATAACTAATTCAAATAAATCTAATGAATCAGCATCCAGATCTTCTTTAAAAGATGCTTCTAAAGTAACTTCATCTTCGCTTACACCTAACTGATCTGCAATGATCTCTTTCATCTTCTCTAACATAATGATTCTCCTTCACACTCTAATTAGTTTGATTCTCAAAGTATACATTCTTCAACTGTCTTCTGTCAAGTTTTCTTGTAAATTTACCTTTATATTATACGAAACTATACATCATTATGCAAGTCTATCCTTATCATTCTATGCATCTTTTATGAAACATTTTCATATTATTTTGTATACTATATACTTCACAAAATCACCACATTTTCAACACAAACTGTTCAGACTTTTATCACAGTTTGATTTGTTTTTTTTCATAAAATGATAAGAGTTATCGTAAAAAAGGAGGACAATATTTTGATAGAAGTAAAACATCTGACCAAAAAATATGGCACGCATCTCGCTGTAGATGATCTGTCATTTACCATTGAAAAAGGGCGGATCTACGGATTTTTGGGTCCAAACGGAGCCGGTAAATCTACAACCATGAATATTATGACTGGATATATTGGCGCGACCAGCGGAGAGGTTATCATCAATGGTCACAATATTCTGGAAGAACCTGAGAAAGCAAAAAAATGTATCGGATATCTCCCAGAGATTCCACCGTTATATCTTGATATGACAGTTTCTGAATATCTGCATTTTGCTGCTGAACTAAAGAAAGTTTCAAAAGCCGACCGCAATGCACAGGTTATGAAAGTTATGGAACTGATCAAACTTGTTGATATGAAAGACCGACTGATCAAGAATCTTTCCAAAGGTTACCGCCAAAGAACAGGTCTTGCCGCTGCAATTCTTGATTTCCCGGATATCATCATCTTAGATGAACCGACCGTTGGTCTCGATCCAAAACAGATCATCGAAATCCGTGAACTGATCCGTACACTTGCTAAGGACCATACGGTGATCTTAAGTTCTCATATTCTTGCTGAAGTTCAGGAAATCTGTGACGATATTCTGATCATTTCCAAGGGAAAATTAATTGCCGAAGGAAGTCCTGATGAATTAGAAGAATTAACACACGGAAAAGAAACAATTGAGCTTACGATCCTGGCGGATGAAACTTCCGTAAAACAGGTTCTTTCTGATTTTTCTGATATTGATGAGGTCAACTGGCTTGACGTAAATGAAGACAGCTGCCATATCCAGATCAATACAAACAAAGATTCACAGGAAATCTGTGCCGACCTTTCTCTTAAATTTGCACAGAAAAAAATGCCTGTGACACAGATGTTTGTAAATAAGGCTACTCTTGAAGATATTTTCCTAGAATTAACCGGAGATGAAATAATGGAGGTGACAAATAATGCTTGCTATCTATAAAAGGGAAGTCCGTTCCTATTTTAACTCTATGATCGGATGCGTATTTGCTGCGTTCTTAACGATCATTGGTGGTGTATATTTCATGGTTTATAATCTTTATAGTGGTTATCCATTTTTTGCCTACTCTCTGGCAGGCGTTATTTTCATGTTATTGATCTCTGTGCCTGTTTTATCTATGAAATCTTTTGCAGAAGACCGAAAAAATAAAACTGACCAATTATTATTAACTTCTCCTGTTTCACTTGTTGAGATCGTATTAGGAAAATATCTTGCAATGGTGACTGTATTTGCAATCCCATGTATCATTTACTGTATTTTCCCACTGATCATCAAACTTCAGGGAACTGCACATTTTCTTGTTGATTATTCATCCATTCTTGCCTTTTTCCTGCTTGGATGTGTATTTATTGCGATCGGAATGTTTTTATCATCTTTGACAGAAAGTCCTGTGATCGCAGCGATCACTACTTGTGCGGCATTGTTTTTCTTTTATCTGTTGGACAATCTGCTGCAGTATTTCCCTTCCAGCGCGATCAGTAATCTGGTCATCTGGATCATTATATTTGCTCTGATCGGTCTTCTGATCTACCATATTACAAAAAATCAGATGATCGCTGGCATTGTCACTGGCATTGGATGTATCGCTGGTATCATTGTTTATTTTGTGAAGAAAACATTGCTTGAAAGTCTGTTTTCTACTTTATTAGGACACCTTGTATTAACTGATATTTTCTATAATTTCTCTCAGAATTACATTTTTGATCTCGGAGGAATCCTGACTTATCTGTCATTGATCATTCTTCTGGTGTTCTTAACAGTACAGACATTTGAGAAAAGACGTTGGAGTTAGGAGGAAGTTATCGTGGATAAAATCAAAAAATTATTTCAAAGCAATGATTCAAAACGTGGATCTTATACTCTTGCTATGACATCCATCGTGATCGCGATCGTTATCGTTTTTAATATGATCGTCAATCTAATCCCTGAAAATAAGCGGCAGTTTGATATCAGTAGTACCAATATTTATGAAATCTCTTCAAAGAGTAAAAAGATCATCAATAACGTAGATCATGATGTCACTTTCTATGTTCTTGCTGAAAAAAGCAACACCGACAAAAGGATCAAAACGTTCATTAACAAATATGCTTCTTTGTCAGACAAGATTCATATCAAATGGATCGATCCTGTACTTCATCCTTCTGCATTGACAAAATACGGAACCGAAGAAAACAATATCGTCATCTCTTGTAAGAAAACCAACCGTACAACAACTGTTTCGTTTGATGATATATTAGTTTCCTCAGCTTCTTACTACAGTACTTCCTCTTCTGCTTCATCATTTGATGGTGATGGACAGCTTACAAGTGCTTTAAATTATGTAACAAGCAACAAGGAATATAAAGCTTATTATACTTCTGGCCATGGAGAATCATCCTTATCTTCCGAGGTCACAAGTCTTCTTACTAAATCAAGAATTTCCACAAGTGCTCTGCTTTTAATGACTGCAACATCTATCCCTGATGATTGTGATCTACTGATCATTGATGGAGCTACAAGCGATTTTACAAAAGATGAAGTAAAACTATTATCTTCTTATCTGAAAAAAGGTGGAAAAGTTGTTACTTTACTTGCCCAGACAAATAAGAGTATGAAAAACCTATATGGTCTGTTAAAAGACTACGGTTTAACTGTTCAAAGTGGATATATCGCGGATACAGAACGTTCTTATCAAGGAAATTATTATTACTTGATCCCAAATCTTTCTGTAAGTGGTGATATGGCTTCTGGCATTTCATCAAACTCTGTTATGATGATCAATTCCAAAGGTATGACACAGAGTACCCCTGTGAGAGATTCTATTTCTACCGATGCATTTATGACAACATCCAGCAATGGATATGCTGTCACTGAGAAGAAACAGACACAGGGAACTTATGTCCTTGGTGCAACATCCACAGAATCTGTCAAAGTCAAAAACAGTAAAGGAAAGAAAGTTACAAAAGAAAGCTGCCTGACTGTTTATGGAAGTAATATGCTGATTGATGAACAGATCACAAGTTCTTTCTCATCTTTAGAAAATCTGACATTATTTACAAACTCTGTGACCGCAAGTTTAGATAATGCCGATAACGTTTCCATCTCTCCAAAGAGTCTGGAAGTCAGCTACAATACGATTGCTCATCCAGGGCCATTTAGTATCCTTGTTGTCTTCGTGATCCCAGTCGGTCTGATCGTTGGCGGATTCATCGTATGGTTTAGACGCAGACGCCGTTAGGAGGTTTTCATGAAACAGAAAAAATCATTACAGATCTTACTTCTCGTATTTGCAGGACTTCTTGTCCTGTATACGGGAGTGAATTCATACCAGAAACATAAATCTTCCAAGGAAGATTCTGATCAGACAATGATCACAGATTTAAAGAGTTTGACTTCCATTTCTTATAATAACAATGGAACAACTCTTTCTTTCACAAAACAGAGTGGAACATGGTATTACAGCAAAAATAAAAAATACCAGATCACTCAGTCTTCTCTGGAAAGTCTTGCTTCTACCTTCCAGAAAGTTGAGGCTGTCAGAGAACTTAAAAAAGCAGATGCTCTAAGCGACTATGGGCTTGATACACCGACTTACACCGTCCGTGTAAAAGACAAGACTGGCAAATCCGTTACCTACTATATCGGAAATGCAGCCGGCGAAAATTACTATGTAACTTGTGGAGATAAATCGAAAATTTATACAGTATCTTCTGATATTACATCTAGTTTATCTTATTCTTTAGACGATCTGATCGAAACAGATACTTTCCCTACGTTAAGTACTGGAAATCTTAAAAAGGTTTTGATCACTCAGAATAGCAAAACAAAGACTTACACAAGCAAGAAGAAAAATCTTGATGGTATTGCTGGTGGTTTGGGTGTATTTACTTTTGGAGACTGTCAGAATTATTATGCGAACCAGAAAGATCTTGCGAAGTATGGACTGAATAAAGATTCTCGAATCACAGTCGATATCACTTATAAGGATACGGATACGAAGAAAACAAAAAATGTTGTGCTTTATATTGGTAAGAAAGATTCCGATAAGAAAAACTATTATGTGCAGCTGAAAGGATCACATATGGTTTACTTGAGCGATAAGGATGTTGTGAAGAATATTTTGAATCCTTAGTTTCGATATAAGAAAGAATCCTGCTTTGCAGGATTCTCCGCCTGCGGCGGGTCGCTTCAGCGACAAATTTCCCTTCCGCCGCAGTGCGATCCTGCCCGGAGGGCTTTTTATTTCATAGGGGATTTCATCGAAATTTCCTATGAAATAAAAATAAAATAGAGAGCAGAATACGAAATGATCAAATTCATTTCCGTATCCTGCTCTCTATTTTTATTATTTCTGTTTATACAGTTCTTTTATTCCTGATGCAAGCGATAACACGATTACTGCAAAATAAAAAGGACTTCAATCACTTGAAGTCCTTTTTCATGCCGCAGACCGGAATCGAACCGGTACTCGATTTAACTCGAACAGGATTTTAAGTCCTGCGCGTCTGCCAGTTCCGCCACTGCGGCTTAGTGGTGGGAGAAGGATTCGAACCTTCGAAGGCGGTGCCAACAGATTTACAGTCTGCCCCCTTTGGCCACTCGGGAATCCCACCAAGTGTTTACCTGACAATTAAAGATTATACGGCATTGCCAGGTAAATTGCAAGTGTTTTTTTTAATTTTTTTAAACTTTTTTATGCTTCTTCAGAAACCTCTTCTGGAGCATCAAATAGTGCTTCGAATTCTGCGCGGTTAATACGTTCTTTCTCTAATAATAATGCGGCACATTTATGAAGGACATCTATGTGTTCTTCAATCATTGCTTTCGCATCTTTGTAGCATTTATTTACAATCTTCTTCACTTCCTGATCGATCACAGTCTGTGTGTTTTCTCCGTACGGACGCTGCTGTCCGATTTCTTTTCCTAAGAAGACTTCGTCTCCTTCACCACTGTCATAATTGATCAGTCCGAGTTCATCTGACATACCAAACTTCGTTACCATAGCTCTTGCATACTGGGTTACCTGTTTGATATCCTGTGATGCACCAGTTGTGATATCATCTAAGATCAATTCTTCGGCAATTCGTCCTCCGAGACTTACCATGATATCCTGAATCATCTTTCCGCGTGTCATAAAGACATTATCGTTCTCAGGAAGCGGCATCGTATATCCAGCTGCTCCTGTTCCTGTTGGAATAATAGATACAGTGTAAACCGGACCTACATCTGGCAACAGATGGAATAAGATTGCATGTCCAGATTCATGATATGCAGTAATCCTTCTTTCACTTTCTGGTACCACACGACTCTTCTTCTCTGTTCCGATTCCTACTTTGATAAATGATTTATCAATATCTTCTTTCATGATATAGGCTCTGTCGTCTCTTGCTGCCTGAATGGCTGCCTCATTCATCAGATTCTCAAGGTCTGCTCCCACAAAACCTGCTGTTGTTCTTGCGATCTCATGAAGATCAACATCATCTCCTAATGGTTTCTGACGACAGTGAATCTTTAAGATATCTTCTCGCCCTTTGACATCTGGTCTTCCAACGCCAACCTTGCGGTCAAATCGTCCTGGTCGTAAGATCGCTGGATCTAAGATATCCACACGGTTTGTAGCTGCGATCATGATGATTCCTTCATTCACTCCAAAACCGTCCATCTCAACTAACATCTGGTTTAATGTCTGTTCACGTTCATCATGTCCACCACCAAGTCCAGAGCCTCTTCGTCTTGCAACTGCATCAATCTCATCGATAAATACGATACAAGGAGAATGTTTCTTAGCTTCTGCAAATAAGTCACGTACACGAGCTGCACCAACACCGACAAACATTTCCACGAAATCAGATCCTGAAATGCTGAAAAATGGTACATTCGCTTCTCCTGCAACTGCCTTTGCAAGTAATGTCTTACCTGTTCCTGGAGGTCCTACAAGAAGGACGCCCTTTGGAATTCTGGCTCCGATCTTTATAAATCGTCCTGGATTCTTTAAGAATTCCACGACTTCTTCTAATTCTTCTTTCTCTTCTGTCAGTCCTGCAACATCGTTAAATGTTACTTTCTTACCATTTGGATTGGCAAGTTTAGCACGGCTTTTTCCAAAATCCATCATCTTGCCGCCACCGCCACCATTCTGACGCATCATCATAACCATGAAAAATACGACAACTCCGATTGGTAGTACTACCCCGATCAGATTAGAGATCATATCCCCACTGTGATCGATTCCCTTAATACTGATCTTATTGGCAAGAGAGCTGTCAGCTTTCTTGATATCATTGATTGCCTGATTGACATCTGTAACTTCACAGCTCTTATAATCATTTTTTCCAAACTCTGCTGTGATCGTACCAGTTGGTACTTCTTTATTCTGTTTAATAGTTACCGCAGTTACTTTGTCAGACTTTACATCCTTCATAAACTGCTGATAGGTGTAATCACCTGAACCTGGCTGGAACACGCTGATAAAATAATATGCTCCGATCACCAAGATCAGCAGGACTACTAAAAATCCACTGTTACTTTTCTTCGGGTTCAACGTTTAGTCTCCTCTCTACTCTTCCTCCGCTACTCCAATGTAAGGAAGGTTACGATATTTCTGTGCATAATCTAGTCCATATCCAACAACAAATTCATCTGGTACTTCAAAACCGATATATCTGACTGGTACATCGACTTCACGACGATCTGGTTTGCTTAATAATGTACACAGATGAAGTGACGCAGGATTTCTGCTCTCAAGCATTGGTTTTAAATGATTTAAAGTCTTTCCTGAGTCAATGATATCTTCTACAACTAATACTTCTTTATCTAAGATTGGCTCATCTAAATCTTTTGCGATCTTAACGATTCCTGAGGATTCTCTGGAATTTCCATAGCTAGACACTGACATAAAATCAATTGTTACTGGAATCGTGATTCTCTTTGCAAGTTCACACGCAAAAAAAACACTTCCTTTCAAGATGGCGATCAGATGGATTTCTTTTCCTGCATAATCTTCACTGATCTGCGCTCCCATCTCCGCGATTCGTTTGTTTACATCCTCCTCTGAAATCATTACTCTGATATTCTCCATTGGAATCATCTCCTTCTCTTTTGAACTCAAGCTTTAAATAACGCTTGGTTGATTCTTTGATCTTATAATATTCGCTGATTCTTCTGCCAACGATCCATACAATATGACTGCCATCTGCCACCAATGGTATCTCTTCCCGCAATTGTCTTGGAATCTTCTCATCAATAAAATATCTGCTTAATGATTTTCTCTTCTGATCTTTGCCAAATGTAAAGAAATCTCCTGGCTTCCGGCATCGTAATTGTACACCTGTTTCTATTCTATCATAATCAATGATTTTGATACAATCATTTTCCACGATATTTGTTAAATCTGTAACCTCTTCGCACAAAATTTTTCCTGTCATTTCTTGTTTATCTGATATATTTCCTTTTTGCACCTTAATATACTGATAATTTTTCTCGGCAACCATATTATACGGAAGAGAAATTCGTTTCCCTGTTCCATTTTCTGCTAAGTTTAACAGATCTTCTACGTGTCTTCTTTCCAGATCTTTCTTTTTGCCCGCGGTTTCTTCCAAAACTTTTTTAAAAATCTGCTTTTGTATCCATCGATTTTCTAATAACAGATGGTCACAATTGATTTCAAATCCTTGTTCAATAGGCTTTGTACATCTTAAAAATGCCTCTTCTATCTGATCTGTCAGATACGTCGTCACTTCTTTGATATCTTCACACAGCCATCCTATGTGCTCCACCGCCTGCTCATTGATCATCTCAAGTCTTGGAATCACCTGATTTCGGATCTGATTTCTTGCAAATGTATCGTCCTGATTGCTTGCATCTTCTACCCAGGCCTGCCCAGCCTCTTTTAAATATTTTACGATTTCTTCTTTTTTTACACATAAAAGCGGACGGATCAGATTTCCATCTTTTTCTCTCATGGCACCCGCCCCATAAATTCCAGTTCCTCTCACCACTCGATATAAAAATGTTTCTGCCTGATCGTTTTGATGATGTGCGATCGCAATCTTGTCAGCATTATATTTTTTCATTGTTTTTGCAAATGCATCATATCTCGCTTTTCTTCCTGCTTCTTCTAATGACATCTTTTCACGCTTGGCGATCTGTTTTACATCTATTTCAAATATTTTACACGGAATCGAAAGTTGTCCACAAAGATCCTGCACAAACTTCTGATCATCCACAGCTTCTCTTCGAATCATGTGATTGATGTGGACTGCTGTGATCGTGAGATTCATTGATTCTCTTAATTCATTTAAAATAAGTAACAGATATACAGAATCTGCACCGCCAGAAACACCGATAATGATATGATCTCCATTTTGTATTAAATTTTTTTCTTTGATAAATTCTTTTACTTTATTCATGTAATTTACTTTATCATTCTTTGCAGATTCCTTCAATACCTGTCCCAGATTCCCAATACCATGATCGTCATATCATCTCTCTTTTCAAATGCTTCGTTTGTTGTGATCCGCTCATACAAACCATCTGCGATCGCCTGTGGACGTACTACATCCATTTCTTTCAAATATTGTGCTGCCATCTCCAATCCATTTTGCGAAAATCCATCGAAAGCTCCATCGCTTAACATGACTAAAATATCATCACTTTCCATCTTTTTACGGTAAATTGGAATTTTCTCGGTATGTAATAAGAGGTTCACTGGCATCGTATCTACTTGAATGATTTCCACGTTGTTTTTTCGCTTTAAAAGACATGGGCAGGCTCCTATCTTAAAAAATGTTCCGATCCCTGCAAATAAATCTAACTGAAAAAAATCTAATGTCGCATATTTTTCTTTTTCTGGTTGCAGGATCATCATGGATCTTAAAAGCTGAATACTTTGACTTTCGTTGATTCCTGCTCCTAAAAGTTCTTCCATCACTTCAATTACTTTCCCGCTTTCTTTTTTCGCTTCCTGTCCTGTTCCCATTCCATCCGAGATCATAGACACAAAACTTCCTTCCCTTACTTTTCCCATGGAAAAACTGTCTCCATTCTCATCCCCTGCGATCATTGGCGAAGTGTGGATTCCTGTGATTACATGGAATTTTTCTTCTGGTGTAAATCCATAAATCTCATAATAATTTCCGATCATCTTTTTCTGATCTGGCAATGGCTTCATTTTCTCCATTGTCATGGAACTTAACAACACTGCTGCCTGTCTTGTACTGATTTCCCTGCCTTTTTTCTTTTTCAGATATAGATAGATCTGTTTTCCTTTCTCTGGATTTTCGTAGAAATAAATTTCTTTTAATTTGAGCTGACTTTTTCCAAAACCTTTTGTGATCTTTTCATATAATTTTTTGTTATCTTCTGTTAACGATACTTTTCCTTGAAAGAAATCTCCCAGTGTATTTCCTGCCCTGATATATTGCTCCCCGACAATCTTTCTCAGTTGTTTCATCTGATTTCTCATTGCACGCAGAAATAATTCTCGTTCATAAATCTGATTTGCTTCCTCGATAAAATCCTGTCCATTCTTGCATGGATGACATCTTTTTAAATCTGCATAGCTTAATCCGCCTTGCTTTTCGATGATCTGCCCAAGCCTGTCCTTATCTGCTAATGTAAACTGACATTTTTGATTCTCACGGCATCCAACACATTCTTTTAAGATCACACTTTCAACTACATCTCTTCCCCGTTTTTCACACGTTTCTTCCTTATCGTTATGATCACAGAACATCTTTCCCGCTGTCGTGAGACATTGCTGCATCTGGCGCATATGATAAAGGATCATTTCATGAAAATTTTGAAATAACCGGTCTTCTTCGAATTCTTTTTTCCTTAAGATCTCCATAGTTTTCCCTCCTGCGAGATTATTATAGAGGGTTTTGTATGCAATTTCTGTCGAAATGGAAAATGTATAGCAGTGATTTCATCTCACTCTATGATACGTTTTATTTATTTTCTATTTTTTCTTTACCAGACATCTTTTCTTAAAAAAAGAAATACCATAACATAAAATTTCATCATATGCATCTTCAAATTCATTTGCATACATTTTCTCATTAATCTGTTTGATTGCTTTCTCGCAATCTAATTTCATTTCTTCTGGATTTTGAGATTTTTTTGCTTCAAATATTGCGACCTTTCCTTCATACTCATCGTAGATCACAATATCACTGCGTCCTTCACCATGTTCTTTATTCGACTCCACAACATAACCTGCTCCTGCAAAAATACCAGCAAGGAACGCGTGATAGAAATCTTCTTTATAATCATGATAGCTGATCGTCATACGCAATAATGTACCTATCTCTTTTGTCAAAATATCTGCATTTCCAGTCCATACTGCATCAAATAATTCTTTGCGATCTATGGTTTTTGCGTTATCTTCAAACCATTTCTTCACTGTTGTTTCAAAAATCTCTTTAATCTCTTTATTCGGAATCTTTAATTCTATCGTTCCATCTGTATCCTGTTCACTGGCATTGGTCAAATATCCTGTCAAATAAAGAATGCTCCAAAGATTTTCCTCTGATGAATGTAGATAATCATAAGTAAGATTTTCTTCTATCTGCTGCCTGATGCTTCCACCTGAGATCAATATCTCAAGTTTTTTCTTGATCGCCGCACCTGAATAGTCAATAAATGATCGAATGATCGCATTATCACTTGTATTCTTCCAGTAACTGACTGGTTTTGCATTTTGGTTATTCGTAAGATCCCACAAATAATTCATAACATCCCATGGACAGTAAACATCAAATTCTCCAAACCTATATCCATCATACCATTCTTTGATATCTGAAGCCTTCTCTTCTATCTGTGCATCTTGTAAAATCTGATCTACATCTTTCTGTGTGAATCCATAATATTCATTATATCGCTCGGAAGATATCGTATCCGAAACAAAGTTATTTGTTCCTGTAAATACACTCTCTTTCGCAATCTTTAAGCAACCTGTCACTACTGCAAATTTCAATGCTTCATTATCTTTCAGTGCTGTACTGAGCATAGCTTTCATAACTTCCAGCATTTCCTTATAATATCCATTGCTGCTTGCTTTTGCAATCGGTACATCATATTCATCAATCAAAAGAATAACCGGTTTATTATAATATGCCTTCATCATATTCATGAGCATTATAATGGATCCTTGAAGTTCTGGTAAATTTGATCCCATACTTTTCAATTTTCGAAATGTTTCTTTGTCATCTTGATCTACCCTATCACTTTCTATCAGATATGTATGCTTTTTGCATAGTTCTGCAATCGTAAACCGAAGAAGCCCAAGTGCATTTTCAAATATCGTTCCATCCACATCCTTAAAGGATAAAAATAATGTTGGATATTGATTCATCCAATCGCTACAAAGTTGTTGTTCCTTAGAAATATTCAATCCTTGAAATAATTTTTTACTATCTCTTCGTATATCAAAAAAACTTGCCAGCATACTCATTGCCAGAGTTTTTCCAAATCTTCGTGGTCGGGTAATTAATGTTACTTCTGGTATTTTGTTTTTTAACATATCTTTGATCAGACCTGTCTTATCAACATAATAGTATCCATCCTGCCGAATTTTCTCAAAATTTGAGATTCCAACTGGAACATTGATATTCTTCATTGTATTACCCCTTTCTTTTTACACTTCATTTAGAATAAGTATACCACGGATTCTTTCTTATATAAATCGAAAAAATCCGATGTTTTTATAAGAACAATCCTATGACTATTCTTATAAAAACATCGGATTTTATATCTTTATTCTTTACTCTACCGGATGTAAATTCTTCAAAGAAATGTCCATAATAGGAGCTGAATGTGTTAAAGCTCCACAAGATACATAATCCACTCCGATCTCACGGATCGTCTTTAGGCGTTCTTTTGTAACATTTCCTGAGCACTCTGTTTCAGCTCTTCCGTCGATCAGTTTGACAGCTTCTTTCATTGTCTCATCATCCATGTTGTCTAACATGATGATGTCTACTCCTGCTTCTACGGCTTCTTTTACCATGTCAAGATTCTCTGTCTCTACTTCAATCTTTCTGACAAATGGTGCATAGTCTTTTGCCATAGCTACCGCTTCTTTGATTCCACCTGCAGCACCGATATGGTTATCTTTTAACATGACTCCATCGGACAAATTGTAACGGTGATTATGTCCACCACCAACAGTCACTGAGTATTTTTCAAATGGGCGCATGTTTGGTGTTGTTTTTCTTGTATCTAATAACTTTGTTTTATATCCTTCAAGCTCTTTGGATAACTCGCTTGTCATTGTCGCGATTCCACTCATTCTCTGCAAGTAGTTTAATGCAACTCTCTCTCCAGATAAAAGGGCACGGATATCTCCTTTGACAACTCCCATTAGCTGTCCTTTGGTTACTTTATCTCCGTCTTTTAATTCTGTCTCAAAAACAACAGTTTCATCTAAAAGTTTGAAAACTCTTTCAAATACTTCTAATCCACAGATGACCCCATCCTGTTTACAGATTAAATTTACTTCTCCCTGTTTTGGTTCTGGCATCACTGCGTTTGTGCTGACATCTTCCTGAGTGATATCTTCTTTTAATGCATTCATCAAATATTCATCGATGTTAATTCTCATCGTTACACCACTGATCATAAAAACTTCTGTCCTTTCGTTTAATTTCGTCAAGAACAAGCTGTTCATTCTCTTTCTCACGCTGTTCTTCGTTCTGATACTTACTTAAATCTACTTCGACTGTCTCGGCTTTTGATGGATGTTCTGTGATGTCTTTCGCTGCTGCCTTGGCAAATACAAGTGCTTCCAATAATGAATTACTTGCCAGACGGTTCTTTCCATGAACCCCATTACAGCTTGTCTCACCGACTGCATATAAATGTTCCATAGATGTCTTGCTGTCTAAGTTTACTTTAATTCCACCCATGAAATAGTGCTGTGCCGGTGTTACTGGAATCGGTTCTTTTGTCATATCATATCCTTCATCCAAGCACTGTTTGTAGATGTTTGGGAATCTATGTTTGATTCTTTCTCCATCTAAATGTGTAACAGATAAATAAACATGATCACTTCCGTCTTTCTTCATCTGTTTGCAGATTTCTCCAGTTACAACATCTCTTGGTTTTAACTCATCTGTAAAACGTTCTCCATCTTTATTCAGCAGGTAAGCTCCCTCTCCTCTGACTGATTCAGAAATTAAGAACCTTCTTCCTGGTTTCTTTGAATAAAATGTTGTTGGATGAATCTGGATATAATTAATGTTCTCTAATTCTACATTATGGCGCAGGCAGATAGCCAGACTGTCTGCTGTCAGATGTCTGAAGTTTGTGGAATGTTTAAATAACCCTCCAAGTCCTCCTGTCGCAAGAACAGTATCCGGAGCTTCGATCGTATCTAAATTGCCCTCTGCATCTTTGTATACAATTCCTTTACATTCTCCGTCTTTCTCAATGATATCGATCATCGTACAATTTTCCATGATCGTGATATTATCACGTTTCTTCGCCTCTTCGTATAAATGGCTTGTGATCTCTTTTCCTGTCAGATCTTCATGATGAAGAATACGGAATGTGGAATGTCCACCTTCTCTTGTAAACTCAATCTCTCCATCCTTCAAGTCAAATCTTACACCAAAATCTTTCAGATTCTGAATGATCTGTGATGATTCTTTGATCATCTTCTCGACGGCACCTTTATCATTCTCGTAATGTCCGGCCTTCATAGTGTCCTCGAAATATGAATCATAATCTTCCGGATTCTTCAGCGCTGAGATTCCTCCCTGTGCCAAAAATGAATCACTTTCTTCAACTTCCTTCTTTGTAATAACGATTACTTTGTAATCCTGCGGAAGAAATAATGCATTAAATAATCCTGAAGCACCACTTCCTACAATGATCACATCTGCTGTTTTCATAATTCTCTTTGCCCTTCCTTGGAACTTTCCTGTCTTACTGCGCGATTCTTAACATCTCATCTAATGCTTTCTTAGCATTTAATCGCAGTTCTTCTGGTAACTCTACCTGATTCTTCATGTCTCTTAATGTGTCTCTTACATTCTCTAAACTGATACGCTTCATATTTGGACAGAACTGACGATGTCCTACAGAGTAGAATGTCTTTCCTGGGTTCTTCTGTTTTAATTCATATAAAACACCCATCTCTGTACAAATGATAAATACATCCTTGTCAGATGCTGTCGCATAGTCAATGATTCCTGATGTACTTCCTACATAATTACCTAAAGCTACAACGTCTGGTGTACATTCTGGATGTACTAAAACTTCTGCTTCTGGATGTATTTCTTTGGCTTTCTTTACGTTCTCGGCTGTGATACTTCTATGTACATGACAGAATCCGTCATTGTAAATAAAGTTCTTCTCTGGAAGTTTGCTTCCGATATAGCGTCCAAGATTCTCATCTGGTACGAAGAAAATATTCTTCTGTGGAAGTGCTGTTACAACTTTCAGAGCGTTTGATGAAGTTACACAGACATCAGAATGTGCTTTGATCTCTGCTGTAGAGTTAATATAACAGACAACAGCAAGATCATCATATTTCTTACGCATCTCTTCAATCTTCTCTACATCGACCATATGAGCCATTGGACAATCTGCCTTCTGGTCTGGCATGATCACTGTACGGTCTGGGTTTAAGATCTTGGCACTCTCACCCATAAAGTTTACACCTGCAAAACAGATCACATCTTTGGATTCTTTTAATGCAACTTTGGCAAGATAATAAGAATCCCCAACATAATCAGCAATTTCCTGAACGGCATCGTCTACATAATAATGTGCTAGTAAAACAGCATTTTTTTCTTGTTTTAATTGTTCGATCTCTTTTTTTAAATTTTCCATCTTTCTCTCCTTGTTATTAAATTTAAATATACCACGAGAAATACGTTGATTCAAGTATTTATCGCAAAGTGCGAGCAGAACATTTGTAAAATTGTGATTTGTAATGATGTTGCATGTATGCGTCAGAACGCTATTCAAACCACAACACAGTGTGTATGTTATACGGTATTGGTTGATAATTTTTGTATTTGTTGACAGAAGATGAAAGAAACTTACGAACACCGATTTGTTGGAATGTTTATGAAGCATAATAACATTACTTTCTGTCTGAAAATTCCCTATTTTACAACCAATGCTGTCCTCCATACACACTACTTGAATTTTTCAATCTTGTAATTTTCCACACTTTAGACTTCAGGTATATGATAAAAAATAAATAAGCAACCGAAAACGCAGCATTGGAATTTTGCCATATTTTGAACAAATTCGCAGCCCAATTGGACGAGTGTCTGAGCTTCAAAGACTTTTGTCTGAAACAAAACTTCAGAGCGAGTTCTCGTAGGAAATTGGGCGGATAAGCGATTTGTTCAAAATGTGAGCAAAATTCCACCGCTGCGTTTTCGGTTGCTTATTTATTTTTTATCATATACTGAAAGACTACAGTTGGCCAACACAAAAATCAAAATTTCACTGAAACAACCCTTTAATCCTATCAAGAATCGTACGTTTCTTTGTCTCAGGAATCTTCTCTGTTTTTTCTTCTTTTGTAATTCCCTCTGTTTTCATAACAAACTGGACAGATTTCACATTTTTATTCTTAGATGAAACAAAAGACTTCACCTTATAATCCTTTCCAGAAAATTCATTGATCACATCATTGATTCCATCAAGGATCTGATCGTCAATGTTCCCTGTTTTATCATAGAATGTCTGTGTTCCATCCGCCAGTTTGTTCACTCCATCCGTAAGGCTTTTCGCTCCACTATTTAATGCAGATGTGTTCGATGACAGAGTCTTCCCTCCATCTGATAATGCTTTTGCTCCACTTTGAAGCTGATTGCTGCCTTTGATCAGTGTATTTGATTGATTGGATAATTTTCCTGTTCCTTGTGACAGCTGTTTGATTGCTGTCTGAAGTTGTGTCATCTGATCAGGTAGGATGTTTGTAGAAATATGAAGAGTATTGATTCCCTGATTCAATGACTTTGTTCCACTCTTGATGCTTTTTTCCTGTGTTCCGCAAATGAATTCTTTTAAATTACCTACTCCAAGGATCATGGCGTCAACTCCCGCAGTCAACCCATTTTTTCCACTGATCTGTGTCTGTAATGCTGTCAGATAGGATTTCATACTCTTATCACTGCTGTATAAACCAGATTTCAACTGCGTTGTTCCACGATCAATCTGTGTCAGCACCGTTGATAGTCCTGGATTTTCACTACTGCTGTTTCCATTTAAGATAGCATGAAATACTGCACTATTCTGACTCATACTCTTGTACAAACTTTCTAATGTATCTAAATCCGTGTTGGATGGAGTTTCCGTATTCTGTGTATTTGTGACTGTGTTTGTAACAGTATCTGTCTTTGTCATATAGATCTTATTTGTGATCGTGATCACAGTATTTCCATCTTCATCTGTAGATGTTTCTTTGTTTGTTTCTGTATGATCTTCTTTGTAGGTCCCTTTTTCTGTTTTTGTATCTTCTCCTGTTTTTACAGTGCTTTGTTTTGTCTTAATTGAAGCTGATTTTTTTTCTTTGATCACTTTCCCAAGAGTTTCTATCTGCTCATCATATGCAGATGCTACTGATCTTAATTTTTCATTATAGGTATTCGCAGCTGTGATTCCCTGCCCCAGGCTCTCCACTCCTTCCTTTAATGCTCCTCCATCTTCTAAAGATGTGATCATTGGTACGATTCCCTGCTCATCTATCTGCTTTAATCCAGTTTCCATCTGTTTTAATGCTGCTTCAATCTGAGAAAATCCTGATTCAATCTGATTCCATGCATCTTTGTTAGCTAGCTGACTACTTCCTACGCTTAACTGTGTGATCGCACTTGTCATCTGTGTCATTAGATTTGGAAGATTTTTTGTCTGTTTCTTCAGCTGCTTCGCCCCACTCGCTGTCTGATCAACACCTGTTGTGTATGCTTTGATTCCAGGATTTAATTGATTGACTCCTGCAAATAAAGTGTCTGCTCCTTTATAGAGTGCATCAACGCCTTTTCCATATGACGTAATTCCGCTTTGCAATCGGGAAGATCCACTCTTTAACTGCTTTGCCCCATCATTTAAAGATTTCACACCATCTTTCAAGTCTTTTGTTTTATCTGTCAACTTACTTGTGTCCATCTGATCTGTGTCGATATCAAATGACATTGGTACTCCACTAATGGAAATCGGATCCATCTCAAAATCCTCTACATCCGTAGTGATCGTAATATCTTTTTCCTGTCCTGCCATGATATTATACATCAACTGTTTATTATCTCCAGAATTCGCTGCCGTTGCTCCATTTGCTTTAATATTTTTACACTGTTTTGTATTGAGTGCCATGGATACTTGTAGTAAATAATTTTCGAAAAATTCTTTGTCTGCGCCTTTATTCTGACGGATTTTCATTGTAATCTTTAGTTTTCCGCTTTTACCTGCAAGATCTTTTGCATCAATTTCTTCTCCATCCAATTCATATAAAATATCAATATTCCATGGAATCTTTGCAGAATCTAAATCTCCCTGATAATAAAATTTACCTTTTTTCCCATTGACTGTGATCTTTCCATTTTGATCATTTAATTTACTTTCAGAAGATAAATTTGTAAGAGCAGAATAATTTCCGTAATCTATAATTTTCTGATCTTTCTTGAGATCATAAGCATTCACGACATAAACTCCATCAATGGATCCATTATCATCAAGATTTACATAAATATTTTCTTCTTTGTTTGTATTGGATGCTGCTATCGCTGGTGTGATACTCCCTGCCGCCATAACAAAAGAAAGTGTCATTGCTGCAGCTGGTTTTGTAATTTTTCGATAATTCATCCTAATTTTCCTCCTTTATAAAAATCGGCATGGTATGTTAATTTCTCGATCGGTTTGTCAAATATCATTAGTAATCCAGGCAATACAAAAATAACAAGGATAAAGGAAATCACAGCTCCTCGTCCGATCAAGATTCCTAACTGGCTTAATACTCCATTTGTTGATACTGTTCCAAGAACGATTCCAGCAACCGTTAAAATGGAGGCTGAGGTTAAGATCGACATTGTGCAACTCTGGATGGTTTTCATTGCTGCACGTTTCTTACCCATTTGTTTTCGATATTCCCGGTATCGATCCGTAAATAAAATTCCATAATCGATCGTTGCTCCTAACTGGACAGATGAAATGATCAAATATCCAATATAATAAAGATCACTTCCTGCAAAATAAGGAACCGTCAGGTTGATCCAGATGGATGCTTCGATCACCAGTGTGAGGATCACTGGCAGTATCATAGACTTAAAGTTAAATAGCAAAATCGTAAATACAAATGCAATAGATAAAATATTGACCCTTGTCATATCCTGCGTGATCGTTGTCTTAAGATCCTGTGTACTTGCAAGATTTCCTGCCATCAAGGATTTATCTCCGTAATATTTTTTTCCTGCATTTTCTACTTTTGATGTGATCTCCTGCCAGTTTTCATTACCTTCTTCCGTACTGACTGTCACAACATATCTACTATAGTTTTTTGAATATAATTTGGATAATTGTTCCTTTGGGACAAAATCTTTTGGTATCGCTTCACCTACGGAATTGATATAGGAAACGACAGATGTTACACCATCAATTTCTTTTAACTGTTGATTAAGCTCAATCTCTTTTTCCATATCTCCTTTTGGAACCATTAAAACTAATTGGTTGGATACCCCGTATTCTTTTTCAATCGCATTCATATCTCGACCGATCTCCGTTGCATTGGTCTGATATACTTTACTTCCTCCATAAAGGAAACTATTTTTTTGCTGTCCAAAGTAGGACGGAATCATGAAAATAACAAATAAGACGATCATGACTGGTTTCCAGTCCAATACCACCTTAGAAAGTAATCTGAATTTTGGTAAAAATGATCTATGTTCTGTTTTGTCGATCAGTGGATAGAAGATCAATGTTAACGCTGGTAGCAAACAAAGAACCGCAAATAAACTTAATATAATGGCTTTTACCATAACCCATCCCATATCCGGACCGATCTTAAATCTCATCAGGATCAGAGCTGCAAATCCTGTAACCGTTGTAAGTCCACTTGACATAACACTTCCAACTGATTGTTTAACTGCATTGATCATTGCGGTCTGAGCCTCTTCTCCTGCCTGTCGGTTTTCAGAAAATCGATGTAATAAGAAAATTCCATAATCCATCGAAACTGCTAACTGTAAAATACTTCCCGCAGCATTTGTTACAAATGATATCGTTCCAAACATCAGATTTGTTCCACGGTTAATCATGATTGCGATTCCAATCGTTGCCATAAATAACACTGGTTCAAACCATGAATTTGTTGTCAATAATAAAATGATAAATACAATCGGTACAACAATCATAACAATCTTTTGAATTTCATTTGCTGTGGTCCTCGATGTCAAAGAGTTTGTAATTCCTTCCCCACTCATATAGTTATCATTTCCAATGACTTTTCTTATCTTCATCGCGGTTTCATATCCATTGGATTCATCCATCGTGATCTGATATAGGGCATTTTTATTTTTATACCAGTCATTGACTGTATCTTGATCCATCATTTCTAATGGCTGATAAATATTTGTGGCATCATCTAACCAGTTAACCTCCTGTACTCCATCGATTGCTTCTATCTTTTCTTTATAATCCAGTGCCTTCGCAATAGAGACATTTTTAATCATAACTCTGACATTTGGCACTTCCTGATCATATTCTTCATTCATGATATCAATCGCTTTGGTTGACTGCGCATCATCTGGAAGATAATCTGCAAATTTATAATCAACCTCTACCATCGTTGATAAAAATGCACAAATCGCTGTTGCTATCACAAACAGAAATATGATCGTTTTCTTATGTTTCACTACAAAACTAGTATAATGATCCAATTTATCATCCTCCTGTTATTTAATAAACATTATGTTGCTTAATTAACTTCTTTGAATTATAATAGTGATAAATTACAAATACAATAATCAATTTATACTCTATTGTTAATTAGACAACACTTTATTCAACCACTGTTAATTAAAGGGGATTTTTATGAAAAAAAACCAGACCGCAGAGTACTGCGAACAAGAAAAATGCTTCTAGATGGGCTTACAGATCTTCTAAAGGAAAAAGATATTAAAGACATTTCTGTAAAGGAACTTGCTGATCATGCAGATATCAACCGATGCACATTTTACCTGCATTATAAAGATGTTTATGATATGTTAGAAAAGATTGAAATGGAACTAGTTGATGATTTCAACTCCATGTTGGATTCCTGTATTGAGTCAACACCAACCACCGACCCTTATCCTTTTTTGTATGCTTTCTTTACTTATGCCAATGAACATCGGGAAACTTTATCTGTACTTCTTGGTCAGCATGGAGATCTTGCTTTTATTAATTATATGAAAAAAATCGTTCAGGATAGAATGCATTTTATCTGGGAGAAAAATGAATATCGCACAGATAATTTTGAATATTATTCTTCTTTTATCATTTCTGGGTGTCTTGGACTTTTGGAGAAATGGATTCAGAATGGGTTTGTAGGAAGTCCTGAGGATATGGCAGAATTTGCTTCTAAGATGGTGTTGCAAGGGGTACATGTATTTTCATGAAATTCTCTTATCTTAATTTCTTCGAGAGCTTAAAATGCGTATATAAATACGCATTTAAAAAAATAGGATTTGTTGAATTTTTTACAAAATTTCGACAAATCCTATTCTTTTGGAATGATATCCATATTCTATATTCAATTCATTATTTCTTTTTCATATAATAAATGTTCTTTCCTCTGCCTCTCTGCATGATCAATCCTTTTTTAACCATCTGCTTCAAAATCCTTCCACTCGTTGTCTGACTGATTCCTAATCTTTCCTGAACTTGTTTTCTTTGAATTCTTTTTTCTTGATCGATCATTTGCATGATCTGTGTTTCTTCGTCTTCTGGTTGTATATGTGTATGGTATTGCAGTTCTTCTCTTAATTCTGCCTGTGCATTTGTGTTTGGTAATATGATCTTAAACACATTATTACTGACTTTGATCTCTGGTTTTATAAACTGATCTTGATAAGCATTCATGATCTTTTGTATTCCTGTTCCATAAGCTTCGATCAATTCTAAACGGTAAAAAACATTCGCTAATTTTTTATTCCTGCATACAGAAATCCCCATCATCACATCTTCTAATGTAACTCCTGTTACCAATCCCCCAATGGATGTGAATTCTAACCGATCTTCGTACATACTGATCAGAATACTAGAACTATATCCGTAATCTCTGTGTACAAGACAGTTTAGCAATGCTTCTCTTACTGCTACTTCTGGATAATCTCTATTATCAATTCGATAAAGTTTTTCAAAAGTTGAATGTGTTTGATTTCTGAAGTCAATGTAATCATATACTGCTTCCATTTGTGCAAATAGTGATCCTGTAAATTCTTTTCTATCTTTAAATATATTTTGATTCTTTCCTTCAAAAACTGCTGTTTTAATCGTATGCACGCATTGGTCTGAAAGTAATAAAGCAAGATTCGTATAAATTCCATCTTGGTTTATAATTCCTAAAGTTTTCATCTGTGGCTGTTCTAATATGATGTTTCTCTTTTGGAATTCTTTTTTTGTTTCGCAAAAAGTCAATTCTTGATCTAATGATCTCATATCTTCAAAATGATCACCATCTGTTTCTTTAATCATCTTTCTAATAGCTGTATCCGTTGCTGGGACAGAAGAATATCCTTGTCTTACATATACGCCTTCTGGTCTTAACCCTTTCTTCGCTATATAGTATGGACGTTCTGTTCCTCTTTGAATATCTATGATCACAACTTGTTTTTGTTCTATCTCTTTTGTCTCATAATGCAAGAACATGGTTAAATCTGGTTTAACCGCATCTCTAACCATATTGCTTACTTGCAATGCTACACTGTCTGAATCTTCTACCCCGATAACTGTCCCATCATCTTCAATTCCAATATAGATTTTTCCTCCATCACAATTGGCAAATGCTATGATTTCTTTTTTGATGTCTGTGACTACAATGGATTTGAATTCCGTTCTCTCAGATTCTTGTAACTTCATGAAAAACCCTCCTTGAAATTATTCTGTCTGTTCTTTCTAACTTTATTCTAACCATTCTAACCATTCTTGTCAATTATAACTCAAAGTATCACAGACATTAAGAAGGAAATTAAGACAAACCTCTACACAGAGGGTGTATGTTTTACTGTATTGGTATTTATAATAAACACCGTCTATCACTACAAAAATTGAAAAACGATAACACTAAACATACACACTACCTTAAATTTTAGTAATTTTCTTCATGCACTTCAAAATAGCTCTGTGGATGTGCACATACAGGACATACTTCTGGTGCTTTCGTTCCAACTACGATATGTCCACAATTGCGGCATTCCCATACTTTCACTTCACTTTTTTCAAATACTTGTGAAGTCTCGATATTCTTAAGAAGTGCACGGTATCTTTCTTCATGATGTTTCTCAATCTCTCCAACTGCTCTGAATTTGGCAGCAAGTTCTGGAAAACCTTCTTCTTCTGCGGTCTTTGCAAATCCTTCATACATATCTGTCCATTCGTAATTTTCACCTTCAGCTGCTGCAGCAAGATTTTCCTTTGTATCTCCGATTCCTGCTAATTCTTTAAACCACATTTTAGCATGTTCTTTTTCATTATTTGCCGTCTTAAGGAACAATGCAGACATCTGCTCGTATCCTTCTTTCTTTGCAACGGATGCAAAATAAGTATATTTGTTTCTTGCCTGTGATTCTCCTGAAAATGCTTCTAATAAATTCTTCTCTGTCTGTGTCCCTGCATATTTATTATTTCCCATGATTCTTCCTCCTTACTGATTCCTTTACAATCACTTTATATATTTTCCTAAAAATTGATGTATTCTATTCTTCAGATTTCCATAATCCATGTAGATTGCAATACTCATATGCTGCTACGAATTCATCTCCTTCAGCTAATATAAATACTGCCTCTGGTTTATCCCCTGGTGCAAATTTATGAAGCTGTCCTCCATTCTTTGTTTCAATATATACTCCCATAATATAATGTTCCGGAAGCATTGGATGCTCTACGGAAGATACAGCTACTATGATCTTATTTCCTTCCTGTGTCACAACTGGCAAATGTTTTTCAACTGCTGCATCTGTTGTATTTGCCTTTAAACTTTTCAAATTCTCTATGGAACTTCCTGCCCCAAATACTTCTAATAATACTGTTTTGTCTTCTGAACGATAAAATTTAGCCATAACTTCTTCTCCCTTCTACTACAATATATCTATAAAAATTATTCTTTTGAAAATTGATCTTTCCCTACAAAACATAATGGACATTCAAAATCTTCTGGAACATCTTCCCATTTTGTTCCTGGCGCGATTCCTCCTTCTGGATATCCTTTTTCTTCATCATATTCCCATCCACATACATCACATACGTATTTCATTGTTTCATCCTCCTTATGTTTAAATTAATAATAATTACTGTTATTATGTTTATATAATAATACATGTGAGAAAGAATGTCAATAATATTTTTTAGAATTTGAATAGTGATGTTTCTTTCTATGAATTATGTCCAGTTTTTATTATAATTAATTTATACTTTTGACACTCTCATCATTTATATTCTTATTTTGAAAGGCAGCTGATCCTATGAGTAACACAAATATCACACATGAAATCATATCCATAAACCCAGATGTTGATGTCCATCTTAGAATGTCAATTGATCAAGGAAGTTATACTTCTCCTCACTGGCATAATAGTATTGAACTAGTTTATATGATCGAAGGAAGCATGGATGTTTATTTTGAAAATGAAAAAGTCCATCTTGCAGCTGGCGAATTTATTCTTGTAAATTCCCGTGTGATCCATTCTGTCTTAAGCCAGAAAAATCATGCCCTTCTGCTTCAGATTCCAGAATCTGTGTTAAAACGTTTTATCCCTGATTCTGATCTTACTTACTTTGAAGTTGACATGCATCCAACATCTGAAAAATATCAAAAACTTCTTCATCATTTAAAAGAAGATTTTCGTGAAATGTATGAGGTATATGTTTATCAGCCAAAAGGATATCTTCTGCGATTTTACAGCTTTTTTTATGATTTCTTGTATACTCTGATCACTTATTATTCAAAACCAATGTTACAGGAAGATGTAACCAAAAATGAAAAGATTTTAAACCAGTTAAAAGAGATTATGATTTATATTGAAGACCATCATCATGAAACCTTAACTGTAAAAGACCTGGCTGCTACATTTGGCTATCATCCAGATTATCTTTCAAGATTTTTTAAGAAGCATCTTGGTCTCTCTGTGCTTGATTATATTTATGAAATCCGCTTAGCGCACATTGAACATGATCTTCACGATCCAAACCTTTTGATCAATGAAATTTTTGATCGCCATGGGTGTACAAATTATCGTGTTACGATGCGGAAATTTAAACAAAGATTTTCATGTACTCCAAAACAGAAGCAGAAAGAATTCTTATCTGCAGAACAATAAAAGTCAGAATCGTCCTATTTTTATGTCGTTTTAATGTGTATTTTGCCACTCAAATGTCTGATATGATTAATTTATCAAAAAGATGTCGTATCAAACAGGAGGATGAAAAATGAATCAAAAAAGTAACTTAACCCTGCGAAAAGTATTTGAAAGATTTTCTTACGGCTGTGGAGATTTTGGTTGTAATATTATCTACACAGCAATGTCAGCATTTTTGCTTTTCTATTACACAGATTATGCCAGAGTCAGTGCAATGGCAGTTGGAAGTATCATGATGATATCCAGAATTTTTGATGGAGTCAGTGATATCATTATGGGTGTCATTGTTGACAGAACAAAATCAAAATTCGGGAAAGCAAGACCTTGGATCTTACGTATGTGCATTCCATTTGCAGTATCAGGAATCCTTTTATTTTCTGTCCCTGTAAACTGGGCACCTACTCCAAAACTTGTTTATGTTTTTATTACTTATAACTTAGTTTCTACCGTTATCTATACTGCGATCAATGTACCATATTCTGCATTAAATGCTTTAATGACACAGGATCCATATGAACGATCTGTCTTAAGTATTTTTAGAACTTTGCTTGCAACAGCTGGAACACTCCTCATCAACACTTTCACATTACCAATGGTAGAATTTTTTGGAAACAATGCATCTGCATGGACAAAAACATTCTTTGTTTTAGGTATCGTTTCCATCATCGCATTCTTATTTACTTTTTTCGGAACTGAAGAACGTGTACGACAGAATGAAACCGAAGAAGAAAAAAAGAAAAATGTACCATTTCTTGTTGGACTCAAAGCACTCTTTAAAAATAAATACTGGATCATGATGACATTAATGCTTGCACTCTTCTTTTTAATGTACTCTGTAAACGGAGGTGCAACTGTCTATTATGCAAAAGATATTTTAGGCAATAAGAATCTTGTCGCAACGATCAATGGAATTTTTAATGTCGTTCAGATCTTTGGTATGTTCTTTATTGCAATGTTAGTTAAAAAGTACGGAAAAAGAAATGTTTTTGCATTAGGACTTGTATTGGATATTGTTGGTATGTTAATCCTCAATTTCAGTGGCGGAGCTATGTCAGTCATCGTTATTTCCAGCATCATTCGTGGTATCGGTAATGCCTGTGGTGGTGCAACAATGTGGGCAATGGTATCCGATACGATTGATTACGGAGAGTGGAAAACGGGATATCGAACAGAAGGACTTGTAAATAGTGCCTGCAGTTTTGGTTATAAAATCGGAAATGGTATTGGTTCTGCTTTATTAGGTATCATTCTTGAACTTGGTGGATATGTTGGTTCTGCAGCAATTCAGACAAGCACAGCACTTACTTCTATCAAAATCTGCTTTGTGTGGATTCCGATCATCGTATACACTTTAGGTCTGATCATTATGAAATTCTGGCATCTGGATAAAGAATTTGCTGGTATTATCGCTGATCTTCAGGAACGACACAAACAGCATGTTTAAAATAATATTAATCAGAGGGCAATTATGAAAATAAAAGGTGTAAACTTAGGAAATTGGTTAGTTTTAGAAAAATGGATGAGTCCTGCATTATTTGAAGGAACAACTGCAGAAGATGAATACTATCTTCCGCGGCAGCTCTCACCTGAAGTATATGAAGCAAGGATTAAAATTCATCGTGCAGAATATATTTCAGAAAGAGATTTTGTGATCATTAAACGAATGGGCATGGATACCGTAAGAATTCCAGTACCATATTTTATTTTCGGTGACAGAGAACCTTTCATCGGATGTATTGAAGAGCTTGATAAAGCATTTAACTGGGCTGAGAGATATGGTTTAAAAATCCTCATTGATCTCCATACTGCACCAGAAGGCCAGAATGGTTTTGATAACGGAGGAATCTGTGGTGTTTGTAAATGGGCACAAAATCCTGACGAAGTTGAATTTGTCCATACCGTATTAGAACGTCTTGCAAAACGCTATGGACACAGAGAAGGATTATGGGGCATTGAAGCGATCAACGAACCGATCATGGAAGGTATGTGGGAATTATTTGATGTTCCAAATCGTTATCCTGCCGTTAACAAAGAAATGGCAAAAGGTTCCGGGCCGATCTCTCAGGCATTTCTTAAAACATTTTATGAGGAAGCTTATTTCAGAGTCCGCAAATATATGCCGGAAGAAAAATATTTTGTTTTCCATGATGGATTTAATCTTACTGCATGGAAAGATTTTATGAGAGATCCAAAGTATGTAAATGTTGTTTTAGATACGCATCAATATCTGATGGTCGCTGAGTCAAAAGGCTGTGAACAGACATTGGAAGATTACGAGCAATATGTAAAAGAAAATTTCGCCAAACAGATCAAAGAAATGGATCAATATTTTCCTGTGATCTGTGGAGAATGGTGTCTCTTTAATTCTCTTGCATGCGGCTATGATACAAACGGTGGCAAAAACGTTTTTAATAATGTAGAAAATGTAGGAGAATCTGTCATTGAAGATGATAAAAAAGCTCAGATTTATCGCAGACTTGCAAATGTTCAGATTGATGCATGGAATCAAGGCAGTGGCTATTTTTATTGGAACTATAAACTTTTAATTGATACAGTAAACGAACAAGGATGGATTGGCTGGGACAGCTGGGATCTTGATCGTTGCGTGAACTTTGGATGGTTTCCTGTAGAGAAAGGAGAAGAAACATGTTAAAAAACCCTATACTTCCAGGATTTAACCCAGATCCTTGTATCTGTAAAGCTGGAGATGATTATTATATGGCGGTATCCACTTTCGAGTGGATGCCGGGAATCCCAGTCTATCATTCAAAAGATTTAAAAAACTGGGAATTATACACTCACGTATTAACAGATGATGAAACCGTAGACTTAAAGAAACTTCCTTCCGCAAAAGGTATTTGGGCACCTTGTCTGACTTACTGTGAAAAAGAAGAATTATTTTATGTTGTCTATGGTGTTATGAATTCCATGAATGCAAGATATTTTGATGTCGATAATTATGTCATCACAGCAAAAGATATCAAAGGTCCTTGGAGTGAACCTGTCTATCTCCACTCTTCTGGATTTGATGCTTCTATGCTTCATGACGATGATGGCCGTAAATGGATTGTTTCTCTTGACTGGGAAACTCGTGCAGGTTATGAAAAACCGGGAGCGATCTGTCTGGTGGAATACTCTCCTGAGAAAAAAGAGATCATCGGTTATCCAAAACGTATCTGGCATGGTGGTACAGATCGTGGATGTATTGAAGCACCTCATTTATATAAACGAAACGGTTATTACTATATTATGTGTGCGGAAGGTGGAACTGGTTATGGACACAGTGTTACTATGGGCCGTTCCAAAAATGTATGGGGCCCATACGAAAAAGATCCTCAAAATCCAATCGTAACTTCTATCCCTGGAGATTTTAATGAACGCCACGATCCAGATCATTTAAAGCCAAAATATTTCAATCCTGATTCCATCTTACAGAAATCTGGTCATGGAAGTTATATTGAAAATGAACTTGGAGAAGTTTATCTTGTCCATTTAACATCCAGACCATTTGTTCCAGAACTTCGCTGTACTCTTGGCCGTGAAACAGCCATGCAGAAAATGAAATGGACAGAAGATGGCTGGCTTCGTATGGCTGATGGAAGCAACCTTGCAAAAGAGTATTTTGAACCTAGCAAGCTTCCTGAAGTTCCAGTAAAACAGATTCCTGATTTTGATGATTTCGATGATGAAACTCTTGGAATCCAGTACTATGCACCAAGAATCATGCCTCAGCGTTTTATCGATTTAAAATCAAGACCAGGTTACCTTAGAATGCGCGGTCAGGAATCTCGTACATCCTTAAATAAAGTCAGTATCCTTGCAAGAAAACTTACTTCCGTTCATGCAACTATCACTACAAAGATGGAATTTAATCCAGAAGTACATCAGCATAGTGCAGGACTCATCATGTATTATGACAACATGAATTATATTAACCTTAGAAAATATTACAGCGAAACACTCGGACAAAATGCACTATCCATCATTCACCTTGAAAATGGAGAGAAAACAGAATTCCTAAATACAAGAATCCCTGTTGATGATGTACCAATCTATCTTCGTCTGCATATTAATGGAAGAAAATCTTATTTTGAATGGAGTTATGATGGCAAAGACTATCTGGCGATTGGAAAAGTTTTTGATACAACAAAATTCTCTGATGAATATTGCAAATATGGTGAATTTACAGGAACCTTCGTAGGGATCACATGCGCGGACCGTGTAAAACATCAGCATTATGCAGACTTTGATTTCTTTGAATATATTGCAGATGAAACAAAAGATGTAAATTAGAAGACGAACAGTATTTCTGTTTTTATATTTTTGCTTTTCTTTGATACTGTTTGTCGAAAGCCTCGTAAGGATTCCCGTCCTTACGAGCTTCCCTGATAAAACAGGTTTTTGATGAAAGCTCTTGAACATATAAATATAATAGAAAAATAGAAGCAATGATCCTTTTATGGATTTTTGCTTCTATTTTTGTATATAAATTATTTTATTAGTATTGATATTAATGGCATTATATATTATACTATCAACTAATGTGCTACCATGAAACGATAGGCGGTTAGTCTCCTCTCCGGGAATTATAGGCCGGTTTACATAGAAATCCAATCTAATTGGAAATAATACGCAGGAGGTATTTGGCTTATGTTGACTATTGATAACCTCATTGGCATTATTTGTCTTTGTGCGACTTTTTATAGTCTTGGTTATTCACATGGACAACGTGATACTAAGACAAAAAAATAATCGCCCTGTGATCTGGTAAATCATGGCGATTATTTCCCATTAATATCAGGCTAACCGTCTATCGGTAGCATCTTTTCTATTATTAGAATATCATCTTTAATACTAATTGTCAAATATTTTATATTACAATATATATATTTTTGCTTTTCTTTAATACTTGTTGTTTTTCTGATCATACAATGCTAAACTATAATTATTAATATACAAAGTTACTGAACATTTACTCAATAAGGGAGGTAGCAATTATGGAGGGTAAGATTACAAAAATATTCAACGCAGCTGACCAGATTCAGGCTGAGATGATTCATGATCATTTAAAACAAAACGGAATTGAAAGTATGTCAAAACAGCCTGGAACAGGAGAATATATGAGTATTGCGATGGGGTATTCTGTTTATGGAACGGATATTTATGTTAGAGAAGATCAGAAAGCTAAGGCAGAAGCTTTGATCAATGAACTGTTATACGATAATAACTACGATACATCCGAAGATGAAGAGATCAAATTGCCTTGGTGGCAAAATAAGGTGATTGTTGCAAAATGCATTTTAGGTTTTTTTATTCTTGTGATCATTATCATGATCGCAATGCAGATTCTACAATAAAATGATAAATTTAAGAAAGAACAGATATGCTTTTGAATTCATTGAATCCTTATACATATCTGTTCTTTGTTGTTGTTCATTATTTATGTTTAGTTAATAGTTACCTTGTGAATAAAATTAATCAAATTTCTGAAATACATCCTTAAGTGCCGGATATATCTCTCTAAACTGCTGATACTTCTCCTCATACTTCGCAACAAGCTTGGCATCAGGTTCCACCGTGTCCACAACTTTCACAAGCTGATCAGCTGCTTCCTGTACGCTGTCATATTCTCCGCATCCAACGGCTGCAAGCATCGCTCCGCCGTATCCTGGACCTTCTTCGCTTTCGATCACATCAACTTTCAGATTCATGACATTTGCAATGATCTTCTTCCATAATGGGCTCTTGGCTCCACCGCCGCAGATCTTTGTGCGTTCGATCTTGATTCCAAGACTTCTTGCAACTTCCAGAGAATCACGAAGTCCGAATGCAACTCCTTCTAACACAGCCTGTGTCATCTCTTCTCTCGTTGTGTCCATGGACATTCCGATAAATGTTGCTCTGGCTTTTGGATCATTGTGTGGAGATCTCTCTCCCATTAAGTATGGAAGATAGAATACATGATTTTCTCCAAGTTTGGTGATTCCTTCTTGTTCTTTGCTGTATTCTTTTGTCTTTAAGATTTCATCCATCCACCATTTGTTGCAGGATGCTGCACTTAACATGCATCCCATAAGATGATAGTATCCATCTGCGTGATCAAAAGAATGTAAAGCATTATTTGAATCTACACCAAATGTCTCGCTGGAAATGAAGATCGTTCCGGATGTTCCAAGGGAAATGTTGCACATTCCATCTCCAACAGTTCCAGTTCCTACCGCTGCTGCCGCATTATCTCCGGCTCCTGCGATGATCTTGACTTCTTTGGATAATCCAAGTTCTTCTGCAATATCTTCTTTTAATGTTCCGACGACTTCATAACTTTCAAACAGTTTCGGAAGCTGTTCTTCACTCACTCCGCAGATTTCCATCATCTGTTTAGACCAGCATTTATTCTTTACATCCAGCAATAACATTCCGGATGCATCGGAATAATCCGTGCAAAATGTTCCAGATAATTTATATGCCAGATAATCTTTTGGCAGCATGATTTTTTTGATCTTGTTGAAATTGTCCGGTTCATTTTCACGCATCCACAGGATCTTTGGTGCTGTAAATCCTGCGAAAGCGATGTTGGCTGTGTACTCGGATAATTTATCTTTTCCAATCTCATTATTTAAGTAATCTGTTTGTTTCTGTGTACGTCCATCATTCCATAGGATTGCAGGACGAATCACATCATCATTTTCATCTAAAACCACAAGTCCATGCATCTGACCACCAAAGCTGATCCCTGCAACCTGTGACTTATCACATTCACTGATCAGTTCTTTGATTCCTTCCATAGACTGACTGTACCAGTCTTCTGGTTTCTGCTCAGACCATCCTGGATGTGGAAAATGCAGCTCATATTCTTTGGAAATGATTTTTTTGATTCCACCTTTTTCATCCATTAACAGTAATTTCACTGCGGATGTTCCAAGGTCTACACCAATGTATAACATACAAACCTCCGATCTTATCCCCAAGGATTCTCTGTTGGATATCTGACTCCAGCTGGCTGATTGTATCCAATCTCTTCTACTGGAACTCCAACATATTTAAATACTTCATATAGTGTTTTTCCGAAATTACCAAATGCTACGGCTCCGTGATGAGGGAAGTTTTTCTCGATCAATACATGACGATAGAATCTTCCCATTTCAGGGATTGCAAAAATACCGATTGCTCCAAAAGATCTTGTTGCAACTGGAAGAACTTCTCCCTGTGCGATGTATGCACGTAATTTGCAGTCTGCTGTGCTCTGAAGACGGAAGAATGTAATATCTCCTGGTTTGATATCTCCCTCCAGTGTTCCCTGTGTTACCTCGATTGGGAGAGATCTTGCCATGATCTTCTGGTATTTCATTTCACAGAAAGATAATTTCTCTGATGCTGTATTTCCACAGTGGAATCCCATGAAGGTATCTTTCTGTGTATAATCATAAGATCCTTTGATATCTTCTTCATAAAGGTCATGAGGAACTGTGTTGTTGATATCAAGTAATGTCACGGTATCTTCGCTGACAACTGTACCAATAAATTCACTTAATGCACCATAAATATCTACTTCACAAGATACAGGAATTCCCTGTGCTGTTAAACGGCTGTTTACATAACAAGGAACGAAACCAAACTGAGTCTGGAATGCAGGCCAGCATTTTCCAGCGATCGCTACATATTCTCTGTAACCTTTGTGGTCTCTTACCCAATCTTTTAATGTCAATTCATACTGTGCAAGTTTAGAAAGGATCTCAGGTTTCTTATTTCCTGTTCCAAGTTCTGCTTCCATTTCTTTGACGATCTCTGGAATTCTTTCGTCACCTTCATGTGCATTGAACGCTTCGAATAAATCTAATTCAGAGTTTTCTTCGATTTCTACTCCTAAGTTGTATAACTGCTGAATTGGTGCATTACATGCTAAGAAATTTAATGGACGAGGTCCAAAACTGATGATCTTTAAGCTGCTTAATCCAACAACAGCTCTTGCGATTGGTACAAATTCATGTAACATCTCTGCACATTCTTCGGCATTACCAACTGGATATTCTGGAATGTAAGCTTTCACACCTCTTAATTTCAGATTATAACTTGCATTTAGCATACCACAATATGCATCTCCACGTCCATCTAACAGATTATCTCCGTGCTCTTCTGCTGCTGCAAAGAACATTTTTGGTCCTTCAAAATGCTTGGCAAGTAATGTTTCTGCGATCTCTGGTCCGAAGTTTCCAAGATAAACAGCTAATGCATTACATCCGGCTTTCTTGATATCCTCTAATGCTTCAACCATCTGAATTTCGCTTTCAACAATACAAACTGGACATTCATAGATATCTGCATCTCCATATTTCTTTGTATATGCTTCTACGACTGCTTTTCTACGATTCACTGATAAACTTTCTGGGAAACAATCTCTACTGACAGCTACGATTCCGATCTTTACTTTTGGCATATTACTCATTTGATTCTCCATCCTTTCCTTTTTTGATCATTTTAGTGTGATATTTTCTCCGACTAATCCACAAAAAGCTCCAGGTATTTGAGCTTCTTCATGTGCGATCAACCATTTATTCTGGGCAGTTAAAAGTTTGTCTTCTCCGTCTTTGTCTGGTGTAAATGTTAAGTCTTCGTTTGTTCCTTTTGGAAGAATGATGACACAACGGAAACCTTTTTCACCTTCTGCATTACATGGTGCATAGTGAAGTGTTGTTGCATAGACTTCGATCACTGTTCCTTTTGGGACCAAAAATGCTTCTGCTTTCGATGTATCATATTTGAATTCGTCTGTGATATCCTGCTGTGCACCAAGAATCAGAACAAGATCATTCACTGCAATATTGATCTCTGAGGATCTATGGTATTCTAATCCATTTAACTTATGATTATTTCCATTGCAGTATCCGACTTCAATATCTAATCCACCAAATCCTTTTCCCTGAAATATTTTTGCATCGCTTGTTGCTTCTAATGTGTCGACAGATGGCACATAGATCACATCATCTGGCAATGGTGTGTGCTGCATTTCTTTTAAAATCTTATCGGCTGGATAACCTTTTAAAATTTTTCCATACTTTTTAAAAGATCTATCACTCACATTTTGAATCTTCATAAAAAAATCTCCTTATAATTATGATATGGATATTTTTTGTCTTTTCCATTTATCACTTATAAGGAGATTATAACAATATATTTTTGTTTTCTCGACTAATTACTTATCTCATTTATGGCACTTTTTTGTCTTTTTCGAAATTCAGCAGGCATGATCCCATACTTTTTATAAAAGGCTTTAGAAAATGCTTTGTTATTTGGAAATCCATTTTCCATGGAAATATCACTGATCGTCATCTTTGTCTCTATCAGCTGTCTGTACCCATGTTCAGTGCGGATTGCCTGCAGATAGTCTTTATAATTGATCCCTGCGTATTTCTGAAACATTCGGGATAGATAGGATGGAGAATACCCGAATATTTCTGCCAGCTTAGATAAAGACAGTTCTTCTTTGTAATGTTCTTTCATATAATCTGTGATCATGGATAATTTCGTCAGCTGTTTGTGCTGATGCATAATATCTGGATGAACACTGATCTCTCGGTATCTTGTAACCATCAGATATAACATATCATAAAACAGGCTTTGAATCTTCAGATCATATCCACAATGCTTGTCTGAATATGCCATATACATCTCGCAGATCATTTCCATCAATTGCTCATCCTGTGCCTGCGGAGCATGAGCGAAACAAATGAACTGATCCTGGGTGTAGTATTTTTCAAACATATTAAGCGGCATCTGGAGCACAACAGTCATATTTTCTTTTGGTGCATGAATGGAATGCACTTCGTTGGAATTGACAATGATAAAATCTCCACATTCCAGTAAATACTCCTGATCGTTTAAATAAAACTCCAGCGTTCCCTGAAAGACCGCAAAGATTTCGATCGATCTGTGCCAATGTTTTTCTCTGATGTAATTACCATCTCTGCCTTCAAAAAGGAACATCTTAAATGGAAGATCCTTATTCGGCATGATCAGTTCATGTTGAATCTCTGTCATCGCTTTATCCTTTTCTTATCCTCGTGGATATCCTTTTATTTTGTCACAACCATCGATAATAAAACTGATAATATTCGTTTTTTCATACTCTTCCTCCTCGAATATTTGTAAATCTTTCTCTTTTTTTGCAATGATTCAATACTCAAATTATACAATAAATTCTAGCTGACCGAAATAGATCTTTATCAATTCCAATTCATTATTTTTTCTTTCTCTTTCCATCTGTTCCATCTTGCGTTATACTTATTTTAGTTTAAAAATCAGAAGGGAGTTTTTTCATGAAAAAACCAGCATTAGTAATTCTGGCTGCCGGAATGGGAAGCCGTTATGGAGGATTAAAACAGATGGACCCTATGGATCCAATGGGACATGCGATCATCGATTATTCCATCTATGATGCAAAACGTGCCGGATTCGGTAAGGTAGTCTTTGTGATAAAGAAAGCAATTGAGAAAGATTTTAAAGAAACTGTTGGAGCAAGGGTTCCTGAAGGAATGGAAGTATGTTATGCATATCAGGAAGTAGATGCATTACCAGAAGGTTATAATGTCCCAGAAGGACGTGTGAAACCTTGGGGAACTGCACATGCTGTTTTATGTGCAAAACCATTTATCAATGAACCATTTGCCGTGATCAACGCAGATGACTATTATGGTGTTGATGGATATAAAGTCATGGCTGATTTCCTTACAAGCCATGAAGACAAAGACGGAAAGGCACCATTTGCAATGGTGGGATATCATCTTGGAAATACAGTTACAGAGAATGGATACGTATCCAGAGGTGTCTGTGAAGTTGATGACAACCACCAGTTACTTTCTATCACAGAAAGAACTCATATCGAAAAACGTGAAGATCATGCAGAATTCACAGAAGATGACGGTGCAACTTGGACATCACTTCCATTTGATACTTTAGTATCTATGAACTTCTTTGGATTCCAGCCAATGATTATGGATGAGTTAGAAAAAGGATTCCCTGCTTTCCTTGATCAAGCGATCAAAGAGAATCCATTAAAAGGTGAATACTTTATTCCTAGCGTAGCTAGTGATCTGTTACATGAAGGGAAAGCCTCTCTTGAAGTGCTTGTATCTAAAGATCAGTGGTATGGCGTTACATATCCAGAAGATAAACAGAGCGTTATTGATGCTTTAGCTGCTTTAAGAGAAAATAATACTTACCAATTCTAATACCAAAAAAAGCTAGTCATTGAATTTTGACTAGCTTTTTATTATATCTTATCTTAATTTACTTTATAAACTTTAACACCTGTTTTCTTACCAAATCTCTTTGTCTGTTTATGAGATTTAAAGAATACATCGATATGTTTTCCTTTGACACCGCCTCCGACATCTTCGGCTACGTATGTTTTTCCATTGATCTGTACTTTTGATCCTAATTTGATCTTTCTTTTATCTACAGCAATGGTTCTTCCCTGTTTTGCTTTCTTTCCAGAAGCTGTTCTTGTTCCCCATTTTCCACTGCATTTTTTACATCCGCAGTATGCTGTTAATTTGTATTTTCCTAAGTATTGTACTTCGTTATCTTTTGCTTTGGTTGAAGTTGATCCTGTAAAGATGATTCCTGATGCTACAACTAACATCGCGATCACTACTAACAATTTCTTCTTCATAACTTTCAGCATATAAACCTCTTTCTGTGCTCAATAGTTTCTTAAACTTCGAAACAATTTTGTAACAATTTCGAAATCTATGTTTCATACTTTACCCGATATCCTCCGAAATGTCAACCTTTGTACTCGATAAAATGCAATTCATTTCCAATATATGTAAGTTTGTTGTTACAAATTTATTAACTTATACGATTTGTTTTTTATATATTTGTATAAAATATTTCTATTTTTCATTGCGTTTTTTCCATCAAAAAAAGAAGCGGAAAACCGCTTCTTTACGTTGTTTCTTCTTATAAAATGATATCCATGACACCATCTAAGTAAATATTTTCCACATCCTCGATCAGCCCTGCGTCACATGCCTGTGTTAATTTTGGATCAATTGGAAGTTTTCCGAGTACTGGAATGTTAAACTTCTCAGAAATTTCTTCAATATGACTGTCTCCAAATACCTTGATCTCTTTGCCGCAATCTGGACATTTGATGTAACTCATATTCTCGATCAGACCAAGAACTGGAACATTCATCATGTTCGCCATATTCACAGCTTTCTCCACGATCATTCCTACTAATTCCTGTGGAGTTGCAACGACAACGATTCCATCTAATGGAATAGACTGGAAAACTGTTAATGGAACTTCTCCTGTTCCTGGTGGCATGTCCACAAACATCACATCAATGTCTTTCCATAATGTTTTACCCCAGAACTGTTTTACAACATCTGCTACAACTGGACCTCTCCAGATCACTGGCTGTGTTTCTTCTTCTAACATTAAGTTTAAGGATACAACTTCGATTCCGAAATTTGTCATTGCTGGAAGAATGATCCCTTCTGCATTCCCTAATAATCTCTCATGAAGTCCAAATGCCTGTGGGATAGATGGTCCTGTGACATCCGCATCAAGAATTGCTGTATGCAATCCTTTTCTCATTGCTGCGACTCCTAATAAAGAAGTTGTCATGGATTTACCTACGCCACCTTTTCCACTGACGATACCGATAACCTTCTTTACTTTACTTTCTCTATATAATGGTTCAAGAAAATCTGTTTTCTCCTGTGTTCTGCTTCCGCAGTTTGCACTACAACTGCTGCAGTCATGACTACATTCACTCATTTTTACGCCTCCATAGCTTCTAAAATATCTTTTGCACTAGATGCAATATCACCGTTAAATACAGCGGATCCTGCTACAAATACGTTTGCTCCACATTCTTTGACATGTGCTACGTTCTTTGCTGAGATTCCTCCATCTACTTCAATATCGATATCCAGTCCTTTTTCATTGATGATCGCTCGTAATTCTTTGATCTTGTCATCCATCTTCGCAATATAAGACTGTCCGCCATAACCTGGGTTTACAGTCATGATCAGTACCATATCTAATTCTTCCAATACATAATCTAATGCAGATAATGGCGTTGCTGGATTCAAGGCTACTCCAACTTTTAATCCTTTCGCTTTTACCTGCTGGATCGCTCTATGAAGATGTTTTGTTGCTTCTGCGTGAAGAGTGATCAGATCAGCTCCTGCTTCTGCAAAATCATCAATATATCTTCCTGGTTCTTCAATCATTAAATGTACATCAAATAAAGCTTCTGTCTCTTTACGAAGTGATTTAATCACTGGAAGTCCCAAGGAAATATTCGGTACGAACATTCCATCCATAACATCAATATGCACCCATTTTGCACCTGCTTTTACTGCTTCTTTTACATCTGCTCCAAGATTCGCAAAATCTGCTGACAAAATTGATGGGGATAAAATATAATCCATAACTCATTTCTCCTTTACACACCTGTTTTTAGCACTCTTTTTAGTATAACGTATTGTTTATAACAAGTCTAGTTACTATCAAAAAAAGAACCTTCTTATTTTAGTTCTTTCAGAAGGTTCTTTTTGAATTTTATGTAATTGTTTTACCCACGTTCAATGATCTTTGCCATCTGTTTCGCAACATTCCATGTATGATCACCGATACGCTCAAAGTCTGTTAACATTTCAGAGAAAATGATGCATGCTTCATCATTACATTCTCCTCTGTTGATACGTTCCAAGTGACTTTCGTAGAATTCTTCTGTCTTCTGATCGATAAAGTTCTCAGAATCATGAACTTTCTGAAGCCATTCCTGCGTATCCTCTGGTACCTTAGAAATGTTATGGAACATTTTTTCACAGATCATTTTCATTTCTTCCATCTGCTGTTTTGCGTCATCTGAAAATACAATATGTTTTTCTTCGATCAACTTTGTATAATCACAAATATTAACTGCATGATCTCCAATTCGTTCGATATTACTTGTCATATCAAGATATGAACCGATATTTTTTGAAGCTTTAACATTCGTTTCATGCGCCATCATCTTTGCTGCGGCTCTTGAAATTTCTTTGTTCAGATAATCAATATAATCTTCTCTTTTATCAACATCACCTAAGAATCTGCTGCTTCCTGCCAAAAATGCATCAAAACTTTCTTCTACATTGACTCTTGCCATCTCAAGCATTCTCTGAATTTCATTTCTTAAGTTCTGTAAGTTGATCGCTGATGTACCAAATGTTGCATCCACTCTTGTATCAACTGATTTGATGTATTTTAAATGTTTGTGATGTTCTTTCTCTTCTGCTTTCTCTGGAAGGATCTTGGTTGCAAGTTTTGCCAGATAATTTCCAAATGGGATCAGCAGGATGGTTGTACTGATATTAAATAATGTATGCATATTGGCAATCTGTTTTGTAATACTGCTTCCACTGAATCCTGCCACATAATTTGTCAAAGGTGTCACTAAACATAAAATTGTAAAAATGGCTGTTCCGATAATATTGAAGCTTAGATGAATGATCGTTGCTCTCTTCGCACTTCTCTCTGTTCCGATCGATGCTAAGATCGCTGTAATACATGTACCGATATTCTGTCCAAATAATACAAAGGCTGCATCATGGAAACTGATCACTCCGCTTAATGCTAATGCCTGCAGGATACCTACAGAAGCTGAAGATGACTGGATGACCGCTGTAAAGATCATACCTGCGATGATTCCGATCAATGGATTTGAGAATCTTGTCATCAGGTTGATAAATGGTGGATACTCACGAAGTGGTATCATGGAATCTCCCATCATGTTCATTCCAACAAATAAAATACCAAGTCCTGCAATGATTTCTCCGACAAACTGTACTTTTTCATTCTTTGAAAATACAACGATTGCTACACCGATAAACGCAATTAATGGTGCTAATGCCCCAACATCTAAGGCAATTAACTGTCCTGTAATTGTTGTACCAATATTAGCTCCCATGATGATCCATACGGCCTGATTTAATGTCATCATTCCAGAGTTTACAAATCCTACGACCATTACCGTTGTAGCTGAGGATGACTGGATCACGGCTGTGATCAAAGCTCCTACGATAATACCTAAGAATCTATTGGATGTCAATTTTTCCAAAATGTCTTTCATTTTATTTCCGGCAACGGATTCTAATCCGTTACTCATCATCTGCATACCATATAGGAATAATGCTAATCCTCCCAACAGACCTAAAATGTTTGTACTGCTCACTTTTTTTCTCCTTTAGTTGTTCTTTTCTTTACTTTTTTTTCACTTATTTTTTACAACAGTTTTATTTTAACTTATTTAGGAGATGTGTTGTGTTAAATGTATGTAAAATTTTTTGTACTTTTATATGTTTATACTTTGTTTTTTATTGAATTAATATATGTTTTCTGTTAAAATAAACGTCAAGGTGTTACTTCACATTGACGTGAATGGCGGTTTGCTTCCTACGGGGAGTTCTAGCCCCGATTACATAGATCCATCTCTTTCATAGAGAAATCTGACGGAAAGGGGACTTGAAATTATGCTAACCATTACAGACCTAATCGCAGTAATCTCACTGTGTGCGACTTTTTATAGTCTTGGCTATGTGCGTGGAAAGCATGATGCCAAGACAGAAAAAGACCGCCCTACCCTGAGAAAGTAAGCGGTCTATAAAACTTATATTAATCAGGCAAACCGTCATCGGTAGCACCTTTTTATATTGTTATATTAACATCTATAATTTTTTATGTCAATTCTATTATCTAATTTATATTTAACTTTCTAGTCAAAATAAACTCAATCACCAAATGACACAACACAATTTCCACAAGAAAGGCAATAAGACACGGAAGATAAAACCAACTGTAATATCTATTATGTTGCAACAATACCACTTGCATTTCATAGCCAACCAAGAATAAAAAAGCTCCTACAATGATCATTGTCGCAAATCTGTTTTTACTTCTCATCTGTCCAATGCATATTGCTGTATATGCCTGATAGATCAGATGCATCGTCCATATGATTCCATATATGATCATATAAAGAATGGTTAAAACAACTTTTGTTTTTGTAAAATCCTGAAAATGTCGAATCGGTATTCCTTGAAGTGAAGCTTCTCCGTGATATACAATACTTTGTATATAAATCAATATATCATTTTCTGCAAAGAAGATAAAAACTGTTGTAAAACTGATGATGATCGCACTGAAGACCTTTGACAAGATCAACTTTCTCTCAGTCACTGGAAGTGTATGTGTAAGGTAGCTTTCCTTTCCATACATGCTTTTCCAGAACCTTTGTATCACAAGAATAATATTCACGCAGAATATAAAATAAATACCGGTCACAACAACAATAGCCTGTGCCTTTATTGGGATATGATCATAAAATGTTTCATAATTGAACACAGTATTGATTCCATGGACAATTCCATAAATGATCCAAACAGCCCATAGTGGCAGCATGATCTTACGGTAATATTTTAGATCATATTTCATCAATTTCCTTAACATAATTTTTCCTCCTCTCCTTATCCCTCCTATTTTTCCTACTCCAGATTCAATTTCTTCGTTAATATCACTTCTGTAACAATATGATAAATGATAATGATCACAATATTCTCTACAAGATAGATCCACAGATCACTATCAAATCCAAATGTGTTCTGCAGACTTGATCCCATATTATCTAAGTTTGTCATACTTGGAATTCCGATCAGTGATACAATGATCGATAACACTGCATATGCCACAAATGCAAACAAGAATCGATTGCCATTACTCAACTGTCCGATCACCATTGCTGCATATATATGGTAGATTCCACTTAGCAAACCTACCACTGCGATCACCGCTCCATATCCAATCCATGGTCCTGCATGTACTTTGATGACCCAATTTCCAAAATATGTTACGGTGTCCATAAGTTTTACCGGGCTTATCGCAATGATCTCTACTCCCAATAAAGAGATTACAAGTGCTGTCCCACAGCTAATGATCAATGCACTGATCACTTTGGATAAGATCAGGCTTCTTGTAGTAACTGGAAGCGTGAACATTAAATATCCTTCTTCCTGCAATAACCCATTCCAGAAGCGCTGAATCACAATGATCACATTCATTACAAAGATCGCAACGATCACTGCAACAATGACCACAAGACTAAATACGATCATCGTATTTCCAATTCCGTCAAGATTCGACCGAATACTGATTCCAAAGATCAGTCCCATCACTAAGAGTACACCCCATAATGGTGCTAAAATCTTCGCTAATGCTTTCAGATCATACTTTATTAATTTTCCTAGCATACTTCGTCCCCTCCTCTGTATACATCTGTATGAAATATCTCACGGAACAGGGCATCGATGGATTTGCCGCTTTCTTCTCTTAAGTCATCAGCTGACTTGTATGTTACAATATTTCCTTCTTTGATAAAAATAACCTCATCCATGATCTTCTCGATATCTGCGATCAGATGTGTTGAAATGATCACGGTTCCTTCCTCATTATAATTGTTTAAGATCGTATCTAAGATAAAATCCCTTGCTGCGGGATCGACTCCTGCGATCGGTTCGTCTAGCAGATAGAGTTGTGCTTTTCGGCACATTACCAAAACTAACTGGACTTTCTCTTTATTTCCTTTGGATAAGCTTTTGATCTTCGCTTCGGTGTTGATCTTTAATGTCTCACACATGCCCTCTGCTTTTTTACGGTCAAAGTCTTCGTAAAAATCTTCAAAAAAATCCATCAAATCTGCAATCTTCATCCAATCTGCAAAATACATCTTATCTGGCAGATAGCTGATGATCTTCTTGCTGTCAACACCAGGTGCTTTACCATTGACTTTAATCTCACCTGATGTTGGCTGCAACAGACCGTTTAATAACTTGATCAGCGTTGTCTTTCCAGAACCATTGGGTCCTAAAAGCCCGATGATCTTTCCTCTCCCTATTGTTAAGTTGATTCCCGTTAAAGCTTCCTTCTTTCCATACCGTTTCTCTAAATCAGTTAATTCTATTAAATTCAAATCCTTCATTCTTCCTCTTCCTTTCCGATCAATGCGACTGCATCTTCCTTATTGTATCCAAGTTCCTCTAAATCCTTAATGTATTGTTTTACGATCTTGTGTGCGATGTCCTTCCGACATTCTTCTATCTTCGTCACATCTTCTGTGACACAGCGCCCGCTTGTTCGGTTGGTGATCGTTAATCCATCCTGATCAAGTGCTGATAACGCTCTCTGCATCGTATTCGGATTCACCCCTGCTTCTCCTGCAAGATCCCTGACACTTGGTAGTTTCTCTCCGCTTGAATAGGTTCCTGACACAATCCTCTTGATCATCTGTTCCTTCAGTTGTGTCCAGATTGGTCTTCCATCATCTATCTTCCACCCCATAGTTCTCCTTCCTTCTTATTGTATTATTGTATTACTTCCTTAATACAATAATATTGTACGCTACTTTTTATAAAATGTCAATCCTTATTTCATTTATACTTTTGACACTCTCATCATAAATTGATAGAAAACACAAAAGACATCGCACGAATATTTGTATTTCATGCGATGTCTTTTATGACTACTATTGGTAACTATAAATAAAATAGTTCCTTTTTATTTGATCATTGTCAGGATCCGTTCTCTACATCCCAGACCAATACCATTGGCCTGTTCGATGTTTTTCTCTAGTTGGTGTTCAAAGTGACGGAAGGGAAGAAAGATGCCAATCTCGCTGCTTTGTTGTTCAAATTTGTTTTCATCCATTACACCGTAATACATGAACGCTCTTGGTAATTGTTCTTCCAATCTCATCATAAAATCCCAAACAATGCTGTAGACTTCGTTATCCTCTATCATTTCTTTTACTTCTTTAGGTAGTTTAAATAATAGCAGGATTCCAATATGTTCCCCAATCTTCATTGTGTTAATTTCATTTTTGTTCCGATAATCGTGTTTTTCACGAAATCCATAAGCAAGACAGATTTCATAATCCGGTATATCGTCCGCCTGATCTAAAATCTGCTGAAACATTTTATATTGTTTTTGTGAAATCTGTTTGTTTACGGATGTTTGTTTGATCAGCTCGCCCTCTGCATCTGTTAATCTTACAGGATTTGTTACACCTTTATCATTGAATCTCATAGGAATCAAAAACGCATTTCTTAACAGATCAAACATACTGTTTCCACAGATTCCCATCAAGAAAGCGGAAAGATCCCTATTTTGATATGCATCAAATAGTGCTTTCACAAACTGTTTTTCCGAAAGATCACGATCTCCACTGTTGGCAAACTCTTCATAAAATAACTCTCTCAATCGTTCACAGGCATCATTATTTTCCAGAATTTTTTTAAATATATGCTCTGCATTTTCTTCTCTTGGAAAAATTGTTTCCACGCTGATCATCCCTTTCTTGACTTTTTCATCAACTGTATTATACTTTAGGAAGAATGATATGTAAAATATATATATCATATCAATAACATACAAATTTTATATAACTAGGAGGTCAATCATGCCTTTTGACTATTATCGTATCTTTTATTATGTTGCAAAATATAAGAGTTTCTCTAAAGCTGCGAAATTCTTACATAATAATCAGCCAAATATCACTCGCTGCATGAATATTATGGAAAGTGAACTTGGCTGCTCTTTATTTATCCGGTCACACAGGGGAATCAAACTGACACCAGAAGGGGAACAACTTTATGCACATGTAGCGATTGCAATCCAGCAGATTTCTTCTGGAAATGATGAACTAAATCGAACAAAAAATCTGAAATCTGGAACTGTTACGATCGGAGTAAGCGAAACTGCACTTCATTTATTTTTGTTGCCGAAATTAGAGAAGTTTCACAAACTTTATCCACATATTAAATTAAAAATTTCCAACCATTCCACACCACAGGCAATCAAAGCTTTGAGAAAAGGATTCGTTGATTTTAGTATTGTGACAACACCATTGTATTGCGAACATCCACTACAATCGCAACGACTTTGCTCTTTCCGTGACATTTTAATTGGCGGACCTTCTTATAGGGATATTGGTTTTTCACCGAAAAGACTACGTGATCTGCAGGATTTTCCTTTTATTTCATTAAATGAAGGAACAGCAACCAGAAATTTTTATGAGAAATATTTCTATCAGAATCAGTTAGTTTTTTCTCCGGATATGGAAACTGCTACAACGAACCAGATCTTATCTCTGGTGCAGCATGATCTTGGAATTGGTTTCTGTCCGGAAGCTCTTGCTAAGGACTATCTTGATCGTGGTGAAATTATAGAAATTCCTGTAAAGGAACATGCTAATCCACGAGACATTTGTCTCCTTACCGATTCTACCCGACCAATTGGAATTGCTGGGAAAAAATTATTAGAAATACTTATGGATTCGGAGGGGTGATATATATGGAGGAAGAATTTCATAATCATATGCGGATTCCTTGGCATGATTATACAAGAAAAAGTATTGGTCGTCCGATCACGGAAGCTTCGTTAAGTGAGAAAGCCTCGATCATCGGTCGTACTGGAATTATGCTTCTATCTTGCGGAACTGGAGCATGGAGAGTACGAAGTTCTATGAACACACTGGCTAGAGAACTTGGAATTACTTGTACTGCTGATATTGGTTTATTATCAATTGAATATACTTGTATTGATGGTGGTAACTGTTATACAGAATCCCTATGTCTGTTTAATACAGGCGTAAATACATCAAAACTTTATCGAATGGAATTGTTTGTTAACAAATTTTCCAAAAACTGCAAGAAGATGTCTGGAGATGAACTTCATACACTACTTGATCAGATTCATGAAATTCATGGATTTTACTCTCCGCCATTTCTTGGTCTGGCTGCAGCTGTTGCATGCAGTGCATTTACTTTTTTACTCGGTGGCGGACCGATTGAGATGTTTTGTGCATTCTTAGGTGCTGGTGCCGGAAATTTTCTCCGGGCAAAAATGAATCAACATCATTTAACTTTATTCCTATGCACTGCGGCAAGCGTTGCTTTGGCATGTATTGTATACACAATTGCCTTCATGGCATTGAAATCTGGATTTCATATTTCGATACACCATCAAGCTGGTTATATCTGTTCTATGTTATTCATTATTCCAGGATTTCCATTTATCACAAGTGGAATTGACCTTGCAAAATTGGATATGCGTTCCGGACTTGAACGTCTGGCTTACGCACTGATTATCATTGCTGTTGCAACTTTAGCTGCATGGATGCTTGCTTTAGTTCTTCATTTAAAACCGATGGATTTCCTTCCATTGAATTTAAGCAAGTCAGAATACCTGATATTTCGACTGATCGCAAGCTTTTTTGGAGTTTTGGGTTTCTCCGTAATGTTTAACAGTCCATTACGACTTGCTGCTACAGCAGGGATCATCGGGGCAATTGCAAATACAACTCGTCTGGAACTGGTTGATCTTGCATCATTTCCGCCAGCTGCGGCTGCATTCCTTGGAGCTTTGCTTGCTGGTCTTCTGGCATCTATGATCAAGACTTCGATTGGTTATCCTCGGATCTCACTGACTGTGCCATCAATCGTTATTATGGTTCCTGGATTGTATCTGTACCGGGCAATTTATAACATTGGCATTACTTCCATTGATGCTGGTGCATTTTGGTTTACAGAAGCCTTGCTTATTATTACGGCATTACCACTTGGATTGATCTTTGCCAGGATCATTACAGATAAGACGTTTCGACGTTGTTCTTAGAATTAGAAATGGAAAAATCCCTCTTTGCGATTACTCACAAAGAGGGATTTTGATTTATTAGATTAAGATCATCTAAACAATAGGTAATTCCTATTTATCAGACATTTCTTTTAATCTGTTGTATTTAGCTTCTGCGTTTGCTTTAGCTTCTGCGAACAGTTCTTTAGCTCTTTCAGGGTTCTGACGAGATAAAGCGTTGTAACGAACTTCTCCCATGATGAAGTCTTCGTATTCTGTTGTAGGAGCTTTAGAATCTAAGTGGAATGGATTCTTTCCTTCAGCAGCTAATGTTGGGTTGAATCTGAACAGATTCCAGTATCCAGAAGTAACAGCTTTCTTTTCTTCTGTCTGAGCAATCTTCATTCCACCCTTGATACCATGGTTGATACATGGAGCGTATCCGATTACTAATGATGGTCCTGGATAAGCTTCAGCTTCAGCGATTGCTTTAACTGTCTGGTTGTAATCAGCACCCATAGCGATCTGTGCTACATATACATATCCGTAGCTCATTGCGATTGCTGCAAGGTCTTTCTTCTTAGTTCCTTTACCAGCTGCCTGGAACTGAGCGATTGCACCTAAGTTAGTAGATTTAGATGCCTGTCCACCTGTGTTAGAGTAAACTTCTGTATCGAATACGAATACGTTTACGTCTTCTCCAGATGCTAATACATGGTCAACACCACCGAATCCGATGTCGTATGCCCATCCGTCACCACCGAAGATCCACTGAGATTTCTTAGATAAGAATTCTTTCTTAGCAAGGATTTCTTTGGCAGCATCACATCCACAAGCTTCTAATGCTGCTACTAATTTATCTGTAGCTGCTCCGTTCTTGCTTCCGTCTGCATATGTGTCTAAGTATTCAGCTGCTGCTGCTTTAACATCTGCGTTATCTGTAGATTCAGCTAATGCAACAACTTTTTCTTTTGTCTGTTCTCTTAATGTATTCTGTCCTGTGAACATACCTAAACCAAACTCTGCGTTATCTTCGAACAGTGAGTTAGCCCAAGCTGGTCCCTGTCCTTTAGCGTTTGTTGTGTATGGTGTAGCAGGTGCAGATCCACCCCAGATAGAAGAACATCCTGTTGCGTTTGCGATGTACATTCTTTCGCCGAATAACTGAGTGATCAGTTTAGCGTAAGGTGTTTCACCACAACCAGCACATGCTCCTGAGAACTCAAGCAATGGCTGTCTGAACTGGCTTCCTTTAACGGAATCAGCTTTGAATTTAGCAAGTACTTCTTCTTTAGCTGGTAATTTCTGACCATAGTCATAAACTTCCTGCTGATCTCTCTGAGAATCTAATCCAGCCATTGTAAGAGCTTTTTCACCCTTCTTACCTGGACAGATGTTTACACAAGATCCGCATCCTAAACAGTCAAGAACTGTAACTGTCATAGCGAATTTGTATCCTGGCATTCCAGTCATATCAGCTGTCTTAGTAGCTGCTGGAGCTGCTGCTGCTTCTTCTTCTGTCATAGCTACTGGACGGATTGTTGCATGAGGACATACATAAGCACAGAAGTTACACTGGATACAGTTATCTGGATTCCAAGAAGGAACGTCTACTGCTACTCCACGTTTTTCAAATGCAGATGCACCTAAAGGCATATGTCCATCAACATAAGGCATTAAATCGCTAACTTTAAGAGCGTTACCTTCCTGTCCGTTAACGTAGTTCTGTACGTTGTTGATGTAATCAACAAGAGGTTTGTTATCTCCCTTAGCTTCAACGAATAAGCTTTCTGTTTCAGCGTCAGCCCATTCAGCTGGAACTGGTACTTCAACGATAGCTTTTGCACCAGCGTCGATCGCATCGTGGTTCATCTTAACGATAGCTTCACCCTTCTTGCTGTAAGAAGCTGTTGCAGCGTCTTTCATATATTTGATCGCATCTTCTTCAGGGATGATTCCTGATAATTTGAAGAATGCAGACTGTAATACAGTATTGATACGTCCACCAAGTCCGATTTCTTTACCGATCTTGATACCGTCAATGATATAGAACTTAATGTTGTGTTTAGCTAAGTAAGCTTTTACCTGTCCTGGAAGATGTTCTCCAACTTCTTCTGGAGCCCAGCTGCAGTTTAACAGGAATGTTCCACCGTCTTTTAAGTCCTGAACCATGTTATATTTTGTTAAATATGGTGCACAATGGCAAGCAACAAAGTCAGCTTTGTTGATCAGGTATGTTGATTTGATTGGGTCATCTCCGAAACGTAAGTGGGACATTGTAACACCACCGGATTTCTTAGAATCATAATCAAAGTATGCCTGAGCATATTTGTCTGTATGGTCACCAATGATCTTGATAGAGTTCTTGTTAGCACCAACAGTACCGTCTGCTCCAAGTCCCCAGAATTTACAAGCTACGATGCTATCTGGAGCTGTAACAGGTGTTTCTCCTCTTTCAAGAGATAAGTTTGTAACATCATCCACGATAGATAATGTGAATTCGTTTTTATCAACGTTTTCGAATGTAGCGATGATGTCAGCTGGTGTAGTATCTTTAGAACCTAATCCATAACGTCCACCATTGATTGTGCAGCTTTCGAATTTTGTTCCTCTTAATGCATTAACAACATCAAGGTATAATGGTTCTCTTGCTCCAGGCTCTTTAGATCTGTCTAATACGTTGATAACTTTTGCTGTATCAGGGATTGCTTCTACTAATTTCTCAGCAACGAATGGTCTGTAAAGACGAACTTTAACAACACCGACTTTTTTACCCTGTTTCATTAAGTAATCGATTGTTTCGTCGATTGTTTCACAAACAGATCCCATAGCGATGATTACGCTCTCAGCGTCTTCAGCTCCATAGTAGTTGAATAATTTATAATCTGTTCCGATCTTAGCGTTAACCTGATTCATGTAATCTTCAACGATTGCAGGGAAAGCATTATATGTTGAGTTAGCTGCTTCTCTTGCCTGGAAGAAGATGTCTGGGTTCTGAGCTGATCCACGAAGAACTGGATGTTCTGGGTTTAAGCACTCAGCTCTGAATTTGTCGATTGCTTCATAATCAACCATATCTGCAAGATCATCATAATCCCACATTTCAATTTTCTGAATTTCATGAGATGTTCTGAATCCATCGAAGAAATGTAATACAGGAACACGTCCTTTAATTGTTGCTAAATGAGCTACTGCTCCTAAGTCCATAACTTCCTGAACACTAGAGCTGCAAAGCATTGCGAAACCTGTCTGACGACATGCATAAACGTCAGAGTGGTCACCAAAGATGTTCAGTGCGTGAGATGCAAGTGCACGAGCAGATACATCAAATACGCAAGGCATCTGTTCACCAGCGATCTTATACATGTTAGGGATCATTAATAACAGACCCTGAGATGCTGTATAAGTAGTTGTTAATGCACCAGCTGCTAAAGAACCATGTACAGTTCCTGCTGCTCCTCCTTCAGACTGCATTTCAACTAATTTTACAGGATGTCCGAAAATATTTTTCTTTCCCTGTGTTGCCCACTGGTCAGTTGACTCTGCCATTGGTGAGGATGGTGTAATAGGATAAATTGCTGCAGCTTCTGTAAAAGCATATGATACGTGTGCAGCGGCTGTGTTACCATCCATGGTTTTCATTTTTCTTGCCATGTTCTCTTCCTCCTAAAAAATCTCGTGTGAATATATTCACACATTGTTAATCTCTACGTCCACCTAGCATATGGGCGTAGAAAATATCACTACAACTTTCACAAGTTGCTTAAAACATAAACAAAGCTGTATACATATAACTTTTGTATACAGCTTTATTCTACATTATTTGCACAAGTTTTTAAAGAGATTTTTATGTATTTTTAGGTATTTTTTTTTGTACGCCAAAAAAATAACAATCTTTTTGAATCCTTAGTAAAATACTCAAGATTTTGAATTCGTTGTATTTGTGCTATTTGTACTATTTTTATCTTTTGTGCTTGTGCTTTTCGCATTCTTATGTTCATCGAATGTTTTTGTGAAAATATGAGTTCCCTTTTTGCTTCCGTCAGTTCTATAATATAGGTAATCATGTTTCTTCGGATGCATCGCAGCCTTGATCGCCGTGTCTGACGGATTACAGATCGGTCCTGCTGGCAACCCTTTCATAACGTAAGTATTATACACCGTTTTCACTTTCAGATCTTTATAATAAACTTTCTTCGCATTATATAATCCATTTGTTGTGGTATACAAAACGGTCGGATCGATCTGAAGTCTCATTTTCGCTGCAAGGCGATTCTCAATGACTCCTGCGATCATCGGACGTTCTGACATATTGCTTGCTTCACGTTCGATCATTGATGCGATCGTCATGATCTCTGCCATAGAACGCTTTCCTTTATAAGACTTCGCAAGTGCTGAATATTTCTTATCGAAATTATCAAGCATCTTCTGGATCAGATCTTCTGGTTTGGAACTTTTGTAAATCTTATAAGTATCCGGATACAGATAACCTTCTAATTTGTACTTTATTCCCTTCTTTGGGTCAATGTCTTTAATAAAATCGTTTTTATATTGATCTGTATTCTTCGCAGCCTTTATAAATTCATCTGCTTTAAAGACTCCCTGTTTCTCTAGTCGTTTTGCTATCATATCAATGGAATATCCTTCCGGGATCATGACTGTGACGACTCTTCTTGCCTCTGCAAGTTTTCTGGCCTCTTCTGCTTTCTGCTGCCTGTAAGCCATATATTTTCTTCCAGCAAATATACCTCCTGCCACAATGACCACTAGTAAAATAATGACCCCAATGACAAACGGAACTCTGGAACGATTTCTTCTTCCACGTCTGCGCCCCCTTCTGCGCCTTCCGGAATTATGATCAAAATCTAAATATAAATCCATGATGTCCTCCCATATTTTTATTATCGCATGATTTTAAAATCATACTGTGTTCCTATGCTATTATACTCGCATTTTGTAGAAATAAAAGCTTTTTCATTAAATTTTGTTCATATTCTTAACTTTTTTGTAATTTTTGTGAAAAAATATGCATATTTTGGATTGTAACTCTTCTGGTCAAACTGCTGTACTTTTTTTAGTATTTCCATTATAATCAAAGCATAGCCGTAAGCGGCAAAAGATTATAAAATATAGAAAGGAATTTCATATTATGGCAAATCCAATTGTAACGATCACTATGGAAAATGGTGATGTAATGAAAGCAGAATTATATCCGGAGATCGCTCCAATTACTGTTGAAAACTTTGTAAATCTTGTAAAAGACGGGTTCTATGATGGTTTAACATTCCATCGTGTCATCAACGGATTTATGATCCAGGGTGGTTGCCCATTAGGTACAGGGACAGGGGGTCCTGGACATACGATCAAAGGAGAATTCAGTCAGAATGGTGTGATCAATAACTTAAAACACACTCCTGGTGTTTTATCCATGGCTCGTTCCATGATGCCTGATTCTGCTGGATCACAGTTCTTTATCATGCACAAAGCTGCCCCACATTTAGATGGACAGTATGCTGCATTCGGTAAGATTATCGAAGGAATGGATGTTGTAAATAAGATCGCTGAAGTTGCAACAGATTATTCCGATAAACCATTAGAACCACAAGTTATGAAAACTGTAACTGTGGAAGAATAATCAACTATATCCTTACAGCACAGAGCCGGACCATCAATCTTTATTTGTATCCGGCTCTTAATTTTTATAAATATTTAGATGGGGAATGATAATATGAGTGAAAACAACAAACTAATCTTTCTGGATGGTGAAACGATCTATCACAAAACAGTTCCTGAAACAGTGGTCGAGCAGATCAAACGGATTTGCGTAGAAAACAATATCTATGGAACCTTTGAAGGGGAAAAATGTTCTTATTTCCGCGATCATAATGTTGACTTTCATCCACATTATGGATTTATGATCACTGCTTTTGACCTTGCTCCTTATATGGCGCATGAGTTTACATGGGATCATGTTGAAAATCCTGATAAAGGAACTGGTCTTACATATGTCGCTGATCATCTCAATATCTCTACAGATGACTGCTACGCATTTGGAGATAGTAATAACGATATCTCCGTGTTTAAAGCTGCTGGCCATGGAATTGCTATGGGAAATGCCTGTGATGAGTTAAAAGAAATTGCGGAATATGTTACAGATTCCGTAAATGATGATGGGATTTATCATGCATTTAAACATTACCATTTGATTTAATATAAGAGGGGTATTGCAAGTTGTTGTTACTGCATTTGCAATACCCCTTTGAAGTCTTATATTCTTTTATAAAGTTTCCACACAACATTTATGATTTTTTGATTTCTTATCATAACTGATTCCTACAGCTAAAATTTTGTTTTCCTTATCTTCTCCAAGTCTTCCTCTCAATTTCAGATCATATTGTTTTTCTTTGATCTGCTGGATTGCCTCTTCTGGTGTTGCATCTACTTTTAGTTCCAGAATCATTCCTGGATATTCATTTTGGTTATTCGGATAAAAGATAAAGTCTACAAAACCAGTTCCTGATTTATCTTCTCGTTCCACACGATAATAATCTCTGGCTGTCAGATACACAAGGTTCACGATTGCTGCCAGTTCCACCTCATGGTTATATGACAGGATCGGAACTTCGGTATTATGGGCGTATGATAAAATATCTTCCATTGTTTTGGTATCATTATAAATCGTTGCTTCTAACATTTTTCTTGAATGTTTCGCCAATTGATGGATATATCCCATGGATGGTTCTTTCTGAAGCATTTCTCCAAAACGATCCATCAATTCTTTGTTTGGAATACTGACCTTACCATCCTTATATGTCAAAAATCCATAGACGACCATGGCTGAAAAAATCTCATCTCTTGTTGTCAGATTCATCGATACTGCAGCATATTCTCTTACCTTTGCAGGAACAGATTCGCCTGATACCATTAATGCTACATCATCTCTGACATCATCAACGTTATGTTCAATATAAGAAAATATCTCATCATATGGTCCTGAGTTTGTCCAGTAGTTTCCTAGATTGTTATTCGTCAATGCTACGACAACAGACCTTGGGTTATAAATCCGTTTACCATTCTTAATATAATATCCATCATACCAAGTTCTTAAATCTTCTCTTGTTAAATACTGATTCTCCGTACGTTCCTGATATCGTTTAAATAATTCATCCACTTCCTCATCTGTAAATCCAAAAGTATCGCTGAATTTCTCTTCTTCTACCATTGTGTATTCTACAAACATATTTAGTTTTGACCCACTGGAATATTTGGCAATTGGAAGAATTCCTGTCATGTAAGTCATCTTGACGTAGGACTGATCTTTTAATAATGCACTTAAAAATGTCAGATATTCATTCTTGTCTCTCTCCGTCATAAACCATTCATGAAAAATATAGTCCCATTCGTCAAACACAAAGATAAACTCATCTCCGGTTCTTTCATGAATCTTTCTTAAAAGGTCTTTTGTCGCATTTTCAAAATCTAAATTTAACTGTGGGTATAGTTCCTGCAGATCTTCCTTTAATAACTTATGTACTCGCCGAATATACGCTTTGTAGCTTTCGCATTCATCTGGCATCTCACTGAAATTGATCTGAATCACTTTGTATTGATTTAGATGTTTTTTATAATCTGAGTGTTTTGCAATCTTAAGATTGTCAAATATATCAGAAGAATCGATGGAACTGGTAAAAAATGATGCGATCATATTGGTCATGACCGTCTTTCCAAAACGTCGCGGTCTGGTAATGCAAATATGTTCGTTCCCTGCATCTATCATCTGAAACAATTCTTTTAATGCCATTGATTTATCCACAAAATATGGATTCATAAAAGCACTCCTATATAAAGTTTTCGGTGCTGCACTGTCCATATAAAATCCCATGTTTCTTCCCTCCTGGGGGTATTTTTTATTTTCTTCCATATAATTTTTATCTCCTTTTATTTTATCAAATATAGTTTCGAGCTGCAATGATTTTGGCGAGGAGACATCCTCTTGTCGAACTTTTCATAGACTATTAAAAGATCTGTAATCTAAGATTGTGTTTAGATGTTTTGTTTAGATTTATACATATATTACCATTTATTATTATTTTTGTAAATAATAACTTAAAAGAAAAGCAGCTAAAAATCTTAAATTTATGGTTTCTAACTGCTTTTTCTTTCAACCTTTTCTTTCAATAAATATCATAGATTACTTTACTATTTAATTTTAATTGTAACCGTTTTGCTCTTTCCGCTTCCATCCACTGCTCTTGCTGTGATCTTCACGGATTTTTTCTTTCCAGCTTTGTATGTTGTTACAGTTCCTTTGGAAGAAACTTTCGCATATTTTGTATTGCTGCTTGACCATTTTAAAGTTCTATTTGCCCCTGAAGATGCGCTTGTTTTTCCTTTCAGATATAACTTCTTACCAGCTTTTACTGATTTAACTCCAGAAATGTAGACTTTCTTTACGATACCTTTCTTGACATAAATCTTATATGACGCTTTCTTACCACTTCCGTCTTTGGCTGTCGCTGTGATCGTCACTGTTTTTCCACCCATTTTCTTCTTCGTTGTAACGACACCGCTGCTGCTGACTGTTGCAACTTTGGTATTGCTTGATTTCCACGTAACACCTTTATTGTATGCATTGGATGGTGTTACGGTCGCCTTTAATGTTACTTTCTTACCAGTTGCGATCTTGTTAGATGTTGTTGTTGTGATCGTGATCTTGCTGACTTTGATATTTTCTACTGTTACGATGCAGTACATTACATTTCCGTCAGATGTTATTGCCGTAATAATTGCTTTTCCTGCAGCCTTAGCTGTTAATTTACCTGCTGCATCAACTGTTACAACCGCTTCGTTGGAAGATGTCCATTTTACTGTTCCGATTGAAGCTGTTGCATAATCAGGTAAATATGTAATCTTCAGCTGTTCTGTCTTGCCTGGATTTAATGTTACAAATGTTTTGTTTAATACAACCGCCTGTGTAGGAATCTTACCTGTTTCATCTGTTGTGTAAACTTTGATCGTTTTTGTTGTTGTTCCAGCTTTTAATGTCAGTGTTGCCATCTGACCTTTTGTTCCGGCTTTGATCTTATCTCCTGTAATGGATACTGCTGCCACATTGGATGATGTGATCGTGCATGCTTCTTTGCTGTCTACAAATACACCTTTTGTAAAGTGCTGTATTGTTAATTCCTGTCCTTCTTTTAGATACAGGCTGTCGCTTAAGAATGACATTCTTGTCGCTGTGCTTGCTGTTGTTGGCAGATATAAGGATTCTAATTGTGCTTTCAGATCATTTAATGCTGTAAAATCTGTCACAGATGTTCCTCTTAGATAGAGTGTTTTTAATTGTTTTAAATTCTTTACGAAACTGATATCTGTGATGTTTTTGTTGTTTTCGAGATCGATCTTTTTGCAATTGACTGCTTCAGATAAACCTGCTAAATCTGCATTCGTCAGATCTTTATTTTCTAAATTAATAAATTTTACATTTTTGATCTCTTCTATTGAGATCATTCCATCATTATTTCTATCTGCCTTTTCTTTTTTTCCATCTTTATTTGCATCTGCCTCTAATGCATCGTATACTTTGTAGCTTGTCAATGGAATGATATCTTTTCCTACGGCTGCTACCTGAATCTCAATCGTTGCTGTATATGTCTTTCCTGCTCTTACTACTACCGCTTCTACCGTTGCTTTTCCTGCTGCTTTTGGTTCCAGATAGTATGTCTTTGTTCCATCCTGCGCTGTTTCTGTGCGGATATTTAAGATCTTTGTATCTTTTGATGTGATCGTTACTACATCATCTTTTTCCAGATTATTTAATTTGATCTGTTTCTTAAATGCTCCTACACTTACATTTGGATCATTTTTATCAAACTCTGGTGTTGTTGCACTTTTGGCTGTCACATTTACTGGAATCGTTGCAAATACTGTTGGTGTTGTTGTGCTCTCAACTTTTAAATTCGTCGTTCCTGCTTCTGCTGTATCCACTGCTTCCAGACTTATGGATCCATCTGACTGAACCTGGATTGATTTTAATTTTGCTGTTGTTCCTGCTGCTACTTCCTCAGAATACTTAACATCTTTGCATCCTTTTAAAATTCCTTTTGGAAGGATAGGATCATTTGTTTTGGCTCCTTTTTCTACTGTGATCGGATCTTTCTTAATCAACGCAATTCTGTCTGCTGTGGAAACCTTTGTACCTTCCAGATTGATTTTCTTTAGATTCGTCATAGATTTTAATGCATCAATCTTACTTATATTTGTATTCTTGCTTAAATCTAATTTTTCACAACCAGTTGCATACTGAAGATATGCTACTTCTGTATCTGTCAGACCTTTGTCAGAAAGATTGATCTCTGTCTTCGCTGCTAAGTCTGCTTTAGTAAGCGCACCTTCTTCCTTTCCACTAAATACCTGATACATCGTTTGTGAAGTAAATGGAATGATTTTATCATCTTTGCTTAAATTAAATTCAAGCTGAGCACTTACTCCATCTAATGGCTTTTTATTCTTTTCAAATGTTGCTGTTACAGTAACTTTTCCGCTGTCTTTTAATGCAATCGGCATATACTTCACAACTTCTGTTCCACCTGCTTGTTTGGAAGTCTTTTGTTCAATCTTTAATGCTTTTTCATCAGAAATATTGAAGTTGACTTTATCAAAGTCTTTTGCCTGAGTTCCCTGGAATTCATAATACTTGAAATTTCCTACTGTTACATTCTGGGATTCTGCCGCAAATGAAATCCCACTTGTAACTGTTGGTGTGGTTGTACCTTCCTGTGTCACCGTTGCCTGATTCCCCTGATCTGCTGTTGCCGCCATTACCGTAAATCCGTTGACCGGTATCATGGATATACTGAGCAGACATGCTAACAGTTTCTTTCTGCTCTTTCCATTTAAGTGGCTGAATACTTTCCATCCTTTTTGCATGAAATTCGTCCTCCTTTTCTTCATGTTTGAATCTGCATATTGCTTTGTTTATTATAACACTTTTTTGTGTAGAATGCATAAAAGAGTGATCAATTTTATCACTCTTTTAGCGCATTTTGAGATTATTTAATTTTAATCGTTACAGTTGCTTTCTTTCCACGTACTTTTTTCCGTGGAATCTTAGTCTTCTTCATAAGTGAAAGCTCCCTATTAACTTATTATCCCTATTTACAATTACTATACTTTTTTAATTATACTCCTGCATTAATCTTTATTCAATGTATTTATTCACATTTTATACACATTTTTCATGCATACAACAACAATAAAAAGACTAGGACAGTCAGTTTTGGAAGATGTATATCTATACAATCCAAAACTGACTGTCCTAGTCTTTTGTTCATTAGAGTTTTTATTTAATTATTTTTATATCTAATGCTGTGGCGCTCCATTAGGTTCCAATGTTCCTCCAACCTGTTTCTTCATTCTGAAACGGTAGAAGATGATCGTTGCTAATGTTGACACAACTAAGATTCCAACAAATACTGCAATATCCTGTCCGATCTGTCCATCCATGGATAGTGTGTGACGGAATGCGTGTACTGTATAGCTGAATGGCATATATTTGTGTAATACTGTGTAGAAGTGTGGTGCCATATCCAGTGGATATGTTCCTCCGGCTGCACCTAACTGTACGACCATGAATACTAACATGACGTAACTTCCGACACGGTTTAATAACATCTCACCAAAGCAGATCAATGACATAAATGCCATGGATGCTAAGACGGCCATTCCAAATGTTTTTCCTACGTAATGTGGTTCGAGTCCATTGATTCCCATTAAAACTGCAACCATGATCACTGCCTGTGCAATGGATACTGCTGCCATGACTGTGACTTTGCTTAACCACCACTGAAGTCCACTCTTGACTTCTTCGTTTTTCTCCATTAAAGGATACATTAATGTAAATGCCATACATGCTACGAATAATCCAACGGACATCATATATGGTGCCATTGCGTGACCGTTGTTATCAACGTGTGAGTATTCTACATTCTTAGCTTTTACTGGTGCTGCAAACATTTTGTTTGTCTTCTTGGTTGCCTTAATGCTGTTAACCTGATCTGCTCCTTTTTGTAAGGAATCTTTTAATGTCTTGCTTCCACTCTGAAGTGTTCCGATTCCATTTCCAAGAGTTGTAGATCCTGCTGCTAACTGACTTGATCCACTTGCGATCTGTCCAGCTCCAGATGCTAACTGTCCGGCTCCATTGTTTAATGTATTGTTGTTAGCAACTAAGGCTGCTGTTCCTGATTTCAGTGTTTTTGTTCCTTTGTAAAGTTTTGCTGTTCCTGACTTAAATGTTGGAAGTTTTGAGCTTACCTGACCAATTCCACTATTCAACTGCGTTGCTCCGCTATTTAATGCTTTGGAATTGTTTGTTAATGTTGTAAGTCCTGTGTTCAGACTTTCAACTCCTGCTGTGTAGTTGGCAATTCCAATCTTTAATCCGCTTGTGCTGTCGTTGATTCCAGATTCTAAGGTTGTCATTCCTGTCTGTACTTTTGTAGCACCTTCTGATAACTGAGTCAACGCCTGGATCATACCCATTGTATCCTGAGTTGTTCCCTGACGGTCTAATGTTGTTTTTACTTCATTTAAGCCTTCATACAGACCATTCATCATCGCTTTTTCGTATCCAGAAAGTGTCTGGGATGATTCTGCAAGTTGCTTAGATGATTTTGCTAAAGAACTAACATATGCTTTCACTGTTGCAAGTTGCTGTTCACTACTTGCGGACTGTGTTTTTGCTGTTGTTTTTGTATCTGCCGCTTTCTGTGCATTTGTATATGTTTCATCAACATTATTTTCAACATCAGATGCTGCGCTATCTACCTCGTCGATTTCAGCTAATAATGCTTTTTTATCTTCTTCGCTTAATTTATCAAGTACAGATGAATTCTTTAACTTGCTTACTTTGCTGTTTAAATCAGATACACTTGACTTTGCATTTGCTGCACTGCTTGCTGCCTTCTTAGCTGTTTCATTGTCTGCTGTCTGTGTTGATGTCTCTGATGCGGTTGATCCAGCAGAAAGCATTTGATTTAATTCATTTAATTTTGTATTAAATGCTTCTAATTGTGTATCGAAATTGCTTCGTTTGCTTATAATTCCATCTTTCTTCGCTTCATTTTCTTTTAACTGAGTTCCAAGTCCATTGGATGTTTCTTTTGTCTGACCCAACAGATTTTTAAGACCTGCTGATAATGTTCCAGTTCCATCTTTTAAATCCTTACTTCCACTGGATAATTTCTCAACACCTGCATTTAATGCTTTATTATTCGCTGCAAGCTGTTTGCTTCCAGCCTGTGCTGTGCTGACTCCGTTTGTGTACTGGGAGATTCCTAATTTTAAGGATTTAGAGCCATTGGATAACTGAGTTGCTCCTGTCTGCAGAGCTGCAACTCCATTTTTCAATGTCTTTGTTCCTGATTTTAAAGATTTTGCTCCACTGTCAACTTTGGCTACACCTGCTGTATATGTTTTTAGTCCTACGGAAAGTGATTTTGCTCCATTCTGGAATGTTAATGTGCTGGATGCTAATTTCTTTAAATTCTGTTCGATCGTATCATTTCCAGCTTTCAGCTTCTTCGCTCCGCTTTCGATCTTTTTAGATCCATCTGCTGCTTTCTGGAAACCGCTTCCGGCTGTCTTGATCTGATCAAATACGGTCTTTACATAAGTTTCTGTTACTTTTTCTCTGACTGACTTCTCAATCTTCGCCATGGCACTATCATCCATCTTAGATGCTACATAGTTCGTACCTGGGTTTGTCTTATATGTCAGTTTCATCTGTTTTGGATTCTTATCCATTAATGTTGTTGCATTCTTTGAGAAATTTTCTGGAATGGAAATGATCATATAGTATTCTCCACTCTTCAATCCTTCCTCTGCTTTCTTGTCACTTACAAAATGAAAATCCAGTGATCCTGAATCTTTCAGATTCTTTACCAGATCATCTCCTACTTGTAATGTTTTTCCCTCGTAATTTACCTTCTTATCGTGATTGACTACCGCTACTGGTAATTGATCTGCATCTCCGTATGGATCCCACATAGAACCAAGGAATACAGATGTATAAATTGCAGGAATCGTAATGATCGCGATCAAAATGATAATCATCCAGGGGTTCTTTGAAATTTTCTGCCATTCTCTTTTTAACATGATCACAGCTGCTCCTTCCTTGCATTTTTATTACTTAAATAGAGGTCATACCTCTTTGAATCATTGGTTATTATATGCACTTCCTTGATAAAAGTCAATAATTTATTGAACATTGGTCATTTTTTTATTTCATACATAACTTTCTTTTTCATTTATGATATATCATTTTTCTTCTGTTCATTTTCTTTTGATTCTGTTATGATAAAAGTGCTTTTTTTATTTGAATTTCAATGGAAACGAGGAATTTTATTACATATGATACAAGATATTTATCCACATAAACTAAACAATCAATATCATCCAGATCAAAAACCAGATGCTGACAGCATTATTTTATATTTTACACAGGAAGGTCTTCTTCATCGTTTATTAAAGAAAGAAGACTTAGAAGAAATGGGGCAGGAAGATCTATTTTCTCTGGATGAAATGATCTATACCGGTGATGGTAAAAAACTTGCAAGACCAACTCTTTTAAATGAGGAACATCTATTTTTATCATTCCCTAGATTGAGTGATTTTGTGAATGATACTCATGTTACAGAAGAAACTCTTACATATCTTTTCTCTGTGGATGATGACAACTACTTCTTATTAAATGAAGCTCCGGAAGAAATTCCTGAAGATTACGAATTCAATACCGTACGTGAGCTTCGCAATTTACAGATTGGTCCAAAATACCGTACATTTGCGGCGATCACTGGTTTACATCTTTATAACTGGTACCGCACAAACCGTTTCTGTGGATGCTGTGGACACAAGACCGTTCATTCTTCCACAGAACGTGCTTTAAAATGCCCATCTTGCGGTCACTTAATCTATCCAAGAATCGTGCCTGCTGTGATCGTTGGTGTTAAAAATGGTGATAAGATCCTGCTTACAAAATACCGTAAAGGATTCACTCCTTTTGCTTTAATTGCTGGGTTTACGGAAATTGGTGAAACTTTGGAAGAAACTGTTGCACGAGAGGTCATGGAAGAAGCTGGTATTCGTGTGAAGAATATTCAATATTATAAATCTCAGCCTTGGGGTGTTGTGGATGATCTGCTGGCTGGTTTTTATTGTGAGGTAGATGGAGATACAGAGATTCATATGGATGCTTCGGAATTGAAACTTGCTGAGTGGAAGAGCCGCGATGAGATTGAACTACAACCGAATGATTTTAGTTTGACAAATGAGATGATGCGAGCATTTAAAGAAGGAAAGTTTTGATTTGTAGTTTGAAGACGGAAATTATTGGTGGAATATTATAAAAAGAGATCATGTGTCTGCAACCCACTCGCGTTCGGACTCCCACGTAGCTGTACTAAGCTCCTGAATGGTCTAACGACCATCCACTCGCTAAGTGCAGACGTGTCCGTACGGTTGCCGACATATGATCTCTTTTTATAATATTCAAATAATTTACGTCATTCAAACCTCTATACATTGTGTATGTTAGACGGTATTGGTTGATAATTTTTGTATTTATTAACAGAAAGTAAAAGGACTTCTACAACACCGATTTGTTGGAATGTTTATGAAGCATAATAACATTACTTTCTGTTTGAAATACAATAGAAAGTGTCCCACTTTTCCCTTTGGAAGCTACTTTGGATGTCTCTTTTTCATTTAATAAAAATATTTATTTTGCTGTAGCAGTTTCTTTATGCCCACTCTTTATCTTATCATACTGTGCAAACATACCTGCAAGTAATGTTCCAGAGATTGAATGCCATACACAAGATACTGCACAGATAATTGCTGATTCTGGTGTTGATGCGAACTGGGCTGTTGTTGTTGCAAGGTTTGTTGCTAATCCAGCATTCTGCATTCCAACTTCGATAGAAATTGTTCGTTTCTTTGCTGTGTTCATTCCAGTAAGTTTTCCCGCACAATATCCAAGGAAATATCCGAAACCGTTGTGTAAAAGTACTGCAACAAAGATCACGATTCCAGACTGGAAGAATTTTGATCCCTGTGATGAGATAACTCCACCAACAACACATGCAAGTCCAAGAACTGCCACACCCGGCATAACTTTCTGAACTTCTTTGAATGCTTCATTTTTTCCTAATGCGTAGTTTAATGCAAACCCGATCGCTACTGGTACGATAACCGTTTCTACGATAGATACAAACATTGGTAATCCATGAATTGTGATCTTGGCTCCGCTTGCCAGAAAGGATACCATCAGTGGTGTCATCACTGGAGAGAGGATTGTAGATACAGTTGTCATTCCAACAGAAAATGCAACATCTCCACCGCAAAGATAGGACATAATGTTTGATGATACTCCTCCAGGACAGCATCCTACAAGAATCAGTCCAAGAGCGATTCCATCTGGCAGATTCAGTAATTTTGTAATTGCAAATGCCAGGAATGGCATGATCAGATACTGAGCGATCGCACCAATACAGATATCAAATGGTCTTTGTGCAAGAATTTTGAAATCTTCTGTTGTCAGTGTCAATCCCATACTGAACATGATGACACCAATAATGATAGACTGACTCGTGAATTTATTTGCTACTGGATCCGTGAATAATTGAAAATTCACCCACCCCATCAACGATGGCAGGAAAAATGTAATGACTGCGATCGCTATGACAACGATAGATGTGTAGTCTGATAAAAATTTGCTTAGTTTTTGTAGTTGTTTCATATTATGTTACCTCCTGATATTCCTCACCTCCCTTCGCTATAAATCAAGAAAGAATCCTGCTCAGAGGACTTTTTATTTCATCGAAATTTTCTATGCAATAAAAAAGCCCCTTCTCAGAAAAATCCTGAAAAGGGACGAACTAATCCGCGTTACCACCCAATTTCTGCAATAAAATTACAGCTCTTAACGTACTATCATACGCTTTCCTTATAACGGAGGATTCCGGCGAGACTTACTGGTTCAAAATATTAATGTCAAGTAATGTTCAGTCCGCATCTTAGAGATGATATCTGTTCATGAAAATGTATCTGCTCGCACCAACCGCAGACTCTCTGAAACACTTGATTCAAAAACAGCGTTGTTCTCTTCAACGAATTTCGGTGAAGTTTATTTATTTAAAATATATTATAGTCCTGTGAGATAATTTGTCAAGTTCTGATTTGTAGGTAGTGTTGCATGTATGAGTCAGAAAGAAGATAAGAAAAAATATTTATAAGAATACAGGGTGACACTCCGCATTTTTGAAAGCGTTTTTTACAAATCGCTGATCCGCGCCTGTTCCTTCGATAACTCACTAGCTGCGAGCCAAAATGCCCGCAGCTACGTTCAAACAATCGACCACAGGGCGCTGCGAATTTGTAAAAAACGCATTCAAAAAGTGCTCATGTTGTCACCCTTTATTCTTATAAATATTTCTTCTCTTGTTCTTTCTGACTCATACAACGAAACGCTATTCAAATCACTACACAGTGTGTATGTTATACGTACTGATTAATAATTTTTGTATTTGTTAACAGAAGGTAAAAAGACTTTTACAGCACCGATTTGTCGAGTAGTTTGATGAACTGAAGTTATTGGTGAAATATTATAAACACTGTCTGTCACTACAAAAATTGAAAAACGATAACACTCAACATACACACCACTTAAGTTTTCCAATCTTGTAATTGTCCACTCTTTAGACTTCAGGTATATGATAAAAAATAAATAAACGATCGGAAGAGCAGCATTAGAATTTTGCCACGTTTTTT
>ENA-OROQ01000174-OROQ01000174.1-human-gut-metagenome-genome-assembly--contig:-NODE-174-length-96084-cov-12.3_pt1 | contig 96084 bp, 95 predicted proteins | sample MGYA00242136_ERZ509062 | MGnify/ENA primary metagenome ERZ509062 (study PRJEB26280, sample SAMEA2338735) | human gut metagenome | biome: human gut; feature: human-associated habitat; material: faeces...
ATAGTGAGCGTGCGGGGATTCGAACCCCGGACAACTTGATTAAAAGTCAAGTGCTCTACCACCTGAGCTACACACCCTTAAACTGGGGTAGCTGGACTCGAACCAGCGGTGCAGGAGTCAGAATCCTGTGCCTTACCACTTGGCGATACCCCATCAATGCGACAGCTCGTTTATATTATCATATGTTTCCGACAACTGTCAACACTTTTTTAAAATTTTTTTAAATTTATTTTTCAAGAGTGAATTCTTTCAGATACTGACTGTTCCAGAAACGCTCTGTTACTGGAGTCCAGTATTCAAATATGATCTTCCCTTTATTCCCTTGTTCTGAGAATCTTCCTTTGTCTTCTCCCTTTCCAATATAAATTTCAAGAATCTCTCCTCTTCCAGATTCTTTTCCTTGATTGTCATAAAAGCAAAGCGTCATTCCCTCACTCAACTCTCCTCTGACAAACTCAACTTCCATGGAACCTTTCCCTTCTTCGATGATTTCCATTCGTTCAATATAAGTAAGACTTCCTTCTAATTGATGCAGCTTATAAATTCGTTTTCTTGCTTCTTCATTTTCTTTCGAAGGTTCCTGTTTTTTTAAATATTCAAAAAATCTCATGTTCTTTCCTCCATTGCTCTGTTCTACTTTATCATAATTTCTTTTCATATGAAAGCCTTCGTTGTAAAGAAAGTTCTCTTCATATTTTACACTTTAGCAGTTGACACTTCCTAATTTTTATGTTAGATTGTCATTATTGTAAATGATTTAAATACAATGATAAGGAATAGTAGAATATTTAAGACATTCAGAGAGTTGCTGGATGGTGCGAAGCAATTGTTGATGATATTTGAACTCGCCTTTGAGTAGCATGCTGAACTTACAGTAGGTATTGCCGGAGTCCAACCGTTACAATGGAGAGATATCGGTTTTATAACCCGTATCAGTAAGAAGTGCACGTTTCTTTATAGCGTGAATTAGAGTGGTACCGCGGAAGTTTCTTCGTCTCTATCCTGATAAGGATCAGATTCGGAGTTTTTTTTTATGTTATCGTACATTTATTTTATCCGATACATGATACCCCGTATCCACCTTTCAATACTAAAAACATACCTACAACAATCATTAATTTTTGAAAGGAGCTTCACAGCAATGATGAACCCAAGCAAATATGAAAGACAATATTTTATGCCACCTGAAACGTCCCTTGACTGGACAAAGAAAGAATATATCACAAAGGCACCTACATGGTGTAGTGTTGACCTTCGTGATGGAAATCAGGCTCTGATCATTCCGATGAGTCTTGATGAAAAAGTTGAATTTTTTAAACTTTTAGTAAAGGTTGGTTTCAAAGAGATTGAAGTTGGTTTCCCTGCTGCTTCAGAAACAGAATATACATTTTTGCGTACTTTGATTGAAAATGATCTGATTCCTGACGATGTTACTATCCAGGTTTTAACACAGGCCAGAGAACATATCATTAAAAAGACTTTCGAAGCTTTAAAAGGAGCAAAAAGAGCGATCGTTCATGTATATAACTCTACTTCTGTTGCACAGCGTGAACAGGTATTTAAAAAATCCAAAGAAGAGATCATGAAAATTGCAACAGACGGTGCAAAATTATTGAAACGCCTGGCTGATGAGACAGACGGTAACTTCTTATTTGAATACTCTCCAGAGAGTTTTACTGGTACAGAGATCGACTATGCATTAGATGTATGTAATGCAGTTCTTGACGTATGGCAGCCTCGTCCAGACTGGAAAGTTATCATCAATCTTCCTGTAACTGTACAGCTTTCAATGCCTCACGTATATGCCAGCCAGATTGAATATATGAGCAAGCATATGAAATACCGTGAAAACGTAATTTTATCTCTTCATCCACATAATGACCGTGGATGCGGTGTTGCTGATACAGAACTTGCCTTACTTGCAGGTGCTGATCGTGTCGAGGGTACTTTATTTGGAAATGGTGAACGTACAGGTAATGTTGACGTTATCACTCTTGCATTAAATATGTATACACACGGCGTTGATCCAAAACTGGACTTCTCTAACTTGCCAGAACTTACAAAAGTCTATGAAAGATTAACAAGAATGTCCGTTTATGAGCGTCAGCCATACACAGGACAGCTGGTATTTGCTGCATTCTCTGGATCTCATCAGGATGCGATCGCCAAAGGTATGCACTGGAGAGACGAAAAACATCCAGAGCACTGGAATATCCCATACCTTCCAATCGATCCACACGATGTTGGACGTGAATACGAAAGTGATGTCATCCGTATCAACAGTCAGTCTGGTAAAGGCGGTATCAGCTATGTATTAGAAGAAAACTTTGGATTCCATATTCCTGGAAAAATGCGTGAAGATGTAGGTTACACAGTCAAAGATGTATCTGACAAACGCCATCAGGAATTAGTTCCAAGAGATATCTTAAAAGTGTTCAAAGAAGTTTATGTAAACATTGATGATCCATGCAAATTAAAAGAAGTGCATTTTGTACAAAAAGACGGTGGAATCGAAGCAGAAATCTCTTTAGAGAAATCTGGTGTTCCAAAACTTTACCACGGAAAAGGAAATGGTCGTCTGGATGCTGTAAGTAATGCTTTACAGAGACACAGTGATATGCATTACTCTATCGTTACATATCAGGAACACGCTTTAAATGTTGGTTCTAACTCTCAGGCTTGTGCTTATGTCGGAGTTCAAGAACCAAATGGTAATGTTACTTGGGGATCCGGAATCCATGAAGACATCATTACTGCTTCTGTATTAGCACTGATCAGCGCTGTAAACCGATTGGATCAGTAGATTTTGATTTAAATAACTGAAATTATTGGTGGAATATTATAAAAATGGTTATATGTCTGCAACGCGCTCTCGCTCGACTCACTACGCAGCTGTACTAAGCTCCTGAATGATCTTACGATCATCCACTCGCTAAGTGCAGGCGTGTTCCTACGGTCGCCGACATATAACCATTTTTATAATATTCAATAATTTCAGTTATTGAAACCACTAGTAAGTGTGTATGTTTTACTGTATTGGTATGTATAATAAACACTATCTACTACTACATAAATTAAAAATCGATAACATTCAACATACACACCACTTAAATTTTTCAATTCTTGTAATTGTCCACACTTTAGACTTCTGGTATATGAGAAAAAATAAATAAGCAACCGAAAGCACAGCATTGGAATTTTGCCATATTTTGAACAAATTCGCAGCCCAATTGGACGAATGTCTGAGCTTCAAAGACTATCGTCTTATATAAAGCCTCAGAGCGAGTTTTCGTAGGAAATTGGGCGGATAAGCGATTTGTTCAAAATATGAGCAAAATTCCACCGCTGCGCTTTCGGTTGCTTATTTATTTTTTCTCATATACTCAAAATCTAAAGTTAGCCAACTACAAATCTAAAATTTCATTTTCCAACAGATTCACCGCTGCCATCGCATCTTCTGTATAATAATCTGCTCCGATATTGTGTGCGATATCTTCCGTCACAACAGCTCCTCCAACCCAGATTGGTTCACTGCATCCTGCTTCGTGAAGTGCTTTGATTGTTCTTTCCATTGATGCAACGGTTGTTGTCATTAATGCACTTAGTCCAATCGCTTTTGGTTTGTATTTCTTATAAGCTTCTACTACCTTTTCAACTTTGACGTCTTTTCCAAGGTCGATGATCTTATATCCATAACTTTCCAGTACCACTTTCACGATGTTCTTTCCAATATCATGAATATCGCCTTCTACGGTTGCTATGATGATCGGTCCTTTTTCTTCTCCATCATTTGCTGAAAATGTTTCTTTGACAACTTCAAATGCTTTCTTTGTTGTCTCAGCAGATTGAATTAACTGTGGCAGGAAGATCTTTCCTGTCTCATAGTCTTTTCCTACAATATTCAATGCCGGAATGATCACATCATTAATTACTGTCAGTGCTTCTTTATCTTTCAGTTCTTCTTTTGTAACTTTCTCTACTTCATCTTTTAATCCGTGAATGATCACATCTTTTAATGTGAAGTTTGTTGTTGCTGCCGCTGCGGCTGGTTTTGTTTCTTTATCTTTGGACTGGTTTTTAATATAAGTCTGACTATCCACATCTTTGTAGAACAGCACATGAAATGCATCAATGGTTCCCATCAATTCTGCATCTAATGGGTTGATGATCGGAAGATCCAATCCTGCTTCCATTGCTAATGCTAAAAATGTTCTATTTAATAACGGACGGTTTGGCAGTCCAAAGGATACATTCGATACCCCTAATACAGTATGGACACCTAATTCTTTTTTTACCATCTTGATCGCTCGAAGTGTTTCTCTTACTTCTTTTTGCTGTGCAGATGCTGTTAATGTCAGACAGTCGATGATGATATTCTCTTTACCAATTCCGTATTCTGCTGCTTTATTGACAATCTTCTTGGCGATTTCAAATCGTTCCTCTGCTTTCAGTGGAATTCCGTCTTCCAGAGTCAGTCCGATCACAACTCCCCCATATTTCTTGGCGATCGGGAAGATTTTTTCCATGACTTCGTCTTTACCATTTACAGAGTTGATCAATGGTTTTCCATTGTAATAACGGCAGGCATTCTCAATCGCATCTGCTTCGGAACTGTCAATCTGTAATGGAAGTGTGATAACTTCCTGTAACAGACGCACAACCCGCTTCATTGTCTCTGGCTCATCAATTCCAGGAAGTCCTACATTAACATCTAGTACTTCCGCTCCAGCTTCTACCTGTTTGACTGCTTCCACCACAAGTTCATCATAGCGCTCTTCTAACAACGCTTTTTTCATCTTTTTCTTACCCGTTGGGTTTAAACGTTCTCCACAGACGATCACATGATCTCCAAACGTAACTGTCTGTGTCTGACTAGATACTCTTGTTTTCTTCTCAACGGTTCTCTTTGTAACTGCTTTAGGTGCAGCTTCTGCAAGTTTCTCTATAAATTCTGGTGTTGTTCCACAGCATCCCCCAACGATCGCTGCACCTCTTGCCATATAATCTTTCATAGATTCCACATATTCTTCTGGTGTCACATGATAGTGCGTTTCTCCATGTTCTAAACATGGAAGTCCGGCATTTGGCTGTAACATCACTGGAACACTTGCTTTTTCTAAGATTTCATCAATGATCGGTTTTAATTCATCTGGTCCTAAAGAACAATTGACACCCAACGCATCAACTCCTAAGCCCTCTGCAACATTAATAAATGTTTCTGGATCATTTCCAGATAATGTTCTTCCATTTTGCTCGAATGTCATTGTAACAAATACTGGAAGGTCTGTGTGTTCTTTGACTGCCAACACTCCAGCTTTCACCTCATATAGATCACTCATTGTCTCAAACAGTACAAGATCTACCTGATCTTTCACTGTTTCTACCTGTTCAAGAATGATGTCATACGCTTCATCGAATGTCAATGTTCCCATTGGTTCTAACAACTGACCGATCGGTCCGATATCAAGAACAATATAAGAATCATCTTCTCTTCCGGCTTCTGTTCTTGCAGCTCTTGCATTCTCTACTGCTGCTAACAACATATCTTTCGCCTCGTATTTTGCCTCTTCCATCTTTAATCGGTTACACCCAAATGTATTTGTTGTGATAAAGTCTGCTCCCGCTTTCAGATAGTTTTTATGAATTGATCTTAATAAATCCGGGCGGTCAATATTTAATTCTTCTGGGATATCTCCTGCGTTTAATCCTGCATTCTGGAGCTGTGTTCCCATCGCTCCATCAAATATTAAAAGTTCTTTTCCTAATCGGTTCTGTAACATCTTTGTCCTCTCTTTCTAAATGGGCAAGCTTCTTTCATCACACAATTTCCACATGATTTCTTTCGTTTATCACTTCCGATCCCGATCAATCCTAACATAGACTTCTGTGGGATCAAAAGATTATTTGGCGTGATCGTGACTCCAATCTTCTTTGATATATCTAGTAATATAGCAATTCTTTTATTAAATTCAAGTGGAAAATCTCCATATCCGGGACATGCTCGATATGTTCGGTTATCAAATCCAAGTGTTTCTTCATATCTGTCACAATATTCTTCCAGATACGCACTTGCCGCAGCATCCATAACCGTAGATTTTGTCATGTTAACCTTTGCATAAAACTTGATCTTACGCTCCATAACAATTCCAAGAGTACATCCGATCAATATACATTCTTCACAATCTTCCAACATATCTTCCATCTGCTGCCCTAAAATCTCATCCCCTGATTCTTCTAACCTCAATGGATCTTTCGCTAGTTTAAATCTCTTCACTATCACTTTTGGCTGTGCTATCTGCTTGATCTCTTCTATACATTCATCCAAAAGACTTGAAATCTCCGGAGTTAAACCTTCAAACATTGGTGCCTGATATCCAAGATATTTCAAGGCATTTTCTCTTACGACCTGAAAATCCATCTTAGTTTAATTCTTTCAATACAGCTGGAATACTGTCAAATACACGCTGCGCTGTTTCTGCACGATTCATTGTGTAAATATGAATCCCGTCAACTCCATTTGTGATCAGATCAATGATCTGTTGTGCTGCGTAGTTGATTCCGATTTCTTTCATGGCCTCTGGATTATCATAATGTGCCTCGATCATTGTAGATAACTGATATGGAATCGTACATCCACACATCTTTGTTGTACGGATCAGCGATTTCGCATTCGTAATTGGCATGATTCCTGCAAGAATTGGCACTGTGATACCGATCTTTCTTGCTTCTCTGACTAATCTGTAATAATAATCATTGTCAAAGAAAATCTGTGTTACTAAATATTCTGCTCCTGCATCTACTTTCTTCTTTAATGCTTCTAAATCTTTCTTAAACCCATCAGCTTCCTGATGTGTCTCTGGATAACATGCTCCTGATAAGCAAAATTGTCCTTTAAAATGTTCTCCGATAAATTCATTTAATTCACTTGCATAGTGAAATTCCAGATTCTCAGGATCAAAGTTTGTTGTATCTGCAGGATAATCTCCCCTTAATGCTAAGATATTATCGATTCCTGCTTCTTTCAGACGTTCACATTCGTATTTGATATCCTCTTTTGTAGATGAAATACAGCTTAAATGTGCTACAGATTCAATTCCATATTCATGCTTAATGACTGATGCGATCTCTACTGTCTTGCCTTTTGTAGATCCACCTGCACCATATGTAACACTAATAAAATCCGGGGATAATTTTGCTAATCCCTCAATCGTACTATAAATAGAAGAAATATCTCCATCTTTATTCTTTGGAGGAAATACCTCAAACGAAATTGTTGACTTGTTTTTTAAAATCTCTGATATTTTCATAGAATTTTACTCCTTTTCATTATTTCTGACTGATTAACTATGATAAATTTTAACATGATATTTTATCACTGTAAAGAAATGAAATCATATCATCCTTCATCTATAGATCGTAAGTGATCTTACCATCAATTTCAGCGTAATAAGTTTCTTCTCCTTTTTCAAGAACTGCTTTCCCCATAGATGCTTCCATAAACTTTTTCTCAACACTTCCAACTTCTTCCACTGGTACGATCATTTTAAATGTTACATGATCCGTATACACTGTATCAAGCACTGGAATATGGTCTGTTGCAGTTAAATACTGAATCTTTCCAGATGTCGTGTAATCACAAGTGAGGCTGAGCATTACCCCAAGACATTTTTCGATCACTGTACTTTCCTTGATTCCTTCTTGCGTACTTTTTGTATACGCACGGATCAATCCTCCAGTTCCAAGAAGTGTTCCACCAAAATATCTTGTTACGACTGCTACCACATTATGCAGTTCCTGCCCTGTCAGTACCTCAAGCATTGGCTTCCCAGCAGTTCCACTTGGCTCCCCATCATCACTACAACGCAGCGCTGGCTGCTTTTCTCCGATACTGTATGCCCAGCAGTTATGTCTTGCATCCCAATATTGTTTTTTTATCTTCTCTATGAATGCCTGTGCTTCTTCTTCGGTCTGTGCTGGAGCAATATGTGCAATAAATCTTGATTTCTTTTCTGAAATCTCTGCTTCTCCCTCTTTATACAAGATTTTATATTTTTGAACGTCCATCTTCTTCCTCCCTGGTCATGATCTCATCTAAGGACTCTGCCAGTGAGATCGGTGTTACTTTATATTTTATCAGGTTATGGATCACACGATCTACTAATTCCATAGATTCTGATATACTTGGAACTGCATCCCACTCGATTACATTCGTTTCCTCCTGGTATTTTTCCAGTTCAACTCCATACATCGTGTGTTCCTGATCTTCCATCAAATAGTAGGATACTACATTTTCCCTTTGTTTGTCATCATAAAATGACTGCTGCCCCTTTAATTGTTTTTTCATACTCTTCTCCTTTGTACTTTATACTTTTAACCCTTACATCATCATATTGTTGATTGTATCGTTTATAGTTACACGGTCGGTTTACTTGAACTTTCTTATTTGGTATAATACGTAACAGGAGGTTTTTTATGAAATATACCAAACAAAACATTCAGAAAAAGAGACAGATCTTATCTTCAAAAAAAGTTCGTAGAAATTCTAAGATTTCTCTCTTTCTTTTTAAATATGCTTTTATCATCTCCATCGCCTTGATCGTTGCTGGACTAGGCCTCGGGGTTGGTTTCGTGCGTGGAATTTTAAAGACAACCCCACAGATTACAAAAGATTCTGTCCATTCCAAAGGATATATCACAACCATTTACGATAACAAAGGATCAACGATCAAAACACTTTCAAACCATGATTCCAACAGAATCTACACTCCTCTTTCTTCCATTCCAAAGAATCTTCAGCATGCTTTTATTGCGATTGAAGATGAACGTTATTACAGCCATAATGGAATTGATCTGTATGGAATTATTCGAGCAACCTTCCTTGGTATCAGAAACCAATCTCTAAGCCAAGGGGGAAGTACTATCACGCAACAGTTGATCAAGAACAATGTACTTGGAATTCAGCCTGAAAAAACCACAATGGAACGTCTGGAACGAAAGATCAAAGAACAATCTCTTGCTCTTGAACTAGAAAAGATTGCTTCTAAGCAATATATCTTAGAAGAATATCTAAATGCGATCAATCTTGGAGAAGGAACACTTGGTGTTCAGACAGCATCACAAAAATATTTTAATAAAGATGTATCTGAACTCACATTGTCCGAATGTGCTGTACTTGCTAGTATTACCAAGAATCCGACACGTTTAAATCCTGTAACCCATCCGGAAAATAACGCTTCCAGAAGATTACTTGTTTTACAAAATATGTTAGAGCAACATTATATCACAAAAAAAGAATATCGAGAAGCACTTAGTGATGATGTATACACAAGAATTCAAAAAAATGCTGCTGCACCTGCAAAAAAAACAACAAATTCTTATTTTGAGGACGCATTAATCCTTCAAGTTGTAAAAGATTTAAAAAAGCAACTGGGGTATGACGAAACAAAAGCTTATAATGCTATTTACAGTGGCGGATTGAAAATATACTCTACTCAGGATCAACAGATCCAGAAGATTGCAGATAGCGTCACAAACGATGCTTCAAACTATCCAAAAGCCACAAAAATCGCGCTTTCTTATTCTTTATCTGCAAAAACTGTTTCAGGAAAAGACGTTGTTTATTCTGATCACAATCTGCTTGATTATATGAGAAAAAATAACCTTGGAAATCAGTTGATTTTTACAGATGAAGCAAGTGCAAAGACAGTTGTTACAAAGTTTAAACAATATATTTTATCAAAAGGTGAAACCATTACAAATGAATCTTTCCAAACAACGATCCAGCCTCAGATATCCATGACGATCATGAATCAATCTAACGGAACTGTAGAAGCCTTAGTTGGTGGACGTGGAAATAAGACTTCCGATCTTTCCTTGAATCGTGCTACTGGTACTACAAGACAACCAGGTTCTACTTTTAAGATTCTTTCTGCATTTTTACCTGCACTTGACAAGAATCATATGACACTTGCAACCGTATATGAGGATGCTCCTTATAACTATATTGACACTAACAGACCAGTACGCAACTATTACAAAGGTTATAAAGGTTATTCAACGATCCGCGAAGCGATCACAAACTCCATGAACGTTGTTTCAGCCAAAACCATTGCTGACGTTACACCTAAGACTTCGTTTGAATATTTGATGAATCTTGGTTTTTCCACTTTGGTGTCTAATGAGACAACTTCAAATGGAAATGTATATACCGATATTACCCAGTCCTTATCTCTTGGTGGCCTTACTTATGGTGTTACAAATATGGAATTGACTTCTGCATATGCTTCCATTGCAAATGGCGGAACCTACCAGAAACCTGTTTTATACACAAAAGTCGTAGATCATAATGGTAATATTCTTCTTTCTAATACTCAGAAAGGTAAGCGTGTCATGAAAGAAAGTACTGCTTTCCTTTTAACCGACGCTATGAAAGACGTTATTACAAAAGGAACTGGAAAATCAGCAAAACTTTCTTCATCTATGGCTGTCGCAGGAAAATCAGGAACTACTTCAAACAGTTACGATTACTGGTTCAGCGGTTATACTCCTTATCATACAGCTTCTGTCTGGATGGGCTATGACAAGAATACAAATTTTGCTTCTGATAACACTCATAAAAAAATATGGGCAAAGGTTATGAATGAAATCATAAAAACAAAACAAGAACAAACTACAGATTTTAAAAAACCAGCTGACATTGTAAAAGCAAAAGTCTGCAAAGAATCTGGAAAACTTGCTATTAAAGGGGTTTGTGATCACGATCCAAGAGGCAGCCGTGTGATCACAGAATATTTTGAAAAAGGAACCGTTCCTACCCAGACCTGTGATATCCACGTTGCAGTTGAAGTATGTAAAACAAGCGATAAACTCGCCACAAAGAATTGTCCTGCAAACAAAAAACAAAGAAAAATTTACATTGTCCGCAAAAAGGGCAGTCATGGAAAAACAGCAGACACTCCTTATATGCTTCCAAAAAAATATCAATCTGTTTTCTGCAAGAAACATTAACCGTTGATCTTCTATATTTTTATATTAAAAAGGGATTCTCTCAAATCAGAATCCCTTTTTTCTCTTTATTTCATACTCCTGCCTTTATTTTTTGATCTTCGGCTGAAAGATCAATGCTGCCAGATAAGAAAAGATCAATGCTGCTGATGTTCCTACTGCTGCTGCCGTGAATCCTCCTTCGAATAACCCTAGAAACCCATGATTGTCAACTGCCTCTTTCATTCCTTTCCATAAACTGAATCCAAAACCAGACAATGGGACGGTCGCACCACATCCTCCAAACGCTTCGATTCTTTTATAAATCCCCAGTGCCCCAAGAATAACACCTGCAATAACTAAGAGTACCATGATCCTTCCCGGCTGTAATGTCGTATGATCCATCAATATTTGCACCAGGATACAAATAATGCCTCCTACTAAAAACGCCCTGATATATTCCATTATTATCTTACTCCTTCCAGAAAGATCGCATGTGCGATCCCTGCAACATTTTCACCTTCATTAAAACTTGTCTTTGACATTAATGCTCCTGTTGGCACAAACAATACTTTCTTCCACGTTCCATCAATGAGCTTCGGTATGATCATCGATGCAAGAACCACTGCACTACAGGCACAGCCAGAGCCCCCAGAATGAGTATCCTGCGTCTCATTCTCATAGATTTCAATTCCACAATCCCCATGAACTTTCGAAAGATCATATCCATTTTCACGAAGCAAATGCAACAAAATCTTCTTGCCAACTTCTCCAAGATCTCCTGTATATACTGCATCATAATCTTCAGGCTTCGACCCAAAATCCACAAAATGCTGATAGATTACTTCTGCCGCTGCTGGTGCCATGCAAGCCCCCATATTCATCGGATCTTCCATCCCATAATCAACGATCTTTCCTGTTGTAATCCCTTGAATCTTTACAGGACCTATTTCTTTTGACACAATAAAACCTCCAGATCCTGTCACTGTCCATGTCGCAGATAATGGTCTCTGATTTCCATATTCTAACGGAAAACGGAACTGTTTTTCAGCACTTCCGATATGACTGGAAGCAATTGCAAGTGAATGCTTTGCAAACCCTCCTGCAACGCTCATCGCTGCCAGGGACATCGCTTCTCCTACCGTTGAACATGCTCCAAAAAGTCCAAACAACGGTATCCCTAGTTCTTTCATTCCAGAAAACGTTGCTGTATTCTGTTCCAATAGATCACCCGCAAATGCGTAGCGGATATCCTTCTTATGAAGATCAGCTTTACTGATCGCAAGCATTGCTGCCTGTTTCATAAAACGGCCTTCTGCCAATTCCCAGCTTTCTTGTCCAAAGTATGGATCTTCAATAATCTGATCGATCAGATTTCCCAGAGGACCTTCCCCTTCTTTCTTCCCTGCAACTGATGCCCAGCCTTTTAAGTACGGCGCATTCTCAAACTTTAGACTCTGCATACCACAAATCGATGTCATAGAAACCACCCCCATTGCTTTGTGAATAAATAAATCAATCCAACAACAAATGATGAGAAGATTCCATATAAGATCACTGGTCCTGCGATCGTAAAAATCTTAACGCCAATACCAAAAACCTGTCCTTCTTTCTGATATTCGATTGCAGCTGAAGCCACTGAATTTGCGAATCCCGTAATCGGCACAAGCCCGCCTGCACCGCCAAATTTTGTGATTTTTCCATAGAAATTAAATCCTGTTAATAAGACACTGAGTAAGATCAATTCAATTGTCACATATAATAATGAATCTTTCTTGGAGAGATTCAAATATTTCATCATTAACTGCTTCATAACTTCACCAAGAACACAAAATGTCCCACCCGTTACAAACGCTTTTGTGCAATTTAACAGACTATTATGTTTTGGTGTAAGATTTTTCACGATCTGTTGATATTCTTCTTTGCTTGGTTCTTTTTTCACTTGTATCACCCTTTCCTCATTTTATGAAAATATATAAAAATAAAGCCAACATCCTAGCATTTTTCCAAATGCGATCCCATAGATTACATATGGAATCCCTGATCTCAAATTTAATCTTCTTGAAAAGATCGGAAGACTTTTGATCGTTTCTGCCAAAGCTCCGATCATACATCCCACAAAGATTCCTCCGAACAATCCATACAGTACAAGAAGCGGGTATCCAGCTTTGATCTGCCATCGATAAAGAAAGACCAATGTCCCAAGAATCCCTCCAAGTGCCACAAAACTTTCATACATTCTGGCGTTTTTCATACTCTTCGTCAATCCTGCTAATCTCGGGATCACACCTAACATACTCAAAAATGCCAGAAAACTGGCTGCGATCAAGCCGCCTGCACACAATCCGTAAAAGATCAGAAAGAAACTACGAATCCACATCTGCTTCTTCCCCTTTCCGCCCTGCATTGATCATCAATGTATCATTCACATCTCTCTCGTAAAGCCTCATCTGTACTTCAAATGGTGTTGGATCATCATTTAACTTGATCTTACCTGCATGATCAAAAAATAGAATGATCCCAATCGCCAATCCTGCTGCATAAGAAATATGAAGAATATTTGGACCATCTGGTGCCTGTCCCATGATTATTTCATAAACGTTATAAAACAATTCTTCGATCCCAACATCCGTGTTATATGTCATAATTGAAAAACTTGCACCAAAAAATGCGACTAAAATTACAAAGACTATCTTTCCATAATGAAAAATCTTTGATTCTTCTTGTTTTCTCTTGTAATATACAATAAAATCTTCGGCACCTAAATTGATCACATCTAATGTCTTATCCACCTGTTTTATCACTTCAACTAACATCAAAACAGAAAAACATTTTCTCTGATCATGATCTCCTATAAAATGATAAACACTTTGATTCTTTATTTTCTGTTCCAAATCCTTGTCGGTGCAGTACAGGGACATGATATCCTTTATTTTAATCTCTGGATGCACAAGACATACACTTTCTTGCGCTTTGATATAAACATTCACTTTGATATCCTCCTTCTCTTACAAATGCACCTTTCACTTCTTCCTTGTTATCTTTGGATACTAAGACACAAAACGCTGCGATCACAAAAATGATCAGTCCTGCACATAAGATCCACTGGTACTTTCTTTTCATTCTTATCACCTCAGCGTTATTATCTGTCATTTTTAACTTTTCATTCATAAGTTGCAAGAAAAATCATGTGGTGTTATAATTTTTCATAGTGACTTTTATCGATAAATCAAAGGAGATCAGCCATGGAACAAGAACAATTAACACTTTATAAGCTTATGATTTTATATTTAATTGAGAAGGTAGATTTCCCTTTGAGCAATTCACAGATTTCTGAATTTATCCTTGATAAGGGATATACCAATTATTTTACTGTTCAGAGAGCTTTTCATGAGTTAGAGGAAGAAAATATGCTCAGAGTCAAGCAGATTCGTAATATGAGCCACTACGCGCTCAGTGACGAGGGATCTGAAGCAATTGAGATGTTTGAATACCAGATTCCAAACTCTATCAAAGAAGATATCGCTCAGTTTTTAAAAGAAAAAGAATATGAGCTTCGTAAGGAAGCCAGTGTGACTGCTGATTTTTATCCATCCAAAGGAGACGAATATACCGTAGATCTTAAGATCAGAGAAAAAGAAAGCCCGCTCCTTGAGATCAACTTAAATGTTGTCTCAAGAGACCAGGCAGTTTACATATGTGACCATTGGGAGAAAAAACACTCCGATGTCTATTCTATGCTAATTGAAAAATTGTTATTTGACGAGCCGAATAAATAATTATTCGGCTTCTTCTTGTTGAAGCACCATTGACTCAATGAAATCCCAGATCTCATCTCTTCCCTGTTTTGATAATGCTGAGAATGGGAAAATTGGTGTTTCCTTATCCATCTGAAGCTCTGTGCGGATCTCTTTTAGATGTTTTGGCACCTGGCTTCTCTTCAGCTTGTCAAGCTTTGTTGCAATGATTACTGGACGATATCCATTGTGAAGAATCCAGTCATACATCATAACATCGTTCTTTGATGGCTTATGTCTGATATCAATCAGTAAAAAGACCATTTTTAGCTGTTTTGATGTCTGTAAATAATTTTCGATCATGTGTCCCCATTTTTCCTTGACGGATTGTGTTACTTTCGCAAATCCATATCCTGGAAGGTCTACATAATAAAGTTCTTCGTTAATATTATAATAATTGATCGTCTGTGTCTTTCCAGGCTGTGCTGAAATTCTCGCGTAAGATTTGCGGTTCATCAGTGCATTGATCAGTGATGATTTTCCTACATTTGATTTTCCAGCAAATGCCACTTCTGGCAATGTATTGTCTGGTAATTTACTTGTGATCCCACAGACAGTTTCTAAATTTACACTTTTTATGATCATGTCATTCTCCTCACGTAAAATAAATCCTTTACCGAACATATTCTACGTGAAAGCCCATTATTTGTCAATGGATACATGATGGAGCGGCTTGGTATTTTTAGTGATCGGGAGGAGCTGATACCCTTCTTTTTTCAATGTTTTAATCAGCGGATCTAATGCTTTCACTGTATTTGTTGTCTCATGAAGGTCATGCATTAATACAATACTTGTTTTCTGTCTCCTGACATCCTTTAAAATCTTCTTGTTTAACTGCTGCGGACTTTGTTCAAAATTAACCGCATCTTCATTCAATGCATTCCAATCAAAATACAGTAATCCCTTTTTGTTCACATACCGGATATACGGTTTTATATTTTTTGCACAATGATTACTGCTGCCACCCGGAAACCGATAAATATATGGCTTTACATCGGTTACATCATATAAATATTTCTGCAGTTTCATAAGGTCTTTCGAAAACGCACCTACATTCGCATAAATCTGATCATAATTATGACTGTAGGAATGCATTGCCAATGTATGACCCTCTAACACGATTCTTTGATACATTTTCTTGGCATGTTCCGTTTCTTTTCCTACAACAAAGAATGTCGCCTTCACCTTATGTTTCTTTAGAATATCAAGAATCTGTGCCGTATGATCAGACGGTCCGTCATCAAAAGTTAAATAAACTTTCTTTTGATTCAAATTACTGTTGGTTAAAAAGCCACTTTCCCCTTCACCCTGACTTGCGATCTGAAACCAGTATGTCTTTGTTCCCTTCCCTTGTGCCAGAAATGTGAACAGAAGAATTCCCGTGATCATATATGCAAAAAATTTCTTTTTCATATTCTTCCTCTTTTCTAATTTTCTAAGGTATTCTTTTTCTTTAGAATATGAAAATTCAAAAAATATATTCTGGAACATTTTTCAAACAGTAGTTGATACACAAAAAGAAAGCAACAGATCTCTCTGCTGCTTTCTCTTTGTGTATTAAGAAGTTTTACAAACTATGTAATTATTATACTTCGAAGATCAGATCTCCGTAACTTGGCATTGGCCAGTCTTCTTTTGCTACTAACATTTCCAGTTTGTCTGCTGGTTCACGTACTGCACTCATATCTGTGAAGATCGTATCATGATAGCAGCGAGCCTGTGCTTCACTTTCTAATGCCTGAGCTTCTGGAATATCAGCTTCTAACTTATTGATCGCTTCAAACAGATCTTTTAAGTTCGCTGTGATATCTTCTAACAGTTTTTCCTGTACAGAGCTGTCAACACCAACTGTCTTTAATTCAGCAACACCATTTGCAAGTTTTCTCTGGTATTTCATAACTGCTGGAACAATCTGTTTCTTAGCAATATCTAATGTTGCAAGTCCTTCAATGTTAATTGTATTAGAATACTGTTCATATAATACTTCAACACGAGACTCTAATTCTTCTTTTGTGTATACTCCGAATTTCTCGAACATCTTAACTGCTTTATCTGTTGTTAATGTTGGAATTGCATCTACCATGCTGTGTAAGTTTGGAAGTCCTCTTCTCTCAGCTTCAGCTACCCATTCGTCAGAATATCCGTTACCGTTAAAGATAACTCTCTGATGCTGTGTTAATAATTCTTTTGTGATCTCGTGAGCTTCCATAGCTACTGCTTCAACTCCACCTTCTACTTTCTCTAATCTGTCGCATACATCTGCAAAGACATCTGCTACGATCGTATTTAATACGACGTTTGGATCAGAGATAGACTGTGTAGAACCTACCATACGGAATTCGAATTTGTTTCCTGTAAATGCAAATGGTGATGTTCTGTTACGGTCTGTTGCATCTTTCTCAAATGCTGGTAATGAATGAACACCAGATGCTAATTTGTCTCCATGTTTAGATTCTGTAGCTTCACCTCTTGTTACAAGCTGTTTTACAACATCTTCTAACTGATCTCCAAGGAAGATAGAGATGATTGCTGGAGGTGCTTCGTTAGCTCCTAATCTGTGATCATTTCCTGGTGTGGAAGCTGACATACGAAGTAAATCTGCATGTTTATCCACTGCTGCGATAATAGATGCTAAGATCAGTAAGAACTGCTGGTTTTCATGAGGAGTTTTTCCTGGATCTAACAGGTTCTTTCCTTCATTTGTTACCATAGACCAGTTATTATGTTTTCCTGATCCATTGATTCCTGCGAATGGTTTCTCATGAAGTAAGCATTTTAATCCATGGCGTCTTGCTACACGTCTCATTGTTTCCATTAATAACTGGTTATGGTCTGTTGCCACGTTGTTTGAGTTATAAATAGGTGCTAATTCGTGCTGTGCTGGAGCTACTTCGTTATGTTCTGTCTTCGCACTGATTCCAAGTTTCCATGCTTCGATATTTAAATCTTTCATGAATCCTTCGATTCTTGGTTTGATGATTCCAAAATAATGGTCATCCATTTCCTGACCTTTTGGAGGCATTGCTCCAAATAATGTACGTCCAGTAAAGATTAAGTCTTTTCTCTGTTTGTATTTTTCTTCATCAACTAAGAAATATTCCTGTTCTGGTCCAACGGATGTGTTAACACGTTTCACATTCTTATTTCCTAATACATTTAATAATCTTGTTGCCTGAATATCTAATGCCTGCATAGAACGAAGAAGTGGTGTCTTCTTGTCTAACGCTTCACCTTTGTATGAACAGAATGCTGTTGGAATACATAAGATACAAGCATTATCTGTTTCTTTGATGAATGCTGGTGATGTACAATCCCATGCTGTATATCCTCTTGCTTCAAATGTTGCTCTTAATCCACCAGATGGGAATGAAGATGCATCTGGTTCACCTTTGATCAGTTCTTTTCCTGAGAACTCAAGTAAAACTTTACCATCGTCTGTTGGGTTAATGAAAGCGTCATGTTTCTCTGCTGTCACACCTGTTAATGGCTGGAACCAGTGAGTATAATGTGTAGCACCCTTTTCAATAGCCCATTCTTTCATCTCATTCGCAACTACATCTGCAATTGCTGGATTTAATTCTGTTCCTTCTTCGATTGTCTTTTTCAGATCTTTGTAAACGGCCTTTGGAAGACGTGCTTTCATAACACTGTCGTTAAATACGTGGGATCCGAAGATTTCTGATACATTGATTTTTTCCTTCATAGAGTTCTTCCTTTCTTCTCTTACATTTGAAGCATAATCTATATATTTTCTTCTATTATCTAACTGATAATAGAAAAAAAGGGGCGACAAACAATATGAAACTAATTGTTTGACGCCCTTGTCAGTAACTTCACTGGTTATAGGATACAATGATTCTTTTTGAAAATCAAGCCCTTTTTTGTATTTTATCCAATACTTCTATTTGATCACTACAGAAACAGTTTTTCCATTTACCTTATTGATTCCTTTTAAGCGGAATTTGTAAGTTGTTCCTACTTTGGCTTTTTTCTTTGTATATGTAATCGTTCCGCCTTTGGTTGTTGTTTTTACTGTTTTATATGCTGCTTTGCCTGCTTTCATTTCTACTTTGTAGCTTGCAGATCCTGTGACATTTTTAAATGTTACTTTAACTGTCTTGCTTCCGAATTTGGCTTTGACTGCATAGGCTTTAAAATATTTCTTTTTATTTTTCTTTGTTAGTTTGTATGGTTTTACTTTAAATTTGTAGGATGAGTCTTTGTTGACTTTGATCGTCTTTGATGTTTTCTTTCCTACTGTTGTTACTTTTTTGTATTTACCTTTTCCTGCTTTGGCGTAGATAACATAGCCTTTGGCGGATTTGTTCTTTTTCCATGTCAGTTTTACACTTCTTGTGCTTTTTACTGTTTTTGTGACTGGTTTTACTTTTGTTTCGTTGACTACTGTTGTTGTTGCATTGGATGTTGATGGTGTTATGCTTGCTGCTTTTTTGCCAATGGCAAAAATTGTTTTGGAATCATTGATATAATACATTGTTCCATCTTCATCTACATAAATAGAATTCATACAATAATTAGCATGATCTTTGTCTGGCTCATAAATCGTTTCTAATTTTGCTGATGTCGCTCCTTTTGTATCTTCAATAGAATAAATTCCACCACCACTATATGGAACATAATTTTCATCTGATTCAGCATAATTTACTGTAAAGTATAAGCGCACGGAATTTTCTCCTGTCTTTGACACTAACATTTCTCCCATAGCATATGCTGGAAGTTCTACAATATAATTTACTTTATACTGTTCTGATTGTACATCAACAACTGCAAGATATCCTTTATCTGAAAATGGACTTGTTCCTACACATCCACTAACATATACTTTTCCATTATATACTTCAGGTGTCATTGCAGAATATCCTGTTTCATATACTCTTACGCTTTTTTCTTCTCCAAACGTTCCATCATTTCCTACTTTTACACCATAAAGATCATTTGTCCCCGCAACAAAGTAAATCATATTAGTAGTTTTATCATATGCAATTCCACCACTAAATCTCTTTCCAATTTCTTTTGTAGATACTACTTTATCATTATTTTTTGTATCAATACTTGAAATTGTTCCTTGATTATCTGAAGTAATAATATACTGTCCTACTTTTACTGCATTTTTCAAATAGAAACTTCCTTCAGATGATATAATTTCTTTTACATTCTTTATTTCTTCTGTCTTTGTAGCATCTTCTTTCTTTTCACTCTTTGTATCAATCACATAATATTTTCCACTGCCAGAGTTCTTACCTGTTCCAAAATATAAATGACCATCATCATAAAACAATCTTGATGCAATTGTATCATCCACTGTTGTTGTTTTTCCTGTTTCAGAATTTGTTTCTTCATGACTTAACTCTTCACTAATCCATACAGGCTCTAATGTTGTTTCATCAAAAGCTTCAATTCTTCCATTATACTCAACATAAACTTTTCCGTCGCCATATCCAATATAAGATGCACTATATTGTGTATATTCTTCATTAGAATATTTATGTTCTTTCACTATATTCCCTGTCTTTTTGTCAAGCTTAACAACTCTATGTTGACTATCATCTGCTGCATAAATATAATTTCCTACAACCTTAATGTCAGACAATGTATCCCACTGCCCACTTGGCACTATTTTATTTGTCCATTTTTCTACAGCTTCCTCTTTACTCTTCGCTGGCTGCACATCCGTCACTGCTGCTTTTGCACTAACCCCTGATGTCATCAGCACGACAACAGACAATGCCACTGCCGCTACACGTTTCATCGTTCTCATAAATTCCTCCTTGTTGTGTCTCATTGATTGATTAGTTTCCTGACTTCTTCATCTTTGAAGAAACCATATTTATATTTAACCCTGTTTAGTTTCTTTACAAAAACAGGTGTTAAAATCCATAAAAATATCACATTCGATACGCAGTATTCAATCGTCACTGGAACCGAAGTTCCTAATACTGCCACATACCGCATCCACTGAAATCCATCTCCTGCTGCCAGAAGTGTCCAGATATCCATGACAAAAGAATATGAAATTCCTGAAAGAATCCCAAAAATCGTTAACAGTATCTTACTGTTTTCCAGCCATTTTCTCTGATTTAAAATTCCTGCGATCCATCCAATTATTCCCCATGCAAGCATCTGAAATGGAGTCCATGGTCCTTGTCCAAAAAAGAAGTTCGATACCACGGCACTTAAAGATCCACACAAAAAACCGGATTCTCTTCCAAATGCCATACCACAGATGATCACCATTGCACTAACTGGTTTAAATCCTGGTGAAAATGCAAATAACATTCTGGATGCAACCGTCAATGCGATCATTACCGCAAGTACAACGCTTTCTCTTGTCTGTGGTTTTTTCTTTTCATATTTAAAATAATATGGAATACATGATATACACACCATAAAAATGATCACCGCATTTAACATACGTTTACCACCTCCTGTGGCAGGACGATCACTTTCTCAAAATCTCTCGTAATTTTTGCACACTCTGTCGTATAGAAATAATTTTGTGTAAAAAACTTGGATGGCTCATCAATGCCTTCGATTTTTCCATCAAACATCATTCCAACGCGGTCAGCATACTCAGCACAAAATTCCAGATCATGCGATACGATAAAAATCGTTTTCCCCTGATCTGTAAGTTTGCGTAAAAGTTCCCCAAACTTCCTACTGTGTTCCCGATCCATTCCTTTGGTCGGCTCATCTAGCAGCAAGATTTCTGGATCTGCAAGTAATGCTTTGATCAACGCTGCCATCTGCTGCTGTCCTCCACTTAGATCATATGGATGTGACTTCTTTTCTCTCATTAAATCCGACATTTCCAATAATTTATCGATTTTTACTTCTTTTTCTTTTCCCATCTCCAAAAGGTCTTCAAACAACTGATCTTTTACAAACAATAGTGTTGGATCTTGTGGCATATAGACGATTTTTTTCTTGCATTTTAATTTTCCATCAAATTTCATCTGCTTTACCATACAAGAAAGAAGCGTTGATTTTCCACTTCCATTTGCTCCGACAGCTGCAAAGATTTCTCCTTCTTTGACTTCGACTGACAGATTCGAAAGAACATCTTTTCCTTTCTCATACCCTGCATATAAATGTGAGATTGAAAGAACTGTTTTTCCTTCAAAATGTGTTTTCTTTACCAACTGATATTCTTTTTTCCTGATTTGTTCTCTCACCTCTTCCATCGAAAAGGTCGGTTCTATCTGAAATTTCTCTTCCAGCCGAAGAATCTGTGGCAGAGACTGTTCCAATGGATGATGTATTTTTTGAAGATGTCTTGCAACCTCTTTCGGATTTCCCTGTTCGATAACTTTTCCATCATCTAAGATCACACATTCATCTGACATTTCCATCACATCTTCCAAGTTATGCGATGTTAAAATAATCGTTAAACCAAATTCTTTATGTAATTTCTGAAGCATCACAAGAAAATCTTTCCTTGCCGCTGGGTCCAACTGTGCTGTTGGCTCATCTAAGATCAATACTTTGGGATGCATTGCCATAACTGCTGCCAGATTCACCAATTGTTTTTGTCCGCCAGATAACTTGTCTGTATCTTCATGGTATATTTTCTGCAGATCAAAATAATTGACGATCTCAGCTACTGTTCGCTTCATCTGTTCATAAGGCATTCCGAGATTCTCAAGTCCAAATGCGATCTCATGCCATACGGTATCCATTACCATCTGGGCTGATGGATTCTGAAATAAATACCCAACTTCTTTTACAGACTGTAAGTCTTTCAATTGTTCTATTTCCTGCCCATCATATAAAACTTTTCCAGATCTTTTACCTTTGGGCAACAGTTCTTTTTTTAAATGTCTTAACAACGTCGTCTTTCCACTGCCGCTTGGCCCTGCGATCAGAGTGATCTTTCCTTTTTTAATTTTTAATGATACTTGCTCTAGAGAATTTCTATCCGATAACATATATCGAAATGTTAAATTATTAATTTCGTACATCAAAATTCTCCTTCCACATGCATGGTAATAAAAACTGAAATGCCATCATAAGCATCCACAACAGATCTCTCATCTGAAATGCTGGCATAATGATCATCGGATAAAAGAAAAATCTGGAATAATAATGAGTATATGCCCATAAATTCAGTGTCATTAAAATAACAATCTCCGCTATATGAATCCAGTCTTTTCTCTCCCATGTAAATAAATGAAAATGCGTTCTTTTTTTAACTCCATAGCCTCGTGCATTCATTGAATCCAACTGATCCATCGAAGACTCAAATGCCCATGTCGTTTCCATTGACACCGTATTCATGACACACTGTACAGCCTGTTCTGATTTTAAGGATTTTCGTGTGTTTAAAATCTTCTTTGCATGGTTTTGATATCTTGGGATCAATCCAAATGCCATGGATGTTACAACACCAAGTTTAGGGAAGAATCTGCCTGATAAATAGATCCACTGCTCTTTCTTTATATATTGGTTAAAGATTAAAAAGGCCAGTAAAAGATTTACTAATACACATCCGTAATGAATTCCATAAAGCAATGCTTCTTTCGTGATCCTTACGTGTGTGTCTGCATACAGGATTGTTCTTCCTCTTTGTACAAATAATGGATTCGTTACAGCCACGATCAAGATCAAAGCAATCAACGGAAAAAACTTTTTCAAACTCCGATTATGATAAAAGTACAACAGGCATAAACAGATCATCTGCACTCCTGTCATCCATGGATGTCTGCTAAATGGTGCCAGCAAAAACATTCCTGCAAAATAAGTAAATACAACGAACGGATGGGCTCTTTTTAATGCCTTGATCATCTACAGATCTCCTCTGACACAGGTATACAGCCATTCCACTTTATCCCCATCATGAAGCTTACATTTCCCTACCATATAGTTTGGAAATTTACCATTGACACGGTACATCCATCCACTGTTTTTTCCACAATCAAATTCGTATAAACCGTCAATTCCTGCTACATATCCTTTAGAAATATCAATATCTACTCCTGTTCTTTTAAGAACATCCATCACGGTATCGCCTTCTTCAAACTCCATCTTCTTCTCATAAATTTTCCCGCCAGCTGGAACTTGGTAATTGGATTGCAATGCACTTTTATTAGAGAGAACTGTTTTACAGCTGATCAGAAATTCACAAGATCGTTCTTGCTTTGCTTCTGTTGTCTGATTCTCTGCCGTCTGTACTGTTGATTCATTTTTACTGGCTGTTGTTGTCTTTGTTGTTTCTTTTGTATTCTTTGTCTTTATTGTTTTTTCTTTTGTATTTTTTGTCTTTGTCGTTTTCTTTTTGGATGTTGTTTTTGCGCTTGTCTTTTTCTTTTTATCTGTGCTGCTTTTGGTCTTTTTTCTGTCTTTCTTCTTTTGTGATTTCTTTTTTGAAGTTTTCTTTTTATCTTTTTTCTTTTCGTTCTTCTTTTCTTTTTTACTCGTTGTTTTTGCTGCTTCTGTCTGCGTTTCATTTTCTTTTGCAGCTGTTGTTATCTGTGCCTGATCTTTTGTATCTTTCTTCTGTGTATTTGAACATGCTGTCATCGATACTGCCATCAATGCAGAAATCAGCCATACTATATATTTTTTCATAAAAAAAATAGACCCTCCCATGTATACGGCATAAAAGGACCTACTCTGGCTTATTTGTATAACAAAAAGACATGTATTCTTATTCATTTCTAAAAAGACTACATTTTATTATCTTATCTTTTGTCATTCTGGCACCATGAGGACGACTTCGTCTCTCGCAAAGTATATCCTTAGATCATGGCGAGTATTCCGGCTTAAGATCATCGTCTCGGCACCCTTCCCAGTTTCCCAGTGGTATATTACCTTGACTCCCTATCACGGCGGCGGGACCGCCCAGGTTTTGCACCTGATTCCAATTTAAGATCTGACATGTCAGATCACCATGAAATTATGCGTTTCGTTTTTCTTATTTTCGTCTTTTTATTATGTAATATTTGTTATTTAGTTGTCAAGATTTTCGAGTATTTTTATAGGATTTCTCCATTTGTTTCGATGATTTTTTGATATTTCACAATTTTATCTGCTTTCCTGTTGGATCAATACGGTAGTTGCTTCGATAGATCAATCTGGACACTGGTACAAACTCATATCCTTTTGCTTTGATATTTCTGATGATCTGCTTTAATGCCTGTTTGGTGCATTTTGTTCCTGTGTGCATCAGGATGATACTTCCGGGTGATAAATTTTTGTGCTCACAGACTTTCTTGATCAACTGCTCTTTCGTTGGCTCTTGCCAGTCTAGGCTGTCTACGTTCCATTGGATCATATAATAGTTCATTTTTCTTGCATTCCTTACGACGGATTCGTTGTAGTCTCCATATGGTGCCCGGAAAAGATCTATTTTGATACCTAACAATCCTTGAATCTTCTGTGTCACTCCTTGAATTTCTTCCTGCTGCTGTTTGTCTGTTAATTTTGTCATATATTTATGATGATCTCCATGACTTGCAATATCATGTCCTTCCTCATAGATTGTTTTGATATCAGCTGGATATTTGCTGATCCAGTCTCCGCAGAAGAAAAATGTTGCTTTCACATTTTCCTGCTTTAATATCTTAAGAATCTGTGGAATATCTTCATTTCCCCATGCGGTGTCAAATGTCAGTGCTATCCGCTGTTTGTCTGTATCTACACAGTAAATCGGAAGTTTTTCCTCTTGTGTTTCACTCCAGACATAGATGTTGTTTTGTATAAATTCTCTGGCGGACTGGATACTGTCGCTGTTTGTAAACCAGACTACTGTTAAGATCAGTAGGATCATGATCATGATTTTTCGAAGCATTTTTCTGCTCCTCTTTGTTTTTATCTTGTTTTTACCATTTTATGAATTCCTGTATAAAAAAAGAATCCTGCTTTCACAGAATTCTTTTTCTTATCTCATCTCAATTGATATTCTTTATTTTACCTGACCCTTCTGAATAATGGATACAATATTCAAATCTTTATCTAAAACTACTGCATTCGCATATTTTCCTTCTTCAAGACTTCCATATTTATCATCAATTCCAATAGATTTTGCTGGATTTAGAGTTGCACATCGGACTGCACTTTCCAATGGAATATGCATTTCTTTGACTACAGTTCTCATACAATCCATCAGGTTAGTTGCAGAACCTGCGATGGCTCCTCCTTCGGTCAGTGTTGCAAGATTACCTACAACCGTCACTGGTTGTCCGCCTAATTCATACTGTCCATCTTCCATTCCCGTTGCCATCATACTGTCACTGATCAAAACGATTCTCTTGTCTGTGAACATCTCGAAAGTTGCTCTGACACAAGATGGGTGAATATGAACTCCATCACAGATCAATTCTACGAAACATTCGCTGTCTCTGGCTGCACCGATCACGCCTGGTGCTCTGTGGCTGAATGGAGGCATTGCATTGTATAGATGTGTCACATGATCAACACCCCTGTTGATCGCTTCTGTTGCTGTATCATAATCTGCAGTTGTGTGTGCAATTGATACGTGAACTTCATCTTTGACCTGATCAATAAATTCCATGGCTCCTTCTGTCTCTGGTGCTAGATCGACTAATTTGATCAGACCGCCTGCTGCTTCCTGTAGTCTATGAAAAAGTTCCACATCTGCTGTTTTGATGTCTTCTTCTTTCTGAGCTCCTTTTTTCTCCTTGTTTACAAAAGGTCCTTCCATATTGATTCCAACAAGATCGGCACCTTTTCCATTCTTATGTTCTTTTGCTGCCTTCATCGCCTGAAACAGTTCCTCTTCTGGAATTGTCATGGTTGCTGGGCAGATGGCTAATACTCCATTCTCTGCTTCATAGTCAGCCAGTGCCTGAATGGATTCTTCGGTTCCATCACACATATCGTGTCTTACGCATCCGTGGAAATGAATATCTACAAGTCCTGGGATCACGTAATATCCTTCGGCTTCTACTTCTTTGTTATCGGTTGTTTCTTTTGCTACATATTCTCCTTCTATATAGAGATCTTTTTTCTCAAATTTTCCTTCTGGTGTGAATACCAGTCCATTTTTTATGATCATTGTATTACCTCGATTTCTATTTCCATTGGTATGATTCTTCTGCTTCTATTGTAGCAGTCTGATGTTTTGGAATCAAATAAAACAGGGCTTTTTTGCCCTGTTTTGCTGAAACTGATTGTTCCTTCATGATGTGTTTTTGTTTGATCGTGTTTTTGAATGTACTTTCAATTTGTTTAGTGTTCTTTGCAAGACCATTCTGTTACGGTTAATTTCCATACATTGACGCTGTTAACCATCTGGTCTGCGAAAGTCCAGTCAGATTTGTCGGAGTAGTGGCTCATGACCTTTGTTAAGCCTTGGATTTTATCTTCTTTTGTATTTAGAATTTCTAATTTTCCTTTTCCAATGATACTCTGATATAGGTAGGAAAATCCGCAGGCTGTTTGATGTTGTACTAGTTCATGTTTTGTGTCTAATTCGAATCCTACGATGTTTTGTTCTTTTGTTAATTCAACTTTTTTACCTTCTTTGGCTCCATGAAAATAGAAAGTTAATTGTTCTTCTTGTGATTCATAGCCAAAATTTAATGGAAGGATGTAAGTTCCTTGTGGTTCTTGGAATCCTATACGGATACAGTCACATTGGTCAATGATTTCTAACATTTTCTTGTAGTCTTTAATTTCTCGGTCTTTTCTTCTCATGTCTTTCACCTTACCCTATTTTATTTCTTCTACTTTACATCTATGTTGTTTTGTTTCTTTATCATAATTAATTCCAACTGCCAGAATTCTACCTGTAAACTGCTGTTTTTCCGCCAGTTTTCCTTTAAACCTTAACGCATATTGTTTTTCTTTAATCTGACTGATTGCATATTCTGGTGTTTTATCTACCTTTAATTCCAGGATCATTCCATCTGCTGTTTTATCATATGGATAAAAGATAAAATCCACAAAACCTTTTCCCGCCTTATCTTCTCTTTCCATATGATATTGATCTCTTGCTGATAAATAGGCAAGATTCACAATCGCTGATAATTCTGTTTCATGATTATAAGATAAAATTGGTGTTTCTGTATCATGCACATAAGATAAGATTTTTTCCATTGTTTTCGTATCATTTGCTAATGTTGCCTGTAACATCTTATCTGATTCTTTTGCCAGACGATAAATATATCCTAATGATTCTTCTTTCTGGAGCATCTCATCGAATTTTTCCATCAATTCTTTATTTGGAATTCTTACCTTTCCATTCTCATAACTCAAAAATCCATAAACGACCATAGCCGAGAAAATTTCATTCTTCGTCGATAAATTCATGGACGCAGCAGCATATTCCCTGACTTTCGCCTGAACTGCTTCTCCTGATACCATCAATGCTAAATCAGCTTTTACGTCCGCTACATTATTCTTTATATAATAGAAAATTTCATCATATGGACCTGAGCTTGTCCAGTAATTTCCAATATTATTGTTAGAAAGAGCTGTTACAACGGATCTTGGATTGTACATTCTTTCTCCTGCTCTTGTTGCATATCCATCGTACCATAGACGTAATTGTTCTCTCGTGATCATTGGTGTTTTACATATTTTTAAATATTTTGCAAAAAGATCGTCTACCTCTGATTCCGTAAATCCAAAATACTCATTAAATTTTTCTTCAGATGCCATCGTATATTCCAAAAACATATTCAATTCAGAACCACTGGAATATTTCGCAATTGGCAGGATTCCTGTCATATAAGATAATTCAACATATGCATGATCCTTTAACAAATTACTTAAAAATGAAATATACCTCTGCTGATCTTCTCTTGAAATAAATTCTTTATGAAATACACAATCCCATTCGTCCATAACAAAAACAAACTTTTGTCCATCATACATATCAAAGATACAATCCAATATATCCCATAATGCATCATCTTCCTCATAATCTGCATCTGGATACTCGCGTATTAAATCTTTTTTCAAACGATTGATAATTCTGCTGATGTAACGGTCATAACTGTCACAATCTTCTGGCATTTTACTGAAATCAATATAGATTACATCATGTTTATTTCTATGTTTTTCATATTCTGGACTTTTTGAAATTTTCAGCTGATCGAATATATCCTTTGTATCTTCACCTTTTTCAAAAAAAGCCCCTATCATATTCGCCATCACTGTCTTTCCAAAACGCCTTGGTCTTGTAATACAGATATGGGAATTTCCTGACTCAATTAACGGAAACAGTTCTGATAAGATTAACGTTTTATCTACAAAATATGGTCTTTGCATTTCGCTTTTGTATAATGATACCTTTGATTTGTTATTTAAATAAAAACCCATCTTTTAACTCCTTCCTGTCATTTTGTAAAACTATCTTCATTATACAAAAAGATTTCTATATTATCAACGAAAAACGAGCCGGCATATCGCCGGCCCGTTTTCGGAGAAAACTATGAATAACAATAAAGGCTTATTTACATAATTTTTCCATCTCATCTGCAACAAACTGAACTTTTGGTCCAATGATAACCTGAATGTTACCTTTTCCTGGACGAATGATTCCTGCTGCTCCTGAGGATTTGATCTTTGCTTCATCTATTTTGTTATCATCATTGATTTCCAGACGAAGTCTTGTAATGCAATTATCAATACTCTTAACATTGGCACTTCCGCCTAATCCTTCAAGGATGACTGCTGCCATTGCTGTAAAATCATCATTGGCTAATGTAATATTTTCTTCATCAAGATCGTCATCTTCACGACCTGGTGTTTTCAGATCAAATTTCGTGATCGCGATACGAAATACTACATAGAATACGATAAATGCTGCGATTCCTAAAGGAATGATCATCCATGTCTTCTGTGCTGCTGGTAGAGAAGATGAGAATACAAGGTCAGTTGCTCCTGCTGAGAAACTAAATCCTGCTCTGAATCCTACCAGTGTTGTGATCGTTGTAAAGATTCCGTAAAGGATTGCGTAGATAACATATAAACCTGGTGCTAAGAACATAAATCCGAATTCAAATGGTTCTGTTACACCACAGACAAATGCACAAAGAGCTGCGGATCCTACTAAACCGATCGCAATCTTTTTCTTGTTACTCTTTGCTGTCTGGATCATTGCTAATGCTGCTCCTGGAATACCGAACATCATACATGGGAAGAATCCTGACATGTACATTCCAAGGCTCCATGATACATTCTTAGATGTTTCTCCTGCCCAGAAATGAGTTAAATCTCCAAGTCCGATCGTGTCAAACCAGAATACATTGTTTAATGCATGATGTAATCCTGTTGGGATCAACAGACGATTTAAGAATGCATAAATACCAGCTCCAACAGCTCCCATCTTGGCAATAGACTGACCAACTGTGATCAATGCTGTAAATACAACTGGCCATACAAACAGTAATACAACTGATACAATGATAGATACAACACCAGCGATAATTGCTACGCAACGTTTACCACTAAAGAATGATAACCAATCTGGTAATTTAGTATCTTTGAATTTGTTATAACACATAGATCCGATCACACCGGCTAAGATACCGATAAATGGATTGGAAATCTTATCAAATGCAAGTGTTGCATCTGCGTTCTTTGCAATAGATGGCATGATCGTTGTTACTACTGCTGTAGATAACAGATTTGTGATCATCAGCCATGATGCTAAAGCTGCCAGACCGCCTGTTCCATCATGTTTGTCTGCCATACCAACACCGACACCGATAACAAACAGTAATGCCATGTTGTCGATCAATGCTCCCCCTGCCTTTACAAGGAAGAATCCGATCTGGTTTCCAATACCTGTAATATCACCACCCTGCATGGTTGCAGGACACAGTGCATATCCGATTCCCATTAAAATACCACAGATTGGCAAGCATGCTACTGGAAGCATTAACGCTTTTCCTAATTTTTGTAAAAATTTCATATAGATCGTCCCCTTTCATTTTTACTTTAAGTTTTTCATGTTCTTTTCCTTCTCTTTTAGTTACTCATCTTTGTTATCGTTTTGTTAACTGTATCACCTCTTCCCCTGCTTTTACTTGTTGTCCTGTCAAACACTTCGTGATCTTGTAATCACCTAAGTTCGTTATTACGATTGGCGTTGTGACGTCATACCCCGCCTTTGTAATCTCTTCAAGATCAAACTCCAGCAAAACGTCTCCTGCCTTTACCTGATCTCCAGTTTCTTTATATGTCTGATAGTACTTTCCATTTAATTCCACGGTATCAAGTCCTGCATGAACGATCAACTCTAATCCGTCTTCTCCCTGAATACAGACTGCATGTTTTGTATCCATTACCGTGGCGATCGTTCCATCGATCGGAGAAACGACTGTTCCATTGGATGGAACAATTGCGATTCCTGGTCCTAATAATTCCTGAGCGAATGTCTGATCATTGACTTCGTCCATCGGAATTGTTCTTCCATCTTCTACTGCTTTTAATGAAATTATCTTTGCGTTCCTCTCAAACATCTTCTTTAATGAATCAAACATCTTCTTCTCCTTTTTCTATACTGCTTTTTCTGATCCTCTCGATATGCATCGTTAAATAAGCAACTTCTGCCGATGTCATATCTTTTTTGTATCTCTCTTGGATAAAACTCTTAATATATCCTGCACACTGATATTCTTCTGGACAGATCTTCTGGATCATCTCCTGTACATCATTATTCATATCATCCATTCGTTCTGATGCAAATAACTTTCTGGATAAAAATTTCAAATGTGTGATAAACCGTTCATAACTCAGTGACTGGGTATCAATCTCCAAATGAAAGTAGTTCTTTACCTGTTCCATAACATCTTCTAAAAATTCAGTGATCTTTAAAGTATCTTTGACTCTTGTATCAAATTCTGCACTTACAATATGTAAAGCAATGGATGCCGCATCATCTAATGGAAGTGATATATTCAGTCGCTGTTTGATCATTCCTAACGCGTATTCTCCAAGTGCAAATTCTTTCTCATAAAATAATCTTACTTCCCTAAGCATCGGGTTTGGAAAATTCATATGATCTTCATATCGCTGAATCGCAAAATGAATATGATCTGTTAATGTCACATAAATATTCTCGTTTAATTCTGTTCCCAAACTTTGCTTTGCGTGTTCTATGATCGCTGTTGAAATCTCAAATTGTTCTATCGGAAGATCTTGTAAGATCTCTTTTAATTTCCGGATCATCTTCGGATCTTCTAATCGAAAGATCTTCTGAATCTTCTTCTCATCAACTACTTTTCCTTCCTTCCCCTGAAATCCAATTCCTGTTCCAACAACAATGATCTCCTGTCCATCTTCATCAATGCTGCTTACTACGTTATTGTTCATTACCCTATCTATTTTCATAATCTTCTCTCCATGATCATTGGAAGCTTTTCTTCTAGTATATATATTATATATTCTATTTTAAAGTAAAAAGAAAACCACATTTTATAAACATGAAAGCCAACACTTTCACACTTATAAAATCCGGTTTTGCCTGCATTACCAGTGACAATCCTCAATATTCATATCATTTAAGTCACTTTATTTTCTTAAGTTGCTTTTATCTTATCAGCATTTTATACAAAAGTCAAGCCTTTTTTAGCTTTTTCTTTTTATATTTTTTACAATGGATATTGTGATACTTTTTTACTGCCGGTGCGTGCCATCTTTTACAATCTCTATTGGCTGCGCACCTTGCAGTATTTGTGTTTTTCTTACTAAATTAAGATCATTCCTTGATAACAAGTGTATCATAGCCTTTTTTCTTCAATTCATTTTCCAATCTTACTGCTTCATCAAGCGTATTATATTCCCCGATCTGAACTGCATAATAAGGATCCTTATAAACGATATTCCCCTCGTATCCATCTGCAACCGCACGATTCAGAACATACTGTGCATTAGAAAAATTACGGTATAAACCAATCTGGACACGATAGATTCCCTTCAGAACTTCATTTTCATCTCCGATCGTTTCCATAATTCCATCTGCGATTGCTTGTGCGATCTCTTGAAATTTCTCATCAAATCTTTCGTTGTCCTGATCTGAATTTAAAAAACCTGCCTCGATCAAGATCGCAGGAATCTTTGTTCTTCTTAATACAGTAAGATTCGGGCGCTCTTTAACTCCAATATTACGAAATCCTACTTGTTCTAAGTTCGCATTTACATTTCTTGCCATCTCTGCTTTGATCCCCTGATCATCAAATACCAGTGTTTCAACGCCTTGATATTCATTTGCATTTGGACTTGCATTTCTATGAAATGAGATAAAATAATCAGCTCCACTTTCATTTCCAAGCCTTGCTTTTTCAGATGGTGACTGGTAGATATCACTTTGTCTTGTGTAGGATACTGGAACGCCATTTTGCTCTAAAATCTGACCGACTGCAAGTGTCAGTCTTAGATTGTCGTCTTTTTCCTTTCTTCCATCATACTGGGCTCCATTATCATAACCGCCGTGACCAGCATCTAAAATTACTCCTGCCATATTATTTTCCCTGTATTTCTTTCTTCTATCAGACTATTCATTTCTCCATGTTTTGTGTTATATTGGTAGTGGATAACCTGATGATAAAGAGTTTTATTGAAAATATGACCTGTTACTTGACAAAAAATTTAGGGGTATTATTACAAATTTAATAATACCCCACCTACCATGTATCAATATTTATTATCTTCGTTTCCTATTCTACTATATTATGATTCTTTTTTCAACAACTATTTTAATTTAAAACATTTATTTTTTCAATTCAAAATAGTTGTTGAAAATATAAATATATTCATATAAAATAAACTCAAGGAGTTGATAATTTATGAAATACAAAAAACTAACACCATCACAATTAAATATCATGAAAACATTATGGGACAAAAAAGAGCCTATGATCGCTTCTGATTTTGTTCAGCTTGATCCTTCACTGAATCTGAATTCCGTTCAATCTGCATTGCGTTCTCTACTTAAGAAAAACTATATTGAAGTTTCCGACATTGTATATAGTGGTAAGGTTTTAACCAGACGTTATATTCCTGTTGTTTCCTCTGAAGATTATGCTTCTGTGAATATCAACGGAGTGCTGGAAGATCTTTTATCTTCTAATATACTTCTTCAATATGTGGAGTCTGAGAATGATATTAAAGTGATCGAACGTTTACAGGAGAAATTAGAGGAACGTAAGAAAATTCTAGAAAGGAAGTCTTGATATGACGCCTGCGAATTATGGCTCTGTATTTAGCTGCTGTCTTTTTGGCAGTCTGATGATGCTTTATCTTTATATATTTTGTAGAAGCAAACAATTTATCTTAAAGAATGGAACTTTTGTGATTTATCTTGCTGTCGGAGTTGTTATGATCCGTATGCTTTTGCCTTGGAATTTCCATTTTGCTGCGAATGTTGAATCCCATAAAATTCTTCCTTTTCTTTTTGATCTTTTAAGAGTGAAGATTTTATCTGTGGAATTTCTGACAATCCTTGTGATCATTTTTTGCTTTGGAAGTTGTTTAAGACTTGCTTTATATTTCTATAAACTTGTTCGCTATCGTCATTTACTTCATCAGTTAGACCCTCTCGATGACATAAGAATATTAAGAATCTTTTCTGATATTTTGGAAGAATATCATTGTACGAAGCAGATTTTAATCTATCAGGTGCCTGGCCTTTCCAGTCCTGCAATTTCTGGTCTGATCCATCCAGTGATCCTTCTTCCTGACAGAGAATACAGTGATCAGGATCTGCGTTTTATTTTTATGCATGAACTCAATCATTATCTACACCATGACTTATGGAAGAGTTTTTTCTGGGAACTCGTTGTATGTATCTACTGGTGGAATCCTCTTTCTTATATGATTCGCCGTCTGATCAAAGATACTGCGGAATATGCAAATGATATCCGACTTACCAAAGACAGAGATGAACTTACAAGAACAAATTATATGTTAAGTCTTCTCAATACTTCCAAACAGACTCATACGTTCCACAACCTTCCAACACTGCATTTTCAGGAAGGTACGATTTTAAACATTGAAAAAAGATGCGATCTTATCAATGATAGTCCAAAGATTCGCAGAAATTTATTTTCACAATTTATACATATTGGATCTATTTCTTTATTGTTCATCCTTTCGCTGTGCTTTATCTTTCAGCCAAGTTCGCCAGCTCCAAACTATGACAATGATGGCACTGTTATTTATGATAAACCTGACAGCAGTAATTCTTTTTATATAAAGCGAAAAGATGGAAAGGGCTATGATTTGTATGTCAAACATGAAGATGCTTTTATAAATTCAGGAATCATTGAAAACCCTGAAAATTATAAAGGTCCTAAAATATATTCTAGCAAAAAGGAGGCTACGAAATTTTATGAAAACATTAAATAAATTTATTTTTCTATTCTTACTTAGTTTTATCTCTATTGGTGTATTTTCTGGCTCAATCGTCTCAGCCCAAGATACCGTAAGCGAACCTTCCATTGCTGTTTCAGAAGAAGATTCCTCTGTATACAGCGGCGATGTCATCGTTTGGAAATATAAAACTATGAACGGGAAATTATACAAAAGAAAATATAATCAAACAACGAAAAAATGGATTGGAAATTGGATTCCAGCCTAGGGATCATGAAAAAGAAAGGAAATCAGACATTTTAAATCTGATTTCCTTTCTTTTTCTCTATGAATTTCTGCGTGATCAAAGATACCATAATTCCACAAAATGCCCCACAGCTGTCGATCATCACATCAAATCCTTTTCCTTCTCTTCCTGGAACAAACATCTGATGAATCTCATCGGTTGATGCATATCCTGTAGATATTAGTTGTGCAAATAATACCGCTTTCTTCCGATTCTGTACATCACAAGACACCGCCTTATAAGTAAAGAATCCAAGTACTGCATACTCCGTAAAATGTGCTGTTTTTCTAACGAACGTATGCACCGCTTCTGCATGTATCATAAGATCAGCATTGGAATGAATCTGGAAGAATCCAAGAAAACTTAGGATTCTTGCAAGTTCTTTCGCATATCCGATACTCATCCCTGCTGAGGATGTCCCGTTCTTTGCAGAAAATGAAAAAATTAAAATCATCAAAACGAGTGTTATCCCCCAGTATAACACTCGTTTTGTCTGTTTCTGTACTCTCATACAGACTCCTATAAGCGGTTTCCGTACATCTTATCGAAGTAGTTTGCATACTCTCCAGATAAAATGTTCTGCCACCATTCTTTGTTATTTAAGTACCATTCGATCGTCTGTGCAATTCCTGTGTCAAAGTTATATTTTGGTTCCCATCCAAGTTCTGTCTCTAGTTTTGTTGGGTCGATTGCATAACGCATGTCATGTCCTGGACGGTCTGTTACGAATTTGATCAGGCTTTCTGGTTTGTCTAACGCTTTTAAGATTGTCTTTACAACTTCTAAGTTAGTGCGTTCGTTATGTCCACCTACGTTGTAAACTTCCCCGACTTTTCCTTTGTGGATGATCAGGTCAATAGCTTCGCAGTGGTCAGATACGTGTAACCAGTCACGGACATTTTCACCTTTTCCGTATACTGGAAGTTCTTCATCTGCTAATGCACGGCTGATCATTAATGGGATCAGTTTCTCTGGGAAATGGTATGGTCCATAGTTGTTTGAGCATCTTGAGATCGTCACTGGAAGTCCAAATGTTCTGTGGTAAGCTAATACAAATAAGTCTGCACTTGCTTTGGAACTGCTGTATGGACTTGATGTGTGCAGTGGTGTTGTCTCTGTGAAGAATAAATCTGGACGGTCTAATGGAAGATCTCCGTATACTTCATCTGTAGATACCTGATGGTAACGTTTTACACCGTATTTCTTTGCTGCATCTAACAGTACAACTGTTCCTTCTACGTTTGTTTTTACAAAAATAGATGGATCTTCGATGGAACGGTCTACGTGACTTTCTGCTGCGAAGTTTACAACGATATCGAATTTTTCTTTTTCGAATAAATCCATGATAAATTCACGATCTGCGATATCACCTTTGACAAATTTGTAATTTGGTTTGTCTTCCACTGGTTTTAATGTTTCAAGGTTTCCTGCATATGTTAATAAATCCAAGTTTACGATCTCGTAATCAGGATATTTGTTTACCATATGATGAACAAAGTTTCCACCGATAAATCCGGCTCCACCGGTTACTAATATTTTCATGTTATTCTCCTTATTTATCTAAAAATTTTCCTGCCATAACGTCCATTAAATACTGTCCATACTGGTTTTTCTTTAATGGTTCGATATCTGTTAATAACTGGTCTTTTGTGATCCAGTGATTTAAATATGCGATCTCTTCTAAGCAAGCGATCTTTCTGTGCTGATGTGTTTCGACTGTTTTTACAAAGTTTGTTGCTTCCACTAAGGATTCATGTGTTCCTGTATCTAACCATGTAAATCCCTGTCCAAGTAATTCAACATCTAATTCACCTTTTTCCAGATAGATCTTATTTAAATCTGTGATCTCAAGCTCTCCTCTGGCAGATGGTTTTAATTCTTTTGCATATTTTACGACATTGTTATCGTAGAAGTATAATCCTGTGACACAATAGTTTGATTTTGGTTTTTCTGGTTTTTCTTCGATAGAAACTGCTTTTCCATCAGAATCAAATTCAACGATTCCGAAGCGTTCTGGATCATCTACATAGTATCCGAAAACAGTTGCTCCTTCTTTTTTATTAGCAGCACGTAAAAGACGTTTCTTTAATCCGTGTCCATGGAAGATATTATCTCCAAGGACCATAGCTACACTGTCCTCTCCGATAAAATCCTCTCCAATGATAAATGCCTGTGCAAGTCCGTCTGGTGATGGCTGCACTGCATAAGATAAGTTCACTCCAAACTGATGTCCGTCTCCTAATAAAGACTCAAATCTTGGTGTATCACTTGGTGTGGAAATGATCAGAATATCGCGGATTCCTGCATTCATTAATACAGATAATGGATAGTAGATCATTGGTTTATCGTAAATTGGCAGTAACTGCTTGGATGTTACCATTGTTAATGGGTACAGTCTGGTACCGGAACCTCCGGCAAGAATAATTCCCTTCATTTGTGTTCCCTTTCTCCCTCTGGGTAGTAATTAAAACTTAAATGTGTCTTTTAAACCTTTCCATTTCTGGTCTTTTTCAGAAATGATCAAGTCAACGCCTTCTTCTAATGGCCATTCAACTCCGATTTCTGGATCGTTCCATGCAAGACCGCCTTCATCTCCTGGATGATAGAAATCTGTACATTTGTAGCAGAATTCTGCTTCATCAGATAATACTAAAAAGCCATGTGCAAATCCTTCTGGAATATAGAACTGCTTCATATTTTCTGCTGATAATTCTACGCCGAACCATTTTCCATAAGTTTTAGAATCAGATCTTAAGTCTACAGCTACGTCAAACACTTTTCCTCGCACAACTCGTACTAATTTTCCCTGTGGAAACTGTTTCTGGAAATGTAATCCACGAAGTACACCTCTTGTAGACATAGACTGGTTATCCTGTACGAATACCATGTCAAGTCCTGCCTCTTTCATGTCGTTCTGGTTATATGTTTCTACGAAATATCCTCTTTCATCTTTAAATACTGTTGGTTCAATAACATAAAGTCCTTCAATATCGCAAGGTGTTACTGTAATTTTTCCCATGATCGTTCTCCTTTTTTATTTTTAATATTCAATCTCTTGTAAATATCTGCTTAATGCATCCTGCCATGTTGGTAATGGTGTAAATCCATTGGCTGTCAGCTTACTCTTATCCATTCTGCTGTTGGATGGACGTTTTGCTTTGGCTGGATATTCGTCACTGCTGACTGGTGCAACGGATACGTTCATCCCTGCCTGTTTGAAGATTTCACAGGCAAATTCATACCATGTGCAAATTCCTTCATTTGTTGCATGATATCTTCCATATTTGTCTGTCTGGATCATATCCACTAATAATCTTGCAAGATCATATGTGTATGTTGGTGATCCTGTCTGGTCATCAACAACGGTTAAATGATCGTGTGTCTTTCCAAGGTTTAACATTGTTTTGATGAAGTTCTTTCCATTCACTCCAAATACCCATGCGATACGGACGGTAAAAAATTTCTTTACATGTTCTTCAATGGCAAGTTCCCCTTCATATTTTGTCTGTCCATAGACATTAAGAGGTTCTCTCTCATCATCTGGTTCCCAAGGTCTTTCACCCTGCCCGTTAAATACATAGTCTGTGCTGATATACATCATTTTGATATCTAATTCTTCACAGACTTTTGCGATATTTTCTGTTCCCTGTGCATTAACTTTTCTGCAGATTTCTTCGTTATCTTCTGCAGCATCAACGGCTGTGTATGCTGCACAGTGGATTACTGCATCTGGTGCTGCTTCTTTGATCACTTTATTTACCTGATCGGCATCTGTGATATCCATCTCATCGATATCCACACCAATTCCTTCAAGCCCCTGTTTTTCTAGTTCGTTCATTACGTCATAACCAAGCTGTCCTTTGACTCCTGTGACAAAAACTCTCATAACTCCTCCTTTATGGTTTACATATAAAAATCCCGGCAGATTTTGTGATCTTGATCACTCCTTTGGCTGCCATCTTCTTTCTTACAAAGTCTTTAAATTCTAAATAACGATGATTTAAATATTCATGCTGATTTCCGTGACAGGATAAAATATAGGAGATCAGTGGTTCTGGCTGATCGACTAACAATTCATCCTTATAGTCAATTTCTTTTACTTGTGAAAATACTTTTTTTAATTGTTCTTCTCCATTTTCCAGACCAAAGACATCATATAATTTGTGATCAGAAAGCGTGATCCTTTCATCAAAATCTTTGATCAGCTGGGTAATTTCCTGCATATGACTGCTTCCATAGGTACTACATATAAATATTCCGTTTTGTTTTAAAACTCTTTTGATCTCGTTAAATACTTGTTGTCGGTCATCCAGATAAAATAATACATGGTTTGCGATCACTTTATCAAAACTGTGATCTTCTTTTGGAATCTGTCTACAGTCGATCGTCTGATAAGAAATCTGTCCTTTTCCCTCTCCGACATAGTTTCTGGCATCTTTTACCATGCCTTGTGACTGGTCGGATAAAGTAACATGGACATCTTTTGGAAGATTTTTATTCTTCCACAGTTCCCCTGTTCCACATCCTAATTCTAATACTTTGTCTTTTTCTTTTAAGTTTAACTGATCGTAGATCCATTCAAACCATGGTTGCGGATTTTGTGAATATTTTTGATGAAGTCCGATGCGGATATCAAGGTTTGATGCATTCTTATATTGCTCTACTAATCCTTTTTCCAGATTGGTTACGTGAAGAAGATTCATCATCTGTGTCCAGTCGATTTCTTCTTCATTATCCATCTTTTGTTCCATCTCTTCTAAGGATTGCTCTACCAGTTTTAAGTGTTCCATCTTTTTTTGTACAAGGTATAACTGTAAGCCGATAGACTCTTTAATGAAATCCTGATCTTCATCGTTGATTGTCATCGTCATGATCTCTTCCAAAGAAAATCCGAGGTATTTTAATGACAAGATTTTTTGTAATTTGGCAAAATCGGCATCTGTATAAAGACGATATCCATTGTCTGCAACTTTACTTGGCTTTAAGATGCCTTGACGGTCATAGTAGCGGATCGTTCTTAGAGTTACATTCGCTTTTTTTGCAAATTCACCGGATGTATAGTATCCATCTTTTGTCATTTAGATTCCTCCTTGGTTTTCTCTCTATACGTTATCATAAAGGGTGACGTAAGGGAAGTGTCAAGAGGAATTTTAATTTGCTGGTGTAATAGCTGTAGTCTTTCTGTATCTTAGGAAAACGAAATAAAAGAATAGAAGATCCAGACCAGAAATTTTGCTCGCCATTTTGACCGGTCGCTGATTCGCAAATTTTCCTTGCATAACTCACTCGCTACGCGAGTTCAAACAATGCACCAAATTTGCTGCGAACCGGTCAAAATAACGGCAAAATTTCAATGGTTCTGGATCTTCTATTCTTTTATTTCGTTTTCCTAAGATACCTAAAGTTTACAGGTATTAAATCCAATAAATCAAAATTCACAGTATGTATGTTTTACTATATTGCTTTACATTTTCAGGATAATCGAAAACTGAAATTCTCTCATTTTAATCTTGTAAGAATTAAGATAAAAGATTTTCCAAATATCTCGCTAAATCGGTGTCTAATAATTTTTTTAGACTTCCCTCCATCACTATCAAAATTAGATTCGTAGAAAGTACTTTCTGTTTAATTTATACACCGTGACTTTTTATTCAATAGTTTGTATACTCTAATTAATCAATTTGTTGCTATTTTTAGATTTTATGGAGGTTTTTGTTTATGCTGGATAAGTCTCTTGTTTATAAAGATATTGTGATGTGTCTGCCTTTTGAGGATCTAAGTGATCTTAGGATTCCTGTTTTGCCTGATGGGTATTCTTATAAGATGTTTGAGTCTGGGGATGAGATTGCTTGGGCGAAGCTTGAGGTGTTGGTTGGAGAGTTTGATTGTTTTGAGGATGCTTCTGCTTATTTTGCTAAAACTTTTTTAACTCATGAAGAACTTTTAGCTGACCGAGTTTGTTTTATTGTGAATCCTGAGGGAGAGATTGTTGCTACGACGAGTGCTTGGTTTAAGACAAATGGCGATATTCGGTTTCCTTTGATTCATTGGGTGTCTACTTCTCCTAAAGAACAGGGGAAGGGGCTTGGGAAGGCAATTGTTTTGTTTACTTTGTCTCGTTTTCTTGTTGTAGAACCGGATGCTGATTTTATTTTTCTTCATACACATACTTGGGCTTATAAGGCTGTTGGTATGTATCAGAAAATGGGATTTCGAATTACAAAAAAAGCCCTGCCGACTAGCAGAACTGATTTTTCTTGTATGGATGTTTTGAAAGATGTACTTCCTAATTCGATTATTGCTCAGCTTTTAGAGGAAGATTAACATATCTATTAGATTTTAACTATCTTAATTGACATAAAAATATATAAATGTTACTATAATAATAGAAAAGGTGCTACCGATGACGGTTTGCCTGATATAAACGATTGAATAACCGCTCATATAACTTGTCAGGTTCAATGGGCGGTTATTTTTCTATCTTGGCATCATGCTTTCCACGCACATAACCAAGACTATAAAAAGCCACACACAGCGAAATCACTGCAATTAGTTCTGTAATGGTTAGCATAACTTCAAGCCCCCTTTTCGTAAGATTTCTCAATAATAAAGATTGATCTATGTAATCGGGGCTAGAACTCCCCGTAGGAAGCAAACCGCCATTCACGTCAATGTGAAGTAACACCTGTTTTTATTTTATCAAATTGTGTATACTTATTCAATTAAAATGTTTTATTTATTAAACTTTATATAATATTAATTTGACATCCCTAAGTTTATATTTCAAATATTTCAAATATTTCAAATATTTCAAATATTTTGACAAATCAGTGCTTATGCATCTCTTTAAATTCCCGTTTACGAATACAAAAATTATTATCCAATACCGTTTAACATACACACCCTGTAGTGATTTGAATAGCGTTCCGTTGTATGAGATGGAAATAAGATAAGAACAAATATTTATAATATATCGGTGGCAACGATTATCAGATTTTAAGTGCGTTTTTTACAAATTCGCAGCGCCCTGTGGTTGATTGTTTGACCGTAGCTGCGGGCATTTTGGCTCGCAGCGAGGAAGTTATCAAAGGAACAGGCGCGGATCAGCGATTTGTAAAAAACGCTCTTAAAATCTGCGTGTTGCCACCGATATATTATAAATACTTGTTCTTATCTTATTTCCATCTCATACATGAAACACTATTACAAATCACACTCTGTCTACACGAATCACCGCATAATGTTTTCCATCCATCTCATCCTTAATCTTCTGCTTAATATCTTTCACAATCCTCTCTGGATCATATTCTTTTCCATAAGGTATCACAAGATCAAAGATCACATTCGTATGTGTTGGCCCTTTGACCATTCGAAAGTCATGAACTGACAGTGTCTTGTCATATTTCTTAACAATATTAAAAACTTCTTTTCTTGTCTCATTCACTTCCTCATCATCCGTCACTACAGGATCCATATGGATTGTTGCTTCGCAGTGATATTCTTCCATCAAACGCATTTCAATATGATCCATCAGATCATGTACTTCCATCATGTCTTTATTGTATGGAACTTCTGCATGCAAAGAGACAATTCTTCTTCCTGGACCATAGTCGTGTACAACGATATCATGAACTCCAATGACCATCTTATGATTTAATACAGTCTCTGTGATCTTAGCGATCAGTTCTGGGTCTGGGGATTCTCCTAATAGGGGATTCAGGGTATCTTTGATTGATTCATAACCACCCCATAGTACAAAACATGCCACAAAAATTCCAACGATTCCATCGATATTTAAATGGAAATAATGGAATACAAGCATTCCTCCAACAACTGCTGCTGTTGAAATACAGTCATTTAAACTATCCGCTGCTGTCGCTTTCATCGTTTCAGAGTGAATTCTCCATCCGATTCCTTTGTTAAACATATACATCCAAAATTTTAATGCGATCGAGATCACCAATATTACATAAGAAATCCATTGTTCTGTGATCACCTCCGGGTGAATCACTTTTTCTACTGATGTTTTAAATAATTCCACTCCCATCATCAAGATCAGGATGGATACAACAAGTCCTGATACATATTCCATCCTTCCATGTCCGAATGGATGATCTTCATCCGCTGGTTTTCCTGCCATTCCAAATCCGACAAGTGTGATGATCGAAGATGCAGCATCAGATAAATTGTTAAACGCATCTGCCGTGATAGAGATCGCTCCTGTGATAATTCCTGCAAAAAATTTGGTTGCAAATAAGAAGATATTACAACAGATTCCTACGATCCCTGCCATCTTTCCATAAGCATTTCTTACTTTTGCATCCTTCACATTTTCTTTGTCTTTAATAAATAATGATATTAATAAGTTTGTCATAAAAAACTCCATCTACATAGCAAATGGGAGTCACAAGGACCCCCAATGTACTTTTTCTTTATATTTATGAGGATCTTTTACCTCATATGTTCACTTTATGCTTCTACGATCTTACCTGCGATTGCTGATGCAGCTGCTGTCTTAGGTGATCCTAAGTAGATTTCTACTTTGGATGTTCCCATTCTTCCTAAGAAGTTACGGTTGTTTGTTGCAAGAACACGTTCACCGTCTGTCATGATCCCGCCTGCACGTCCACAGCATAATCCACATCCTGGATGTGTGATGATCGCTCCGGCTTCTGCCAAGATCTTCATGTATCCAGCATCCACTGCCTGTTTATAAATCTTTCTACTAGCTGGTGTTACGATCAATTTTACATAATCAGCAACTTTCTTTCCTTTTAAGATCTCTGCTGCCGCTTTCAGATCTTCTAATCTTCCATTTGTACAAGATCCGATAAATACCTGATCAAGCTCTGTTCCTTCGACTTCTTTGACCGCTCTGATCTTATCTACCTGTGATGGACATGCCACAACTGGTACTAAATCTTCCGCTTTATATGTGATCGTCTGGCAATACTCGGCATCTTCATCTCCGTATAACCAATCAACATCAGCCAAATCTACCTTAGAATATTCAGCTGTCTTTTCATCCGGTGCGAAAAGTGCTGCTTTAGCTCCAGCTTCGATCGCCATATTTGACATTGTCATTCTGGCTGCAACACTCATCTCATCAACAGTACTTCCAGAGAATTCTAATGCTTTATAAGTAGCTCCAGCTGCTGTTAAATCTCCGATCAATCGTAAGATAATGTCTTTGGAACTTACATTTTCAGGAAGTTTTCCATCAATGACTACTTTGATCGTCTCTGGAACTCTTACCCACATCTCTCCTGTTCCAAGAATTGCTGCCATCTCTGTATAACCGATTCCTGAAGAGAAACATCCAACACAACCATAAGTTGTTGTATGAGAGTCTGTTCCGAATACGATATTCCCTGGTTTCGCATATCCACATTCTGTCATTAACTGATGGCAGATTCCATCACTTCTGTGAACATTTTTCATACCATATTTCTTAGCAAATGCATCACCGATCTTGAAATGTCTGATATCGTCTGTTGTACTTGCTGGTACCATGTGGTCATAGATCAATACGACTTTGTCTGGATCCCATAACTTTGTAAATCCCATTTCTTCGAATTTCTCTGCTACGAATGGAATAAAGATATCATGGATCATAACACGGTCTACATTTACTGTCTGGATCTGTCCTGGTTTTACACTGTCAACACCAACATTTCTGCTGATGATCTTTTCAATCATTGTCTGTCCCATATCTTTATTTCACCCCATTTCTTTTCTTCATGGCTTCTACTAATCCACCTGCATTAATGATCTCCATCAAATTATCTGGAAGAGAATGGATCTCATAATCTGTACCATTATGTGTGATCTTCTCTCCTAAAGTAACTTCAATCTCATCACCTTCTTTGACTGCATCCTGAATCTTATCATTTTCAATTAACAGTAATCCATTATTGATGGAATTACGGAAGAAAATACGTGCAAATGATTTGGCAATGACGCATTTGACTTTTAATGCTTTGATGATCTCTGGTGCCTGTTCTCTGGAAGAACCGCATCCAAAGTTGCTTCCTGCTACGATAATATCTCCTTCACCGATCTGTCCTGCTAATTCTGGACGAAGTGGGGAAAATCCATACTGTTTCATATCTTCTACGGTTGGAAGTGCCAGATATTCTGTTGGGATGATGATATCTGTATCTATATCATCTCCAAGCACCCAAACCTTACCTTTAAACTGTTCCATATCTATTCTATCCTTCTTCCTTAAATCTGGTCTGCTGTTGTGATCTTACCTGCGATCGCTGATGCTGTAACTGTCGCTGCGGATCCTAAATATACATAAGAATCTGGATGTCCGGCACGTCCTTTGAAGTTTCTTGTTCCTGTAGAGATCAAAACTTCATCTTTCCCGATGACACCCTGACAACTTCCCCAGCAAACGCTGCAGTTACAGTTCATAACCATTGCTCCAGATTCCATGAAAATGTCGATCAAACCTTCATCTAATGCCTGCATATAAACTTCATTGGAAGCTGGTGCGATCAAGAATCTTACGCTGTCACTTACTTTCTTGCCTTTTAAGATCTGAGCTGCGACTCTTAATTCTTCGATACGTCCATTGTTACATGATCCTAAGAATGCTTCATCGATCTTCACATCATTGACTTCTTTGGCATCCACAACATCATCGATCTGATGAGGTCTTGCAACGACTGGTTTGATCTCGTCTAAGTTGATATCATAAACTTTCTCAAACACTGTATCGTCATCACTCTTAAATAAATTCTCTGCTTTTCTTCCACGGCTTTCTACATATTCTACAACTTTCTCATCTGGCTCAACGATTCCAGTCTTAGCTCCTGCTTCAACAGCAAGGTTACAGAGAACTAAACGTTCATCAATATCAAGGTTATGAGCACCTTCTCCAGCAAATTCCATGATCTTGTAGTTGCATCCATTTGCTCCAACCATTCCGATGATAGAAAGCATTAAATCTCTGGCATATACACCTTCTCTTAACTTACCATGCAGGTTAAAACGGATTGTGTCTGGAACTAATACCCAAGACTGTCCTGTTACCATAGCATATAAGAAATCAGTACATCCGATTCCTGTACCAAATGCTCCTAAAGCTCCATATGTACATGTATGAGAATCTGCACCCATGATAAATTCTCCTGGACATACATGATTCTCTACCATGATCTGATGGCAGACACCTTTTCCTTCATATAATTTAATTTCATGTTCTTTCGCGAAATTACGCATCTTTCTGTGTGCTGCTGCTGTCTTTGGATTCTCCGCAGGCACATTGTGGTCCATGATAAATACCAGTTTATCTTTGTCCGCGATCTTTGGATGTTTTAACTGGTTATGATACATATCAATTGTTAAATGTGTCGTTCCATCATTACTCATCAAACGGTCAACTTCGATCGTATGAATCTCTCCTGCTTTTACCTGATCTACTTTCGCAGCTCTTGCGATAATCTTTTCTCCGATGGTCATTCCCATGTTCCTATTCCTCCCCTTCATTCAAGAAATTGATCAATCCGCCATGATCTAAGATATTCTGCATATATGGTGGCAGTTTGGTACATGGAAGAGTTTCATCCTCTGTTTTGATCCATCCTTCAGACAGGTTGATATCAATGTCCGCTCCATCTTCCACTTTGTCATATAAGTCTTTGCTGATGATCACTGGTAATCCGATGTTGATAGAGTTTCTATAGAAGATTCTCGCAAATGATTTGGCAACCACTGCTTTGACGCCTAATGCTTTCAGTACACTTGGTGCCTGTTCTCTGGATGACCCACATCCAAAGTTCTCTCCTGCTACAACAATATCTCCTTCTTTTACCTTCTTGGCAAAATCTTTATCAATTGATTCAAAAGTATATACTTTCATCTCTTCAATATTTGGCAATAACAAATATTGTGACGCGATGATCTGATCTGTATCTACGTCGTTATGGAATTTAAATACACGTCCCATTGATCTTCCTCCTGTTTTGTATCTTTTATTTTTAAGGATACTATAAAATGATGTAAGTGTCAAAAGTATAAATTGCGTTTGTGCTTGCACAAATAAGCAATTTATACTTATTGACACGCCGAACACCTCGAACTCCCATAAAATGGTGTGAATACACCATTTTATGGGAGTTCGAGGTGTTCGAAGATTGTGGAATTGCGTAGCAATGGAACAATCTGGATACATCAGAGAGTGGCAAAATTTACTTTTGACACTCTCATCATAGTCTGATAACAAAAAAAGAATGGTAATACGTAAAATATTACCACCCTTTATCTTCGAATTCCGTATAATTTCATCAAAAATCTTCGAAATGGAATCAAATGCAGCCATATATGTTCAAAAAACTCCCACCAAAAATCTCCAGGTGCGATCCATTTTCCTTTACGCTTTACTTTTGTAATGATCGCAAAAACCTGTTCTTTGTCAATCGGTCCTTCCATATCTACCTGTGCATCTCCGATAATAAACAGCTTTTCTTCCTTGTTGATGTGATGGATCCGATGCATCACATACGCCCCATCTCTTCTTTGAAAAAACACCATATCACCGGCTTTCAATTCTTCTTCTGGCTTCTTCATCAAAATATAGTCTCTTTGATGGATCAAAAACGGATTCATACTGCTCCCACTGATCATCATGCTGACTTCTTTTCCCTCTTCTACCAGATCTTTCAATACTGGGATATAAACATCATTTGCAATCTGTCTCATTCATCCAATACCAGTCCATGTTCATAAAGTGCCCCGACAAATCCTTCTACATCTGTCCTTGCTGTTTCTTCATCTACTTCAAATTCATCCATGATCTTATCAACCAATGCTTCTTTTGACTCTGATTCATCTAAATTCTTCCAAATAAATGCTGCCACTTCATTTAATGTGATCATTCCATTAAACTGCTGAGTTGCAGCCCCTGTTGGTACAAGAATCACTTCACCTGCGATATCACGAAGCATAAAATCTGTATTACGTTTCATATGCTATAGTCCTCCGTTTCTTTTACTGTTATTTTAGTATAAATTCTCCGAAAAAGAAACCTTTCTGTCAAGAATTACCTTTGAAACAAGAAAAAGGCCATTATCTACGGCCCTTTTTCTTATTTTTTCTTAATTTTATTTCTTTCCATGTATATGGATTGATCAACAGCAACATTGGAAATAATTCCAGTCTTCCTGCTAACATATCAAAGATCATAACAATCTTGGAAAGATTCGAATACATTGAAAAGTTTCCAGTTGGTCCTACGATGTTAAGCCCAGGACCTATATTATTCAATGTTGCAACCACCGCCGTAAAATTACTTGTAAAATCAAAGTTATCAATAGAAATGATCAACACTGAAAACATCAGTACAAATGCATATGCAATCATATAAACATTGATTCCTCGAATAACTTCATGTTCTACAACTCTTCCGTTGAATTTGACCTTACGTACCGTTCTTGGATGTAAATAGGAAAGCAGCTCTTTCTTGACAGTCTTTAGCATAATGACCAATCTTGATACTTTCATACCACCACCGGTACTTCCAGCACATGCTCCTGAAAACATCAGCATCACCAAAATAAACTTTGAAAATTCCGGCCACTGGTTAAAGTCTGTCGATGCATATCCGGTTGTCGTGATCACTGTTCCTACCTGGAAAAGTGCATGACGGAATGCCTGCTCGATCGTTGGAAATAAACTATGGATATTATATGTGATCATTGCTACAGATGCACCAATAAATAATAAGTAATATTTTAACTCTTCAAAATGGATCGCATCTTTGAATTTCTTGATCAAAATAAAATAATATACATTAAAGTTTACTCCAAATAAGATCATAAAAATCGCGATCAAATATTGTATGTATGGTGAGTAAGATGCACACCCTGAATTCAATACCGAGAATCCACCAGTTCCAGCAGTACCAAATGCAAGTAACAGTGAATCAAATAATGGAAGCTTTCCTAAAAGCAGCAATCCTACCATCACAACTGTCATAAAAATATAAATCTTATACAAGATCATGGATGTCTTTCGAATCTTAGGAACCAGTTTTCCAACAGATGGTCCCGGACTTTCTGCTCTCATCAGATGAATATTCTGTCCACCAACAAGCGGCATAACCGCTAATACAAACACGAATACACCCATACCACCTACCCAGTGAGTAAAACTTCTCCAGAATAAACTACATCTTGCCAACGCTTCTACATCCGTCAAGATACTTGATCCTGTTGTAGTAAATCCTGAAACCGTCTCAAACATCGCATCTACAACTGATGGAATATCTCCATTGATCACAAACGGCAATGCTCCAAAAAAGCTCATCACGATCCAACTGATCGCAACGGTCAAAAAACCCTCTTTTGCGTAATAAACTGTCTTCTTTGGTTTCTTCATAACAAAAAGAATTCCAATGATCAGACATACAAATAGCATGATCCAGAAAGAAAAGCCTTTCTTCTCATGATAGATTAATGCGATCAGACAAGGAAGTGATAAAAATGCACTCTCAAAGAGCATTACCAAGCCTATTACGTATCGAATCATTGAAAAATTCATTATACCCTGCCCCCATTATCCTCTCTTTAAGATGTCTTTGACATCGTGTAATCCTTTTTTAGTTGTGACAACTACCACCAGATCATCTTCTTCCATATGATCTTGACCATTTGGAATCATTGGTTTTCCTTTACGATAAATGCTGCAGATCAGCAGATTATCAATCAATGACAGATCTTTAATTGGTCTTCCAATGACTGGAGAACCTTTCTGAATATGAAATTCCAGTGCTTCCGCTCTTCCATCCATTAATTTGTAGAGATTCTCAATATTACTTCCGATGGAATTCTGTCTAGCTCTTACATACTGAATAATATATTGTGCTGTCAGATATTCCGGATAGATCATACTTCCAAGATCTAATCGTTCGATCATGGCATCGTAATTTAATTTCTGTACCTTTGTAACCAGTTTTGCATCACTCTGACTCTGTGCATACAAAGACAAGAACATATTCTCCTCATCGTGATTCGTAAGTGCAATAAATGCATCTACATCCGTCAGCCCTTCTTCTAACAGCATATCATGGTCATTTCCATTTCCATGGATGATCATAGCATCTGGAATACTTTCATTTAATCTCTCACATTGATCTCTGTCTTTATCGATCAATTTTACATCAATTCCGCTAGAAACAAGTAATTTTGACAAATAAAATCCAATCTTGCTTCCACCTATGATCATTGCTTCATGAACCTGATTTTTTCTTTCTCCAATCTTCCTGAAAAATTCCATGGCACAATTTGGTCTTCCAACAAATGAAATTATATCTTTCTCTTTTAACTGAAAAGAACCATTTGGAATGATCAATTCTTTCTTACGCTCTACCGCAGAGATCAAGATCTCGCAATTCAACTGATTGCTGACATCGATCAGAGTCATTCCGTCTAATTTAGAATTATGTGGAATACGGTATTTTAACATCTCGATCCTTCCTTTAGAAAACTTATTCACTTCCATTGCAGAAGGAAATCTTAGTAATCTTGCAATCTCATAAGCCGCACTTAATTCTGGATTCAGTACAACAGAAATTCCCATCTCTTCTTTTATGAAACTGATCTCATCATAATAAACAGGATTTCTCACCCTGGCAACCGTCTCGCATCTTCCTGCCTTCTTCGCGATCAGACAACATAAAAGATTCAATTCGTCAGAGTTCGTAACTGCAATAATGATATCTGCTGTTTCAACTCCTGCTTCTAACAAAATACTATAACTTGCCCCATTTCCAATCACACCTAATACATCATGTGTTTCAGCAAGTTTCTGTACAACATCTGCTTTCTCATCAATAATGGAAATGTCATGGTTCTCCCCACTTAATTCCTCCACAAGCGTAGAACCGATTCTACCACACCCAACAATGATAATATTCATTTTTTACCCTCAATTCATTAACACTTTCTTAACAAATTTTATACTTTTTAATGCTTGTCCTATTCTATCACAGTCTATCAGAAATTACAATTTAAGAAATCGCACTTAATAAAATGATCAACATTTATTGTGTTGATCTTCCAGAAGAATGGCTTCTTTCTTCCGTTTTTGCGTAATTCGATCTCTGATCCTCTGCATTCGTTCATCAAGTGCTGCACTTTGTCTTGCACAATCATAAAGTTCTTCCTGAAGGATTTCCACTTCTTCATCAGACAACTCTTTCTTGTAACGCATCTTATGGTCAAGACTTGCCCAGAAATCCATGGCGATCGTTCGAAATTGTACTTCAACATTAACCATCTTCTTTTCATTTTGTAAAAAGATCGGTACTTGTACGATCAGATGAAGGCTTCGATAGCCACTTGGCTTTGGGTTCTTAATATAATCTTTTCGCTCGATCAGCGTGATATCATCCTGCTTTAAGAAACTTTCTGCTAATTTATAAATGTCATCCGGAAATGAACAGATGACTCTGACTCCTGCAATATCTTTTAAATTTTCTTCAATGGCTTGCAGGTTTAAAGGAATATTTTTTCTTCGGATTTTCTTTAAAATACTGTCATAGGATTTGACTCTTGTCTTAATACTTTCAATTGGATTGTTGTCATACTCTAAAGATAATTCATGATTTAATACCCTGAACTTTGTCTCGATTTCCATGATCGCACATTCATAATATGACATTAAAAGATCAAATGGTTTCTTATTTTGCTGCATAAAATTCAGGAATTCATCGGATAAAAGACTTTGTCTTACAAAATTATCTCTTCTTGCGTCCAATAAAGCTTTTCCCTGCTTCTTTAATTCATCGATTATCATGCTGTGTTTTCGCTCCTTTATTTCATTTCATATATAATGATCTATATTTAGAGGATAAACTTATCCAAATCCTTTTTTACACAGTTTGATTTTATCACTCTTTATCTTTGACTTTCAATATTTTCTATCATTTACAGCATGGAAAATCCAAAAACAACGATTCCAAGAATTACAAGAATGATTCCTGTTGCTCTGTTTAATGTCTCTGGTGTTGCTTTATTGGCAAATCTTGCTGCGATTCTTGCCCAAATCAGGGTAAATACAACACATAAGATAAACACTATCCAGTCTGGCGCCCCGCCGATCATAAAGTGGGATGCAGCTCCAGTAAATGCCGTAAATGCCATGATAAATACACTGGTTCCTACTGCTGTTTTTAGTTCATATCCTAACACACTGGTAAGGATCAGTAACATCATCATTCCACCACCAGCACCGACAAATCCACAGATCAGCCCGATCACGATCCCACAGATTACAGACTGAATCGCCCGTTTCTTTGCCGAAACACCCTGCATGGTTTCTTTTGTTGTCATAACTGGTTTTACGATAAATTTAATTCCTAATAATAATGTCATAAACACAGAAAAATTTCCCATCGTTGCTGCTGGCAGAAGGCTTGCGATATAACTTCCTACAACTGTAAATAACAACACTGTTACCATCATGATCATTCCATTTTTGATATCAAGATTCTTGTTTTTCCTGTAAATATAGGCTGAAACTGCACTTGCCAGTACATCGGAGGATAATGCGATTCCTACTGCCATATACGGATCCATCTTAAGAAATGTAATTAACATCGGACTGATCACTGCTGCAGCACTCATGCCTGCAAACCCAGTTCCAAGTCCTGCTCCCATTCCTGCAAAAAATGTTACTACAATTGTTAATAATATATTCATCCTATTGTCCACCTTTCAAAATATGATTCAGATTTTCATCCATAGTTTCCATCACCTTAACAAAAACCTGTTTTTCTTCCTCACTGATATTAACAAAAATCTGATCTACAAAATTCCTCTGTAATTTCTGCCCTTGTTTGATTACTTGCTGTGCCTGTTTTGTACAGATCAGTTTTGTCTTTCTTCGGTCTCCTTTGACTTCTTCTCTTATGAGATAGCCTTCCTGCACCAGTCTGTCTACATTGATCGATACGAGATTCGCCTTGATATTTCTAATCTTCACAATATCTCTGGCTGTCTGATACTGCGGATTGTTTGCTAAAAACATCAAAATATCGAAGGCCGTCTGTGGAAGTTTTAATTTCTTACACAACGGTTTACAGGCATCATTGTATACTTCTAATAATTTCCTTGGAAATTCTATGTTGATCTTCATTATTTATCCTTCCTTTCATTTTAATTCATATTTGAACTATTCATTTTTGATGTATTATAGCAGTTTTACGATTAAAAATCAAATTTTTGCATACGTAAAAGACGGGTTTGAATTTATTATCATTCAAACCCGTCTTTTTGATTTTATCCTATTTCTATATTCTTATTTATTACAATTATTACTGCAATCAAATGCTGGATTGATCGCATAAAAATTCTTAGAATCCAAGTGATCCTGTACATTTCTCAGTGCTTCACCAAATCTCTGGAAATGCACGATTTCTCTTTCTCGTAAGAATTTCAGTGGTTCTCTAACATCTGGATCATCAATAAGCCTTAACAAATTATCATACGTTGTTCTTGCTTTTTGTTCTGCAGCAAGGTCTTCACTTAAATCTGTAATCGGATCTCCCACAGACTGAAACGTCGCTGCGCTAAACGGTACACCGCTTGCTGCTTGTGGCCATACACCTGCTGTATGGTCTACATAGTAAGCTCCAAACCCTGATTTTTTCACCTGTTCCGGAGTTAGATCTCTAGTTAACTGATGCACGATCGTACAGATCATTTCCAGGTGAGCTAATTCTTCTGTACCTATATCAGTTAACACCCCACAAACATTTTTATATGGCATCGCAAATCGCTGAGACAAATATCGCATAGAAGCTCCTAATTCCCCATCTGGACCACCATACTGCGTAATGATCAATTGTGCCATCTTAGGATCTGTTCGTTTGATATTTACCGGAAATTCCAATCGTTTTTCATAATTCCACATATCAACAACCTCCCCTCTTCATCCATGGCCAGGAATCCGTTGCCCATGTAAAATGATCATCTATATCTGCACTATCAATCGTCAATGGTTCAAAATTTCTCGCATATTCTTTTAATGCCTGCTTTCTTGCCTTCTGATACTGATTAAAATGGTCCATTGCTTTTTTGTCATTTGGGTGTGTATCAAGATACAGATTCGTATCAATCAGTGCAAAGCTGACTGCGTCAATATAATTTAACAGCTTTTTCTTATCATACTGATTCATTACCGGCACGCCCCTTTCCCATAAAATGGTTTATTCAACTCTGGAAAGATCGTTCCACATTGCAATCCTTCTTCCGGACTATAAATCCTGCTCCAATGCTGCCATGGAACATACTGCATAGCAACCGGCATAGAATCCACTCCACCATGCCGATGACCATGATCACACATTCCTGATGATCGATCACAATAACATTGATTCATCTCTATTTTCCTTTTCTTTTTATACTATCATGGTATGTATACAAAAAAGAAAAGTGCTTTGAAATTTTAAGTTGTATGAATTGAAGGTCATCGAGTATTTAGAGAAAAAATAAAAGATAGCATATGAGCAACACGAATTCCATTGACGGAGTTTTGACAGAACGCCTATCCGCTGAATCTTCTGCGATAACTCGCGTTAAAAGTTACTGAAATCAGTAGTCTTTGACGCTCAAACAATCGCCCGATCCAGCTGCGATTCCATCAAAACTCCTATGGAATTCGATCGTTGCTCATATGCTATCTTTTATTTTTTCTCTAAATACCTGAAGACTTTCAATCATAAAATCAAGAAACTTCAAGCTGATGAATGTATGTTAAATATTATTGGCTTTCAATTTTTGTAACGATAGATAGCAAGTTATAATAAATACAAACACTGTAAAACATACACACTGTGTGGTGATTTGAATAACGTAAATTATTTGAATATTATAAAAAGAGATCATGTGTCGGCAACCGTACGGACACGTCTGCACTTAGCGAGTGGATGGTCATTAGACCATTCAGGAGCTTAGTACAGCTACGTGGGAGTCCGAACGCAAGTGGATTGCAGACACATGATTTCTTTTTATAATATTCCACCAATAATTTTCGTCATTCAAATCACAATTTAATCATTGATGCTTTTTGCTTCTTCAAATTCTTTCACCATAACATCGCTAGGTTCTTCTGTACATAAACTAACTACGATGATCAGAATAGAAGATACGATAAATGCTGGTAACAGGCAGTAGATTCCAAAAATTCCACCTAATTTTCCCAGAGTCACTGGCCATACAAGTGCAATGATACCTCCACTTAACATTCCAGCGATTGCTCCTTTTAAGTTTGTTCGTTTCCAGAATAATGCAAACAGTGTTAATGGGCCAAAGGCTCCACCGAATCCTGCCCATGCATTTTCTACTAATCCGAATACAGAGCTGTTTTCATCCATTGCGATAAAAACACCGATCAATGCGATCACGATCGTTGTGATCCTTGAAACTAACAGTACCTTTTCTTCAGACATTTCTTTCTTAAATAATCCTTGGAATAAGTTCTTTGATACGCAGGATGATGCAATTAAAAGCTGTGAGTCAGATGTACTCATTGTTGCTGCAAGAATTCCTGATAAAATAACTCCTGCCATAAATAATGGAATCAGTCCTTTAAATAAATGTGTTGTCATATAAATAAAGATTCTCTGATTTCCATTTCCAGCTAATTCTGCTACATTTGGATAAAGTGCTGCTCCTGTAAATCCGATACATACGGCTACACTTAAAGAAATCAGTACCCAGATCATTGCGATATTTCTTGATTTCTTTACTTCCTGTGGGTCACGGATCGCCATGAATCTTACAAGGATATGTGGCATACCAAAGTATCCAAGTCCCCATGCAAGTCCAGATAAGATTGGGATCACACCCTGTGATACTGCACCTCCTGTTGCTGGGTCATGGTACTTCATGACATCAAAGAATCCTTCGATTGCCTGACCGTGTGCAATAACATTCGCTACTCCACCTGCATTCACAACTCCAACGATCAGTACGATCACGATGGCAAATGACATTAATAATCCCTGAATCAGGTCTGTTGTACTTGCTGCTAAGAATCCACCCATGGATGTATATAATACAATAACGATCGCACAGACGATCATACTCTTCTGATAATCTAATCCAAATACAGAGTTAAATAATGTACCACATGCAGCAAATCCTGATGCTGTGTATACTGTAAAGAAAATAAGAATCATGACTGCAGAAATACTACTTAAGATCTTCTTATCATCTTTAAAACGGTTACTGAAAAAGTCTGGCACTGTGATCGCATTATCTGCTACTTCTGTATAATGACGTAATCTCTTTGCCACGATCTTCCAGTTTAAGTATGTACCAAGGATCAATCCGATTGCTGTCCATCCTGCCTGGCTGAATCCTGTTGCGTATGCAAGTCCAGGAAGTCCCATCAACAGCCAGCTACTCATATCAGATGCCTCTGCACTCATTGCAGTAACCCATGGTCCAAGTCCTCGTCCTCCAAGGAAATAGTCTTCGGATGTCTTTGTCTTCTTACTGTAAATGACACCAATCCAGATAACCATTGCCATATAGAGAACCATTGCGATCAATATTGGTAATTTCATATGATTTCTCCTCTTCTTTATGTGTATTTATCTTCATGATCAAAGTCTTATTTGACCTGAATTTTGACATGATTGTCTATTTTATCACATTCCTTGGATTGATTCAAGAAAAAGACAATTACTCGACACGCTCCGGCATGACAACAGCTGCCACAATATATAACAACAATCCTGTTCCTGTTGTGCATAATGCTGCTGTAAGGATTCGTACCAAAGTTGGATCTACCTCAAAATATTCTGCTAATCCTCCACATACACCAAATAAAAAACGGTCTTTTCTTGATTTATATAATGTTTTCTTCATTTCCTTTTCCTCCATCTATCTGTTACTTTGTTTTACAATATTGTATTATCGAAATCGATCGTAAGATCTCCACTTCCACAATCTATATTAATCCATCTTAATGCATTGATATTTCGTTTTTTTAGATCATCTTCGAAAAGTATATCTCCAATCTTAACATCTCCACTTCCACAATCTATATTATAGTTATAATCTTTTTCTGTTCCTGCCATTGTCAATGTGACATCTCCAGAACCCAGATCAATCTCTGTCTTTGGTGCTGTGATCGTTGACAGATCAATATCTCCACTGCCACAGTCTATGTCAAGTTCGTCTGTGATATTCAAAGAATCTGATGCAATGTCTCCACTGCCACAATCCATGGAAACTTTCTCAAAGGTAACACCTTTGGGCAGAATAACTGTGATCTCATCGTTTGATTGAAACCAAAATAATTTAAAATGTCTGCTCTTCTGCTTAATTTTAATCTCTCCATCTGACTTTAATATCACTGACTCCCAGCTTCCTTTTTTCTTTATGATCAGATGATCCTGATTTCCATTTTGTAGCTTAACATTTCCACTTCCAATATCAATATTTAATTTTCGGATCTGATCTGCTCTTATATTTCGTTCCTCTGTCTGTAATTTACCGCTTGTCTTTCCTTCTGCATAATTTCGAATCTGTCTTGGATCTGCACCCATAACAAATGCTGCTATGATGCATCCGATCCCTGCAACAGCCGTTACTGATATTAATATCATGCATACTTTCTTAAATGTCTTCAAACTTATTCACATCCTCTCCCAAAATTCCTGTTCCAAAATTCACGGATCTTTGCAATGATCCATGGAATAGCATTTGCACAAATCCATACAAGGGACCATAATAATAAAATTCCACCAGCGATCATCAGAAAACCGCCGCCCATCAACAATAAACCATATGGAACTGTCGTAAACATCTTATAAATTCCAGCACCAACCAACCCAAGTCCTCCAAACAACAATCCTGCACAACTGCCAAAAATTCCTCCTGCAATTCCAATCACAATGCCAAAAATACCAGGAATCAGCCAGCTTCCCACAAAGACAAGAATTAAGATCATCAAAATGATATTCCGGTTTCTTCTTCCCTTCATATGCCATCTGCTGCCCTGTTTGGCTTCCTTTTGTGAGTCTTTTCTACTCATCTGCTGGTAATCTTCGTAAGTTTCCTGTCTATATCCTTCTTCTGTATACTCACTGCTTGCCTGATTTTCCTGTACAGAATCACGGATCATCTTCGCGATCTTCTCTGGGGAACCAAGTTCCTTGATCACCTGTTCTTCTTTCTCTTCTCCTGCTTCCTCAAAATAATCTTCATAATATGCGATCGCATCTTCAATTTCTTCTTCTGGAAGATCTTTTAGTAAAAAAGATAATCTCTTTAAGTACTCCTCCCGGTTCATACTCTCTCTCCTCCTTCAAAAATTCCAGATATTCTCTGGGAATATTGTTTCCATTCTTCTTTATATAACGAAAGCTGTGCTATTCCCACAGATGTGATCTTATAATATCTGCGGTTCCTACCGCCGTATTGCTTATCATAAACTTCCAGGCAGCCATCCTTCTTAAGTCTCCTTAATACTGGATATAATGTAGATTCTGATACTTCTAACACTTCTCTTACATCCTGTGTAATCTTATATCCATACGTGCCTTCTTGTTCTCTTGATACGACAGCCAGAACTACCGCATCTAACAGCGCAGCTCCTGTATTAAAAACCATCGGCATCCTCCTTACTCATATTATACGCCATATAATATTATATTTTTCATATTATGTCAACTCGCTGTAGATTTCTTATATAGCGTAATTTACATGAAAAGAAATCTGCTGTAACTAAAAAGAGACCATCACATATCTCTATGCAATGATCTCTGTAATATTTATTTTAAAACTGTTTTGAGCTGATTGACTGCTTTGGCACTTGTCTTGCTCTTTAGATCCTGATAGTCAAAGAATGCAAATCCATCCACATGTTTCTTTCTTGCATACTGTACCTGTTTCTTTAAGACTTTTGTATCACTCTTCCATTCTTTTCGTTCTGCACGATTCTGTCCAATGTTATGTCCTGCACGATATACTGCGATTCCAATATAAAGTTTGACTTTCTTACTCTTTGCTGCCTTTACCCAACGATCCGTCACTTTATTAAATTTTGCAGTTGGATGTTTAAATCCCCAGTATACCTGTGGGCAGATATAATCAACATATTCTGTAGAATTTAGCCATTTATAGATATCTACATAATATGAATATTTACTCGTCAGATTATCAATATTTCCTGCCGGACTGATACCATATGTTACATTTGGATCTACACTTTTTACTGCTTTTTTCATCTGTTTTACAAGAGTATTTACCTGTGCACGACGGTAAGTATAGATACTTTTCTTTTTCTTCTTATAAGAAGATTTGTTGTATTCTTTTGCATCAAATGCCTTTTTGACATTACGTTTTGTAAAAGATGGATAGAAATAATCATCCATATGAATTCCATCGACATCATAATTTTGTACGATTTCTTTTACTCCGTTTGTGATCAGTGTTCTGACTGCTTTCTTGGATGGGTTGTAATACAAACTTCCACCATAAGATAATACATTTCTTCTTGTAGACTTCTTGGCATGCCATTTTCTTGCCTGATTATTCTTTGCAAGTTTCTTATAATTCGTAGAACCTGTTGTTACACGATATGGATTTACCCATGCCTCGATCTTCATGTCATTGTCATGTGCAACTTCTACCATGATCTTTAATGGGTCAAATCCTGGATTTCTTCCCTGTTTTCCAGAAATGTATTTAGACCAAGGGAAATACTTTGACTTATAAATGGCATCTCCAAATGGTCTTACTTGCACGATCACGCGATTCATTCCAAGACTCTTTCCTTTTTTGACAACACCTGTAAAGTAGGTACGGAAATTTGCTGCCGTTCTCTTTTTATATTTTGCACGATAAGAGTCATAATCGTAGAAAGAAAACCAGAATGCTTTATATTCTCCCACAGATTGTGTCTCTTCCTGCTGTTCCGTTGTAGTTTCTGTTGTCGCTTCTGAAGCTGTTGTCGCTTCTGAAGCTGTTGTTGCTTCTGCCGTTGTTCCCTGTGCCGGATCATTTCCATCTCTTGCTGCTGCCAATACCATATGGCTGCATAAATTCACAAACATTGCACTGACAACCAATAATGCGATCCATTGTATCTTTCCTAATTTTAAATGTTTCATATTTCCCTCCGATGTATCTCCTGTCTGCTGTTTTACTTTATTAAATCCATTCAAAATGTTCACATGCTTTCTTAATACCGTCATTGACATTTGTATCGGTCACATAACTTGCCATATCTTTTAAATCCTGGCATCCATTTCCCATGGCAATGGAAAACCAGTCTTTACAGAACATATCCATATCATTGTAATCGTCCCCGAATACAACCACATCTTTAATATCTGCACCAAGATGTTCCATCATCTTCACAATACCACCACGCTTATTATCTGGCTGGAACATTAAATATTCTGGTTCAAATCTCAAATGCCCGATCAACTCTTTCTTTGTAAGCTTCTCTTCTTCCTCTTTTGGAATAGCTACATAAATCTTGTAAATCGCATCGACACTGTCAATATCTAACATATCATCAATGATATATCTGGTTGGTTCTTTTCTCTTTCCAACCTGTCTTAGAAATTTATCGTCTGTCATATAGACATCTTTCGTGTCATCAAGTGCTGCGCACCATCCATACCCTAATTCTTCTGCCTGATGAATGATCTGTAAACACCCTTCTTTATCCAAAGGAATATTTTCCACTAATTCATTATTGATCACACAACCATTTCCTCCACAACAAACCATATTTTTAAACCCATTGGCTTCTGTGAATCTGCGTGCTTTATAATGTGCTCTTCCGGTTGCGATCGCAACAAAATGCTCATTTGCTTCTAAACGTTTTAACGCCTCTCTGGCACTTGGCACGATTTCCCCTGTCGATCTATCTGTCAATGTTCCGTCAATATCAAAAAAGAAATATTTCTTTTCCATTGTTATCTACTCCTTATAAACTCTCATCATAACATTTTATTTATTGTAATGAATTTAACTGTTCATAAAATGTTGGATAAGATACATCCACGCACTCTGAATCTTCGATCACAGTTTCTCCTTCTGCATTGATTCCTGCAATCGAAAATGTCATGGCGATTCGATGGTCGTATTTGCAATTGATACTTGCTCCATGCAGTGGATTACCGCCTTTGATGATCATTCCATCGTCTGTCGCTGTTGCATCAACACCCATTTTCACAAGATTATCAACCGTTAATGCGATTCGATCAGACTCTTTTACCTTTAACTCTGCAGCGTCTTTGATCACTGTCTCGCCTTCTGCAAATGCGGCTAACAATGCAATAACTGGAATCTCATCGATCAATGTTGGAATGACTTCTCCGCCGATCACCGTTCCTTTTAATTTGCTTGTCTTTACAACGATATCTGCTGTTGGCTCTCCCCCATTATCGATCACATTTTCTAATGTAACATCAGCTCCCATATCTTTGCATACACGAAGGATTCCATCTCTTGTTGGATTGATCCCAACATTCTTTAAACGGATACATGAATTTGGTGTGATCAGTCCTGCTACGATAAAGAATGTTGCTGATGAAATATCTCCTGGAACCACAATATCTGTTGCGATCATCTCTTCTGGAGGTGTGATCGTCGCTGTTGTATCATGTGATTCTACTTTCACTCCAAAAGAACGAAGCATTAATTCTGTATGATTTCTTGATAATGCTGGTTCTGTCACGCTTGTCTTGCCATCTGCATATAATCCTGCTAATAACACACAGGATTTTACCTGTGCAGATGCAACTGGAGAATCATAATGTGTTGCATTTAATTTTGTTCCTTCGATCTTAAGCGGTGCACATCCATTCCCATTCACACTTGTGATCTTTGCACCCATCTGCTCTAATGGTTTGATGATCCTTCCCATTGGACGTTTATTTAAGGATGCATCTCCAGATAATATAGTTTCAAAATCCTGCCCTGCAAGGATTCCTGAAATCAATCTTGTTGTTGTTCCGCTGTTTCCTACATCTAATGTCTCACTTGGTGCCTTTAAGCCATGAAGTCCATTTCCATGGACTGTAACGTTTGTTCCATCCTGTTCGATCAAAACACCCATCTTACGAAAACAATCGATTGTTGACAGGCAGTCTGCTCCTGATAAGAAATTGCTGATATGTGTTGTTCCTTTTGCTAAAGATCCAAACATAACTGCTCTATGGCTGATCGATTTGTCTCCTGGAATTGATAATTCTCCTCTAAGTCCCGCACTTTTCGTTAATTTCATGTTTTTATTTCCTCTCGTATACTGTGTAGTTTTTATCTCTTAAGATTTTTGTCGCCTTCTTTGCTGATTCATCATCATATAACATGATCTTTAAAACACCTTCTTCGAATTCACGGTTGTGAATGATTCCAATATTCTTAATACTTACATGATTCAAAGCAAGCAAGGTTGTCGTTGTTGCGATCGTTCCTGGTTCATCTGGAATATCAATAAAGATCTCGTAAGATTTCTGGATCAGACCAACCGCACTATCTGGCACAGAATCTCTATATTCTCCTGCCTGTTTAAAATAATTATTCAAATATTCTCTGTCTTCCATATCAAGTGCTGCGATCACATAGCCTAAATGGTTCTGTGCTTTTTGCAATAATTCTTTGATATTCTTCTTATTTGATAAAGAAATCTGTTCCCATACGACTGGAGATGAAGATGCGATTCTTGTGATATCTTTAAAACCACCTGCAGCTAACTGTTTTAAGATTCCATCATCTGTATCCATATTACTTACGATATGTACCAGTTCTGCTGCTATGATATGCGGCACATGACTGATCGCTGCAGTGTAGGCATCATGCTGTTTATAATCCAGAATGATCGTTAACGCTCCTAATTCTTCAATGAAGTTTGTAAAATCTTTCACTCTTTGTTCGCTGACTTTCTTCGTTGGCGTGATAAAATAGTAAGCATTCTCAACTAATCTGTCAGAACTGAAAGAAAAACCTGCCTTCTCTGATCCTACCATCGGATGTCCGCCGATAAAGTATTCTTCCATTCCTAATTCTTCAATCTTTAAGTGAATCTCTTCCTTTACACTTCCTACATCTGTTAAAATACAATTTTCATTAATCGATCCTTTCAGATCTTTTAGATACATTACATTATATTGAACCGGTGCACACAAAAATACATAGTTACATTCCGCAAAATCTGTTTTACAGTCTGTAGCAATTGAATCAATGATTCCATCCTCCAATGCGCTTTTGATCGTATCCGGGTTTTCATCCATTCCAATGAGTGTATAGTTTGGAAAAACTCTTCTTATTCCCTTCGCAATGGATCCACCGATCAATCCTAAACCGATAAATCCGATCGTAAAATTGCTGTCTATCATTGTTTTACTCTCCTTTTTTCTTGCGGTAATCACAAAATCTTCTCATTCTTTGATCACACTTAGTTTTTATTTTAACTTCCTGTATTTAAAAAGTCAACACTGACACGCTTTAAAGTGACAAAGTATTTTCTTCTCTATTTTCTTGGATTTCCTACTTGAATACCCAAAAAAAATGCTTTATGATTATCTTAACAATTATTTTACACTAACTTATTTTAATAAAGGAGTTTTCCAATGTTTGAAAAAGCCGTTATCTACGCAACAAATGCCCACAACGGTCAGACAAGAAAAGGCACCAATCTTCCTTTTATCATCCACCCTATGGAAGTTGCTGCCATCGTTGCCGCTATGACTCTTGATCAGGATATGCTTTGTGCTGCTGTCCTCCATGATGTCGTTGAAGACTGCGACGGAATCTCGATAGAGGACATCCGTCGTGAATTCGGTGATATCGTTGCTTCTTATGTCTATCAGGAAAGTGAAGATAAGAGTAAGACATGGGTTGAGAGAAAAGGCCATACGATCGATTTCTTAAAGAACCGTGCATCCCGCAACGCTAAGATCATCGCCCTTGGTGACAAGCTTGCTAACATCCGTGCACTTTATCGGGATTATAACATCCTTGGCGAAGAGTTATGGGAGAGATTCAATATGAAGGATAAGAAGATGCAAAGTTGGTATTATCGTGGAATGATCGAAGGTTTTGCTGATCTTTCAGAATTTCATGAGTATGAGGAATACTGTCAACTTGTAAATGAAGTTTTCCCTGAATAGTAACACAAAAGAACTCTAGTCACAACATACTTTTCATCGTTGTGACCAGAGTTCTTTTCTTTCTATCTTGCCTCGACTTTTCTAATATATTCATTTAACTCTGACATATTTAAGATCACCGCATCTGCTCCTGCCTCTAAGAATGAAGTTCTTACTTTCTTGCATAAACTGTCTTTTTCATCTTGTGAGAGTGCTTCATATTCTTCCTCAGATAATCCTAATTCTGAACTTCCTTCGATAACTCCAATGGATAAAACACCTGCGTTCTTTCCTTCTTTGATATCTGAGATCGTATCTCCTACCTTCACAACATTTGCTACAGATGTAACTTCTAATTCCTGCATATTTTTAAATACCATGTATGGATATGGTCTTCCTTTTAATTCTACAGAATCTGGACTGAACCACACATCTGGTCTGTATCCATTTTCTTCTGCACATTTTGTAACGATTGCCATCATCTTGTCTGTATATCCTGTAGTAGAGCCAATCTTGATTCCTTTTGATCTTAGCTCTTTGACCGCTTCTAGTACGTATGGTTTTGGATCTGCATACTGATCAAGCACACTTAATAACTTTGCTTCATACACCGCGTACATCTTCTGCACGTCTTCTTCATTTGATGGACGATCATATTTTTCCTGCCAGCATTGTTGAATTCTGTCCATAGAAAGCATCGTTCTTATATGATCGATCTTTAACATTCCCATCGGTTTTCTGACTTCTTCCATCGTTGGTGTAACACCGAATTCTTTGAACACTTCACTAAATGCCTGCACTGGTGCAAAGCATCCATAATCTACAGTAGTTCCTGCCCAGTCAAAGATGACTGCTTCAATTTTTCTGTCCATATTATCTCGCCTCCAAAAACTCTGCCATGATACCGCATAACTTTTCTACATCTTCCTTGTAAATCTCACCGATATTTCCAATTCGAAATGTTGCGGCTTCGGTTACTTTGCCAGGATAAATTGCATATCCTCGCTCTTTTATGTAATCATACATTTCCTCAAATGTAAAGTTACAATCTTCCGGAAATAAAAATGTCGTAATGATCGGTCCTTGATGCTCTTCATCAATATATGTTTTAAATCCCATTTTCTTGAATCTTTTAATGATTTCTCGGTTATTATCACGATAACGCTTACTTCTTGCAGGGATTCCGCCTTCTTCTTCCAATTCTTTCATCGCTTGTGCAAATGCAAGTACAACATGAGTTGGGGATGTAAATCTCCATTTTCCGTCTTTATTCATTGTCTCCCACTGATCATAAAGATCAAGAGATAAACTTCTTGCCTGTCCTTTCGTCTTCCTCAATGCTTCTTTCTTTGCAAGGATAAATGAAAATCCTGGAACACCCTGAATACATTTATTCGCACTGCTGATCAAAAAATCAATTCCTAGTTCTCCAACTGGAATATCCACTCCTGCAAAACTGCTCATTGCATCAACGATCATCGTTCTTCCTTTGGCTTTGACAACCTTTGCCACACTTGTGATATCATTTAAGATTCCAGATGTTGTCTCACTGTGTACCATAGATACATGTGTGATCGTCGGATCTTCATTTAAAATCTTTTCGATCACTTTTGCATCTGGAACTTTATCATAATCCTGATGATAGATCTCATAGGCAATACCTGCATGTTTGGCGATATCTTCCATACGCTCTCCATACGCTCCATTTGCTGCGATCAAAAGTTTATCTTTTGTTCCTACAGAACTTGTCAGAACTGATTCCACTCCAAATGTCCCGCTTCCCTGCATTAAAATTGCTGTGTATGTATCTTCATCAACATGTGCAAGCTTTAATAACCCTGCACGAATTTCCTGCGTGATTTCTTTATAGTCATTATCCCATGTACAATGATCAAACATCATTTCTTTTTTAACTGTCTCTGTTGTTGTCAGTGGTCCTGGTGTTAATAATTTATATTGTTTCATTTTTCTATTCTCCCATTGCATTCTCAGATAACTGCTGATGCTGTTTTAACAGATCTAATGTAAGTTTTTCTTTGTAGGTCTTTGGATTTCCAGATTTCTGCTCTTTGTCTTCTTTTTCGCCTTTGTAAATAGGTACTGGGTAGTTTTTGATTAATTTAGATCTTCCTTTTTTGATGATACATTCTGCCATCTTCATTGCAAGTTTACTGTTATCATCTTTTCCTTTATCTAAAACTGCTACTGATTCTGTTAATGTAAAGTTTCCTTCTTTTGGATCTACATAGTCGATTGGAAGTCCATCTTTCTTGTCCGCAACTGCCTGTTGTCTTAATCCAAATCCAATCGCTACCTCACCGGCTCTTACCTTTTTGATTGGTCCTGAACCTGAATCTTCGATGTGGTCCCCTGCATTTTTGTAGATATCTTTTAAGATATTCTGTGCTTCTTTTTCTCCATATTCAGATACTAATCCCTGGATCAATAACCATGCTGTAGAAGATGCTTTAACGTCTGTAACGGAAATGTATCCTTTGTATACAGGTTTTGCAAGGTCTTTGATGGCAGTTGGTGTTGGAAGATTCTTGTCTTTCATTACTTTTGTATTTAAGATCAGAGTTCCTTCCTGTGCTGTGATCGGGGATTCGTATTTTTCAAAATCATCTTCTTTCATGAGATTGCGGTCAAATGTCAGATTCTTAAACATCTTATTTTTCTTCTGAGCACTCTCTACATAAAATGTACTCATTGTGATCATATCTGCTTCTAATTTATCTCCCTCTGCGATCAGTTTTCCACCCAGCTCAGATGTTCCAAATGTCTGGAATGTGTATTTCCCTTTGTATCCATTTCCATCTAATGTTTTCTTCATTGCTTCAACAGCTTCATCATCGGCATTAGAATAGATAACTACCTTGTCATTTTTTGCACTCTTGTTTGAACTGCTGCATCCTGTTGCCGCAAATCCTGTTGCTGCCATAAGACCTGCCATTGTAAGCACAGCCGCTTTTTTCATCAACTTTCTCATTTTAGTTTTTCTCCTTTTCACTGTTTGATTTTTATTTGATCTTCTATTTGCTAACCATCCAAAAATGTATTTTGCAATAATGTTTGTGATCAGAATCAGTACCGATAAAACAAAGACTTCATTAAATTTGTTATAATACTGAAGTTCTTTGATCTTTGTTGTGATCACCATTGTATGCGCTCCTGCAAGGAAAATGATCGCACTGATCGTTACCATCGCATTGACAAAATAGTAGCTAAACACCTCTAAGATCGTACTCATTGCATTTGGTGTTACAACTCTTATGATCGTTTTGATCCAGCTGTCACCCATCAACATGGCTGTTGTTTCCCATGAGGCATTCATTTTGGATAGAGAATTTTTTACCATCAGATATGGCGTGGAAAAATAATGGACCACATCACATATGATCAATATGATAAAGGTACTTTGAAGGTTTGTTCCTGTAAATGTAAGCATAAATGCGATACCAAGAACCATTCCAGGAATCGTATTGATCACTAGCGCGATCGCCTCCACAACACTTTTTAATTTTGCATTTAAGGTGCTTCTTGCAGTAACCAATGCTGCTCCATAACTTATAAGAACACCGATGATCGCTGTCATTACTGCAACAAACAATGAGTTTGTATAAACTCCAAGAAGATCTGGATCACTTATCACACTCTTTACATGTTCCAAGCTAAAACTTACTTGATATGGCCATTCCTGTACAAATGGAATGACAAAGATCACTGCAAAGATGGATAAGATTCCAAGCATGATCACGGTTGTGATAACTCCAAAGATCGTATCTCTTAGTGGATTTTTCTGAAGTTCCACCACTGAGATCTTGTTGTATCTGATATTGTATTTTTCCAGATATTTTAAGATTGCAATACTGATGATTGAAGGCATCAGCATAGCGATCGCAACAACTGCTCCACGGTTAAAATCAGGAATACTTCCTAACATTTCTTCATAAAGAAGACCTGCAATGGTATTAACTCTTCCTCCAACAGAAGCTGGGATACCAAAGTCTGTAAAACTTAAGAAGAAAGACTGGATTATAGATGTTGCCAGTGTTCCCCATAAGGGTCTTAAAACAGAAATATTAAAGTTTGCTAATGCATTATCTCCCATAAGCTTTGATACCAGACCAAATTTCTTATCAATATATCCCATGGTGTTATAGATCAACATAAATGCTGTCGGTATTGTATAAATCACATATCCCAATGTTAATCCTGGATATCCATACATATAAACTTCATGTCCAAACAATCTTGTCAGCAATCCTTGTTTCCCAAAAGAATAGATGATCGCAAAGCCATAAGTGATCGTTGGAAGCAGCATTGGAAGCAACGCTACGAAATTCACTGTTTTCTTATAGACTTTTGGAAGTCTTGTATAATAAATCGTATATGCAAGAACAAAAGCTAATACCGTTGTGATCAAAGCACTGGTAATTGATATAAGGAGACTGTTCTTCAGTGCTTTGATAAATTTGACTCCTGCCATAACATCTTTAAAATAAGAAATCGTAAAACTTCCATCACCTAAAAATGCCTGCTGCAAAAGCTTCATAAACGGTACGATCAAAAACACGAAAAATATTGCTAAAACAATTGCATATATGATCTTAATCTCAAAATTTTTTCTTTTCATTATCTTTTTTCCTGTCATAAGCTTTTATGAAACTTTGATTTCCCTTCTCTGTTCTTTTACTCCAGCTCCAAATAAAGTAAAAATATTATCTTTCTTAATACGAAGCTGATTTAAGATAAATTTCTCTACAAATATATCACTTGGTGCATGAATAATCTCTTCTGGTGTTCCAAACTGAATGATCTTCCCCTGATTGACGATCATCACACGATCAGATAATGTCAAAGCTTCTTCTGGATCATGTGTTACAATGATCGTTGTCAGATGATATTCTTTTGCGATGGTCTTAATACGGTCTTTAATAGATTCTTTGATCACTCCATCCAAAGCACTTAATGGCTCATCTAGCAGAAGGATTTTGGGTTTCATGACCATCGTTCTTGCAAGAGCAACTCTTTGTTTCTGTCCTCCAGATAACTGATCGATCTTCTTTATCAAATGCTCTCTCAGTCCAAGTAAGTCAATCAGATCTTCCACTTCTTCCTTTGTTGAGATGTTTGGTTTATTCTTTAATCCGTATGTAATATTCTGATATACATTCAAATTTGGAAATAAGGCATAATCCTGAAAGACAATATTAAATCCTCTCTTCTCCATTGGACATTCTGTCATGTCCTCTCCGTTATAGATGATCTTTCCACTGTCAATATCAGTGATCCCTAAGATTAAATTTAATAGGGTTGTCTTACCACATCCAGATGGTCCAAGAATCGATACGATTTCTCCATCTTCGATTTCTAAGTTAATTCCATCTAAAACGGTTGTTCCATCATAAGATTTTTTTACATTTTCAAGTTTTAACATATAACGAACTCCTTTTTGTTTCTTATCATTTCTCAATTATTTTGTTTTCGGTGCCGGATTTGTTTTTGTTGTTCCCGCTCTCAACACCGCCAATTATAGCAGTTCCTTTTTTTACAAACTATCATAATATTTTAAAAACCATGTAAAGTCCTTGTTAAACTTCACATGGTTTTTACATTGCAAACTTGTTGTAAAATTACATAAATCATTCCTTGTATGCCTTGTCCTTGATCACACCTGCACTTTGGTCTAAACATTTTGCATACTTCTCATAATCAGAAACGATCAACCCCATATAGATCATATCCACCAAAACAATCTGAGATGCTCTTGAAAATATCGCATCTCCATAAAATAGCTGATCTTGACTTGTACAGATCAAAAGATCTGCATATTTACTGATCACAGAATCCTTAAAATTCGTAACAGCGATGGTTGTTGCTCCGCTTTTCTTTGCTGCCTTCATTGCTTTGATCGTATCTTCTGAACATCCCGAATAAGAAATTCCAATCGCTACATCTTTGCTTGTCAGATTACTTGCTGCAATCCTTTGATGATAAGTGTCATCCATATGTCTGCACTGAAAGCCAAGATATAACAACTTTGTCAACAGATCTTTTGCGATCACGTTCGAATTTTCCACACTGTAAATATCGATCATTTGGGCATTTTTGATCGCTTTAATTACATTTTCGTAGGTTTTGACTGATATATTCTTAAGATTGTCCTCCAAAATCTTTGCCGTTGTTGTTACTACTTTTCTTGGAATATCCTGTACTTTGTCATCTTTATTTAGCGAGTATCCATATAATACTGGATTTTGATGTTCTCCTTTTGTTACCGCAATGGCCGAAATGACTGCCGTACGGAATTCACGCAGTCCTTGATAGCCAATAGCCTTTACCATACGGAGAACCGTTGGTTCACTGACATTACATTCACTTGCGATTTTTCCTAGTGACATCTTCGGAATCTCATCCATATGATCCATGATATAATCAGCCACTTTTTGTTCCGATGTTCTCATATCCGCATATCGTTCTTCTATTTTTAAGATCAATTCATTCTTCATAAAAACTCCTGTAGTTTTTCTACATATCTTTGTACTTTTTGTTCTTGCTGTTCTTTCTTTTATTGTACCAAAGAAAAAAAGACTGATTTCGCAAACATTGTTAAATGTTTGTAAAATCAGTCTTTTTATCAGATTCTGAACTCTTTTGCCATCAAGATCGTTGCGATCGCTAGCAAAATACTACAGATAAAGATAGAACTTCCTCCTGCACGACCGGTTAAAAATCCTCCGATCACTGCTCCAATAATGAAAAAAGTAATAATTCCATAATATCGTAAACTTTTTTGTTTTAATGTCTTATCTCCTGTTTTAAAGTACTGGCACAGTGCTTCTGTTCCACTTCTTAAATTACCAGTACACATCGTACTGGCAAATGGATGCCCATGAACCCTTCGAAATGTTTCCACCTGCATAGAACATACAAAAGAAATCAGTACATTCGCCACAACATCATATTGTCCCAGTGGAATAAATCCAACAACCGTTATCAGCACAAACTCAAGTGCCACAATTCTCTGTCTCCAATGAATCTTATGTTCTTCCTTATAAAAATGCTTTATGATCTCAACAAGAATTACGCCCACAGCAAATGCAAGAATTGGAACAAAATAGTAAAATGCCTGTGTAAAATCCCGCTTTTGAAGATTCACACCAAACAATACGATATTTCCTGTCTGTGCATTTGCAAATACATGTCCACGCATTAAATAACTGTAGGAATCAAGAAAGCCTCCTACGATTGCAAGAATTGCTGTTAAGAAAAAGCTCTCTGACATCTGCAAATGTTTTTCTTCCATTAAATCTGCACTTCCTTTCCAAGCTCATAAAAAGATTCCATCAGTGTGATCATATCATCTAAATCTTTGCATCCGGCAGTTTCGTATGTTGAATGCATGGATAGCTGTGGAAGTCCGATATCTGCTGCCTTGATTGACACCTGTCCAGTCAGGATATTACCAAGTGTTGAACCGCCTAACATATCCGAACGGTTAAAGAATACCTGACACTTAATCTTTTCTTTTTTACACAGATATTTTACGAGTGCCGCTGAATTCGCATCGGTTGTATATTTTTGTGATGCATTGTATTTTAATACAATTCCTTCATTGATATACGGACGGTTCGTAGGGTCTGTCTTATCCTGATAGTTCGGATGAACTGCATGAGCGTTATCTGCAGATAACATAAAGCTGTCTGCCACCGCCATATAATATTCTTCTTCATTTTTTCCACAAAGATAACTGATCCTTTTTAATACCTCTGGGAAAAATGTTGATCCAGCCCCCTGTTTTGTACCACTTCCGACTTCTTCATTATCAAAGACCGCACATACTGTGACATAATCTTTGGAAAGCTTTGCATTTAACATTCCTTCGATGGATGAATATGCACATTCAAGGTCGTCTAATTTGGGAGCTGCAACAAATTCTTCGTTGATTCCTAGTGTTGTTCCTCTCATTCGGTTATATAAAAACAGATCATAAGATAAGATATCTTCTTTCTCAACGCCTGATTCTTTGGCGATCATTTCCTCAAAACCATCTTTTGTAAGATTTCCTCCACATAATGGCAGGAGATCTTTTTGTGGATTTAACTGTTTTGATTCATTTGAAGATCTTGACATATGAATTGCAAGATTTGGAATGATCATAAGATCTCTGTCAATATTGACCAACTGATCTTTGATCTGTCCGTTTTCTTCTATTATAATACGTCCCGCAACAGATAATGGACGATCAAACCATGTTTCTGGGATCATTCCACCATAACGTTCAATATTTAATTTCGTATAATGTTTCTCAACTGACATCTCGGGCTGTTCTTTGATCCTGTATGTTGGTGAATCACTGTGACTTGCCACGATATGAAACCCTTGAAAATCCTTCTTTGGCAAATGAAATGCTATGATAGAACTTCCGTTTCTCGTAACAAAGTAACTCTTTCCTTCCTCCAGATCCCAATATTCTTTCTCTTTTAATTCCATAAAACCATGTTCCAGAAACCGTTTTCTTGCATTCTCGATCACATGAAAACAGCTTGGACTATGATCAATAAATTCGATTAAATTTTTGACATTGTTTTTCATCACTTTCCCTCCAAAAATTTTCTAACGATTATTCTAGCACATTTATATAGGAAAGGAAAGAAATGTGGTTATGTCAGTTTGATATATCTGTTATATTCTTTTATTATGCAAGCACTTTTCCTTCAGGAAATGCAGCTCTAAACACAAAGCGTACAACAGGTCCTGCAATGATCAACTGATATGGAAGTGCCATTACAAAGTTCTTTGGAATATTTGTCAGCCATATCATCAGTAAGTTTGAGAAATTTCCCATCTCGATACTAATTTCGACTGCTCCATAAAGTGACATAATGATTACCATAGGAACAACCATACAGCAAGATACTGAAATAACTTTTCTTAAAACAGAGCTGTCTGGTTTTACAAGATATTTAAACGCAAATCCTTTTGCGATCTTAGATACAAAGAACCAGTCGCAGCACATTGCAAAAATATATGCGATCGGGAACCCTAACCATCCGGCTTTGATGGATTCCATTGATAATCCTCCCATATGTAATGATACGTTGTATATGCTCATCCAAAATACCATCATAAAACACATGATGAATGTATAGATAAGGCTTTCTCTTTTATTCTGTGGCATTTTCTTTTCTCCTCTTCTTGTTGTGATAAATTGTTGCTTTTCTTCAAGAAATAAGGCAAAAAAATAGTGGAGACCCTCAACCAAACTCGTTGCGGATCTCCACTTTCTATTGTGTGCAATCTTCACTGCGTTCTTTCCTGCTTATTTCTTGTCAATGCATTATTATACACACTTTTTATGTCTTGTATAAGCACTTTTTTTAATTTCGTCACATTCTTTAATTTAATTATTATACATACCATATTTTTGTGCATTTTCTACAATAAAATATGTTAAAATATAATCAGAAACAATTAGCTTTCATAATTTTAAGGAGGGATTTTCTCATGAAAAGAAATGTATACAGGATTTTAGGTTGTTTTCTTTTTGCTTTTACATTATGCATTATGACACCATCATTTGTAAAAGCTTCTGTTAAAAACATACCTCAAACAAAAACTTCTGGAACTTATGCTGGTAATGTTGACATCACTGGAGACGAAAATGCTGATTCTGTGATCATCCGTACAACACCCGATCAAGAAGGCTGGTACATCAACCGTTTTACGATCTATCTAAATGGAAAAAGGACCACAGAAATATCTCTCCGTGATCACGACTGTTATGACCTCACTGTAAAATATGCAAAAATGAGCAAACAACATACATTTATCCAGATTATTGGCCGTGGTGAAAATGACTACGTTACTTATAATGAAATCTTTACTTATAACAAAAAATCCAACCAATTTCGTGTTGTAAAATCTTTTAATGATCACTCATCTTACGCTGAAGAAATCGTTACTGCCAATAAAAAAGGGATTACCGTTAAACATCGTGTACAACCTATGGAAACCGGATGGATCAATTGGACACTGCCTTTTAAATACAGTAAGCAAAAATTCATTAGAACTGCATCTTCTACAAAAACGGTACGAAGCGAACTTGGACAAAACAGAAAAGATAAATATTCAAGATATTTTGCAAAAAACAAGTTTATCACTGCCAAAAAAGTAACTTTTTATAAAAAAGCTGGCAGCAAAAAAGTTGCTTTTCGTGTACCAAAAGGGAAAGCTGTAACTTTAAAGAAATTAATTTATTCTAAGAAAAAGATTTATCTACAGTTTAAATACGGGAAGAAATATGGCTATCTTCGTGTAAATCGGGCAAATTATAACTTTGAAAAACCACTTTTTCAGAATGTTAATTCACGATTATCTGGCTGATTATTTTCAATACCAACCAAAATTCTCTAGTCTGGAACTCATCTTCTGAAAAATTTTATGCTGTGTATCAAAATCGAATACACAGCATATTTTTCTATTTTTATAAGAATTCTTTCCCTTCTTCCACCTGTTTTAACATACTCTCCAGTAATTTCTTTGCATCTGAAACCACACCATAATCACTGTATGCAAAGATCGCAGCCCTCGGATTATTATTGACTGAAATGATACAATCTGCACCAATTCCTGTCATATGCTGAATTGCCCCGGCAATACCGAATGCAAGATAGAGTTTCGGTTTTACGGAGATTCCTGACTGTCCTACCTGCTGTGTTGGAAGCATCCATCCTGCATCTACACACGGTCTTGTACATGCAACTTCCCCTCCGATCTTCTCTGCAAGTCTCTCAAGAAGCGCAAATCCTTCTTCTCCCTTCATCCCACGGCCACCGGAAACTATGATCCTTGCTGTATCCAGATGGACTTCTTTTCCACTTTTTCCTGCCGCTCCATGATAGATCAGATTTTGTTGTTCTTCCTTCAGACATTCTGGATGCACATATAACATCTCACCTTGTTTGTCTTCCTTGTATTCTGCTTTTCCCATCACTCCTGTACGGATCGTGATCACCGATGTCAAGGATGGATTGATCAAAAAGTCTGCCATATTTTTTCCATCGAATGCCGGTCTTGTGATGATAAGTTGTTCCTGTTTCTCATCGTATGTAAGTTTCGATGCATCACAGACTAATTCTGTATCAAATGCATAAGCTGTCTTTCCTGCAAGGACTCTTCCTGATGCCGTTCCTCCGATCAGAATCACTTTCGGATCCTTTTCTTTTAAAACTTCTATGACCGCATCATGATGCAGCTGCATATGTCCTTCTATTAATTTTTCATCTTCGATACAAAGAATTTCATCAACTCCGTAATTGTAAAGCTTCTTTGCCTCTTCTTTGATCCCACATCCTGATAGAATAACTGACAATGAAAGATCTCTTTCCTTCGAAAGTTTTCCTGCTGCCCCGATCAATTCCAACGTCAGCGGCATGATCTCTCTCTTTTGAATCTCTCCAACAACAACGATTCCTTCTTTTTTCCCAAAATTCATATCCAAACACCTCCTAAATCACGCTCTTTTGCTTTAACAACTGAAGAATCTGTGCCGCCTTTTCTTCTTCATCTTTTCCACCGATCATAACAAGTTTTTGCTGTTTGCTGCTTTTGACTTCATATTTTCTAAGTTGCGTTACTTTTCTCTTGGTCACAGAAAGATTCAAGTCTTCATTCGTCAATATCTTTGTCTTATATGTTCCATCATATGTTTTCATGATATCTGGTACGGATGGAAAACGATTCTTGTTCTTCTCTCTGATAGAAAGTATCATTGCTGGAGTTTTTGCTTCTACCTTATATGCCATTTGATCACCCATACATGTTGCGAAAACACTTCCATCCTTCATCTCTGTGATCTCGTCAGAATACGCGATCAATGGAATCTCCAACGCACAAGAGGTCATAGAAGCCATATGGGCACTGTCTCCATCAATTGCCTGCCGTCCGCATAAGACCAGATCATATGGATCAAGCTTTTTGATTACCGCTGCGACGATCTTGGCTACCTGTGATACATCCATATCTGCGAATTGGGGATCACTGATCAGAAAGGCATCATCAATTCCATAAGTAAGCGTCTCTTTCATAACATCTTCTGCAGATAATGGTCCAAATCCGATCACGTCTACAGTTCCACCATAGCGGTCTCTTAAATCCAGTGCTTCTTTTATTACGTTCTTATCACTGTCATTTAACTGATCCACATCCTGATATTCATCTTTGATCGAATCATCTGGAATTTGTTTTAAAATCACAACAAATCTCATTTCGTTTCTCCTTTTTTGTTTATTTTGTAAATATTTTGCACGATAATTATGTTTCAAATTGTAACATTTCAACAATTCTTCGTCAATCATTTTTACTTTCCACAAAAAGAGAAAAAAAGAGCCAAATACTACATTCAGCTCTTCTTTCTTCTATGATATATAAGGATTTATTTCTTTAATGTCTTCATCCATTCATCCATCTCAGCTCGATCTGCCATGGCTGCTAATGCACCTTCTTTTGTTGTTGTGTTCGCTGCATAAGCATTGGCAAAATCAAGGTAGTTTCTTAATGTATCATCACTTACGGACTCCAAATCTTCTACTTCATCATTTAACAGACAGTATAGGAATGCTCCGATAAACGAATCTCCAGCACCTGTCGTATCTCGGACATCGATCTTATATCCAGAAGCTTCTACCATTCCATTTCTCGTATACACTTCTGCTCCGTCAGCTCCTTTTGTGTAGATAACGTATTTTGCACGATCAGCAAACAAACCATCCAGAGCATCTTTGATATCTGTATGTCCTGTGATAAATTCCAGTTCTTCGTCAGAAATCTTGATGATATCTGCGTATTTTAAGAAATCATTGACTGTCTCTTTTAATTGATCAAGATCGTCCCATAATGAGAATCTTAAGTTTGGATCAAAAGATACTTTTACATTCTGCGCGATCGCCATATCGATCAGTTTCTTGTGAGCTTCCTTCATTGGGGATTCCACAAGGTCTACGCTGCAAAAATGAATCATTCCACAATCGTTTAAGATATCTGCTGGAATATCTTCTACACTGTAGCGTAAATCTGCACTGTTTTTTCTATAAAATTTGAAATCACGGTTTCCATCAGAAGCAAGGGATACGAACGCTAAGGCTGTTTCTCCTTCTTTGTCTCTTGCAATATTAGAAGTGTCGATTCCTGCTTCATCTAATACTTCCACGATATAATCTCCAAATGGATCATCTCCAAGCTTCGTTAAAAATTTGGATGGAATACCAAGCTTCGTAACTGCCCCGACTACATTGGCAGGTGCTCCTCCCGCAACTCTTTTAAATGAAGGTACATCTTTTAGTCTCTGTCCCTTAACTTCTGGAATAAAATCGATCAGTGCTTCTCCGATCCCACATAATTTATTCTTCATGTCTTCCTCCTTCGATTTCAAATGATTTTAATGGATATACAGTCATTATACCAGAACATTCTCCATTAATCAGTAGTCTTCCATAATGATTGTAGATTCTTGTTGTAAAAACTTCTTCTCCGTGGTTTACAAAGATTTCTAAGGATGAAGTGTCCGCAAAAATCTGAAGACGCTCTAATTTTTCTAATCTGACTTTTCTTGTTGATCTTCCACTTCCATAGACCCCAAGATTTAAGGTCAGGATATTGTCTTTATAGGAAAGAGTGATCCCTTCGCGCAGTGTCATTACCATTTCTCTGCATCGTTTAAAATCTACAACAGCTTCATAGATTGCATTTTGCATGATGATCGTCTGTCCATAACAAAATGTACAAACTGCTTTGTCCTCGCTTCGAAGTTGTTTTAATTCTTCGATTGGTTCCTGAATCAGTTTTCCGTCTCTTACGGATAATTCTCTTGGAATCGTCAGTGCATGCTGCCATCCTGCTTCTTCGGTTGGATTCGTATAGTCTGCGTCTGGGATTCCCATCCAGCCGATCAGAATTCTTCTTCCACTTTCATCCTCAAAACTTTGTGGGGCATAGAAATCAAATCCGCGGTCAAAAAGTTTGATATCTGTGATCTCATATTCATCAGTATCAAAATCATAGTCTAATTTCATTGCTGTGACCTGATGAACATTTTCGTAATCAATGCCTTGTGTTTGTACTCCCTGTGGGCAGCAGATGATGTATAACTGTCCGTCCATCTCAAACAGATCCGGACATTCCCACATATAACCAAACTTCTGTGGAGTTGTGATGCGGTTCTTGTATGTCCAGTTCTTAAGATCTGTAGATTCATACAGAAGGATCATTCCAACACCTTCGACATCCCTTGCTCCGAGAACCATGTAATATTTCTCATTTTTCTTAAAGATTTTTGGATCACGCACATGGTTGCTCATGTCAGCTGGATAATCATCGGTTGTCATCAACAGTTCCTTCTTGGTAAACTCATAACCGTCTTTACTTGTAAATGTGATCGTATTACTTCCACGTCCACTGTTGATATAGTCATAATCATCTCTGTCAAAATATTTTAGATTTCCTGTGTAGAAATAGTGGATCGTATCATCTTCAATAAATGCAGAGCCGGAATAGACACCATGGGCATCAATGTCTTCATCTGGGAATACGACTGGTCCAAAATCTTCATAATGAATAAAATCTTTTGTCGTATAATGTCCCCATGTCTTTAACTCACCAGTTGGTTCAAATGGAGTGTACTGGTAGTAAATATGGTATGTCCCATTAAACTGGCATAAACCGTTTGGATCATTTAACCATCCTGTCTTTGGCATTAAATGGAATTTTAATCGATCTTGATCTGCTGCCACACGTTGTCTGTAAGCTTCATTTTCTTTATACCATTTTTCATAATCTGCCTTATAGACTTTCTTGTATTTTTCAAACATCTGCCCTGGTTTCCTTTCCTTCTTTGAATAGTGATTATTTTAAATTCATGATCTTCGTATTATTATCTGCATCTGCTGCTTCAACCACTTCGACTTCTTTTCCTTTCGCATCTGCGACTAAGAACATCGTCTGTGTCTTGTATCCTTTTTCTTTCACAAGATCCATATCAAAAGATAATAACTTATCACCTTTCTTTACTTTGGCTCCTGTTTCTACGAAAGTCTCAAAACCTTCGCCATTCATCTTAACTGTATCAATTCCTGCATGGATCAGAAGTTCTACTCCTGAGTTTAATGTGATCCCCATTGCATGTTTTGTAGGAAAGATCAGACTGATCGTTCCGTCGGCTGGTGCATATACGATACCTTCGCTTGGGTTGATCGCAACACCTTCTCCCATTGCCTTACTTGCAAATGCTGGGTCTGCGGATTTTGCTACATCTAAAACTTCACCTTTCATTGGTGCATATAATTCATTTGTTTCTTCTGTTGTATCTGCTGGTTCCTGTACTTCGATCTCTTTTACTTCTTCTGCTTTTTCTTCTTTGGCTGGAGTTTCAGCTTTGTGATCTTCTCCTTCGATGTTAAACTTCTTCCAGAAGATTGCAGTTAAGACTATGGATACTCCCATGGATAAGAGTAATCCGATCGCGAAGTTTAAGTAATCTTTTGGAAGCATAGACAGGAATCCTGGAAGTCCTGCTGCTCCTAATGCCTGTGCTAGAACTCCTGTTGCTGCACAGTATGCATTACCTACGGCTGAACCGATGATGGCAGCGTAGAATGGATATTTTAATTTCAGTGTTACACCGAACATTGCTGGTTCTGTGATTCCAAGTAATGCAGAAACACCTGATGCAGAACAGATTGATTTCATCTTCTCATTCTTTGTTAAGAATAATACTGCTAATACGGCTGCTCCCTGTGCTACGTTGTTCATACTTGCTGTTGTGAAGATAAAACTTCCACCTGTTGTTGCTTTGGCTGCGATCAGCTGCGTCTCGATCGCGATAAAGCTGTGATGCATTCCTGTTAAACAGATCGGTGCATATGCAAGTCCGAATAATCCACCACCGACAAATCCAAGTGTGTTATATACCCATGTGATCCCATCTGCTAATAAGTTACCTGCTTCTCTTAACACTGGTCCTACGAAGATGAATGTTAAAAATGATGTTACCATGATAGAGATCAATGGTGTTGTCAGGTTATCTAACCATGTTGGTGTTACTTTATGTAACTTCTTCTCGATCGTTGCTAAAATAAATGCTACTGCTAATACTGGAAGTACAGTTCCCTGATATCCGATCGCCTGGATATTAAATCCAAAGATATCCCATACTGGTGCTTTGGCGATACCGATGCTGTATGCACTTAACAGATCTGGATGAACCATGATCATACCCATGGCTGCTCCAAGATATGGATTCCCGCCAAACTTCTTCGTTGCGCTAAATCCGATCAATACTGGCAAAAATGCAAATGGAGCACTTGCGAACATGTTGATCGCTGTTGCCAGACCCTTAAACTGTGGGTACAGATCAATGACGGACTTGCCGCTAAACATCGCTGCTGTCAGGATATTGTTCAATCCCATTAACAGACCACCTGCTACGATGGCTGGGATGATCGGTACGAAAATATCACTTAATAACTTTACTAATCTCTGAAGAACATTTCCCTTCTTCTCTTCTTTCTCAGCATCTGCTGGTGTATCGACTAAGATTCCTAACTGTTTCTGTACTTCGTCACATACTAAGTTTACAAGTCCTGATCCGAAAATGATCTGGAACTGTGACTGTGTTAAGAACACTCCCTTAACTCCTTCAATGTCACTGACTGCATCTTCATTGCGAAGATCGTTGTCTTTTAACTGTAAACGAAGTCTTGTTGCGCAATGCTGAACTGACTTAATGTTTTGTTTGCCACCAACATGCTCAATGACCTGGCTGGCGATTTTTGCGTAATCCATATCTTCTCTCCTTTTTTTATCGTGAAACTTATTATGGTATCGGTTCCATATCTGTATCTTATAATTTTCTCTTTCATTTGTCAATAGTCTTTGTGGAATCGGTACCATATTTTTTTATTTTATATGAATAGAATATACAAGGGAACTTAACAAAGCGACAAATAAACGACAAAGCCCTCCGTTCCGAACAATACGGAAGGAGGGCAATATTATAAGCACGTATAAAGAATTTATGATCTGACACTTCCGCCTTCAATAAATTCATATCCCACAATCTGTTTCTTGGACACTGGTTCTCCTGTGATCATCTTCAGAATCGTTTCCGCTCCAAGGTATCCCATTCCATAGGAATCAAACTTCAGCGTTGTAAGCTCTGGCGTCAGGAGTGTACTTTCATCATATCCTCCAAACGCTGCCACAGACACTTCTTCTGGAATCTTCTTCTTGTATTCATGCAAAATCTTATATGCACCAAACGCAAGCCGGTCTGTTGCACAGATGATCGCATCTAAATCTGATTCCCTCTCAAGTAATTCTCTTGTAACCGTCTGTCCCCCAATAAAACTATAATCACTCTTCCCTGTTATCGGTGTGATCCCATATTCCTTCAATCCATCTAACACACCATTTCTACGCTCAATCCCAACTGCCTGGTCTATCTCATAGACACCAATATATCCAACCTTTTGATGTCCTTTCTTCCCGATATACTCTCCGATCGTTTTCCCCGCATGATAATCATCATAAATAATGGAAATCCCATCTTCATAATCCTGTGTTAAGACAACCACCGGAATTCCCGCTTTCTTTAGCAGTTCTTTGTGGTCCTTTGTGATCGCTATGGAACTGATCAAGATCCCATCCACATTTAACTGGATCAGACGCTGAATGTTCTGTAATTCCTGATCAATATCGTGGTCTGAATTCTGAATAAGGGTTGTATACCCCTTTTCCCTTAAATACCGATCGATACTTGTGATCACACGGCTTGTGATCTTAGAATTTAATGTCGGCACAACTACACCGATCACGTTGCTTTGTTTCGCATTCAATCTTGCAAATGCGTTCGGTGTATAGTTGTATTCTTCAATGACCTTCTGAATCTTCGCTCTCGTCTCATCCTTCACATATCCCCCATTAAAATAGCGGGATACTGTGCTTTTCCCTACTCCTGATAAATTTGCGATATCTGCCATGGTCATCTTCTTTGCCATATATTTTGATCTCCTTTGTTACTTTATCTCTCATTATCTTAGCACAGAAAAAGCTATAAAGAAATAAGATGATATAAAATTTCTTTCTCATCCAATAAACGAAGTATTTCTTTCCTGCCCGTAAATAAGAAGATCTGACGGTCTGTATGGTGACTTAAATACTGCATCGTCTGCGCGAGTCTTTCATCATCATAATTGCCGAATACATCGTCTAAAAACAACGGAAATGCGTCATTTTCATACAACAGATCCGCCGATGCAAGGCGCAGTGCAAAATATAATTGCTCTACCGTGGCATTACTTAAATACTTCATATCGATATGATCAAATCCATCATACACCATCATCGAAAGGTTCTCATCCATGACTGCCTGCGTATATTTTCCATTCGTCATATCACAAAAAATCTCTGAAATCTTCTCATTTAGTTCCTGTCCAAAAGTTTTTTGTACCTGGCTTGCAGCCTCCTCGATCGCTTTCATTGCAAGTTCTATCTCGTGAATCTCAAGTTCTTTCTTCCTTTTCTGCCCAAGCAAGATCTCATATTCCTGCTTTTTCTTATCTGCCTGCTCTTTTTGCTGCAAAAGCTGTGTTTTCTCGATCTCTATGATCTCTAACCGATGTCTTAGTTCTATTTTGCGAATTCTTTCTGCATCTTCCCCACCAAACAATTTTCGAAACCACAGCAAAATCTTCTGAAACAGCGTTAACTTTCTCTTTTGTCTTAAACGCTTCCGAATCTCTCTCTCTTCCTGTTCATATTCATTCAATGCCTGTGCATCATACTGCCATGATCCCTGTTGTCTTCGCAAATGATCGATCTGTGCAAAAACAGGATCTTTTCGCATTTGTCTTCGTCTGGCTTTCAAATGATCAATCGCTTTTCGAAGGTCGATCGCGGCATCCTTGCTGCTTCGCAGATTCGCCATGGAATTTTGCAAAACTTCCTTCATCTCTCTGCCCGTACGGATCTCTGCCTGTGTCATCGAAACCGTATTCTCAAATGCCTGTTGATCGGATTCGAATAAGCATTCCTTCCCCTTAAGTTCCTCCATCGTATCTGCATCAAATATGCGATACGCTGTCTGCCCTTGCGCGAAGTTTCGCATGATCTTATATCTGGTCCCATCCTTTTCAAAGATCATAGAACCACCATAAATACCACCATTTACCGGCTGATATCTGGTGAAATCGTCATATTTTGCAGCAAGTCCTCTTGATTTCTCCAGCCCAAACAGCATTGCGATCATAAACTTACGAAGCGTTGTCTTGCCAGATTCATTCTTGCCATAGAAAACGTCTAACTTCCCAGATGTCTGGCAATGATATTTATGAAATTTTCCAAATCCATCAATGTTGATCTCCTCAATCTTCATCTTTTACTTCTCCCTGGCATATGTCAGAGCTTCCATCGCATAACGCAAAGCCTCTGGTTCATCTTTTAAAATACCTGCGACCTTCTGGATGATAAAATCATCTTCCTCTGATAACTGTTCGTATTCCCATTGATCCCTCGTTTCATAAATGATATCCGTGACCATATACTGGCTCGTGATCTCATAAAAGTCCAGATGGATCTGTGGATCAATGCTTCCTGTCAGTACGATCTCATATATATTCTCTCTTCCACGATATGAAAGTTCCGTTTCCACCCGATCTACGATCTCTAACGCTGACATCTCATCGGATATCATGACTTCCACTTGTGTATACATTCTCTTCGCAAAGGGAACGAAGATTATCTGTTTCTTTTCTTCGCTGATCTCTCCTTCGATCAGCCCATGGTATCCCGTCTCTGTGTGATCCAATGGTTCCAGCGATCCTGCATATGCCATCAGATCTTCGAAAATGATCTCTGGTTTATGGATATGTCCAAGAGCGATATAGTCGAATCCAGACCATTTTAACGCTTCTCTCTGAATCGGGATATGACTTTCATCCCCTCCATGTGCCAGCAGGATTGAAAAATCACTGCTTTCATTCTCATCTGGTTTCATGCGATCATACAATGGTTTCGTGATCTGATTCTTCCAATAACTAAAGCCATAAATAGTCGTTTCAAGATCTTCAAAAGAAATATGATCTCTTTGTTTTCCATCCAGAAGGTAAACTTCCGAATTCCATTTATACTGGGAAAATACATCATGCGGTTCCAGATGATCGTGATTCCCTGCGATCAAAACCGTTCTTGTATGATTCAATCTGGACAACAGATAATCCACTTCTCTCAGCTCCTGCTGCGTTGGCGGCTGATCAAACAGATCCCCTGCGATCAATAACAGATCTACCTGTTGCTTATTCGCATGATCAATGACTCTTTGAAATGTCTCTTTGATCTCTTGTTCTCTGATCCTTCCAAATGTCTGCTCTCTCTCTGGTCTGGCTCCCCAATGAACATCCGCAATATGAATAAATTTCAAAAAATCACCTGCTTTCTGATCATCTTCTATGATCTTATCCTGTCATCATATGATCGATATTCTTTAATAATTCTTCGATCTGTTCTCCCGTTATATGATCCATGTGCACCCCGCCTGTGCATACCACGACTTTTCCTGTTTCCCTACATCGATTCTCAGCCAGTCTGCGGCATAGAAATTCGTCTTTGTGACCTGTCAGGTTGATCACAGATGAAGTGACACTGATCGTTCCGTCACCACTCAACGAAGGGCGTGGAACTGCCTGAACAACACAGCCAATATGCGGTTTCTCACCACCGCTTAGAGTTAAAACAAGATCTTCTCCTATTGCTTTTTCACAGATCTCTATCGTAATTCCCGCAATTGTTTTGCTATATTTCATTTTGATCCTCCTTATTCTATTTCAAAGCGGACCTCACCAAAACTTCCTCTGAAATAAAACAGGCAGCCAGTTCAACACTGACTGCCCCTAAATTATGCCATATATCTTAGCCCCATAAATTTGCTGGGTAGACACCTTCTTTGATCAATCCGGCAAATGCTTTCTGTACAGCTTCCTTATCTTCCTGATAAGTTACACCGAACCATCGATCCTGTGTCTCTAATACTTTGACGTTTGCACGTCCTTCTTTCAATAATTTGTCTACGATGTTTGGTAATAAATATTCTTTCTTCAGATCTCCTTCTTCTACTTCACTTAAGAAAGTCTTGAAGTCTTCTGCAAGGAACTCTAAAAATTCTGGATATGCAGCCCACATATTCATAGAAACCTTATCCTCTGGACTGATCCATTCCTGAACATCTGGAAGATCACACTTGATCTTACCATCTTCCCCCATCATAATTCCTGTTGTCTCATGAACCTGGCTTAATAATCCATTCTCATCTACAACACTAACTCCTCGTGTGACAGTTCCATTGTCACTTAATGTATTCTTCAGGATAAATCCTGCCATTCCCATTGTGAATTCTCTTCCAAGATCTTCTCCAGATACTAAGAAATCATGAAGCTTCACAAAAGCTTCCTTTCCATAGTAATCATCTGCGTTGATGATCACAAATGGTTCCTTGACGACATCCTTGCAGCAAAGAACAGCCTGTCCTGTTCCCCAAGGCTTTGTACGTCCTTCTGGTACTTCAAATCCTTCTGGAAGGTCATCTAATTCCTGAAATACATATTCTACATCAATCTGATCTTTAATTCGGCTGCCGATTATCTCTTCAAATTCTTCAAAGATGTCCTTACGGATAATAAATACAACCTTATTAAATCCAGCTTCTTTCGCATCACGAATTGAATAATCCATGATGATCTCACCATTCGGTCCCATCTTCGCAAGCTGTTTGATTCCTGCACCGTATCTTGATCCGATTCCGGCTGCCATAATTATTAATGTAGTATCCATAAATCTCCCCTTCAGTCATCTGACCTGTTTTGTCACCTGTATACTTGTTATATCCTGTGTAAAACATTCCATATATTTGTTTTCACATATACTCTTTATTATAAATATTATTCTCTATAATGTCAATAGATTCTGACTATCATTTCCTTAAATACTTCCTTATTGTAATGTCAAAAAGAGCAGGTACTCTGTTTCGTACCTGCTCTTTTATCTTGGTCTTATACTTAACAACTTCTTAATCTTCTTGCCTCTGGCTCTCTGGATGTCTTATCTTCTGATACCCATAAATCTTTGTAATTTAATTTTAAAAGCCCTGCGATCATTAAGCTTAACACTAAGATCATTGCAATTGTTCCTAATAAATGCATTGTTATTCTCCTCTTTATATTGTGTTGTATTATGTATCCTGTATTTATGCTTTATATTTTATCAAATTAATTTCAGAGAATCAATATGTAGCATTATTTTCTAGGAAATTACAACATTTCATTTGCATTTTCCCTCTGGTGTTAGCAAAATTTTCAGTAATAAATATGTCTTTGTTATTGTTTTTGTGCAATTTGTAGTACCAATTTCTGAATGGAGTGTTTGTGTTTGGTCGTATTTAATTTCTCATTCGTCTAATCCGTTCTGCTACGGCATTCACTAGAAAATAAATAATTCCTCCTGCTAATCCTCCAATTGTATTAAAAAATAAATCTGATATTTGAAATGTTCCTAATCTTAAAAACAACTGCAACAGCTCAATTGTCAGAGATGACAGAAACGCTATTTGAATACTTTTTAACATGATTTTCCCTATATACACTTTCTTACCAAATATTTTTTCTTCAAAATTCCAAAACATTAATACTATATACGGCATAAGCAGGAAAAAATTTTCTATACACTCTGATGTTAAAATGCGCTGGCCTGTCACTGTATTATATCTGTATATTCCCCATACTCCCCACACATCACATAATGGATTCATCCACATATCTCGGTTGATCAATGTCTTAAATAATACCATGGTAATATAGAAAAACAATATATATTTTTTACGAAATTCTCTATCTCTTTTAAAATGAACGATCCATGTCCGGATAGCTGCTTTCCATCCCTTGCCTGCTCCCTCTGGACATTTTACATACAAATAAAAGAACATTGTCATTATTGATAACAAAATTGCAAACCAAAACGGTTGATAGATCGATGTTAGAATATCTATTGTGATTTTTCCTATGATAGTCTTCATTCTTGTGCCTTCTCCTGTTCTATGTATATTGTATCAGTTTATACACATTGATGCATGACACCAATGTGGTCATAAAATAAAGCGGTTGCTGATCTTATTCTTGACAAGCAAGATCAGTAATGATAATCTAGTATTAGAAAAGGTGCTACCTATGACGGTTCACCTGATTATGTTATTGATTAAAAATAACCGCTTAACTTCTCAGGTTTGGGCGGTTATTTTTCTGTCTTGGCATCATGCTTTCCACGATTATAACCAAGACCATTATAATTCAATTCTCGATCATCGTATGGCACAATTCCATCATTCTGCAGCCTCAAATAATCTATATATTAAACACTTATTTAATTCTTGATATCTGCACGTAGAAAATTGTAAAGTTTTTACTTTTAAGCTCTTTATAAGGTCTGTGGGCACTTAAGTTCTTTTATATTGGTTCCTTACTTAATTCCACATGAGACCTTAACATCACTCTAAAGATACACTCATATAAATCATCATAATTCTTCTCTATATCTGCTTTTTCTAATGCCTCAACATATCTCTGTTTTTCTTCTACCTTAATATAAATAGGAGTTAATCCAGCACGAACCAATTGAACATTCATAAATGCTCTAGCAGTTCTTCCATTACCTTCTGGAAACGGATGAATAACTGTTATTCTATGATGTATTCGAACAACATGCTTAATATAATCACTTGGTCTTATTCCATCTTTGTCATTAAAAAACGATTTGATTTCTAGATCTACTTTTGCCAATTCATTAAATATATCATGATAATCCACAGCTTCAAACTTTGCCCCTGAAATTACCACATTATTCTGTCGTGGATTCCCTCCAAATTCTGGATGTGGATAATATGCGAACAAATCCCTATTCAACTTAAAAGAATCATAAACATTCAATGAACTCCTAACTGGAACCTCAAAAATGTCTTGATACATTAAGTAGTGCCCTGCTACTGATAAATATGCTTCATTTTCTTCACTACAGTATTGGCTATTTTGTAAATTATTACGCAAATCTGTTACTATTTCTGATGCTTCCTCTATCGAAACATTTAACCCTTCCATCCTACTATCATTATAAATATACGTATTTTCAAATACATTTTTTGCGTAATCATTAGGTGCAAATTTCAACTGTTCTGCATAATTATCAATTAAATCCGAATAAAGATTCTCATATGACATTCCATATTCTTTCCTTTTTTTATCTGGATGATATCTTCTAATTCTCTTTTTCAACTCTTTATTTTCAATATCACCCTCCACTGCATGTATTTTATACGCTATTCTTCTAACACATGCTTCAAAACTCACACCGAAATAGTCAGCAATTTTTAGTATATCATCAAAACTAACATTTCCATTGATATCTTTATACTCATTCACTTTTATCTTCAACTCACCCATTGGCATTAATAAAGCGGAAGCAAATGCATCCGCAAAATATTCAGATGCGTTTTTCTTTCCAATAGGACAGGCAACCTGTTTATCTGCATCTCTAAAATGATGACATAACTCATGTGCAGCAGTAAATCTTTGCCTTGTGATTGGTCTCTTTGCACTAATACCAACTATAGATATATCTTCCTGTGACTGAGCGGGTATATATACTCCCTCAAGTTTATTAAAATTGCATATCTTAAACTCGACCCCTTCATCCTTCAACATTTTAAATGGATTCAATGGGTATTTTATTTTCGAATTAGCAAAATAGGCGGCCAGATATGCGGCCGCCATACTTTCTGCATCTCTGTAATTTTTTGCATTTGATTTAAAACTAACCATTTAACTCCTCTGCATTTTCATCTGCTCTTTGAACTTAATCAAATTCATAATTTCTGCCTGATCACTTTCATCTAACTTTTCGAAACTTCTTGCAAACACAGTAGCTGGCTGACTCATCTTATTTTCGGTTAATAAAGCATCTGCTGTAACACCAAATAATTCACTCAATCTTGCAACATCTTCTGCTGTAATCTTTCTTTTACCATTTTCCATTTGAGTATATGTTGCTCGATTTATTTTCAAAAAATTGGCAACATACTCTTGTGAAAGATGAAGTTGATTTCTAAACTTCTTAATTCTCTCATTAATCGCCATCATAGTACTTCCTCCTTAATATGCCAGCTAACATATTATAATATAAAAAGTTAGATTTCGCAACAATTCTTTGTTAGTTTTTCTAACATTTTTACAAAATATCGTACCTCTTGTGCTTAATCTTAAAAAAATTTATAATCCGGTTTTTCATGCAAACTTGTGAAGCAACTAAACTTGGTTGAGTTTTTATGTGATACATGGATCACAGGGCCCTGATAGATCTGCTGATGCATCCGGTCATATAATAAAGATAAATAGCGTTCACTGCTTTTGATCACCCAGCTGGACATTGTCTGTCTTGAAATATGAATATCATTCCTTTTAAATTCCTGTTCCAGACGATACAAAGGCATCGCATTCACATATTTAAAGTTCAGGACTGCCGCTAACAGAGATGGCGTTACGATACTGTTTTTTAAGATTTCAGAAGGTCGTTCTGCACTTATGATCTTATCTTCATTTTTTGCACTATAATAAGCGACATGATGCTCGATCACTTCGAAAGTTGCTGGATGAAAATCCAGTTTTTTATAAATCCTGTCTGGAAGTCTCCGATATCCATTTGGGAACAGCTCAGAAAGCTGTTTTTCAGAAAGTTCATGATATTCTTCCCGGACTGGAAGTCCTGACAGATCTTCATCACGTTTTCCTTTCGGTCTTTTTTTACGTTTATATGCAGGAATGACTTCTTCGATCAATGGTTCTTCTGCACAGTCTGTTTCTATCGTAACTTCAGCTTCGTTAAAACACAGAGTCAACTGATCATAGTCAAATTTCTCCGTTTTCTGAGCAAAACGATCTGTTCGTGACATGGTAAGCTGTTCATAGATCAGGTCAAACTTTCGGTTCAGTTCTTCTAACTGTGTTGTCTGTTTTTGCAGCTGTTCCTGTTGAGAAAGAAACAGTTCGATGATCTGTTTCTTTGTAAATCTGTTTAATTGTCCCTCGTTAAATATGATCTCTTTCATAAGACCACACTATCATAGAACATAAACGCATGTAAAGAGATATGAGACAACTTTTTAAGTCCGTGGATAAAGTCATTTTGACAGGAATACTTTATCCACAGAATGTTCAGACGAAACGTGGATGATCTATTTTCTGAATACATTTTTTAGGCTTGATCGTCAGACCTTCCATCAGCCATCGAAACTGCTGGGATGTAAGCTTACATACTTCTCCCTGACTTCTGGGCCATTGGAATTTACTGGCTTTTTGTTCTAACCGTTTATAACAGAGTAAAAATCCATCACCTTCCCATATAAGTGCCTTGATCCGGTCTGTTTTACGTCCACAGAACATAAACAGAGTTTCAGGCTGAAAAGGAACCATCCCATAGGTTTGAGAAATGATGTTTGAAAGAGAATCGATTCCTTTTCTTAGATCTGTATAACCACACACAATATAAACAGCTTGAAGATCTTTTGCATCATTCAGCATTTTTCAGATTCCTCAGCACATGGAAAAGAAGTTGTTCGTCCGTATTTTCATAGATACGAATGCGAAGATCATCCTGAAAGATATCAAGGAAAGAATCTGTGGTTTGAAGTTTTGATGGATTTTTTTGTACACCCTGATCTTCATGAAACAGTTCTTTGGGTACGATTGCTAGATTTTCCGTAAGCGCTTTATCTTAGGGTGTTGCTAGAATAATAGAATGCTAGTACTTTACTTCATTTTCCTAGCAAACATCTTTTGCACTTCTTCATTCCACGGTGCTAGTTTTTCTAATTCTTTCTGGGCAATTCTCGCATTTGGACGTTTTTCCAATAAGAAATTTAAATACTTATACACGTTCAGATCATATGCTTTTGCCATCTCGATCATTGTAAAACAGATCGCACTGGCATTGGCTCCGTCTACAGAATCACAGAACAACCAGTTTTTTCTTCCGACCGTGATCGGACGGATCGCATTTTCACTTAGGTTGTTACTGAGACTGCACCTTCCATCTTCCAGATATGTCATCAGTGAATCTTTTCGGTTTCGGATGTATATCACAGCCTGGTCAAGACGACTTCCTTTGACAGGTGTCTGTGCATCAAGCCATGACAAAAAAGCCTCAATGACTGGTTTTTCATCTTTGAGACGTCGTTTCTTTTTTTGTTCCGGAGAAAACCCTTTTTCACGATAACGCCGTTCATATTCAAACAGCTTATCACAATACAAAACTCCCTGAACGGCAGGATCTGTATAATCTTTTTCATGACCTTTCGGGATCGCTTCCAGAAGATATCTGCGGATATGTGCATAACAACAGCAGCGTTTTCCATCCTTCAACAGGTTGTATCCATGATAGCCGTCTGCCATAAAGTAATATCCCGGCTTGATCCCGTCCAGAAATCCGACCGCATGTTTTCCCGCTCTTGTTTCCGTATAATGATAGAGCACGATCTTTGGCAGTCCGTCTTCTCCGCTGCGTACCACCCAGATAAAAGACTGTGTCTGGGCTCTCCGCCCTTCTTCCTTCAGCACCTGAAGACGTGTTTCATCCATCATCAGAAACTTTCGTTTCTTCAGCTGTTTCTCAAAATATTCATACATTGGCTGAAAGTATGTTTTGGAACAGTGAATGATCCATCTTGCCATGGAAGCTCTCGTGATCGTTGCTCCCAGCTGTTCCCAGTCTTTTTCCTGCCGGTACAGTGGCATTGCGTTCATGAACTTCTGACAGATCACATGTGCTGCAAGCGATGGAGACACATAACTTCCACGCAGAAGTGCAGGAATCCCGTTATCTTTAACGAACTGCGGTTCCTCCGTCTCTTTGCACTTTGGGCATCCATAAGTTGTAGCGATATATTCCACACGTTCCAGTTTCGCCGGTGTAAAGATGACTTCACTTCGGATCAGTTCATGACCGATCTCGACCATCTTTGTTCCGCAGATACTGCATGTTTTCTGTTCTTCTGTCAGAGTGTCAACGAATTCCTGACGGACAGGGATATCACGGAACTGTTCGTTAAGATCCGGTTTCTTTTTCCGCTTTCTTTCATGGGCTTTGATCTCAATATATTCCGGTTCGATCTCTTTTGCCGGTTCTTCCTCCATAAGTTCATCAAACAGACTCATCTGTCCCGGAAGATCTTCTTTCCGTCTTTTTTCACTGGAAGCTCCAAACAGCTTTGCTTTCAGATATGAGATCTCTGCCTGCAGGTTTGAAATGATCTGATCCTTCTTTTCATCGGATGCATGATGTTCTTCGATCGCTTTTCGAAGATCTTTGATCATCTCCGTCTGCACACGGATCGTCTGATTTAGTTGTGAGATCGTATCCTTCAGCTCGATCAGCCGGATATCATTTCTGCCTGAACTCATGGTATAAAACTCCTTTTTTTACTGTTCTCATTATACCATAAAAACGACGGAATCCCTAGTAAAATGGGACTTTTTTTACTCTTTTTCATTCTCAGGTTTTCTTGGTCTGATTGCTTTTGGCTGCTCGATCTCCAGACCTGACATCAGCCAGTCGAACTGTCTCCAGGTGATCGGCTGTACTTCATTTTTATTTCTTGGCCAGCGGTATCTTCCCTCGGAGGCCGTCAGTCTTTTATATAATAATACGAAGCCATCGTTTTCATATAAAAGTGCTTTGATCCGGTCACAACGCCTGCCACAGAAAAGATATAACGCTCTCTGCTCTGGATCCATATGAAACTGATCCTTCACGATCGAATATAATCCATCGATCTGTTTTCTCATATCCGTATATCCACAGACAATATAAATATCATCCACAACAGAGATATCGCCTAACATGAGAATGCTCCTATAAGTTTTAATGTCTGTTCCAGTAACCGTGGATCGGTCTGATTACTGATCCGCAGAACAGCCTGTCCGATCTGAAGTTCCATTGTTGCAACGGGTTTTGTGATCTCTGCAATATCTTCTGTAGAAGATGGTCCATAAAGATCGGTTGACTGGTCTGGAATGATCTCCATTTTTACAACTTCCTGATGGATCGCCTGAAACCGGTCTTTTCCTGCTGGTGCTGGAAATTCACAAGCCTGCTTGCGAAAACGACGGACCCAGTTATAAAAAGTTCCTGGATTGATGTCATGTTCCAGACACCACTGGTGATCAGAAAGTCCGCTCTGTCTGCATTCCATGATGATCTCATACTGTTCCTGTTCGGTACGTCTTTTTGCTCTCATTGTACTCCTCCATAATTGTAGTAAAGTACTAGCATTTTCATTCATCTAGCAAACGATGGAAGTAAAACACTAGCATCTAGCAATCATTATGACAGGATTTGTGTGCATTGAAAATCCACCCTTAGATAAAGCGCTTACGTCTCTTCTTCAATTCACTTTGTAGACTAATTTCTTAATGTGTATAAAGCTTATCTTTAATATATATTAATCATCAAAGTATATACCATTATTAGATCCTACTGGCTATAAAAATCAAACATAGCCAATAAAACATGATCCTAACAAAAACCACATCCTATTGGCTACCACCTATTCATCTACTCCCAAAGTGCCTCCGCATAAACTCCATCAGCAATCAACTCCCTAAAAGCCTCCTGCACAGTCTCTTTATCTTCTTTATGATTTCTTAATGTCCCTGGGAACTTAAGTTCTCTATGGTTGACCACATTGTCCCTGGAACCAATGTGATCATTAATATTTCCTAAGTTCTCTTCTGATCTGCAAGCTCTTCTTGCATATCTATCAATTCTAAAACATTTTCCAAAAATCTGTCTGTATATAATCTAGCAATCATCAAAGAATCTCTTTCATATTTATCCCTAAGTTTCTCAAGTTTTGTTTTTAATTCTTTCATCGCTTTACATGATGAATCTAATTGCTGTTTGTATTCTTCCATGTATATTTTAACCTTCCACATTTCATTAAAATATTTACAAAAACTTCTTTTTTCCACATTACATATATTCTTAAATCCATCTAATGTTGCATTAGCCATATCTTGATCAAATCTATTAAATCGTTTTTGTCCAATGCTAATCATAGTTTCCATCGGATTTTTTTCATTCCATCTATATATAATTTTTTATTTTTTTCATATATTAGAATATCATTATCTAAAAAATATGTAATCTTATCATATACATCTAATTCATTTTTCTTAAAAACGTTTCTGACTTTTTTATCTATAAGCATTCTATCCCTAATTTGTTCTTCTCCATCAGTTAATAATTTCTGTATTTTTTTATCTACTCCAATATTAATCTTATCCCATTCAATAACAGGAATTTTTATTTTGTATTTTCTTGCCCAATATGAATCTTCAGTTAATTTTATATAATCATTTAGTTCAAGATTGCCCAAATACGCTTCTTCTAAAAATTCTGCATATCCTTCATTTATATCTTTTTCATCCAAATCTAAAATTCTGTTTATTCGCACTCTATCTGCAGGTTTTTCTACTTTATTTCTATCTATTACTACTTTTAATTGTTTGTCAATTTCTCTTTGATTCCAATCACCATCTCTTACCCACTTAACTATACTGTTTACAATATATCTGTCATCATAGAATCCAGGATACAACGCCAAAACATTTCGATCATCCCACATCTCTTCAAAATTATTTATCTCTGTAATTAAATCTGCTCTAAAACACAAAAAAATTGCAAGATATGAAAAAAGCCATTTTTCTTTATTAGGTATTTTATGTTTTTCAAGCTGATCAAATACACGTTCAAATTCCTTTATCGCACACTTAAAACTTCTAATATTATTTGGTCTTTTTTTTAACAACTCTAAAATTTCTTTTCTTTTATCTGTGTCTATTTCAGCAACCTTAGATAACGTTATATCTTCTCCATTTTTTATATTTCCTGAAAATAATGCTTTTATTTGTTCTTTATTTTTGCACAAAATTTCTTTATATGCATCTTTACAAATCATATTATTTATTATATTATCAATAATTGTAGAAAAATCTGGTCGATACTTAATGGTACGTTGGATAATTTTCTCTTTGATTTCTTTATACTGCAAACTATTTTCTTTTTCAGATCTTATCTTTTCTTCATTTGCAACTACAATTGTATTGATATGAAAATTTTCACAATATTCATTTATACATCCTAACAAACTACTTGTTTTAATATTTGTACGTTCTAAATCATCAAAAATCAGTATTACCTTCTTTTCTCCTATTTTTTCTTCTATTTTTATTAAATCTATTGCATTTATAGAAAGCATATTTTTCACAACAAATTTCAATGGTTCTGGTAATCCTTGCGAACCTTTTTTCATCAAATTTTTCGCTAATTTTCCATATTTCTTTATATTGTCTACAATTTTCGATTCTTGATCACTTAAATGTATTGTTTATTGTAAAATATAAATGTAGAAAGTTGCAGACGAAAAATGTAGGTCGTTG
>ENA-OROQ01000184-OROQ01000184.1-human-gut-metagenome-genome-assembly--contig:-NODE-184-length-92781-cov-30.4751_pt1 | contig 92781 bp, 79 predicted proteins | sample MGYA00242136_ERZ509062 | MGnify/ENA primary metagenome ERZ509062 (study PRJEB26280, sample SAMEA2338735) | human gut metagenome | biome: human gut; feature: human-associated habitat; material: faeces...
ACTCGCGACCCTAACCTTGGCAAGGTTATGCTCTACCAACTGAGCTATTTCCGCATTTGCAACCGTTGTTTCTCGATTGCGGTTGCAAAGGTAGGCATTTTCTTGATATCTGCAAGCATTCGGAACACTTTTTTCTCAAGAAAATGTGCATTGTGTTTTTGGCAAACGACAAATGTTTTGATTATCAACTCATTCTATCGCGATAATCTTCGTAGGAAAACTGCCTGAAGATTTCGGCTTTGCCATCCGCTGTCCACAGAGCAATGGCAGGATGGTGAATTCCATTAAACATATTCGTTTTTACCATTGTATAATGTATCATATCTTCAAAGACAATTCGTTCGCCTGCCTGCAGTTCATGGTCGAAACTCCAAGACCCCATGTAATCTCCGCTCAGGCAGGAATTGCCCCCGAGACGATAGACAAACGGTCCCTCCTCTCCCATCACCGCTCCGCGAACGGCGGGCTGATAAGGCATTTCAAGACAGTCGGGCATGTGGCAGGTGAAGCTGACGTTGAGAATGGCCGTACGGATGCCGCGGCTTTCGACAACATCCACCACCTCGGAGGTGAGGACTCCGGTTTGCCAGGTGAAAGCCGAACCGGGCTCGAGGATGATACGCAAATGCGGATAGCGCTTTTTCAATCCTTGCAACAAGCCGGTCAGATGCCGGGTATCATAATCCTTGCGGGTCATCAGGTGGCCGCCGCCCAGGTTGAGCCACTTGATTTGAGAAAACCACGGCGAGAACTTCTCTTCAAGATGTTGCAAAGTGCGCTCAAGCTCAAACGAAGATGACTCGCAATGGCAATGACAATGGAAACCTTCGATCCCCTGCGGCAAACGGGCGGGCAACAGATCGGCAGTGATCCCGAAACGGGTGCCGGGAGCGCACGGGTTATAAAGTTCGGTCTCTACCTCCGAATACTCGGGATTAACACGGATGCCGCAAGAAATGCCGCTGCCTTCGGCCACGGTCAGCGGATAGAAGCGGCTGAATTGAGACAGGGAATTGAACGTGATGTGGCTGCTGCAACGCATGATCTCCGGGAAGTCCGCCTCGGTATAGGCCGGGGAATAAGTATGCGCCTTACTGCCGAACTCTTCGAGCGCCAAACGGGCTTCGTAGACGGAACTGGCCGTGGAGTGTCCGATGTACTCCCTGAAAATGGGAAATGAACGCCACATGGCAAAAGACTTGAAAGCAAGGATGATTTCAACTCCGGCATCATCGGCTACACTCTTTATCAGGCTGAGGTTCTTTCTCAGCAGCTCCTCTTCCATGATATAACACGGAGAGGGGAATTGGGTAAAATCTATCATAATATGTTTATTCGGGTAGTGTTCGGGGTCACCACAGATTACACGGATTAACACAGATTTTTTTAGTTGAGTTCTCAACAAAGTTAATTCTTAATCTGTGAAAATCTGTGTAATCCGTGGTGCGTCTCCCACGAACATTTATTCTATTACTTTAAATCTGGCGAAACGCAGCAACAGCTGTTTATCGCCTGCATTACGGAAATGAATGGTAGCTTTGGCGTTGTCGCCCGTACCTTCTACGCGGATCACCTCACCCAGGCCGAAGCGTTCGTGCTCGATGGTCTGTCCGGGCTGTACGCCCGCGACGCCGGCTCCGGAAGCTGACGATGGGGAGAGCGTAGTCCCACTTACCTTTTTCAAGTTACGGGGGACCGTCGGCGCGATGATCTGCGCCTTCGGCCGTTCGCGTTCCGGACGGTCGGCCGACGGACGGGCAGAGAAGCGTTCGGAAGACGAACGGCGCGAATACCCCTCTTCCATCTCGCGGCGGAAGCGGCCGGCCCCTTCGTCGACGCTCCGACCTAAAGCGGCCTCCTGCGGAAGTTGCAGGAAACGGGTGTCGATGTCCCGCAAGAAACGGCTGGGGCTGCCGAACTCCATCTTACCGTAACGGAAACGGGTTTTGGCAAACGAGAGGAAACAGTGCTCTTCGGCACGGGTAATGGCTACATAGAACAAGCGTCGCTCCTCTTCCATCGCACGGGGTGAATCGCCCGCCATCCCGCTGGGGAAAAGATTCTCTTCCATCCCCACCACGAATACGTTGCGGAACTCCAATCCTTTGGCAGAATGTACCGTCATCAGAGTCACCTTCTCGCCGTCTCCCTCCTTGTCGGAATCCTGATCGGTGAGCAGGGATACTTCGGAGAGAAAGTCGATCAGAGAAACGTTCGTGTTCCCCTCTTCCTGACGCATGGCACAAAAATCATTCATACCGTTCACCAGTTCCTCGATGTTTTCTTTCCGGCTGAGATTTTCGGGCGAATTGTCCTGGCAGACTTCATTGATGATGCCGGACTGACGGATGATTTCCGTACCTATTTCATAAGCATTCTTTACGGTCACATCTGCCATAAACTGCTCGATCAGCGCACGAAAATCCTGCAATTTGGTATGTGTGCCTTTATTGATGGAAAGCCCGTACGTAATGGGTTCGCAGAGTGCGGTCCAGAGGCTGACATTGTTATCGGTGGCGGCAGTAATAATCTTGCCCACCGTGGTATCGCCGATGCCGCGTGCCGGATAATTGATAATCCGCTTGAACGCCTCTTCGTCATTGGGGTTGACCACCAGGCGGAAGTAGGCTATGATATCTTTGATCTCCTTGCGCTGATAGAAAGAGAGGCCGCCGTAAATCTTATAAGGCATGCCCCGTTTGCGCAAAGCCTCTTCGAAGACACGGCTCTGGGCATTGGTACGATAAAGGATGGCGAAGTCGGAGTATTCATAATCGTGCTCGCGACGCAGTTGCGCTATTTTATTGGTCACAATGTCGCCTTCTTCCACATCACTGTAAGCCTGAAAGACCCCGATGGCCTCACCCCGTTCCTTCTCGGAGAACACCTCTTTGGGAATCTGCCGCTCGTTCTTTTCGATCAGGCTGTTGGCCGCACGGACAATGGTCTGGGTGGAACGGTAGTTCTGCTCCAGCTTGAAGACTTTGGTATCGGGATATATCTTGGTGAAATACAAAATATTGTCAATGTCCGCTCCCCTGAAGGAGTAGATGCTCTGCGCGTCGTCGCCCACCACGCATACACGCTGATTCTCCTTTGTCAGTTGCAGCACGATGCTGTGCTGTGCATAGTTGGTGTCCTGATACTCGTCGACAAGCACATAGCGGAACTGCTCGCGATAGCGTGCCAGCACGTCGGGAAAGTCGCGGAAAAGGATATAGGTATAGACCAGCAGATCGTCGAAATCCATTGCTCCGGCCTGCCGGCAACGCTCCCAGTAGCGGCTGTAGATATCCCGTATGGCAGGCATCTTTGCGGCAAGATCGCCCTCGTACGCCTCCTTGTTGGCTGCGTATCCCGAAGGAGACACCAGGTGGTTCTTCGCATTGGAGATGCGTGCCTGCACACTGCCGGGCTTATAGGTCTTCTCGTCAAGCCCCATCTCTTTGATGATGGAACGAATCAGGCTCTTGCTGTCCGCCGAATCGTAGATGGTGAACTGCGACGTAAAGCCGATATGGGACGCCTCGGCACGAAGAATACGGGAAAAAACCGAATGGAACGTACCCATCCAAAGGAATCGTGCACGCTGCTCGCCCACCTGCCGGGCAATACGCTCCTTCATTTCACGGGCAGCTTTGTTAGTGAAAGTCAGTGCCAGGATATTCCAGGGATTGTAACCGTTCTCGAGCAGATAGGCTATCTTATAAGTGAGCACACGCGTCTTTCCGGAACCGGCACCGGCGATGACCAGCGAAGGGCCATCACCATAGAGCACCGCCGCACGCTGGCTTTCATTAAGTTCTTCGATATAGTCGGGCATAAAATTTATCTGTTAAATCTCTATTCACGGGCAAAGATAGAGGAAAGTTTGGACAACTCCGAACATTTGGGCCCTATATCCTGTTATATATTCAGAGAAATGAAATAAAAGATTTGAATTTATGAATACATTATTAATGTCTTTAATATTTACGACCATGACTTACGAAATGCCTAAACTTCCGTACGCAAACAATGCGCTGGAACCTGTAATCAGTCAGCAAACCATCGATTACCATTATGGTAAACATCTTCAAACATATGTAAACAATCTCAATAGCCTGGTTCCGGGCACCGAATATGAAGGAAAAACAGTAGAAGCCATCGTAGCCTCGGCTCCCGACGGAGCTATCTTCAATAATGCCGGACAGGTGCTGAACCATACTCTGTACTTCCTGCAATTTGCGCCGAAACCGGCAAAGAACGAACCGGCAGGCAAGTTGGGAGAAGCCATCAAACGCGACTTCGGCAGCTTTGAAAACTTCAAGAAAGAGTTCAACGCAGCTTCTGTAGGATTGTTCGGTTCGGGATGGGCCTGGCTATCCGTTGACAAAGACGGAAAGCTGCACATCACCAAAGAGCCCAACGGAAGCAATCCGGTACGCGCGGGACTGAAACCGTTACTGGGATTTGACGTATGGGAACATGCTTACTACCTCGACTATCAGAACCGTCGTGCCGACCACGTAAACAAACTGTGGGAGATCATCGACTGGGATGTCGTAGAAAAACGGCTGTAACCTAACTCTTTTCACCACGGAGTAACACAGAGTATCACAGAGCTTTTTTTTGTTAATAATCAACAACCTAAAATCGCCTCTGTGTTACTCTGTGTTTTTTATGGTGAGTTTTGAGAAAGGGCGAAAACAAATTCCGCATGGCTCCGCGATGAAATAATCCCCGATTTACTTTCTTCTTATTTTCTTTTTCACTTACTTTGCCTCCGTAAAGACAAAGGGGTGCCACCCGGTGGCTGAGATTATACCCTAAGAACCTGATGCAGTTAGTACTGCCGAAGGGATTGTGTATTTCTTCCGTTTTTTCTTTTTCCCGCACGCACCCCTCTTTGTATTTACTTTCATTTATCCCCAAACACACCTATACGAATATGAAAGTACAAGTGAACAACAAAGAAGTGGAAACAACCGCAAGCACACTGGCCCAGCTTGCCACCCAACTGCAACTTCCCGAAAACGGTGTAGCCATCGCCGTCAACAACCGAATGATACCGCGTCCGCAATGGGACGGATTCGGGCTGCAAGAGAATGATAACCTGATTGTGATTAAAGCAGCCTGCGGAGGATAGCCTATGTTAAGCCTACAATTTATCACCCATCAAACAGAGAATTACTCCTATCTGGAATCGGCGCGCATGGCTCTCGAAGGGGGCTGTAAATGGATCCAACTGCGCATGAAAGAGGCATCGCCGGAAGAGGTGGAGGCAGTGGCACTGCAACTGAAACCTCTCTGTAAAGCTAAAGAAGCGATCCTGATTCTCGACGACCACGTAGAGCTGGCCAAAAAGCTGGAAGTGGACGGGGTGCACCTGGGCAAAAAAGACATGCCCATCGGCGAAGCCCGGCAGATACTGGGCGAAGCATTCATCATTGGCGGAACGGCCAACACCTTTGAAGACGTAAAGCTGCATCATGCCGCCGGAGCCGACTATCTGGGCATAGGCCCTTTCCGGTTTACCACCACTAAGAAAAATCTGAGCCCGGTACTGGGACTCGAAGGCTACACCTCCATACTGGCACAGATGAACGAGGCCGGTATCCGGATACCGGTAGTAGCCATCGGAGGGATCGTGGCGGAAGACATTCCGGCCATTATGGAAACGGGGGTGAACGGCATCGCCCTCTCCGGAGCAATCCTGCAAGCACCGGACCCGGTAGAAGAAACAAAAAGAATTCTAAACATATAAGGAAATGAACTGAATTCACCACAGATTACACAGATTAACACAGATGTCTTAATCTAATTTCCAATGAAATAAATTATCAATCTGTGAAAATCCGTGTAATCTGTGGTGAAATGAACTCAAAACAAGATCAGAAATGGAAAAGTTAATCATTGCGGGACGTGAATTCAACTCCCGCCTCTTCCTGGGAACAGGTAAATTCAGCTCAAACGAATGGATGGAACAGTCGATACTGGCATCGGGCACCGAAATGGTGACAGTGGCCATGAAACGTGTCGACATGGAGAGCACAGAAGACGACATGCTGAAACATATTGTACATCCGCACATTCAGTTGCTTCCCAACACATCGGGCGTACGCAACGCGGAGGAAGCGGTGTTTGCCGCACAAATGGCACGCGAGGCTTTCGGAACCAACTGGCTGAAACTGGAGATTCATCCCGACCCGCGCTATCTGCTGCCCGACTCGGTGGAGACCCTGAAAGCGACTGAAGAACTGGTGAAACTCGGATTCGTCGTGCTCCCCTATTGCCAGGCAGATCCGGTGCTCTGCAAACAACTGGAAGAAGCGGGAGCCGCCACGGTAATGCCACTGGGAGCACCTATCGGAACCAATAAAGGACTGCAAACCAAGGAGTTTCTACAAATCATTATCGAACAGGCCGGTATCCCGGTAGTGGTGGACGCCGGAATCGGAGCACCGAGCCATGCGGCGGAGGCTATGGAAATGGGTGCATCGGCATGCCTGGTAAACACAGCTATCGCCGTAGCCGGCAACCCGATAGAAATGGCAAAAGCCTTCAAGCAGGCAGTAGAAGCCGGACGGACGGCATACGAGGCCGGACTGGGTATGCAGGCCATAGGGTTCGTGGCGGAAGCAAGTTCACCACTGACGGCATTTTTAAACGAATAAAACAATAACCTCGCCTCCGGCCCCTCTCCCGTCGATCACTCTTCGGGAAAAGAATACGGGGCTGAGAGATCCTAATAACGAATGTATGGAACAAAGAATAAAATTTCCCCGCTCTGAGAAGGTATATCTGTCCGGCAAGCTATTCCCCGAAATCCGTGTAGGTATGCGAAAAGTAGAGCAAGTGCCCAGCACAACTTTCGAAGGAGAAAAGAAGGTGATCACTCCCAATCCGCATGTGTACATCTACGATACCAGCGGTCCTTTCAGTGACCCCGACATAGAAATCGACCTGAAAAAAGGCCTCCCGCGCCTGCGTGAAGAATGGATACTGAACAGAGGAGACGTGGAACAATTGCCCGAGATCAGTTCGGAATACGGACGCATGCGGCGAGATGACGGGAGCCTCGACCACCTCCGTTTTGAACATATCGCACTGCCCTACCGGGCCAAGGCCGGCCGGCATATCACCCAGATGGCGTATGCCAGACAGGGCATTGTCACTCCCGAAATGGAATATGTGGCTATCCGTGAGAATATGAACTGCGAAGAACTGGGCATCGAGACCCATATCACACCCGAATTCGTACGTCAGGAAATAGCCGAAGGACGGGCGGTGCTGCCTGCCAACATCAACCATCCCGAAGCCGAACCTATGATTATAGGCCGCAACTTCCTGGTGAAAATCAATACCAACATCGGCAACTCCGCCACTACCTCGAGCATAGACGAAGAGGTGGAGAAAGCAATGTGGAGCTGTAAATGGGGAGGAGACACATTGATGGATCTTTCGACCGGAGAGAACATACACGAAACGCGGGAATGGATCATCCGCAACTGTCCCGTTCCGGTGGGGACCGTACCTATCTACCAGGCTCTGGAAAAGGTAAACGGAAAGGTAGAGGACCTAACCTGGGAACTGTATCGCGACACACTGATCGAGCAGTGTGAGCAGGGAGTGGACTACTTCACCATCCATGCGGGCATCCGCCGGCATAATGTGCACCTGGCGGAAAAACGCCTCTGCGGCATCGTATCCCGCGGCGGAAGTATCATGAGCAAATGGTGCCTGATGCACGACCGGGAAAGCTTCCTTTACGAACACTTCGATGACATCTGCGACATCCTGGCACAATACGATGTCGCAGTGTCGCTCGGCGACGGCCTACGGCCCGGATCGACCCACGACGCCAATGATGAAGCGCAATTTGCCGAGCTCGACACAATGGGCGAACTGGTGGTGCGCGCCTGGGAGAAAAACGTACAGGCATTTATCGAAGGACCGGGACATGTACCGATGCACAAGATACGCGAAAACATGGAACGCCAGATTGAAAAATGCCACAATGCCCCGTTCTATACGCTCGGCCCACTGGTGACGGACATCGCTCCGGGATACGACCACATCACTTCGGCTATCGGAGCGGCACAAATAGGATGGCTGGGAACAGCCATGCTATGCTATGTGACCCCTAAAGAGCACCTCGCCCTGCCCGATAAAGAAGATGTACGCGTGGGAGTAATCACTTATAAAATAGCCGCCCATGCGGCCGATCTGGCCAAAGGACACCCGGGGGCACAGGTACGCGACAACGCACTGAGCAAAGCCCGGTACGAATTCCGGTGGAAAGACCAGTTCGACCTGTCGCTCGATCCGGAACGTGCATTCTCTTACTTCCATGCCGGACGGCATACCGACGGAGAGTATTGCACCATGTGCGGACCGAATTTCTGCGCGATGCGACTGAGCCGCGATCTGAAGAAAACTCAAAAACAAAAATAGGATGACCGTAACGGAAAGGACAGCGGAATACCGGAAAGCACTCGATGTGCCTATCTCCCAACTGGAGACGGACCGGATTGTAAAAGAAATCCTAGATCGACCGGAGAACTTCGACAACATTTACCGGCTGACGTCGGACGATAAATTATTGGTGTCCTGGCGGGCCTTATGGATATGCGACAAACTGTGCAGGCAGAAGCCGGAGTGGCTGATCCCTTTCAGGGAAGAGCTGACCGGAAGGTTGATGTCCTGCGGGCACGATGGCTCGAAACGACTGCTTCTTTCCATACTCTACCATGCACCCGCAACGAAGGTGCCTTCCGTGGCTCTGCTCAACTTCTGCCTGGACGCCATGCTGTCGCCCCAAGAGAGTATCGGCGTGCAATCGCTCGCCATCCGAATGGCTTACCGCCTGTGCGAGCCCGAGCCGGAGTTGCTGTATGAGCTGCGTACCATACTGGAGAGTACAGAAACGGAAATGTATTCGACCGCCGTAAAATCGGCTGTACGGAACACATTGAAGAAGATTAACCAGAAGAATAAAAAGAAAAAATAAAATGTTTTCAGATGAATTAGAAAAGATTTCCTGGGAAAAGACGACTAAAGCCATCTATTCCAAAACTGACGCTGATGTGCGCCGCGCATTGTCGAAGGAACACTGCGATGTAAATGATTTTATGGCATTGATTTCGCCGGCTGCCGCTCCATATCTGGAGACGATGGCACGTCTCAGCCGGAAGTATACGATGGAACGCTTCGGAAAAACAATCTCGATGTTCGTGCCTCTCTATATTACAAATTCTTGTACAAACTCGTGTGTATACTGCGGCTTTAACCACAACAACCCGATGAAGCGCACCATCCTTACGGAAGAAGAGATGGTGAACGAGTACAAGGCGATCAAAAAGCTGGCCCCCTTTGAGAATCTGTTGCTGGTGACAGGCGAGAATCCTGCCAAAGCCGGAGTGGACTACATCGAACGTGCCCTCTTGCTGGCAAAGCCCTACTTTGCTAACCTTCAGATTGAAGTAATGCCACTTAAAGCAGAAGAATATGAACGACTTACACATGCAGGTCTGAACGGGGTCATCTGCTTTCAGGAGACGTATAACAAAGCCAATTACAACATCTACCACCCCCGCGGCATGAAGTCTAAATTCGAATGGAGAGTCAACGGATTCGACCGCATGGGACAGGCCGGAGTACACAAGATAGGAATGGGCGTACTGATCGGACTGGAGGAATGGAGAACGGATATCACCATGATGGCCTATCATCTCCGCTACTTGCAAAAGCATTATTGGAAAACGAAATATAGTGTCAACTTCCCCCGCATGCGCCCGTCGGAAAACGGAGGCTTCCAGCCCAATGTGGTGATGAACGACCGTGAGTTGGCACAAGTGACTTTTGCGATGCGTATCTTCGACCATGATGTAGACATCTCCTACTCTACCCGCGAAAGCGCAGCCTTCCGTAACCACATGGCTACGCTCGGAGTGACCACTATGAGTGCAGAAAGCAAAACGGAACCGGGAGGATACTTTACCTATCCGCAAGCACTGGAACAGTTTCACGTAAGCGACGAGCGGAAAGCCGTGGAGGTGGATGCAGCACTACGGTCGCTGGGACGGATACCGGTATACAAAGACTGGGACACGGCGCTGACGCTACCCCAATGCTGATAACTGAAATAAAAGGGAATTTATGGAAAGATACAGCAGACAAACCATGCTTCCGGAAATAGGAGAAGTAGGACAGCTAAAGCTAAAAGCTGCCAAAGTACTGATTGTAGGCGTGGGAGGACTCGGTTCTCCCATCGCCCTCTATCTGGCCGGCGCGGGAGTGGGTACCATCGGGTTGGCAGATGACGACGAAGTGAGCCTCAGCAATCTGCAGAGGCAGATACTCTACACGGAGGAGGAAGTGGGCGACCTGAAGGCTATCTGTGCCTCCATGCGGATCAGCGCCCTCAACAGGGAGATAAAAGTGAATGCCTGTCCGGGAAGGCTAAGTAAAGAAAATGCACGCGATCTGATAGGCCAGTATGACATCATCGTGGACGGTTGCGATAACTTTGCAACCCGGTATCTGCTCAGCGATGTCTGTTCGGAGCTCGGGAAACCGTATGTATACGGTGCTATCTGCGGATTTGAAGGACAGGTGTCCGTCTTCAACTACGGAGAAGGAACTCAACGGAAAACTTATCGTGACCTCTACCCGGACGAAGAAGGAATGTTACACATGCCTCCTCCTCCCAAGGGGGTGGTCGGAGTGACACCGGCAGTAACGGGCAGTGTGGAAGCATGCGAAGTTCTCAAAATCATTTGTGGATTCGGAGAAGTCTTGGCAGGCAAACTATGGACAATTGACTTGCGGACATTGCAATCTAACATATTTTCACTATAAAGGTTGGTTTCTGATTAAGTTAATTAGTAACTTTGCTAAACTTAACAGTTTAACAAAAGAAATGAAACTTATCGTAGTAACGACGCCTACTTTCTTTGTAGAAGAAGATAAGATTATCACTGCTCTTTTTGAAGAGGGACTGGATATTCTGCATCTCAGAAAACCGGAAACACCGGCTATGTATTCAGAGCGCCTGTTGACACTGATTCCGGAGAAATACCACAAACGGATTGTCACGCACGAACACTTCTATCTGAAAGAAGAATTCAACCTGATGGGAATTCATCTGAATGCACGAAATCCCAAAGAACCGCATGACTATTCGGGACATATCAGTTGTTCGTGTCACTCGGTGGAGGAAGTGAAGAATAAAAAGCACTTTTATGATTATGTATTCATGAGCCCAGTTTATGACAGTATCTCGAAAGAGGGATATAACTCACCCTATACAGCCGAAGAACTGCGCCTGGCAGCCAAAGACAAGATCATTGACAACAAGGTGATGGCTTTGGGAGGTATTACGCCGGATAACATACTGGAAGTGAAAGATTTCGGATTCGGAGGTGCAGTGGTTTTAGGAGATTTATGGGGCAAATTCGACGCTTGCTCCGACCAGGATTACCTGGCAGTGATAGAACACTTCAAGAAGCTGAAAAGAATGGCGGACTGAACGAAACGACAACAGACAAAATAAAATAGGGTGATTCTCCTTGCGGAGATCACCCTATTTCGTTGAAACCTATTTGATTAAAATTCATAATGGAATCCGAATGTAAGGTCTTCACTGCTTGCGCTAAAGCCAAAACCGTTACCCATATAATCGTCCTTATATCCCAGGAAGCCACATTTGGCAACCAGGCTGAAATGCTGGTTCAACTTGATAGCGATACCCGGTTTCAGACCGATCTCGAAACCGTTTACAGCATCACCGCCATCTTTCACCTTAGTGGTAGCAAAACCAAATCCGCCATCGACAAACAGACGTACGATCTTGTTTTCATAATAAGAAAAACGTGCGTAAGGAGCAATGGCAAATGTGTTTGTCGAGATATGCTCCTTGTATTCATGGTTGAACTGAAGCTCAACGCCCAATGCCCATTGTTCGCTCAGGTTGTATCCGATCTCCGGAGCCAGTTTAAAGGAAGTGGTATTGGCATCATCATTACGCCACAAACCTACGGTACCTCCCATGTAAAGGTCTTGTGCCTTAACAGATAAAGTTGCAATAGCAACAAATAAAAACAATACAATCTTTTTCATCTTCTTAGTAGTTTTAATTAAATACACCTATTTTGAAAACAAACAAAAGAATAATTTCACTTTTGTTTCGGGGCGCAAAAGTATATCATATTCATTAATTAAACAACTATTTCGATCATTATTCACCGGAGAGCAAAATGAAAAAAGCCGCTTGTAATTGATTTACAGCGGCTTTTCTATTTAAATATTTACCGGTTTCCCTCAGAACTTATAACCTACGCTAATAGAAAGATTCAGATTCTTACCATTTACGTTGTCCATGACATCGACAAACCCGAACTGACCGTCAAGCCCTGCGATAATCTTGCCAAACTCCGCGGCAACACCGATACCAAGACCTACATCGCCACGTTTCAGCAGACCGTCGTCACCAAAGGTATCGACTTCCAAGCGCCCTTTGCCCAGATCTACTTTGGAATTACCCGCGATACCGCAAGCAAAATAAGGACCTGCACTCAACACGATATTAGTATTATCGGCTACTTTGAAACGCGCAGCAGCCATAACCGGCAGTTCCAGATAAACAGCATTCACACTCAGTTCGTCCTTCTTGGCACCTTTGGAAGATACAAACAAAGAGGGCTGCAACGACCAGATTTCATTAAATCCATACTCCATGCCACCGCCTATCTTGAATCCTACTTTGGCATTCATGTCAAAATCACCGGTAAAGTTACTGATATTCATTCCCACCTTGGCATTCCAGCTCACTTGAGAAAAGCCCACAACCGAAACGAGGGCAAACAATACAAACACAAGATTTCTTTTCATAATTCTGTAATTTTAGTTTGTTAAAAATATAATAAGTAAGGTTTCATAAGATAAAGGAAATATTTTTATTTGAATTATACAAATATTTACTCTACATTTTAGGTTTCCGCCGGCTTTTCTCTCCTGTAGGCTCTGTCTGCACCATACAGATATATACAAAAAGGCGAGGCTACCCTCTTGGAGTAGCCTCGCACAAACCAGTTAATCTAAAGTTATTCTTCGATAGCTGCCTGTGCCGCTGCCAGACGTGCGATAGGCACACGGAACGGAGAACAGCTAACGTAATTCAAACCTACTTTATGGCAGAACTTAACAGATGAAGGCTCACCGCCATGTTCACCACAGATACCGCACTTCAGGTCCGGACGGATGGCACGGCCTTTTTCGGTTGCCATACGTACCAACTGACCTACACCATTTTGGTCGAGTACCTGGAACGGGTCTACTTTCAGAATCTTCTTCTCCAGATAAACCGGAAGGAAAGAAGCTATATCGTCACGAGAGTAACCGAAAGTCATCTGAGTCAAGTCGTTGGTTCCGAACGAGAAGAACTCGGCAGACGAAGCGATACGGTCGGCAGTCAGAGCTGCACGGGGAATTTCGATCATGGTTCCGACTTTGAAGTCGATGCGGTCTCCCACCTCTTCAAAGAGCTTGTCTGCTTCGGCACGAATCACACTTTCCTGCTGCTGGAACTCGTAAAGAATACCTGTCAGCGGCACCATAATTTCGGGATGTGTCTCTATTCCTTCTTTCTTCAGTTCAAGAGCGGCACCCAGAATGGCACGAGTCTGCATCTGTGTGATTTCGGGATACGTATTTCCCAAACGGCAACCACGGTGACCCAACATCGGGTTGTGTTCGCAGAGCGATTCGACACGCTGCTGGATATATTGCAGGCTTACTCCCATTGTATCGGCCATCTCCTGCTGTCCTTTCAGATCGTGAGGAACAAATTCATGCAAAGGAGGATCGAGCAGACGTACAGTCACCGGACAACCGGCCATTGCCTTGAAGATTCCCTTGAAGTCGGCTTGCTGATATGGCAAGATCTTGGCAAGAGCTTTGCGGCGTCCCTCAGCATTTTCTGCCAGAATCATCTCACGCATGGCTTTGATCTTTTCACCTTCGAAGAACATGTGTTCCGTACGGCAAAGACCGATACCTACCGCACCGAAATTACGGGCAACTTCGGCATCATGCGGAGTGTCGGCATTGGTGCGAACCTGCAGACGGGTATATTTATCAGCCAACTTCATCAGATCGGCAAAGTCGCCTGACAGTTCGGCTGCTTTCGTTTCTACTTTACCCTGATAAACCTCACCGGTACTACCGTTCAAGGAGATGAAATCTCCCTCTTTCAGCAATACACCATCCACTTCCACTGTACGGGCCTTGTAGTCGATATTCAATGCACCGGCTCCCGAAACACAGCATTTACCCATACCACGGGCAACCACGGCTGCATGTGAGGTCATACCTCCACGGGCGGTCAGGATACCTTCGGCAACTGCCATACCGGCCAAATCTTCGGGTGAAGTCTCGATACGAACCATCACAACGCGTTTTCCGGCAGCATGCCATTCGGCTGCATCGTCAGCAAAGAATACGATCTGACCGGTAGCAGCACCCGGAGAAGCCGGCAAACCGCGAGTCAGCACTTTAGCCTGTTTCAAAGCAGACTTATCGAATACCGGGTGAAGTAATTCATCCAGTTTATTGGGTTCTACACGCATCAGCGCGGTCTTTTCGTCGATCATGCCCTGGCGGAGCAGGTCCATGGCGATTTTTACCATGGCAGCACCGGTACGTTTACCGTTACGTGTCTGAAGGAACCAAAGTTTGCCTTCCTGAACGGTGAACTCCATATCCTGCATGTCTTTGTAGTGATTTTCAAGCTTGGTCTGCAATTCATCCAACTGCTTGTAGATTTCCGGCATAGCCTCTTCCATAGAAGGATATTTTGATGCACGTTCCTCTTCGCTCACACCGGCAAGCTGAGCCCAACGCTGGGAACCGATCTTAGTGATCTGCTGCGGAGTACGGATACCCGCAACCACGTCTTCACCTTGTGCATTGATCAGATATTCACCATTGAAGAGGTCCTCGCCCGTAGCGGCATCACGGGAGAAGCATACACCTGTAGCGGAAGTATCACCCATGTTACCGAACACCATTGCCTGAACACTTACGGCAGTACCCCATTCATCGGGAATTCCTTCCATCTTACGGTACAGGATGGCACGTTCGTTCATCCATGAATTGAACACAGCGCAGATAGCTCCCCAAAGCTGTTCGTATGCACAAGTCGGGAAGTCCTTGCCTGTTTGTGCCTTTACGGCAGCTTTAAATTTCTTCACGAGTTCCTTGAGATCTTCCACCTCGAGCTCGTTGTCCAGCTTCACGCCTTTGGCATGTTTCACTTCTTCAATGATTGCCTCAAACGGATCCTGGTCTTCTTTGTTAACAGGTTTCATACCCAATACTACGTCACCGTACATCTGTACGAAACGGCGGTAAGAATCCCATGCAAAACGAGCGTTTCCGGTCTTACGGGTCAGACCTTCAACCACTTCATCATTCAAACCCAGATTCAGGATCGTATCCATCATACCCGGCATGGATGCACGTGCACCCGAACGCACAGAAACCAGCAACGGATTCTCTACGTCACCAAATTTTGAACGCATCAGGTTCTCAATATTTGCAATAGCTTTTTCTACTTCTTCTTTCAGGAGAGATACGACCTTTTCCTGTCCCATCTCGTAATATTCGGTACAAACGTCAGTTGTAATTGTGAAGCCCGGAGGTACGGGGACACCGATCAGATTCATTTCGGCAAGGTTCGCACCTTTGCCCCCAAGTAAGTTTCGCATACCGGCCTTTCCTTCTGCCAGTCCATTACCAAAGGTATAAACTCTTTTTTTGTCCATAATACGATTTTAAAGTTATTAGTTGTGATTCTTTTCTGTTCGCAAATCTAAGGATATTTCGCAAACCAGAAAACTTTTATATGAAAAACTTTCTATCAAAATGCAATTTCGACATTGCAATCTGCATTATTTCACTTCATATAGAGAAATACGAAAAAAAATACCTACTTTTGCGAAAGATTTTATTAATATGGCGTAGAATGGTGATTTAATAGATTCACGCTTTATACTCAAAGAAATCATTTTAATATAATTCAAGGAGTACTGTGGCTAGAAAGAAAAAAGAACTTCCTCTGCTGGAGAAGGTGACAATAACGGATGTGGCTGCCGAAGGAAAAGCCATCGCAAAAGTAGATGACCTGGTCGTTTTTGTACCTTACGTAGTGCCGGGCGACGTGGTAGATTTGCAAGTAAAAAGAAAAAAGAATAAATACGCCGAAGCTGAAGCGGTGAAGTTTCACGAACTCTCACCGGTACGTGCCGTTCCTTTTTGCCAGCACTATGGCGTATGCGGCGGGTGTAAATGGCAGGTATTGCCCTACGCAGAACAAATCAAATACAAACAGAAACAGGTGGAAGACAACCTCCGCCGTATCGGAAAGATCGAATTGCCGGAAATCTCTCCTATCCTGGGATCTGCTAAAACAGAGTTTTACCGGAACAAACTGGAGTTCACCTTCTCGAACAAACGCTGGCTGACAGCGGAAGAAGTGAAACAGGACGTCAAATATGACCAGATGAACGCAGTAGGATTCCACATTCCGGGAGCATTCGACAAGGTGCTCGCCATCGAAAAGTGCTGGTTGCAGGATGATATCTCTAACCGTATCCGCAATACGATCCGCGATTACGCCTACGAGCACAACTACTCTTTCATCAATCTCCGTTCGCAGGAAGGAATGCTCCGCAACATGATTGTACGTACCTCGAGTACCGGCGAACTGATGGTGATTCTGATTTGCAAGATAACGGAAGAGCATGAAATGGATCTCTTCAAGCAGTTATTGCAATATGTTGCCGACCAATTCCCGGAAATAACCTCTCTCCTATACATTATTAATAATAAATGTAACGACACGATCAATGACCTCGATGTACACGTATTCCGTGGCAATGATCACATCTTCGAGGAGATGGAGGGACTTCGTTTCAAGGTGGGACCGAAATCGTTCTATCAGACCAACTCGGAACAGGCATACAATCTTTATAAGGTGGCACGCGACTTTGCCGGACTGACAGGTGACGAATTGGTATATGACCTCTATACGGGTACCGGAACCATCGCCAACTTTGTGTCACGCCAGGCACGAAAAGTGATCGGCATCGAATATGTTCCCGAAGCCATAGAAGATGCAAAAGTGAATGCCGAGATCAATGGAATAGAGAACACCCTGTTCTTTGCCGGAGACATGAAGGATATCCTGACACAGGATTTCATCAATCAGTACGGGCGTCCGGATGTAATCATCACCGACCCTCCCCGGGCGGGAATGCATCAGGATGTGGTAGACGTAATCTTATTTGCCGAACCCAAACGGATCGTATATGTTAGTTGTAATCCGGCTACACAAGCGCGTGACCTCCAGTTGCTGGATGTCAAATATCGTGTGAAAGCAGTGCAACCGGTAGATATGTTCCCCCACACCCATCACGTGGAAAACGTAGTGCTGCTTGAACTTAAATAAAAAAATGAATATGAAGAGAATCAAACGAACTCCGGCCGAGAAGGCTCGTGCACAATATACCGGCTATCTGGTGAAAGAACCGATGGAATTAATGGATTTCCTTGCGGCCAAAATGCCCGATGCCAGCCGTACCAAGCTAAAGTCTCTGTTGAGCAAACGAATCGTGCTGGTTGACAATGTGATCACGACACAATTCAACTTTCCTCTGCAACCGGGCATGAAGGTGCTTATCAGCAAGGACAAGAACAAGAAAGAATTCCGCCATCCGCTACTGAAGATAGTCTACGAGGACGCCTATATCATCGTAGTGGAGAAAAAGGAAGGATTGCTTTCCGTTGGCACAGAGCGGCAGAAAGAACGTACTGCCCAGCATATTTTAAGCGAATATGTAGGTCGTTCGGGACGCGGAAACCGCATCTACGTGGTTCATCGCCTGGACCGGGATACTTCGGGATTAATGATGTTTGCCAAAGACGAAAAGACACAATACACGTTGCGTGACCATTGGCACGACATCGTGACGGACCGTCGCTATGTAGCGGTGGTTACCGGCGAGATGGAGAAAGACAGCGACACGGTAGTGTCCTGGCTGACAGACCGTACCTTGTACGTCAGCTCAAGCAGCTATGATGATGGCGGTTCCAAATCGATCACCCACTATCGCACCATCAAACGTGCCAATGGCTACTCGCTGGTAGAATTGCGATTGGAAACCGGACGTAAGAATCAGATACGTGTACACATGCAGGATCTGGGGCATCCTCTGATCGGAGACGGACGTTATGGGATAGACGGTGGGCCCAATCCTCTCGGGCGCCTGGCTTTGCATGCTTTCAAACTTTGTTTCTATCATCCGGTGACAGATCAGCTAATGGAGTTTGAAACCCCTTACCCTCCTACATTCAAGAAGCTATTTCTGAAGAAATAATATAAATAGGGATGTATCAAAACTCGTATTTACCACAGATTACACAGATTTACACAGATAAATAGTATTGGTTATCAGTAAATTAAAAATCGTTCTGTGTAAATCTGTGTAATCTGTGGTGAGTTATGAAACACCTTCATTTAATATTTGCCGGATATAAGTTTATTCCATTCTTAATTCAAAGTTAAATCCCCGGGCATCGTCCGAAAGATAAAAGGCACCGGTTATCCGATCTCCGTATATCCTTACGTCGTCCATATAAGAGATACCGTTCTTACCGTAATTCAATACTAAATTACGATTATAAGAATCTTCCCAATACCACTGAAAGCGAAACTGATCATACAAAAGACCGTTTGAAGCATAGAACTGGGTCTCTACTCCAAAACCGTCGTTCCCGAACTCAAAGGTACTGAACAGGGGTTCACCATTATGGGCATTCATCCCCACATCGCCGGTCCATGCCCGCCCGGTAATGACATATTCAATCTCTCCCTGATCGTCCTCGCAAGACGCGAATCCGACAGCGAGCATCAGTATCAGTAAAATCTTCCAATAACCTTTCATTTCTTCCTATCTCCTTCTCTAATTAGTTTCTGTTATATTTTGAATCGACAAATACAACTACCTTTCCGTTCAGCTTCCCGGACAGATTATGCTCACGTACCCACACGTTATCGAAATAAGTCACCCCGTTCACTCCATAGTCAAAAACAATACCTTCCATCGTATCGTCTATCCACGACCAGGTCAGATTATTGGTCTCCGTGCGGTAAGGCTGACTTTCATTTACATGATAATAGGCATAAGTCTCTGCCAGCCGGCCGTTATCATCAAACTTCAATGTATGCCGAACCCACTCGTCTACATCATTCTTCTCCGAATCATTCACCCAGGTTTTGCCACAGAGCTTTGCATTGCTATTTCGTAGATAATCATCTGAATAATACTTGTCACCACAAGAGCTTAGGCCTACTATAGCTACCAATAAGAATAGCGTTTTCATAAAATTCAATGTCTTCATAAGTGTCATTTGTCATTAAATTAATAATACACGGACAAATATAAGGATTGTTTTCTAATAAAAAGGAAATAGAATAAATAAAAACATTTCAGACAAACAAAAACCATACGATGTGCATCGAAAGTATTCCATGTGGCTTACTGTGAATTTCAAAAAGTAACTTTTAAAAAGAAATTGACTACAGATTGCTTTATTTACAGATAAATTGCTAACTCTATTCAGATACAAAAGTTATCGGATAGAACTTTTATTTAAAGCAAAATGAATAAAAAGAGAAATAACATGCAGTTTCAGTGCTGTCTGAAGATAAATATGCAAAAACACTCGGACGTTTATTAATATCGTTTAGGTCTTTTGTTAACTTCCTCCAAGTCTTTTATTAACTTCGTTCAAGTCTTTTGTCAACTTCGTCCAAGTCTTTTGTTAACTCCATGACAAAAGAAGAGATATATGGCTGCATAAAAGCACTTTTCCCATTTATTGGCACTAAGAGAAGCAACCGAAAGAAGATGGCAGATACATGCAAAATCGTTAAAACAGACAGCACTATAATATAAACAGAAACGATAAACGATCCATATTACAAGAAAACCGTATAATCGGCATCATCTTGAATCGCCCTAATGCTCCTATTTAGCGTTTTTTTCCGCAAGAGTGGATACGGAGCTTAAAGAATCAAATCTGAACAGCATTAAAATACAAAATGACAAAATGACTAATTAGCCTTTATTACTTTTCCTCACTTCTGATTCCCCGAAATTATCTTTCCTAAAATACCGCATTCCCCTTTTTATTCCCTACATTTGTACTACGAATAAAAAATCAAGATAGTAAAATGAAAAAATTTATCAAAGGAGTCCGGTTTACTCCTTCCAATTATCCGGATGAAATAGAAGATAAAATACAGAAATACAGAAAACAAGGTTACAAACTTCCTCCACGCAAGGTATTGCGCACACCGGAACAAATTGAAGGTATCCGTGAAAGTGCAAAGATCAACACAGCTCTGCTGAACCACATTGCAGAAAATATTCGTGAGGGAATGTCCACCGAAGAGATCGATCGTTTGGTCTACGATTTCACCACGTCCCATGGGGCTATTCCGGCTCCTCTAAACTATGAAGGATTTCCCAAAAGCGTCTGCACCAGCATCAACGATGTAGTGTGCCACGGAATCCCCAGTTCAACCGAAATTCTAAAAAGCGGAGATATTATCAACGTAGATGTTTCTACCATTTACAATGGTTATTTCTCTGACGCATCACGCATGTTTATGATCGGCGAAGTCAGCCCTGAAAAACAGAGATTGGTACAGGTCACTAAAGAATGTATGGAGATCGGCATAGCTGCCGCACAGCCTTGGGCCCGTTTAGGTGACGTAGGTGCGGCTATTCAGGAACATGCCGAAAAGAACGGTTATAGTGTGGTACGCGACTTATGCGGACATGGAGTGGGAATCAAATTCCATGAGGAACCCGACGTAGAGCACTTCGGACGCCGCGGTACCGGTATGTTGATTCTTCCGGGAATGACTTTTACCATCGAACCGATGATCAACATGGGAACGTATGAGGTCTTTGTCGACTCTGCTGATGACTGGACAGTCTGCACAGACGACGGATTGCCGTCTGCACAATGGGAAAATATGATTCTGATTACTGAAACCGGAAACGAAATACTGACTTATTAAATGGAACTGACTCTCCTCTTGATTATTGCAGCCTTACTGGTTGCCCTGCTTGTATTGACACTTACCCGCAACAATCGCGCACAAAGCGAAGAGATGCAACGGGCATTGCGCCAACAAATGCAGGAAAACCGGGAAGAGTTGAATCGCAGTATTCGCGAGTTACGCATGGAAATGACGCAAACCCTGAATCAGGGTTTGCAACAGCTGCAAGATGCCATGCATAAGAACATGATGACCACCGGAGAACTGCAACGCCAAAAGTTCGACGCAATGGCACGCCAGCAGGAAACGCTGATACAATCCACCGAGAAGCGTCTGGACGACATGCGCGTGATGGTTGAAGAGAAATTACAAAAGACTCTCAACGAACGCATCGGACAATCTTTCGAGATAGTCCGTTCGCAACTTGAAAATGTGCAAAAGGGCCTGGGCGAAATGAAGTCGCTCGCACAAGACGTAGGCGGCCTCAAGAAAGTTCTGAGTAACGTGAAAATGCGCGGAACGTTCGGTGAGGTCCAGCTAGGCGCACTTCTGGAACAGATGATGAGTCCGGAACAGTATGAAGCGAATGTCAAGACCAAGAAAAGCGGAACCGAATTCGTGGAGTTCGCCATCAAACTTCCGGGAAAAGATGATGCCAACAGCACTGTTTATCTGCCAATCGACGCCAAATTCCCCAAAGATGTTTACGAACAATACTACGATGCTTTCGAAGCCGGAGATGCCGCATTGATGGAATCGTGCGGACGACAACTGGAGACAACCATCAAAAAAATGGCGAAGGATATCCACGACAAGTATGTCGATCCTCCGTTTACAACGGACTTCGCTATCTTGTTTCTCCCCTTCGAAAGCATCTATGCAGAAGTGATCCGCCGGACAAGCTTAGTTGAAACACTACAAAAGGATTACAAGATTGTAGTAACCGGACCGACTACTTTGGGAGCTATCCTGAACAGTTTGCAAATGGGATTCCGGACACTCGCCATACAGAAACGCACAGGCGAGGTATGGACCGTACTGGGAGCTGTAAAAACCGAATTCGGAAAATTCGGAGGACTGCTTGAGAAGGTCCAGAAGAATCTGCAAAGCGCAGGTGACCAGTTGGAAGAAGTGATGGGAAAACGTACGCGCGCCATCGAACGCAAACTCCGTCAGGTCGAAGAACTCCCTCACGAGGAAAGCCGGAGAATATTACCGATAGACGATGGCGGAGAAGATGACTGACCGATAAAAACAAAGAAGTATACAGCCATGGAAATAACACTTAAAAATCAGTTCATTACTTTGTGGAATACTTATTTTCCACAAGCCGGACTTCCGATAACATTCCAATACTCGGCAGATACACAAAATCTCCCGATAGTGGAAGCTCCGAAAGGACATCGGTGCATCATTGCACAGTTGACCCAGGTACAGCGTGGAAAAACTCTCTGCATGCAGGCGGATTCTGTGGGATGCCGGGGTGGAAAACGGTACACAAACTTCACGGACAAGATGTTTCCCGGATTCGAATGTTTCCTTTCACACAATGAACAGGGCGAAGGAGAACGATACAAGCAGACTCCGGAGCTGGCAGCTGCCGCTCTGGCACAGTTGCCTGTACTTCCTGTCAAGGGAGAAAACCTGATCTTCAAACGTTGGGATAAGCTGGAAGCGGAAGACATGCCGGAAGTTGTTATCTTTTTTGTATCTGCCGACATCCTCTCCGGTCTGTTCACATTGGCTTGTTTTGACAATGTAGCTCCTGATGCAGTGATCGCTCCCTTTGGTGCAGGCTGTGCTTCTATTATCTATCATCCGTACCGGGAACAACTGGACGGAACCAATCGGGCGGTATTGGGATCATTCGACCCTTCTGCACGCAAATGTATGAAACCCGATCTCTTGTCTTTTGCCATTCCGTTTAACAAGTTCAAGAGTATGGTGTCACAAATGGAAGAAAGCTTCCTAAAGACAGCAACGTGGGATGTAATCAAAAAGAGAATGGGTTCGTCATAATACTCCGGAAGTTCGCGGACAAACATCACACCTTCCTTCCAGAATATCGCATGATTTCTATTAAAAGGTTCGGGATACCGCAAAGACAATAAATCATTCAGAACAAACAACTAACACTATTAGTTATTCGACTAACAGCATAAGTTATTTACCTAATCTTAGCAGGAGATTAGAAAACGGACCTTATTACAGGTGAAAGTTATCTTCTTTTGGGCAAGACCCAATGCAAAACCAGGTATCCCAAGATACCCGCCATTACCGTACCGGATAAAACACCGAGTTTGGCCTGGTTCAATAATACAGGATGGGCGGAGCCGAACGAAAGATTGGCGATGAAAAGCGATACCGTAAAGCCTATTCCACCCAGTAACGCCACTCCGGATATATTCTTCCAGTTCATCCCCAAAGGCATCGGAGTAAGACCGCTTTTGACAGCCAGCCAGGTAAAAGAATAAATCCCCAGAAATTTGCCTGCCAATAATCCCAAAGCAACCGCAAGGGTAACCCCGCCAATAACTTCACCTTCGCCACTAAACATCACACCTGCATTGACAAAAGCGAACAACGGAAGGACAAGATAATTCACTGCACCATGCAGGTTATCCTCAAGCGACTGAAGGGGACTGATGACACGGTCGGAAGCCGACTCAACCTCTTTCAGCTTGGCTATCTGTTGATTGGTCAGTACGATGTTGTTTGCTCCCATTTCGGGGAATGTACTGATAATGCGCCGGATACGCTCAATATATGTACCGACGTTCAACTGTGGTTTGGCCGGAATGACAAAGGCCAGAATAACACCGGAAATCGTACTATGGATACCCGATTGCAGGAAAAGATACCAGATAACCACACCGACAACTAAAAAGAAAATCTTATTGGTAGCTCCCTTCTTACCTATAAAATATAACAGAACGTAAAGCAGCGCCGCCCATAACAAATATTCATAAGCCACGTGTGAACTGTAGAAAATGGCAATCACCAATATACCGCCTATATCATCGACTACCGCAAACGCTGTAAGGAAGATTTTCAGACTCAACGGAACACGCTTGCCCAACAGACTGAGCACTCCCAAAGAAAAGGCAATATCGGTTGCCATAGGGATAGCCAGTCCTTGCCCGCCTTCAGTGCCCGGAGCACAAACCATGGAATAGATGACAACAGGCACTACCATTCCGCCACATGCGGCAATGAATGGCAGTGCAGCTTTACGGAACGAGGAAAGCTCGCCTACCAGTAACTCTCGCTTAATCTCCAGTCCGACCATTAAGAAGAAAATCGTCATCAGACCGTCATTAATGAACTCGATCATCGTCAGATTGTGTCCCGCATGCGAAAGTAAATTAAAGCCTCCGATGCGAAAATGAAGTTCATGCGACAAAAACTCCTGATACACCGATGCTGCCGGAGAGTTAGCGATTACCGCAGCGGCAATCGCTGTGACAAACAATAAAATACTCGCCGTAATATTCATCGACGAGAAATCCTTCATCGAACGTAAAACTGTCATAATAGGTATATATAATATTAGATTTAAGCAATTCTATGACACGGCTAAGTTGTATAGCTTCGCAATGCCAACTTCTTCACCCATAGTACAAAGATACCGGTCAGAATCAAATTCAATACAATGGTCAGCACTGAAATAACCAATGCAGGACCACCCAAGTTGTATCCGAGGGCAATAAAGATGACTCCGGCTCCTACTTCACCACGGGTAAACATACCGATAGAAAGCGCCAGGCGTTCGCTGAACTTCCTATCCCGGTAAAAGAACACAGGAAACAGCTTACCGATATTTGAAAGCAGTGAAACAATCAATACGTGAAGTGCTATCATTCCCCACGACATCATTTCCTGCGAACCTGTCACCGAATGGGTTCCGGCATGTGTCTCTGCAAAGTTCACCCCAATGAAATGCGGCATGCTCATACCTACCAAGAACATAAACAGGAACGAAACCCCTGTTGAAACTTTATGCTCGACAGGAGTATCTATTTCTTTGTGTTTCATGATCATACCCAGCACGAAAGCCGGCAACAACACCTCGATGTGAATACTCCCCTCTTCGCCATAGAGCTGCTTGCTAAAATAGTAAACGGCTTGGGTAGCAACAAATACAAGCACCGAATAGCCCATTATCGCTTTCCAGTCCTGACGCCAGTTATACCTTCCCAACTGTTTCCAACCCAATGAAAGCAATAAGAAGACAATAAAGACAACCACGATCAGCTGCCAGCGCAAACCAATCATCATTATCTGCAGGGGAATCATTAACAAAATGGTATCGAGGTCATCAAAAATTGCCAGGACCTGAATCTTTTTATAAATCCAACTTGATTTAAGTCCGATAGCGGCAAGCATCGTGAAAAGAATACCGGCCGATGTAGGAGCAGCGAAACGGCTTAACAGCAGATTCTCTTTCCAAGCCTCCCAACTGTTCCAGAATTCTGGCGGCAAAAGCACAAATACATAATAGATAGCAATCAGGAACCAAGGCATGGCGGCAGTAGCCATCGCAATGAAGTAGTCTCCGGCATAACTTCGCCAACGGGTCTTATCAACTTCAAACTCACGCCCTACGTTAATCATAATAAAACTCAGGCAGATGTAAAGAAGAATGTTAGATACAATTTTTACGGTAGCATATCCTTCACCTGCCAATAACGGCAAGTATTGTGATAGCAAAAGGCCAATAATCAAAAAGGCCGAAAAAGACAGAACTTTTCTCATTTTTATTGTTTATCGTTGTTTTAAAGGCAATTGCCAGGGAAAGCTCTGCGGACAGATGACAATTGCCTGGTATATTAGAAACTGGCTGCAACAAAATTTGTTCAGAAAGATTCCTGTTTTTTTATTACGTTGCAGCCTTTATTTCCTAATCCAGTTTAAGCACGGCAAGGAATGCCTTCTGCGGCACTTCCACATTACCGATCTGCTTCATACGTTTTTTTCCTTTTTTCTGCTTCTCAAGCAGCTTACGTTTACGGCTGATATCACCTCCGTAACATTTTGCCGTAACGTCTTTACGCACCGCTTTGATCGTTTCACGAGCTATAATCTTAGCACCGATAGCGGCCTGAATAGCTATTTCAAACTGTTGTCTCGGAATGAGTTCTTTCAACTTCTCACACATCCGACGCCCCATATCGTAAGCATTATCGAAGTGAGTCAGGGTAGAAAGCGCATCAACCGATTCACCGTTTAACAAAATATCCAGTTTCACCAATTTGGACGGACGGAAACCATCCGGATGATAATCGAACGAAGCATAACCTTTCGAAATACTCTTCAGTCTGTCGTAGAAGTCGATCACAATTTCACCCAACGGCATATTATAGAACAACTCGACGCGGTTTCCCGAGATATATTCCTGCTTCAACAATTCGCCCCGCTTACCGAGACAAAGCGTCATGATAGGTCCGATATAATCGGTCGTTGTAATAATAGAAGCTTTGATATAAGGCTCTTCTATATGGTCGATCATAGTCGGATCGGGCATACCGCCGGGGTTATGCACCTCCGTCATATTACCTTGTTTGTCGTAAATATGATAAGATACGTTAGGAACTGTGGTGATGACATTCATATCGAACTCACGATCCAGACGCTCCTGTACAATTTCCATGTGAAGCAATCCCAGGAAGCCACAACGGAAACCGAAGCCTAAGGCCAACGATGATTCCGGTTGGAACGTCAGTGAGGCATCATTCAGCTGCAACTTCTCAAGTGAAGCTCGCAGATCTTCAAATTCTTCGGCTTCGATGGGATAAACTCCGGCAAACACCATCGGTTTCACCTCTTCGAATCCCGCAATCGCTTTATCGCAAGGGCGGGCTACGTGAGTGATCGTATCTCCCACTTTCACCTCTTTCGAAGTCTTAATTCCCGAAATGATATAGCCTACATCTCCCGTCCGGAGTTCCTTGCGTGGAACCATTTCCATCTTCAACACTCCGATTTCGTCTGCAACATACTCTTTTCCGGTATTGAAGAACTTAACCTTATCACCAGCACGGATGACTCCGTTCGTTATCTTAAAATAAGCGATGATTCCACGGAATGAGTTGAATACGGAGTCGAATATCAAAGCTTGCAACGGCGCACTTTCATCACCTTGAGGATGAGGTATACGCTCGATGACCGCTGCCAGTATCTCTTCCACACCCATACCGGTCTTACCGGATGCACGGATAATTTCATCCCGCTTACATCCCAGCAGCTCTACGATCTCGTCTTCCACCTCTTCGGGCATGGCACTTGCCATGTCGCACTTGTTAATGATCGGAATGATTTCAAGATCGTGCTCAATAGCCATATAAAGATTCGAGATGGTCTGTGCCTGGACTCCTTGCGACGCATCCACAATGAGTAACGCACCTTCGCAGGCAGCTATCGAGCGGGATACTTCGTATGAAAAGTCAACATGCCCCGGAGTATCGATCAGGTTCAGAATATACTTCTCTCCCTTATAAGTGTACTCCATCTGTATGGCATGACTTTTAATCGTAATCCCCCTCTCCTTTTCCAGGTCCATATCATCAAGCATCTGCCCTTCTGTCACCTGAATGGTATTAGTGAACTCCAACAAACGGTCCGCCAATGTTGATTTACCATGGTCAATATGAGCAATGATGCAAAAATTTCTGATTTTATCCATCTGATACTATTATCTTAATTTAATTTGGTGCGCAAATATACACAAATGCCAGAACATAAAAAAATGCGCTGATAACATATCATAATGTATCAACGCATTTTTTTATTGGGGAAGTAATTCACTCCTTAGTTCAATGTAACGAAGAGTTCACCTTCGATTTCCTGAGTAGAGATCTTATCTTCTCTCAACAGCCATCCGAGGCCAAGGAACAAATCTTTATCCACCAATTTAGTTGCCTTCTTAATCTGCTTGGCAGTCAGTCCTTCTGTTCCATTCAGTGCATTCCAGATTTTACCTGCAATTTCACCTGCTTTTTCTTTCAACATTTGCTTTAGAAATTTTAGTTAGACATGAGTTAAAACCCGAACAATTCAGGTTTTATTTCGACTGCAAATATAGTTATAATTATGTTATATAACAGATTATTAGTAACTTTTTTCTCTTTTTTGTAATGAAAACATCAATTTGAAGACTATTTCTTCTCTTTTTCGAGATATTCTGCCCAAATTCTGGCTGCCTCCTCTACCATTTTCGAACAAGGTCTTTTGGCATAATACTGTTCCGTCCGGGCTTCCGGCTCGGACGACACCGGTGCTTTCTTCTTTAAGCCAAGCAGTTCGCCACAATTCAACGAACCATTCCGTTTCTTGAATTCGGCCGCAAGCTCTTGCACCAAAGCATAATTGGCAGCCTTTCCCTCACGATCGGCTCCGTCAATTGCCCCCTTCTCCAGTCCGGCAAGCAGAAACATGCCACAGGCAGCGCCACACGTTTCACGCATGCGCCCGATACCTCCGCCAAACGAAGCTGCCATACGCAGCGCCTGCTCTTCAGTAAATCCATACATATCGGCAAATGCAGCTACTACAGACTGCGAACAATTATAGCCGCTCTTGAAAAGCTCAGTAGCACGGCTTATCCTTTCTTCCTTTGTCATTTTATATTTTTTTATTTCTTGCAAAATTATTAAAAAAGTATCTTTGTCGGCAACTAATCAATGATTTTTATGGCAACAACCTTTGACATACAATTGCCACACTATCCACGTGGCTTCCATCTGATCACCCGTGACATCCTTTCTCTCCTTCCGGACCTGCCGGAAAACGGACTGTTGGTTGTGTTCATCAAGCATACCTCAGCAGGCATCACTATCAACGAAAATGCCGATCCGGACGTGCGTCATGACTTCAATACGTTTTTCAACAAACTCGTACCCGACGGTGCCCCTTATTTCGTCCACACCCTTGAAGGCCCGGACGATATGAGCGCACACATTAAGGCTTCACTAATCGGAACCTCAGTCAGTATCCCCATCCGGAATCACCGTCTGAACCTCGGAACCTGGCAAGGGATCTACCTGTGTGAATTCCGGGACGGGGGCGACAAACGCAAACTGAGTATTACCATTTTGGAGTAAATCAGCCGATCTCCAACGCCATCGGACAATGATCGGAGTGAACGGCGTTGTTCAGAATAACGGCTTCTTTCAGCAAAGAGCGTACCGGCTCGCTGACCATACAATAATCGATTCTCCACCCTTTGTTCTTGGCACGCGAATTGAAACGGTAACTCCACCAAGTATACTCTTGCTTTTGAGGATAAAGCGTACGGAAAGAATCAATGAAGCCCGCCGACAGGAAACGGGTCATCCATTCCCGTTCTTCGGGCAAGAAACCACTGTTGGTAGCATTACGAACCGGATCGTGAATATCGATCGGTTCATGGCAAATGTTATAATCCCCACAAAGAATCAGATTGGGACGTGATTTACGCAATTCCGTCACATACTTCTGGAATGCTTCCAGCCAGACCATCTTAAAAGCCTGGCGTTCGTCTCCGCTTGTACCCGAAGGATGGTAAACGCTCACCACAGACAAATCACCAAAATCCGCACGAATAAAACGCCCTTCGTTATCATATTCTTCAATTCCCATGCCATATTCTATGTGATCGGGCTCTACTTTGGTCAAGATGGCTACTCCGCTATATCCCTTTTTCTGTGCCGAATAGAGATATGCTTTATATCCAAGTGCCTCAAAAGCCTCTGCCGGATATTGTTCGGGTTGCAGTTTGGTTTCCTGCAGACAAAGCACATCGGGATTTTCCTCGGCCAACCACTCGGGCAGCCCCTTGTTTACTGCGGCACGAAGTCCGTTCACATTATAAGTTATGATTTTCATCTTTTATATTTTACGAGAACAACAACATTATATTCAACACTGTCACTATCACGGCAATGGTATAAAGCACAAACGTGCTCCATTTACTATTGACATAATCGCCCATCACCTTACGCGAGGAGGTCAGACCGACCTGCAAAAAAACCGTAAACGGCAACTGGATACTCAGCACCATCTGAGAGATGATCAGACCCTTAAACGGATCGCCGATAAAGAAAATCAGCAGCAATGCAATGCCCAACGACAGGATAACCCCTACCTGAGAGTGGCTATCCTTAATGTGGTATGATTCGCCAAAGATACCGGCGAAAATAGATCCGGCCGCCATCCCGCTGGTAATCGTAGACGAGATACCCGCCATAAGCAGGGCTAAAGCAAAAACAATAGCCGCATTACTTCCCAACAGGGGTTCGAGCAATGATTTCGCCTGCTGCAGCTCTTCAACCTGAATGCCACTTTTAAAGAAGGTAGCGGCTGCCAACAGAATCATGGCACTGTTGATGGCCCATCCTATAATCATTGAAAAGAGCGTATCAAACAATTCGTACTTCAACACTTTCTTTATGGACGCTGTATCCTGCTTATTGTATTCGTGGCTCTGAATCACCTCCGAATGCAGGAAAAGATTGTGAGGCATCACCACAGCACCCAGCACACTCATAATAATGAGCATGCTCCCCTTAGGTATAGCCGGCGTCACCCACCCTTCTACTGCCATAGGCCAGTCAATATCCACCAAAAAGAGTTCATAGATGAACGACAAGCCGATCACCGATACAAAAGCAATGATGGAGCGCTCTATTTTCTTATATGAATTTGTAAAAAGCATGATGGAAACAAAAACGGTAGTCAGAACGGCCCCCCAGACAATAGGAATGTCGAGCAACATTTCCAGCGCTATGGCCCCTCCCAGAATCTCGGCCAGTGATGTAGAGATGGAAGCAAGTACGGCCGTCCCCAGTATGGGACGCGATACCCACTTGGGCGTATACTGCGTTGCCGCCTCCGAAAGGCAAAGCCCTGTCACGATTCCCAAGTGAGCAACATTGTGTTGCAATATGATCAGCATGATGGTGGACAGCGTAACCACCCATAACAGTGAGTAACCAAATTCTGAACCTGCCGCAAAATTAGAAGCCCAATTGCCCGGATCAATAAAACCTACAGTAACCAATAAACCGGGACCAATATATCTGAAGACGTCCAAACCTCCCAGATAGCGTTTGTGGTCTTTACTTTTTAAATCTTTAAAAATATTTTTCATAAGGATGTCATGTCTCTTGTTTTTCTTCTAATTCATAAAATCTATCTACAAAGATAGTTATTAATAACAAGCGAGAACCTTGTTCGGTTCACTTTTAACAACTATCTTTGCCCAATATTCACACATTAAAAAGATTAAGCAAATGAAAAAAATTATTCTCGGAGCATGCGCTGTTCTTTTCACGCTTGCTTCTTGCCAACAGGCCAAACAAAAAGTTTTCGAACTGGCTGCCGAACAAGTAAACAAACAATGCCCCATCACTGTCGATGAAATGACAAGAATGGACAGCACCACTTATTCAGGTAAGGACAATACATTTACCTATTTCTATACCTTAAGCGGCCAGGCTGACGATCCTACCATGTCAGAACAACTGAAGAAATCATTGGAAGAAACCCTGCCGGAAACAATAAAGAACACTGAAGAGATGAAAGTGTACAGAGAATCGGATGTGACCATTAAATACATCTATCTGTCAGGCAAAACAAAGGAAGAGCTGATTCAAGTAACAGTTACTCCTGATATGTATAAATAAGAAATCGGTTTATATAAAAATAAGAGAGGCGGTCAACTTTGAGTTGCCGCCTCTCTTATTTTTATATACAGCCTCTAAATGATGTTTACAGAAGCTTTGTTACTCCGTAACAGAGTCTGCGTTGACATCAAATACAGCCTTTATTTTTCTTAGAAACCCATCTCGTGCAAAGCACGGCATAGTTGGTCGGGACATGAAGTAGAGCGAGCCCCACACCGGATCCCTTCAAGCTTCGTAATGACATCCGACACAGACATTCCGGTCACCAGACGTGAAATACCTTGCAGATTACCGTTACATCCACCCCAAAAAGCTACTTCCTTCACAATATTATTCTCCACCTCCAATTCGATGTTTGTGCTGCAAGTACCCTGGGTTTTATAAACGTATTTCATTACTCTTCGCCTTCGTTATCTGCAGGCTTCATGTTAGTGTACACATTCTGTACATCCTCGTCTTCTTCCAGGCGTTCTACCATCTTATCAATGGTGGCACGTTGTTCCGGTGTCAGATCTTTTTCGTCATTCGGAATACGGGTAAACTCAGCACCTTTCACCTCGAAGCCATTCTCTTCAAGATATTTCTGAATCTGGGCAAACGACTTCGGATCACCGTAAAGCGTGATTTCATCTTCGTCTTCATCATACTCTTCCTCTACCCCGTAATCGATCAGTTCCAGAATCAGATCGTCCATATCCACGCCTTCTTTCTTTGTAATGGTGAACATTGACTTCCAGCTGAACATAAAATCAAGACTGCCTGAAGTACCCAGTGTTCCGCCAAACTTATTGAAAACGCTACGAACATTGGCAACAGTACGGGTTGTGTTATCTGTAGCCGTTTCTACAAATACCGCAATGCCGAAAGGACCATAACCTTCATAATTCATTTCCTTATAGTCCTTCTGGTCTTTACCCATGGCATTCTTGATAGCGCGTTCCACGTTATCCTTCGGCATGTTCTCACGTTTTGCAGTAGCGACAACTGCACGCAGATGCGGGTTGTTTTCGGGATCAGGACCGCCGGCTTTTACAGCGATAGCAATTTGTTTACCGATTCTCGTAAATGTACGGGCCATGTTGCCCCATCTTTTCAGCTTGGTAGCTTTTCTATATTCGAACGCTCTTCCCATTGGTTTAAAATATTTGCCTCACCCCGCTTCTAATTCAGAGAAGAAGCGGGCATGAGTTTTATTAATTATTTAATTGTTGTTTCTATATTATATGTTTATCTGAGTTTGGCTCCCAGTTTGTCTTCCAGGTTCTTCACCAGTTTCGACATGATCTTATCAATCATCTTATCGTTTAGAGTCTGGCTTTCATCCTGAAGCAAGAAGCTGACAGCATAAGATTTCTTTCCGGCTTCAAGATTCTTGCCTTCGTAAACATCAAACAAAGAAACCTCTTTCAAGAGTTTCTTCTCTGTTTCATAAGCGATCTTTTCAATCTCGGCAAACTGTACCTTCTTATCCAGCAACAGAGCCAAGTCACGTTTCACAGCCGGGAACTTAGAAATCTCTTTATAGCTTACTTTTACTGAACGAATCGCTTTCATCAGCTCTTTCCAGTTTAAGTCAGCGTAATAGACTTCATTATCAACATCAAAAGCTTTCAGCATCTTCTTGGTAACGACACCGAATGTAGCCAGTCTCTTGCCACCTTTAGTATTTACCGTCAAGGCCGTAGAATAAATATCATCACTCAGGTTGCCCACTACCAGAGAGTGCAAATCCAATCCTAAACGTTTGAAAATATTCTCCACATAAGCCTTCAATTCGTAGACAGAAGTGTTTTCATCTGCGTGTGCCCATGAATTTGATACCATTTTACCGGTCACCCACAGTCCCAAATGATAATCCTCTGAGTAAGGAGCCAAAACCTTCTCAGGATTCTTCTTCTCCGCGTCAAAGTGATAACAGTTACCGAATTCAAAGAATTTCAAATCCGCGTTCTTACGGTTAGCATTATGGGCAATGCTTTCCAATCCACCGAACAACAGTGTCTGTCGCATGCAATTCAAATCTGCACTTAGCGGATTCAGCAACATAACCAGATTCTTGGAAGGATAACTTTCCAAACCATCGTAATAAGCGGCACGAGTCAAAGAGTTATTCAGAATCTCGTTGAAACCACAACCTACCAACTGTTCAGCCACCAGGTTCTGCAACTTATTCGACTTGTCACAATCTCCTTTTGTAGTCAGGCTCGACTTCAGTGTCGATGGAATTTCCACATTATTATATCCGTAAATACGCAGGATATCTTCAATCACGTCGCAGTCACGCTGTACATCCACACGGTATGGAGGTACGGCCAATGTCAGCCCTTCGGCCGTCTCGTCCATGATTTTCATTTCAAGACTGGTAACAATGCTCTTTATCGTCTCTGCCGGAATCACTTTACCAATCAGGCTGTGTACCTTCTCGTAAGTCAACTCGACAATAAAATCCTGTGCAGGAGCAGCACAGACATCTTTAATCTCCGAAGAAATGGTACCTCCGGCAAGTTCCTTTACCATCATAGCCGCCAATTTCAGGCAGTAGATCGTGATATTAGGATCAATACCTCTCTCAAAACGGAAAGAAGCATCTGTATTCAAGCCATGACGACGGGCCGTCTTACGCACCCATGTCGGATGGAAATATGCACTTTCGAGAAACACATCCGTTGTGGCCTCTGTAGAACCGGAATCAAGACCTCCGAAAACACCGGCAATACACATAGCGTCTTCTTTGTTACAGATCATCAGATCACGTTCATTCAACTTACGTTCAACGCCATCCAGCGTGACAAACGTTGTTCCTTCCGGCATTGTTTTCACAATCACCTCGCCCCCTTTTATTTTGTTTGCGTCAAAGCAATGAAGCGGTTGCCCGAAAGCATGCACAATGTAATTTGTGATATCCACTACATTATTAATAGGACGCAAACCGATGATGCGGAGCTTATTTTGCAACCATTCCGGACTCTCTTTAACAGTAACCCCTTTCACAGTAACACCTGCATAACGTGGACATGCCTCACTGTTTTCTACAGTTACCTTGATGTCCAGATCATGATTTTCGACAGCAAAAGCATCGACAGACGGTCTGGTCAGTGCAGCCTGTTTGCCATTCTGTACCAGATAAGCATACAAGTCGCGTGCCACCCCATAGTGTGAACAAGCGTCAGCACGGTTCGGAGTAATATCTACTTCAAGTACATAGTCGCTCTTTACATTATAATAATCTTTCGCAAGAGTACCCGGAACGGCATCTTCCGGCAATACGATGATACCGTCATGTGAAGTTCCGATCCCGATTTCATCTTCAGCACATATCATACCGATCGACTCCACGCCGCGAATCTTTGATTTCTTAATAGTAAAACATTCGTCACCATCATAGAGCTTCGTGCCCAAAGTGGCAACAACGACTTTCTGTCCGGCAGCTACGTTTGGAGCTCCGCACACAATCTGAGTAGGTTCGCCGTTACCCAAATTTACGGTTGTGATGTGTAAATGGTCTGAATTGGGATGTTCCACGCAAGTCAGCACCTCGCCAATCACGAGGCCTTCCAACCCGCCTTTAATCGTTTGAACTTCTTCTACTCCACCTGTTTCCAGTCCGATAGAAGTCAGCGCAGCCGCCACTTCATCGGGCGTCAGATCGAAATTGACATACTCTTTCAGCCAATTATAAGAGATATTCATATCATTAAGTTTTTTATGTTTTCAAAAGTGACCCGCAAAGTTAATAAGATTTTTTGGTTGATGGGGAATGAATGGTTATAAAAAAACTCCCGGTCAGCTTTAAAAAAGATGACCGGGAGGCATTTTCTATCAGAGTCGATATCGTGATATCATTTCATAGCCGGATGCAAATGGAAATATTTCTTCATAAATAAGATATACACCATACTTAATATAACAATTGTGCCCAATAAATAACAATAACCCCAGCCGGGAGTTAACAGATAACCAACAATAATTATGGCTTGTGATGTCATGTAAATTAGTGAAACCACCACATGCGGGATCTCCAGTTCATTTGCCATCAACTGATATAAGTGTTTCCGATGTGGCAAACCAATATTTTCATGTAGCATAAGCCGATGGATAATAGTCAGCACACTATCTACTCCATAAACCACAAGCAAAATAATCCAACTGAAATTCTCTGTTCGAATTATTAGTTTACCTATCAGGAAAAGAATCACAAAGGCAATACTGACCGATCCCACATCCCCGGCAAAGCATTTGGCCTTCTTGCGAAAATTAAAAAAATTAAATACCAACACAGCACAAAGCATAGTGTATATCAGATCCTCCTCCACAAAACGGACAATTTGCACATTGATAAAAGCTAAAGCAAGTAATACAACCCAAGAATACCCTCCCGTAATGCCATTAATCCCATCCATAAAGTTATAAGCATTGATAATGCCTGTACATACAATCAAGGCAACAAGGATAGTCCACCAAGGCAGACTGAATAATCCCCATTGATAAAACATCAAGGCCATTGCAGTAAAATGAAAAACTAAACGCAATCCCTGAGAGGTAGAGCGAATGTCGTCCACAAAACTAATAAAGGTTATCAAAGTCAGAGCCAGCATAAACCAAGGATACTCAAACTGATTTGTCAGAAAATAAGCCAATGCACCCAAGTAGAAAATAATACCTCCACCCCGTAGCGTGATCCGGGTATGCGAACTCCGTTCGTTCGGTTTATCGATGATATTGCATTTATCAGCAATACGGAAATAAAAAAGTTCTGCCAGGAATAGCAGAACTAAGATTATCAGATAGTACATAAGTTATTCATTCTTGTCTATTAAATGAAACCAAAACTGAAGCCCTAAAAAGACTAAAGCTGCCAATCCGGTCAAAATGCCCATAATCCAAAGAAAAGTTTCCATCCGCACTTTCTTCTATTCTATAAGAAAAGTCTCCAGCACATTCATGGGCTTCCACTTGAGTTCCCGTACAGCCTTTTCATTACTAAAGGTCAAAGAGCTTGTGATTTTACGAAGTTTCAATGAATTGATCGGAGCTTTTTCACCCAGGCAATCTCCAATGACAGCCATGCTTTTAGCCAACCAATAAGGAATAGATATTGGTCTTTTTTTATTCAATTGCTTACATATCACCATCTCCAGTTCACGAAAACTCGGCTGGTAACTGTCACAAACATTATATATCCCACCCTTTTCTATTAACATAGGAAGAAGATTTGCAATATCCTGAACCATCAGAACACTTTTCCGGGCTTTTCCCCCGGCAATACTTAAGTACTTACCATTTTCAATACCATGAATCATCGCTCCTAAATTTCCTGGAGGATTAGGTCCGGCAATCAATGAAGGACGAAGTATACTTAACGTTACATTATGCATAGCACACCATCCTTCCAGATATTTTTCTGCCTTAATCTTACTCAAAGCATAAGGAGTAGTTCCATTTAAAGGATGCTCTTCCGTGATATTCTCACCCGAATCACAACCATAAACGGCAACGGTACTAATAAAAATGAAAGCTTTAGGAATACCACTATTCTCTAAAGCAGTGCATAAGTTCTTGGTACCCTGAAGATTTACATCAAAAAAGAGTTGTTTCTCTTCTTCTGTTTTAGGAATAGAATGCGCTTTACCTGCAGTATGAAATACGACATCAAATATACCTGTTAAATTAGGTATTTCCCAAGCAAGATTTACATTATAATTATCCTTTGAAGTGATTCCGACAGTTTCAATAACATATTTTTCTTCCAACAACGAATATATGTTATTCCCCAAGAACCCAGAAGCCCCTGTAAATAAAAGTTTCATAAATAAAGAAATTATTGAAAATATTGTTTCAATTTAGGCAATAGACGAAACAATGGATAAAAACGACTAACAGGTATATTATTCTTTTTAAAAGCATTAATACACTCTATATTACCTTTCCTGATGTTAGATAAATTTTTACTAGTCGTACCTCCTAAACGCATTCTGACCAAAGGCTCCGGAAGATAGTGCAATTTTATATGATACTTTTCTATTAAGCGGAGCATTAACTCAAAATCCGCTGCAAATTTAAAGTCTAAATCAAATGTCCCATACTTATGATATATTTCTTTCTTCACATAGAACGTGGGATGTGCAGGATGCCAGCCTTTAGCAAAACTCCTTTGTTCACCTGACACCCAATGACGCACAATCTTTGATATATCGTTTTGTGCAACATAATACAAATCAGCATAAACAGCATCAATCGTTTCATCCCTCTCAAAGCATTTTACCACTTTCTCTATCGCCGCAGGATCAGCCAACACATCATCTGAATTTATAATTCCAATCACATCTCCCGTAGCCATAGAAAATCCTTTATTCATAGCATCATAAAGTCCATCATCTTTTTCTGAAATCCATCGTAAACGTTCATTAAAATCATGTTCATATTGTTTTATCACCCCAACAGTATTGTCTGTTGATGCCCCATCAATTATTATGTATTCAATATATGGATAAGTTTGCTGTAATACAGAATTAATCGTGTCATATAGGGTATGTCTACTATTACAAGTGACAATAACTAAAGTCAATTTCTTCATTATACTTTTTTATTATTCCAAGCATATTTATATAAATCCATTGTTTCTTTATATGTTTTTTCCCAATAAATGAAACCGCCAGGCAAAAAGTAGGAGGATTTTCAATGAAAATGAATTTCGTAACTATACGAAGTTAACTTCGTATTTTCTTATAACTAACTTCTTCTTCACAAGAAGTTAATGTTTTGCAAAGACGAAGTTAACTTCGTATGAAGAGTACACGTATGAAGAAACGAATTAAAGACAAGTTAATGCTCCATCACTTGCTATTTCATCACTTTCTCAAGACAACAAGGTTTTTAAAACAAGAAAAAAGCAGACTTAAAGATACCAGAATCTCTATTTTACTATCAGAATAACAGAAGAGGCAAACTTAATGAGGAATGGAAAAAGAAGTCGACGAGAGATAAAACCCTTACCTCTCGTCAACCAATACTATTTTTATGATCGTGATACTTGGAATCCCTTATCAGATAACGTCATTTCGACAAAACGTGCCCGCGGATTCGGAGCGTTTTCTGTCAGTATCTTACGAATACGAACAGCAGCTTGCGGATCTTTCGCTACCATATATAAGTACCCGCCACCACCGGCTCCCGGCAATTTATATCCCAAGGTATAATCTTTTATCAGATCGATAATTGCCTCCACAGCCGGAGGATTTGTTCCGCTATCCAATGCTTTGTTTTGTTCCCAGGTTTTTCCTACCAAACGGCCAAACTCAACAAAACTTCCACGCTGTATAGCTTCATTCATATCCAATGCATGCGCCTTCATTTCCGAGAGTAAATTGAGATGCAACGATGAATTGAGGAACATGGAACTGACTATTTCTGCCAAGATCCCTTTTGCCGTACGAGTTATACCGGTATAATAAAGCAAGTGACAGTCTTTGTATTCAGGATGCGTAAATAAATGATCGGGTAGCCAACGCACCAATGGACTTTGAGCAAAGCCGGCCTCGGTCTGAAGAAGCTTCACACCCTGCAACACACCTCCATACTGATCCTGCCATCCACCGCCGGTAGTCAGCAATTGTTCAAGAACAAGAGTACGTTGACAAATCTCATTTTTATCCCAGGCTAAACCACAGAAATCGTTAATGGCACCAAGTACAGTAGAAGCCAGAATGGAACTGGTGCCCAAACCGGAACCGGCAGGAATAGCAGCTAATAAAGTCACTTCAATACCTGCACCGAAATCTTTAAGCTGTTCCTCTAATGAAGCATAAGATACAGCAGAAAACGCAGGTGCAAAGCCTGCCAATGACAGAGCGGCTTTCGGAATAGAGAAAGGTGAACCGATCTTCTTATAATCTTGCAATTCATCAAACGTAGATACTATTTCCATAGCACCCATATCGATAGAACGCAGGACGATATGGAAGTCTTTGCACGGCTTCACATAGACCTGTAAGGGAGGTTGTCCGTTCAACTCAATAGCCAGATTCACCACATTTCCTCCCGAATAAAGTGAATAAGGAGGAGTATCGGTCCATCCACCTGCCATATCGATGCGCACGGGGCTACGTCCCCAAACAATCTGATCGGAATATACATCCAATTTTGGGGTACTCTTACGATTACTGATCCCGTCCAGCAAGCCGTCACGAAGCAAATCAAAAGCAGCCTGTTCTTCCGGACGATAATCTTTCCCGTCTAATTTCAAAATACGCGCACGTAACATCCGGTTATGGATGCGTGACATCTGCAGAGCATCCTCAGGCAATAATTCAGGCATATCCAAACCAAGACGTACAAAATCTTCAGCTGCATCGGCCAAATCAAGTTGATAGAAAACACTTTTTTCATGATTAACGGCCAATGCTTTCCAGTTTCCTTTTCTGAACTCTTCACGTTGTGCATACAAACGCTTCAGATTGGCACCTGCCGAAATTTCGTCCGCAGAAAAACGTTCGGAACGTAACCAGATATTCTTTCCTTCCTCCAGTTCGGGTTCGGACAACATCCACCTCAACACCAATCCCAACTCTTCTACAGAATTAACCATAGGGAATACGGAAGCTGCCTGTAAATCGTCCGTACGTCCTTTCAAATCTGTATATGACAAACCGCGTTTGGACATCCATTCACCAAAAGGAATACCCGTCAGGGTTGTTTTGGAATCTCTCAAATCTCCTTTGAAAACATCGTCCAGGCCGTATGGACGGGCAACAAAGCCCTTATCACCCATCGGAACCACATCTACACACACTCCGGCAGGCACAGCCAACGACCAGTCATTTTCCGGAACCCCGGTAATAATATGTCGTGAAGCAATCTTCCACTTTGGTCCGATATGACTGTTCTCGATCCATAAATCAGCATTCTCGGCACAAAGAGGTATCCGCACTACAGCATTTTGGACAAACATAGCCGGATTGGGCTTTACTTTACGGTGCATGATACGACGCTGATCGTAAACCTTATTCTGTACGGAAAGAGTTGAAGATATCAGTTCTTTACTGGTCCCGTAATGGTAGAACTCTCCTCCCGGCAAAGGCAGAATAGCAACGGATAGCGTATTGACCTCTTCGTCTTCAATACGGGGATGAGTTCCCAAAGCTAATCCAAAATCGGAATAAAGATCATAATACTTTAGTTCTTCAGAGCTTTCTTTATGAGAACGTTTTATCAAGATTTCTACGGCACGGTCACTCAAAAGCCATATACCGATGTCCATCAGGAACAAATGGGTCTTCGATAAAGATTCCAATTCTGCCAACGAAGGCTTCTGAAGCATAAAGTCGAGTTGTTCGGGATGTTTGCGATCGGAAGCAAACACGCCATGATGGGTAGCCAGAGACGGATCTACCCACAGTCCATAACAAACCACATCCGCTTCGGGAATACTCTGCAAAGGTTTCTCCGAACGAATATAGACATCACCACTCGCAATCAGTGTATGGAGTTTATCCGGAGCCAAAGACATGATTTTTTCATATAGGGGAAGTTGCAGAGAAAGCAGATTTTGTCCCAGATGTTGCCCTCTCTCCCACCGGAACACAGGAACCGGAGTGAGAATCTTTCCAGAAGGTGCATAGCCGGGTAAACGGCGGCTTTGCCCACCCGCATGAAGAAGAATTCTTTTTTCTTTTTCAAGCCACTCTCCAAAAGTAGCACCATCTGAATATTCATTATAACATTCTTCAAGCAACCAGGATGTTCCACCACCGGAACCAAGTTTCTTACCTACCGGGTCGGAAGTACAAAACCAATCGGTACGGTTCACCCTCTCCAGTTCATGAAAAGACTGAACCAGATTGGGCGGTAAAGATAGTAGTTTTTGCATATTGTCAGAGTTTAAATATACGTTCCATCATTTTCCACTTCTCATGTGACGCTTGTCCGGGCAATGAACGCTGAAAGCGAGACATATAAGCCTCCCATTCTGCTTGCCGGGGAAGTTTAGCCAAGCGCTCGTTATCTTTTATCCAATCGAATTCATCTACCGTATCGACAATCATAAAGAGTGTATGTTCGTGGATATAAATCTGCATATCGAGTATCCCGACTTCACGGATACCGGCTTTAATTTCTGGCCACACATGCTGATGTTCTGCGACATAAGCACGAATCAATTCCGAATCATTATATAATTCGAGTGTTTGGCAATATCTTTTCATGGTATTATAAAATTAAATAAATATCTCTTTTAAAAAGGCAGAGGTCCGTCATTTCCACCTCCGAACGGATTACTATTCTGAGGGGCAAATTCAGCAGGAGGTGGAGGTACTGTTCCGGTATTATTCATTCGTGATCCAAGCATGGCCCCGGCATCAGGCAACGGAATTACCATATCGTCATCCGGATTCTGGAAACGGGTATACTCACCTTTAAATCGTAGCAGAACATCGCCAACCGCACCATTACGATGCTTAGCGATAATAATTTCGGCCATTCCACGGAGATCGTTTCCTTTATCATCCTGAAATATCTTGTAATATTCGGGGCGGTGAATGAAACACACCATATCGGCATCCTGCTCGATTGCACCGGATTCACGAAGGTCACTCAACTGAGGACGTTTTCCTTCAAGCCCTTCACGACTCTCGACACCACGATTCAACTGAGACAGAGCTATAATCGGAATATTCAACTCTTTGGCAAGCCCCTTCAGCGAACGTGAAATGGTACTAACCTCTTCCTGACGGCTGCCAAATGCCATACCGCTGGCGTTCATCAACTGCAAGTAGTCAATGATGATAATTCTTACTCCATGCTCACGAACCAATCGACGTGCCTTGGTTCGAAGCTCAAATACGGACAGAGAGGGAGTATCATCAACATAAAGCGGTGCATCCAGCAAATCCTTCAATTTATAATCGAGCTGTTGCCATTCATAAGCTGCCAATTGTCCGCTCTTGATTTTTTCACTCGGAATTTCACAAACGTTCGAGATCAGACGATTGACCAACTGAACGTTACTCATTTCAAGAGAAAACAAGGCTACCGGATTCCTGAAATTCACGGCAATATTCTTAGCCATTGAAAGTACAAAAGCCGTTTTACCCATGGCCGGACGGGCAGCAATAATTATCAAGTCGGATTTCTGCCATCCGGAAGTCATCTTATCCAGTTTGGTATATCCACTCTCCAATCCGCTCAGACCATCGGTACGTGCGGCGGCTTTCTGAATCTGTTCATAAGCCTCGGCAATAATCGGATTGATCTGCGTATAGTCCTTCTTCATGTTCCGCTGTGAAATCTCAAAGAGTTTCCCTTCGGCCTCTTGCATAAGATCGTCCACATCGAGAGTTTCGTCAAAAGCCTTACTCTGTATGTTACTTGTAAAAGTAATGAGCTCTCTTGCCAAATATTTTTGTGCAATAATACGGGCATGATATTCAATATGGGCGGAAGATGCCACTTTACTGCTCAATTGAGTAATATAAAACGGTCCTCCGACTTCTTCCAGCTCACCACGCTTACTGAGCTGCTCTTTCACAGTAAGAATATCTACCGGTTTTTGATTAACGGCAAGATCGGTAATAGCTGCATAAATCAATTGATGCCTATGTTCGTAAAACGATTCCGGACGGAGAATCTCACTCACCAACGAATAGGCATCTTTTTCAATCATCAAGGCCCCGAGCACGGCTTCTTCCAGTTCCGGCGCTTGCGGTTGGATACGCCCGTAATCATTTACGGGTTGCACCTTAGACTTAGCAGTACTGCGGGTATTTCTTCTTTGTTCGGCCATCTGTATTTTATTGAAATATAGAAAATGAATAGTGGATGGCTGCGCACATCCACAAAATGTAGGCAAAGATAATTCTCTATTATCAATTTTCCATTATCAAATCTGAATTATTTATTTAACTTTGCGTCCATTAGACAGCATTAATCATTAATCACGAATCACTAATAGCCCAAAGACATGATTACATTTCCGAATGCCAAAATAAATCTGGGACTGAACATTACCGAGAAACGTCCGGACGGATACCACAATCTGGAAACTGTATTTTATCCCATACCTCTGGAGGATGCCCTTGAAATCACAATATTAAATGACTCGAAACAAAAATTTGTCCTGCACCAATCCGGCCTGGAAATCAGCGGGGAGCCGGAAACCAACCTGGTAGTAAAGGCATACCTGCTGCTGGAACAGGAATTTCAATTACCTCCGGTAGACATTTATCTATATAAACATATTCCTTCGGGTGCGGGTTTGGGAGGTGGCTCGGCAGATGCTGCTTTCATGCTAAAATTGTTGAACGAAAAATTCAATTTACATCTGGCAGATGAAAAATTGGAAGAGTATGCTGCCATATTAGGAGCTGACTGCGCTTTTTTTATTAAAAACAAACCAACCTTTGCAGAGGGTATCGGCAACATTTTTTCCCCAGTCGATTTATCATTGAAAGGATATCAGTTGGTACTTGTAAAACCGGATGTCTTTGTCTCGACCCGAGACGCCTTTTCACAAATAAAACCTCACTACCCGGATCATTCATTGAAAGAAATTATAAGACGTCCGGTAAGCGAATGGAAAAACTGCATGTTCAATGACTTTGAGAAAAGTGTTTTTCCACAATACCCTGTCATTGAAGAAATAAAAAAAGAATTGTACAGCAAAGGAGCCATATATGCCGCCATGTCGGGTTCCGGTTCATCTGTTTTCGGTTTATTCTCTCCCGAAGAAAAAATAACGAAGATGGATTTTGAAGCAGCATTCTGTTTCCAAACCGAATTGAAATAATCTGATCATAAAATATAATACCATGAAAAACTACTTAATAACGTATGGTTGTGCCATGTTTCTATTAGCCTCTTGCGGATCTCCATCCCAACAGCCCAAAGCACCGGGACAGATCGATATTGCCGGAAAAATAGAGAGCCTGACGGAACTTAAAGCATCTGATTTTATTAAAGAGATCAACTATGTGGCATTGGAGACTACAGACAGTTGTTTAGTAAACGAGAATCCTAATATACAGGTTTTCAAAAATAACATTATTGTAAATACAAACAAACAATGTTTGGTTTTCGATAAAGAAAGTGGTAAATTCCTGCGTTCTATCGGTCATATAGGTAATGACCCGGGAGGGTACAGCGAAGCAACCTTCTGGATTGACGATATAACAGGAGAACTGTATTTCATAGGATGGAACGGTACTCTTATGCGATACGACCTGCAAGGCAACTACTTGGGCGACGTCAAGGTTGCCCCAAACCTGGGAGTAAGAAATCCTGCTTGTTTTGTTTTCACAGATTCATTAATTGTCAGTCACCAATTGAGTCTCCTGCCAATACAAGGAAATGAAAAGAAATCTCCTTTCCTACTTCTTGACAAACAAGGAAATGTGATAGATAGTATCCCTTCTTTACTCCCGGTTATACCTATCACCACTAATGTAGTACGATTAAACATATTAAAAAGTGAAAAAGCACGGGAGCTTTACGGTAATATAGGAGTTCATGGTATGATGACAGCATACTTTAATAATGATGACGCAATTGAATCACCACGAGTGCTTTCAACACTATGGAAACATAACGGAAAAGTACGATTTAAAGAGGCATATCTGGATACAATCTATACTTTATCCGAAAATAAATTATCTCCTTATCTGATTTTCAATACAGGCAAGTATCATTATCCGGCAGAAGAAAGATATCAGCAAAAAGAAAATGACGAAAGAGTCAAGATCGACTATGTGATGGAAAGTACCACTCTGATCATCTTCCAGTTCAGACAACGAGGAGAAGTGTATACCGGTATATATAATAAAGATACTCAAATAACTCAAATAGCCAAAGGACAGAATTTTGTAAACGATATCGATCATTTTATGCCATTAAATCCTCGGAATTGTAATACTGACAATGAATATGTAGATCTCGTTCAGGCAAACACTATACTGGAATGGATGGAAGAACATCCGGAAGTAAATCCAGATGGCAAGTTCTCTTTCATCAAAGGAATAAATGAAGAATCCAATCCGGTCGTTATCTTAATGAAATAGATCATAAAACAATAACAAACTAAATATTTTGGTTATTTAACTACATATAATAGTTTAATCACTAAAATATTTAGTTTATTTGTCCTTCATAACAAACAACAGGTATTTTACGACCTGATTAAATGATAAAAACATGAAGAGACAAATTGTATCATGCGGCATTTTTGCTATGCTATTGTTAGCCTCCTGCAATGGAGCGCAGCAAACCTCTGAAGTCGATCTGATAGATATTGCCGGAGGAATGGAGAAACTGACAGAACTAAAAGTATCTGATCTCGGGAAAACAATCCGATACATTCCTTTAGAAACAACGGACTCCTGCCTGATCGGAGATTTTCCTAATATCAAACTTCTGGATGATAAAATTATGGTCTATAACGGCAAACAGTGTTTGCTGTTTGACAAAGAAACCGGAAAGTTTATTTGTTCTGTAGGGCACAGAGGAGACGATCCTGAAGCTTATAGCAGTACTTGCGGATATCTGAATTCCAAAAACCAATTATTGTATTTTAATCGCGATCCCAACCAATTGGTAAAATATGACCAAAAAGGAAATTTCGCAGGAGTCATCACCATCCCTTCGCCGGAAACTTCAACGGGCAATATACAAATAAACCGTCCCGGAATGAATGGGTTTGTATTCTCTGATTCCATTATTATAGGGCATTATGTAGGAGGATTAGGGCAAAGATGTCCCAGTTCGGTATTATATTTCTCTGATAAAGGTAATTACATAGATACGATCCCGAATATCATTCCCGAATTAGGAACAGGACAGGTTGGAGACATCAACAACATTTCGGTACGCAAGGGATTCGGACTGTTAGAAGGCATTATTCAAATACAGTATAACAACGGAAAACAAAGTATCTGTGTACCCGGATATACGGCACTGTGGAAGTGTAATGACGAAATCCGATTCAAAGAATTATTTACCGACACCATCTACACATTGAAACACAATCAGCTGGAAAAGTACATAATATTCAATACCGGTAAATATTACTGGCCGGCTTCCGAACGTACGCTTACAGACAATAACAGTGACCGAATTATGATCAGCTATGCAATCGAGAATGACAAGTTACTCTATTTCCAGTTCATCAGAGGGCTTTACACAGACAAACACATCTTGTACAATGGAATTTATGACAAAAATACAAAAGTGACTAATATAGCTTTAGCTGAAAATAATTTCGTTGATGACTTGACCCATTTTATGCCTTTTACTCCCAGCTTTCTTAATGAAAAAGGTGAATGTGCCTCTTTGGTTCAAGCTGCTGACATTCTTACTTGGCTAGAGGAACATCCGGAAGTCAAAATAGAAAAAGAACTAGGCGTCCTGAAGAATTTGAATGAAGAATCCAACCCGGTAGTAGTATTGGTAAAATAATAACGACTCTCCTCTTTGAACTCCTTCAAAGAGGAGAGTTTTTTCTATCCAATAGTCAGACAAAATAAAATCTCATAGATAAAATAAAGTTTATAATAAAAAAAACAGTACCACGACTCACGTCGTAGTACTGTCACAACACAAACACAAAATAAAACACGACAAAACTACTATGCAATCTTACCTGTCTATGCCGGGGAGGCATAAGTACTAATTATGGATATTCACATACACATAAACAGCTTCAGGCCGATTTGCATCCTATAAACAAATGTATAAAAACATTTGTTCATGTCTTATATGTTAATTAAAACAATATTCTTATTTATTGGATACCTCTTTCACGAAGTTTCAACTGCCATGCCCAAGCAGAACGCAGTGTATCTTCCAGAGTTTCCTGAGCTTTCCAACCCAATTCATTGTTCGCATAATCAGGGTTAGCCCATACCTTTTCAATATCACCGGCACGACGTCCAACAATCTGATAGTTCAGTTTTACGCCGGTAGCTTTCTCAAATCCGTTGATCAGTTCAAGAACTGAAACTCCACGTCCTGTACCGATATTGAAAGTTTCAACTTTATCTTTTTGTTTCTTTTCAAGAATACGTGCAATAGCAATTACGTGTGCTTTAGCAAGGTCGACTACATTGATAAAGTCACGGATACATGAACCGTCAGGTGTATCATAATCATCACCGAAGACACTCAATTTTTCGCGAATCCCGATAGCAGTCTGAGTTAAATACGGAATAAGATTTTGAGGTACGCCATTAGGAAGTTCTCCTAACAATGCTGTCGGATGAGCACCAATCGGATTAAAATAACGCAGTAAAATTGCATTAATCGGAGCACCGGAAGCTACTGTATCTCTAACAATCTCTTCATTAATCTGTTTGGTATTTCCATAAGGAGAAGTAGCTTTCTTTATCGGAGCATTCTCTGTTACAGGCAATTCATCCGGTTCACCATATACAGTACATGAAGAAGAGAACACAATGCCCTCAATGCCATGTTTAGGCATTAATTCAAGCAAGTTAATTAAAGAAACGAGGTTGTTGCGATAATAAAGCAATGGTTTTTCTACAGACTCACCTACTGCCTTGCTGGCCGCAAAGTGGATAATCGCTTTAATACCTTTATATTTATTGAACACGGCATCTAAACCGTCAAAATCCAAGCAATCCAGTTTCTCGAAAACAGGACGAATACCTGATACCTTTTCGATATTATCTACGACATCAGCATTTGAATTAGATAAATTATCAATGATGATTACTTCGTATCCACTGTTTTGCAGCTCTACCACAGTATGAGAGCCGATATATCCGGTTCCGCCTGTTACTAAAATTCTTTCTTTCATAACGTGTATAATGGTTAGTTTTTTCGGTTTACTTGTAAAGTGTTTGCAAATGTAACAAAATTAATTTAGATAAATGCACAAAAAACGAATATTATTTCATAACGCAAACAGGGATTAAGACAAAATAACAGAAAAAGCGGCGGAAGAACTACCCCATCGGTAGCCTATCCGCCGCTCCATCCTTCAGTTGTTTGTCGTCAGGATTTATACAACTCCGGAGAATCCCATAAATGCCATAGCCAGCAATCCGGCTGTAATTAAAGCAATCGGAGTACCTTTCATTCCTTCGGGAATTTTCACAAGACTCATCTGCTCACGGAGTCCGGCGAAAAGTACCAGGGCCAGACCGAAACCAATAGCAGTAGAGAATGCATATACAACACCCGTCAGTAGGTCATAATCTTTTTGGATAACAAGAATTGCCACACCCAAGATACAACAATTCGTTGTAATCAAGGGAAGGAATACGCCCAATGCCTGATAAAGTGCAGGAGAAACTTTCTTCAGAATAATTTCTACCATCTGCACCAATGCAGCGATAACCAAGATAAACGTGATAGTCTGCAAGTACTGCAACCCGAAGGCATCGAGTACAAACTTCTGGATCAGGAACGTTACGATCGTAGCAATGGTAAGCACGAAAGCTACCGCTGCACTCATACCCAATGCAGTATCCACTTTCTTGGAAACACCCAAGAAAGGACAGATTCCCAGAAATTGCGACAACACAATGTTATTAACAAAGATTGCCGAGATAAATATCAATATATATTCCATAATCGTTTATATTTTAATTCGCTTTCTTAAGGCTGTTAATCAACGCAATCAGATATCCCAATGCGATAAACGCACCCGGAGCAAGCACAAAGACAAGCATACCGTATTCTTCCGGAATGATTGACAAGTTGAATACCTTGCCTGTACCCAGGAACTCACGAACAGCTCCTAGTAATGTAAGGGCAATTGTAAAGCCCAATCCCATACCGATTCCGTCGAACATAGAAGAAAGTGCATTATTCTTGGCTGCAAATGCTTCTGCACGTCCCAACACAATACAGTTCACAACAATCAATGGAATAAAAAGTCCCAATGTAGCGTACAATCCGGGTACATATGCTTGCATTACCATCTGAAGTAAAGTCACAAAAGATGCAATGACTACAATGAATGACGGAATACGCACCATGTCCGGAATCAGGTTCTTTATCAATGAAATCACTACATTGGAACAGATCAATACAAACATAGTGGCAAGCCCCATGCCCATACCATTAATGGCCGAGGAAGTCGTACCGAGTGTAGGACACATACCAAGCAGGAGCACAAATGTCGGATTCTCTTTAACAATCCCATTCATTAATACTTTAAAGTTATTCATATCTTTATACTCCTTTCTTATTTAATGACTACTGAATCGACAATCGCAGTTTCGGACTTCTGCACAGCTTTCTGCGAAGCACCGGTCGTACCATTAGCACCGCCATCGCCTTTATAAGCACCATAGGCAGCATTCACAGCATTCAAAAATGCACGTGAGGTGATAGTAGAAGCAGTAATGGCATCTACCTGTCCGCCGTCTTTACTTACAGTCAGCGGTTGCTCACCCGGATTCATTCCCTTAATGCTACCTTTGTTTCCTTCTTTGAACCAGTCGGCCGCCTTGGAACCAAGTCCCGGAGTTTCGGCATGTGACAACAAAGAATAGTTGTAGATTTTACCTTCAGCATCAAAACCAACAAGTACTTTCAATTCTCCGCCAAATCCCATCGACTTGGCTTCTACTGCTGTTCCTACCCATTGATCTCCGTTTTTAGCCGGATAAATGATAAAGTCAACAATCTTCTTGCCATCTTTCTCACTAAACACGGTATCACACTCTGCGACCGGATTATTTGTAAATTCGGGCAAAACTTCTTTTAAAGCTTCATTCAATGTCTTCGCATTCGCCTCTGCAATGGGACCTTTAGTCAACTCATTCACATAAGCCAGCAAAGCTACCGAGATAGCTGTTACTCCGGTGAGTACCAGCAACATATTTTTCAATGATGATTCTAACTTTTTCATTTCTTCTTCGCTACCTCCCCAAAGCGTTTTGGTTTGCAATACGTATTGATTAGCGGAGTGAATGCATTCATAATCAGAATAGCAAACGACATACCTTCCGGATATGCACCAAACAGACGGATAACAACCGTCAGCAAACCGATGCAGACACCATAAATCAACATACCTTTTTTACTCATCGGAGAGGTGACATAGTCTGTTGCCATAAAGATAGCACCCAGCATCAGACCTCCCGAAAGCAACTGGATCACCGGAGAAACATAAGCTTCGGGATTTGCCAGATGCATGATACCGGAAAATACAAATACAGTAACCAGAATGGATACAGGGATATGCCATGTAATGATTCTCTTCCATAACATATAAAGAAGACCCAAAATCAGGGCAGCAGCACTCACTTCACCCAGACATCCACCATTGTTACCAATAAACAGACTCCAGGCATCGGGCAGTTGACCAAAAGCCGAGACATCCCCATGAATAGCCTGTTTCATCAATGCCAAAGGAGTGGCGGCAGTAGTAGCATCGGTATAAGCAGTCAACTGACCGACCACCGGCCAGGAAGTCATCTGTACCGGGAATGACAATAACAGAAACACACGCCCTGCCAGTGCCGGGTTAAACGGATTGTTCCCCAAGCCGCCAAATGACATCTTACCGACACCAATAGCAAACAAAGCACCTAAAATAATAATCCATACAGGTAAGTTAGACGGTAGATTGAACGCCAGCAACACTCCCGTGATGACAGCAGAACCGTCACAAATAGTAGTGGTTTCTTTCTTCAGCAAGAACTTACCGATTGCCCATTCAAAAAACAAACAGGCTATCACAGAAGTAGCTGTGACAATCAGTGCACCCAGTCCGAAATATACGAGCGAAACGATAAAGGCAGGAATCAGCGCAATCAGCACACCGTACATATTCTTTTGTACGCTGTCTCCACCATGAACGTGAGGCGATAATGATACAATTAATTTATTTTCCATACTTATTATTTTTTAGCTTGACGTGCACGAATCATAGCTCCTACTTTCCCCTTACCCAGACGACAGTAGTCGAGTAACGGACGATTGGCAGGACAAGTGAACTGGCAAGAGCCACACTCGATACAATCCATGATTCTTTCTGATTCCATTCTTTCAAATTCTGTGTTCTCAGCCAAAGCGGAAAGCAGATACGGCTCCAGTCCCATCGGGCAGGCACTCACACACTTTGCACAACGAATACAGTTCTGTACTTCTCCGCGTTTTGCCTCTTTCCGGTTCATAATCAAAATTCCGGAACTTCCTTTAGCAGTGGGCACATCAGTATTAACCAATGCTTTACCCATCATCGGACCACCGCCAATTATTTTTCCGGTATCCTCCGGCAAACCGCCACAGGCATCGATCAACTGCTGCATCGGAGTACCAATACGCGCCAAAAAGTTAGAAGGCTGGGCAACAGACTTACCGGTCACCGTAATGACACGCTCAAACAAAGGCTTATTTTTCTGTACAGCTTGATATACGGCAAATGCAGTACCTACATTCTGCACAACTGCTCCTGTAGAGATAGGTAATGCGCCGCTTGCAACCTGGCGCTTCGTAATAGCATCGATTAACTGCTTCTCACCCCCTTGAGGATATTTCACTTTCAAAGGAACAACTTCAATACCGGCATAACTGGATGCGACTTTCGTCATCAGTTGGATAGCATCGGGTTTATTGTTTTCGATACCTATAAAAGCCTTATTGACTTTCACCGCCTTCATCAGAATAGCCACCCCTACCATTACCTCCTCGGCATGCTCCAACATCAGTTGATGGTCGGCTGTCAAGTAAGGTTCACACTCTACAGCGTTGATAATCACGCATTCTGCTTTAAATGAAGGAGGCGGACAAAGTTTGACTTGAGTTGGGAAACAAGCTCCTCCCAAACCAACAATGCCTGCATCTGCTATCTTCTTCACAATCTCTTCCGAAGTCAATTCGCACTCTTTTACCAATTCAGGACTACGATCGATAGACTCTTCCCATTCATCCCCGTCTACATCAATAAAAATAGCAGGTTTAGCATAACCGCTCGCATCGACAATAGAGTCAATCTTGGCGACTTTACCACTGACAGAAGAGTGAATGGCTGCCGAAACAAAGCCATTAGCTTCGGCTATTTTAGTGCCCACCTTCACCACATCACCTTTTGCCACAATAGGCTTAGCAGGCGCACCGATATGCTGCCCCAGCAGTATCACAGCTTTTGCCGGAACCTCTGCCGTAACAATAGGTTGATGTGCTGAGAGTTTATTTTCGTGTGGATGAACACCACCAATTGAAAATGTCTTCAACATACAATTCTGTATTTTATCTGTTTATTACTCGTTTTTTTAAGCTTCGGCAGTTTTGGCAGCTTCGGCAACAGGCGTTTCCTCTTTAGGCTTACGAGGAGGGAAATTCAACTCGATGATAGTGTGCTGTGGACAAACTTCAACGCACTTGCGACAAGACTTACATTTATTGTAATCGATGTAAGCGAGATTGTTTTCAAGTGTAATTGCCTCGAACGGACAGGTTTTGACACACTTACCACAACCGATGCAACTTACCGTACAGGCTTTGCGTGCGACAGCCCCTTTGTCTTTGTTGACACAAGATACATATACACGACGCGATTTCTTACCTTTGGCACGAAGCTCGATTATCGCTTTCGGACAGGCTTTTACACAAGCTCCGCAAGCCGTACACTTTTCTTCATCCACCTCAGGAAGTCCTGTTTCCGGATTCATGTGAATAGCATCGAACTGGCAGGCAGCCACACAGTCGCCACATCCCAAACATCCATAGCTACAGCCGGTCTCTCCGCCATAAAGCGAAGCAGCAATAGCACAGCTCTTTGCACCGTCATACATATTTGTACGCGGACGGTTCGTGCAGGTTCCGTTACATCTAACCACTGCAACCATCGGTTCTGCAGTTCCGGCGTCCAATCCGAGAATAGAGGCAACCTGAGACATCACAGGCTGTCCACCCACCGGACAAAACTTACCTTCCAGCGAACCGGCTTTGACGCAAGCATCGGCAAATCCGCTGCAACCCGGATAACCACATCCACCGCAGTTAGCCTGAGGCAACACTTCGGATACCTGGGCAATTCGTGGGTCTTCGTACACGGCAAATTTCTTAGAAGCAACATACAATACTGCAGCCAATACAAGCGCAATAGCTCCCAAAGAAATCACTGCAATCAGAATCAAATTCATAATTTTTAGTTATTTATTGGTTTTATAGTAAAAGAAAATTTTTGTTTCAACCGAGTTCTGTTCAACCATATTATATAATAATAAGGAATAAGCACCGCCAAAGCAGCAAATGCCCCATATAGTTCACTATGAAGAACTGTCTTGAAAATGAAAAGGCCAAAGATTAAAAGAAAGAGAGGAATGAGAAAAGCCAGAAGAACCGCTTGCATGCCCATGGAGGTGGCACCAATAATCGTCACCTCGTCCCCTATCTTCCATGCAGACGAAGTATCGGTAACTTCAATTACCTTCTCCTTGCTATCTGCCGAAGAGCAATGTCCCTTGACACTGCAAGTCGAGCAAGCCGATGTCTGGATGATCCTCACAAAAACCTGAGAACCACTTATGTTTTCCACAATACCTTGATGAGTTATTATATTAGTCATTTTGCAAACTGCACATTACAAATTGCGGCAAATTTAAGCATAAGTTTGAAAATTACGAAGTATTTGAATGTTTTTTATAGTGCAATATGAAGTCTTTTTAAAGTAATTTTTGCTCTATCAATCGGGTATGGATACAGAAAAAGCAGGCTTTTCACCTGCTTTACTAAGAAAATGTTATCATCTTCTGATATTTTTAAAGAAATTAGAAACAAAAACCAATTCTTTTATCACTTTCTGTTTATTTCCCCTTCTACATTTTAAGAGATTCATTAATCTCAATCATCCGAATCAAATTCGTCCGCTGAATTGAAAAGGTACTGCTTTCTTTCTGAACATATTTTAGCAAGGAAAGCCCATCCTGACGTAATTTGGACTTTTGCAAAATATCAGATTCCACCTCGTCCGAAACTTTCAATAAAGTCACGGCCGCCAATTCTATCTTCCCCATTCTATTAGGATCTCCTTCATAACAGTCAATCATTTCATCCAGGCTCATACTTAACAATTCCTCTTGAGAAACTCCTAAAATCTGTCTCGTCAGGCAATCATATTCAGTCCATTCATCCTTACGGAACTTCTTTTTATTCAATATCGCATTTACAATTAACGAAATGATTTCCTGAATCATCCGTATCAGATAGTCTTGTTTAATCATAATATCCTCTTTTTGAATTAGAACTTACTTACCACGGGGAGAATTAACCTCACCGGAAAGAAGAGAGCCGACTGAAGATTCCAGTCGGCCCCTATTTCATATATTTACATTATGTCAATTATTCCCGATTACCATTTATAATTCAGACCAAAACTTAGCAACTCCTTCAGCTGGAAATAACTGCTGCCAGTAGTCGGCTTCGCACTGTCGTCAAAGCGTGCATGTACAAATAGTTTGGTAGAAAGATAACGGTTCAATACGAAGTTGAAAGTATTCTCCCACTCTACACGCACCCATTTATAGTTCGTCAGATAGTTCAAACGGGAATCGACTACAATAGACGGAATAATAGTCCATGAAATAGTAGGTTGAACCTGTGCACCGAAGTCATTCTTCGAGCATTTGCCTTTATCCAATCCAAACTTGGTTTCGTCCACGTTTTTGTTACCTATATAACGAAGGTTATAAGTCAACGGAGACATGAATACAGAAAGATTGAATTTTTTCTTTTTCAACTTATAGTCCATACCGACACTGACTATCACATCTGCAGGAGCAAGGAAAGCAGCTACCAACTCTTCACTGTTAGCCTTATATCCCTTTACGAACTGGGTTTTAAACTCTCCTGTAATAGTATAGTACCAATTATTGGCAGCCTGAATACCTAATTTAGAATACAAACGCAACTGGTCGGTATTAACCAGGTATTTATGATATTCGTCTGACGGAGAAGAATTGAATCCTAATTTAGCTTCGAACAGATTTTCAAACTGTACTTTTTCACGGTCATTGTAGTTAGCGAACAACTGCAGATTGGCCATTACGGCATTATTGCTCTCACCTCCCTTGTACCAGTTGTCCGAAATATAGTTCTGGGTAATCTGAAGCGAACCGTTACCTCCTGTCACCCACCAATTGGGCTTGGAGATCACCATTTCCGCTTCACCCACATTGTCTTCCACCTTATCCGCACGGAACAGGCTTTTCACTTCTGTTTTCGGGACTTCAATCTTCTTATCGCCATGATACAACTTACGGCTCATGATATGATCTTCGGTATTAACGACTAAATTAGGATGGTTCAGATATAGATCCATCAAAGCAACATTCACCAGCCGGGAAGCTCTCTCAGCTTTAGAAAACTGCAATGTGTCATACGGCGGCAATAATTGCGAAGAAAGAGAGGGAGTAACAAAAGGTTCCTTAAACTTCCAGTGCATGGTAGAATATTCCGCGATGGGAGAGTTATAATAAGTCAGCGGTACAAACAGTCGGTAGTAATCCGGATCTGTCTTAATATAACGCATGGGTACAGAAGGATCATTAAGATATTCCAACTCTCCTATATACTTATTATATAAGATGGACACCGTATCTATCTTAGGCTTCGGACCATCCAGATTCAGTTTCAGGACAAGGTACTGTTGAAGCGTCTCGGAAAGTGTATCTGCTTTCACTTCACTCTGCACTGTTTCAGAAACCGGTTTGTTCGTCTTCTGCGCCATCACTGACGAAGAAAACAGGATCGCAAATGCTAATGTTGAGATGTGACTAGTCTTCATTTTTATAACAAATTTGGGGCAAATTTACATTAAATAGTTTAGATTACATAAAATTTGCTCGATTTTAATAGGAATAACCTATCAAATGAATCTATACAACAATTCAGCTGTTTTATTGGAACGTGCGTTATCTCTCAGAACAATACAGATCGAACTGAGAACCGCCTTCCCCCGGCTCGATAGTGCAAGTTGAATAAAGGCGTGCTTATATGCCGGCAAACATGTGACTGTTTGTCGTTCAAACATTTCGGTACCCGGAATTGCATTTTTTAATAAATTTGTTTTGTAGAAAGCATCCGTTCTTCCCCATTTTTTTGTAATTTTGCGGTTTTTAAGATTCAAATCAAAGGATTTAGAAACAAATTATTAAAACAGTTATAGCTGTGGGAGAAACAAAGTATATTTTCGTCACCGGTGGTGTTGCCTCTTCTTTAGGAAAAGGTATCATTTCATCTTCCATCGGTAAATTGCTGCAAGCAAGAGGTTATAAAGTAACTATCCAGAAGTTTGACCCGTACATCAACATTGACCCGGGAACATTGAACCCTTATGAACACGGAGAATGCTACGTGACTGTAGACGGCCATGAAGCCGATCTTGACTTAGGACACTACGAACGTTTCCTGGGCATCCAGACAACGAAGGCCAACAACATCACGACAGGCCGTATCTATAAGAGCGTCATCGATAAAGAACGCCGTGGAGATTATTTGGGGAAAACCATTCAGGTGATTCCTCATATCACCGATGAAATCAAACGTAACGTCAAGTTACTGGGTAACAAGTATAAGTTCGACTTTGTAATCACAGAAATTGGCGGAACAGTAGGTGATATCGAATCTTTGCCTTATCTGGAAAGTATTCGTCAGTTGAAATGGGAACTGGGTCAGAATGCCTTGTGTGTACACCTGACTTATGTACCTTTCCTGTCCGCTGCCCAAGAGTTAAAAACCAAACCGACTCAACATTCCGTAAAAGAGTTGCAATCACTCGGTGTACAGCCGGATATCCTGGTGCTACGTACCGAACATGACCTGAATACCAACTTGCGCAAGAAGGTCGCTCTGTTCTGTAATGTAGCCGAAAACGCAGTTGTTCAGTCAATCGACGCTTCAACTATTTATGAAGTACCTCTGTTGATGCAAGAGCAAGGCCTGGACGAAACCATACTCCAAAAGATGGGTCTGCCTGTAGGCGAACGTCCGCCGTTGGGTCCTTGGAAAGATTTCCTGAACCGTCGTGCCAATGCAACTGAAACAGTAACCATTGCAATGGTGGGTAAATATGTTGAATTGCAGGATGCCTACAAATCTATTCTGGAATCCTTGTCACAAGCTGCTACCTACAATGACCGTAAAGTAAAAATAGAATATGTATCATCCGAACATCTGACTCCGGACAATGTAGACGAACAATTGGGACATGTAAACGGAGTAGTTATCTGTCCGGGATTCGGTTCACGCGGTATCGAAGGTAAGTTCGTAGCTGCCAAATACACCCGCGAACACAACATTCCGACATTCGGTATCTGTCTGGGTATGCAATGTATGGCTATCGAGTTTGCCCGTAATGTGTTGGGTTATGCCGATGCCAACTCCATTGAAATGGATGAAAAGACCAAGCACAACGTGATCGACATCATGGAAGAGCAGAAAGCCATCACCAATATGGGAGGTACCATGCGTCTGGGAGCTTACGAATGTGTATTGAAGAAAGACTCTAAGGTATACGAAGCCTACAAAGAAGAACACATTCAGGAGCGTCATCGCCACCGCTACGAATTCAACAACGACTATCGCAAACAATTCGAAGAGGCCGGCATGAAGTGTGTAGGTATCAACCCCGAGTCCGACTTGGTAGAAATTGTAGAGATTCCTACATTGAAATGGTACATCGGAACACAGTTCCATCCGGAATACAGCAGTACCGTACTACACCCGCATCCGTTGTTCGTGTCGTTCATCAAGGCTGCAATCGATAAGTAAAGATCGTTATCGTATAGATTATTAATCATTAATCACTTAAAAAAGAGAATGGATAAAAACACCATCACAGGCCTCGTTTTAATAGGTATATTACTGGTAGGATTCAGTTTTCTGAGCCGTCCCAGCGAGGAGCAAATAGCCGCTCAAAAGCGGTATTATGACTCTATAGCCGTGGTACAGCAGCAAGAAGAAGCACTGAGAGCCAAAACCGAAGCTGCGCTGGCTAACGAAAAAGAAGAAACAGCAGCCGACTCAGCATCGCTCTTCTTCAGTGCCACCAAAGGTAAAGAGGCGTTTACTACTATCCAGAATAATTTGGTAGAAATCACTCTGGATAACAAAGGCGGCCGTGTTTACTCTGCCCTGTTGAAAAACTACATGGGACAGGATAAGAAACCGGTTGTGTTGTTCAACGGCAGCGATGCTTCCATGAACTTCAACTTCTATAACAAGAAGGGGGCCCTCCAGACAAAAGACTTCTATTTTGAAGCAGTCAATAAAACAGATAGCAGTGTAACGATGCGTCTAGCTGCCGACAGTGCCAGCTATATCGATTTCATTTATACACTGAAACCTGATAACTACCTGATGAGCTTTGTGATCAAAGCTACGGGAATGGACGGAAAATTGGCTGCCAGCACAAACTATGTGGACATCTCATGGTCACAACGTGCCCGCCAGATCGAAAAGGGATATACTTACGAAAACCGTTTGGCAGACCTCACCTACAAATACACCGGTGATGATGTGGATAACCTTTCGGCAAGTAAAGATGACGAAAAGTCCGTTTCGGAACGTCTGGACTGGATCGCTTTCAAGAATCAGTTCTTCTCTTCCGTATTCATCGCAGAACAGGATTTCGAAAAGACTACGGTTAAATCGAAAATGGAGAAACAGGGAAGCGGTTACATAAAGGACTATTCCGCCGAGATGAGTACGTTCTTTGATCCGACCGGTAAACAACCTACCGATATGTATTTCTACTTCGGCCCGAACCACTACAAAACGCTGACTGCGTTGGATAAGGGACGTGAAGAGAAATGGGAACTTAACAACCTGGTATATCTGGGCTGGCCGTTGATTCGTTGGATTAACAAATGGATCACCATCAACGTGTTCGACTGGTTGTCCGGCTGGGGATTAAGTATGGGTATCGTTCTGTTGTTACTCACCATCATGGTGAAAATAGTCGTTTTCCCGGCAACATGGAAGACCTATATGTCATCAGCCAAAATGCGGGTGCTGAAACCGAAAATCGATGAGATCAACAAGAAATACCCCAAACAGGAAGATGCGATGAAGAAACAGCAGGAGGTGATGGGACTGTACAGCCAGTACGGTGTAAGCCCGATGGGTGGCTGTCTGCCGATGTTGTTGCAATTCCCTATCCTGATGGCATTGTTCATGTTCGTACCGAGTGCTATCGAACTTCGTCAGCAGAGTTTCCTTTGGGCGGATGACTTGTCGACTTATGACGCATTCATCACTTTCCCGTTTCATATTCCATTCTTGGGTAATCACCTCAGTTTGTTCTGCTTGCTGATGACTGTTACCAACATCCTGAATACGAAGTACACAATGCAACAGCAGGATACGGGTGCCCAGCCGCAAATGGCTGCGATGAAGTGGATGATGTACCTGATGCCGATCATGTTCCTCTTCGTCTTGAACGACTATCCTTCGGGATTGAACTATTACTACTTCATTTCGACTCTGATCAGTGTAGTAACCATGATCATATTGCGCCGGACAACTGACGAAAACAAATTGCTTACCGAACTGGAAGCTAAGAAGAAAGATCCGAAACAGATGAAGAAGACCGGATTTGCCGCACGCCTGGAAGCTATGCAAAAACAACAGGAACAATTGGCAAAAGAACGGGCTAATAAGCAGAATAAGAAATAAGAGATAGAAATCAGCTTAAATACCGAAGAGCCGGACAAGCAGTGTATGTTTGTCCGGCTTTCTTTTCCTTTATTGAACAGATTACAACATGACTACTAAATACACATACAAAGAAATATGGATTATCGCCTACCCCATCCTGATCAGCCTGATCATGGAACAGCTGATAGGCATGACCGACACTGCTTTTCTGGGACGTGTGGGCGAAGTCGAACTGGGAGCCTCGGCCATTGCCGGTGTATACTATCTGGCTATTTTTATGATGGCATTCGGATTCAGTATAGGTGCACAAATCCTGATTGCCCGTCGTAACGGTGAACAGCAATACCAGGCTATCGGGCCCATCTTTTATCAGGGTGTCTACTTTCTGCTTTCACTCGCAGTGGTAGCATTCACTCTTTCGCTGTGCTTCTCACCGCACATACTGAAAAAGGTCATTAGCTCGGAACATATATACGATGCGTCCATCAGCTACATCAACTGGAGGGTCTTCGGCTTTTTCTTCTCCTTTGTCGGAGTAATGTTTCGTGCATTCTTCGTGGGTACAACTCAGACCAAAACCCTGACACTGAACTCTGTGGTCATGGTATTATCCAATGTGGTGTTCAACTACATACTGATTTTCGGTAAGTTCGGTGCTCCACAGTTAGGTATCGCCGGAGCCGCCATCGGTTCGTCACTGGCCGAAATGGTTTCGGTCATCTTCTTCGTCATCTACACCTGGAAACGGATAGACTGTAAAAAGTATGCCTTGAATCATCTGCCCGGATTCCGGCCGGAGATGCTGAAACGGATCCTGAACGTATCCTTTTGGACAATGATTCAGAACTTTTTCTCACTGTCCACTTGGTTCATGTTCTTCCTATTTGTCGAACACTTAGGTGAACGTGCACTGGCCATAACCAATATCATCCGTAACGTATCGGGCATCCCGTTTATGGTCACCATGGCATTTGCAGCTACTTGCGGCTCCCTGGTGAGTAACCTGATCGGTGCGGGCGAAATCAAGTGTGTTCCCGGAACGATCCGCCAGCACATCCGTATCGGTTATATTTTCGTGCTGCCGCTGGTTATACTCTTCGCACTGTTTCCTAACCTGATATTGAGTATCTATACGGATATTCCCGATTTGCGGGAGGCCTCCATCCCTTCTTTATGGGTACTATGCTCCGCTTATCTGATACTCGTACCTGCCAACGTCTATTTTCAGGCAGTATCCGGAACGGGCAACACACGTACGGCGTTGGGATTGGAACTCTGTGTACTGGCCATTTATCTGATCTATATCACCTATATGATTCTCTATCTGAGAGTGGATGTAGCCGTCTGCTGGACTACGGAACATCTGTACGGAATCTGTATCCTGTTCCTTTCATACCTTTATATAAAGAAAGGAAACTGGCAGAAAAAGCAGATTTGACCTGATTTTTGCTTATCTTCGCAGCACTATTATGGAAGAGAACGCAAGTAAATTACTAATTATTAAAATAACTATGAGACAAGTAAACCTATTTATTATGTCGGCAGCAATGATGTTAGCATCTTGTGGTGGAACCAAAGATGCAGGCAAAACAGATCAGGCGCTGATCGGTAAATCCGATATCAAGATCGAAGGAAAGCGGATGACTCCCGAAGCGCTTTGGGCGATGGGACGTATCGGCGGACTGGCCGTATCGCCTGACGGAAAGCAAATAGCCTATACTGTGGCTTATTACAGTGTCCCCGAGAACAAGAGCAACCGGGAAGTTTTTGTGATGAATGCGGATGGAACGGATAATCGACAGATTACCCACACTCCTTATCAGGAAAATGAAGTGACTTGGGCGGCAGACGGAAGCAAGCTGCTCTTCCTGAGCAATGACAACGGCAGCAGCCAACTGTATGAAATGAATCCGGACGGTAGCGGACGCAAGCAGATCTCCAAGTATGACGGAGACATCGAGGGATATTCCATCTCACCGGACGGTAAAAAGATACTCTTCATCGCTCAAGTGAAAACAGTAAAGAGCACGGCTGATAAATACCCCGATCTGGATAAAGCGACCGGAATCATCATCACCGACCTGATGTATAAACATTGGGACGAATGGGTGACCACCGCTCCACATCCTTTCATCGCCGACTTTGATGGCAAATCAATCTCCAACATCATAGATGTGCTGGAAGGAGAACCTTACGAAAGCCCGATGAAACCTTGGGGAGGTATCGAACAACTGGCTTGGAATACGACTTCGGACAAGGTGGCTTATACCTGCCGCAAAAAAACGGGACTGGCTTATGCCATATCTACCAACTCGGATATCTATGTATATGACCTGAATACCAAGAAAACAGTAAACATCACCGAAGGTATGATGGGTTATGATACAAACCCGCAATATTCTCCGGATGGAAAAAGCATTGCCTGGCAAAGCATGGAGCGCGACGGTTACGAAGCTGACCAGAACCGCCTCTTCGTCATGAACCTGGAAACGGGCGAGAAACGTTTTGTAAGTAAAGCTTTCGATTCGAATGTAGATGCATTCGTATGGAGCCGGGATGCCAAGACGATCTACTTCACCGGTGTATGGCATGGCGAGACACAAATTTATTCACTCGATCTGGCTAACGATTCCGTACGCCCCGTCACTTCGGGTATGTACGACTACGAAGGCGTTGCCCTCTTCGGAGACAAACTGATTGCCAAACGCCATTCAATGAGTATGGGTGACGAAATTTACGCAATAGCTTTGGACGGACAAACCACGCAACTGACCCAAGAGAACAAGCAAATCTATGACCAGATCGAAATGGGTAAAGTAGAAGGCCGTTGGATGAAAACAACTGACAGCAAAGAGATGCTGACATGGGTCATCTATCCGCCTCAATTCGATCCGAATAAGAAGTACCCGACACTGCTCTTCTGCGAAGGTGGTCCTCAGAGTCCGGTAAGCCAGTTCTGGAGTTATCGTTGGAACATGCAGATTATGGCCGCCAACGGTTATATCGTCGTAGCTCCGAATCGTCGCGGACTTCCGGGCTTCGGATTGGAATGGAACGAGGCTATCAGCGGTGATTACGGTGGTCAATGTATGAAGGATTATTTCACGGCTATCGACGAAATGGCTAAAGAGCCGTTTGTGGATAGTGATCGTCTGGGTTGTGTAGGTGCCAGCTTCGGAGGATTTTCTGTGTATTGGTTGGCCGGACATCACGACAAGCGCTTCAAGGCATTCATTGCCCACGACGGTATCTTCAATATGGAAATGCAATATCTGGAGACAGAAGAAAAATGGTTTGCCAACTGGGATATGGGCGGCGCTTACTGGGAAAAACAGAATCCGACAGCCCAACGTACATTTGCCAATTCTCCCCATTTGTTTGTCGAAAAATGGGATACTCCAATTCTCTGTATCCACGGTGAGAAAGACTACCGCATCCTTGCCAACCAGGCAATGGCTGCATTCGATGCTGCCGTGATGCGTGGTGTACCTGCCGAATTACTGATTTATCCGGATGAAAACCACTGGGTACTGAAACCACAGAACGGTGTACTGTGGCAACGGACTTTCTTCGAATGGCTGGATCAATGGCTGAAACCAAACGAAACGGCACAGAAATAAAGGCTGTGTTGTCAACAAATAAAGGCTCTGTCCCTACCGGACAGAGCCTTTATTTGTTGACAACAGAAGCTCTATTTGGAAGGTAAGAAGTACCCAAAGTCTACATCCGCTTCAACTTCACCACCTCTCCCAGTACGGGGATATATACATCTATCTTTCGCTTCTTGGCTTCGGCAGCAAAAACCAGAGGAGGGTCATGCAGAGGTTCATCGGACAAATCGAAAGTTCCGTAATGCATCGGAATTGTGAGAGCAGCCTTCATATCGGTCGATGCAGTCAGAGCATCATAAGGCGATATATGATTGGGTTGCATAAACCAGCGCGGTTTATAGGCCCCGATACCCACCAAAGCATAATCGGGAGCTCCAAAAAGATCGGGTATTTCGCGGAAATGCCTGGAGTAACCGGTATCACCACTATAGTAGAGGGAAATACCATCGGCCTGTACCATAAATGCCCCCCACAGCCTGCGCCCTCCATCGCGAACGGAACGTTTACTCCAATGTTGTGCGGGAAGAAACGTTATTTTCAGCCCGTCATCTTCTATCTGCTGATACCAGCCAGCCTCTGTCACCTCAAGCTCAGGAAACCATCCTTTAATCAGCTCCCCGGTGCCCAGGCCACAAAAGAGTTTCATCCCCGGATTGTTTTTTACCAACCGTGCCACACTTTGCTTATCGAGGTGATCAAAATGATCGTGACTGATCAGCAGATAATCGATATCGGTAAATATATCGGGATTGGCCGGAAAATCACTTTGCCGCTTAACGAAAGGAATATCGCCGAAAACGGGGTCGAACATGATCCGCTTCCTACCCAACTGCAGGAAGAAAGAATTATGCCCGAGCCAAATCAGTGAATTGCCTACCACGCCATCCAGCGAACGCAGATAATTCAACTTGGGACTCCACTTCACACTCTTTTTCTCTTTCCGCTGCGGATTGGGCGAAAGACGCCACTTCAACACACTCCCCATTCCGGGACGAAAACGATGCTGGCGATTGACAAACTTTCCTCTTACTACAGGATTGCCCCGCCAGTGAGGATTGACCGTTGCCAGTCTTTCATTTCTTCTGAAACATATATGCTCGCCCATATGATACGTATTCTTTTCGATGAGTAACAAACAAAAATAACAAAAGATTTGCGGTTCGTTGCACAAAACCGTATTTTTATTACAAAAAAAATGCCTCCCGGACACACTACGGGAAGCATTTCTATGATCATCAACTAATTGGCATTTCACGTCATCCGACCCAAAGGAAAGGATAAGGCCATCCCAGGTAAGAGAGGTTGATGACAAAAATAACGACAGCCAGTATCCATATAATCAACAGTGACCATTTCAGTCCGGATGACATAGGAGACCAATTGAAGATTTGCCGGAGAATCACGAAAATGATGGCGGCTAAAGGAATACCTGCCAAGACAACTCCTGCAATGCTCCCGGCGATAGTCATCATCGGAGAAGTAGAGATCAATGGTGACCAGTCGACCGAAGGCAACATCTGATAAAGAGCGGCTCCACCTCCGATGGCTACTGCAATGGCAGCAATCACCAGAGCAACGAAAACGATGGCAAGAACAAAAAGAACAGGGCTGCAAATAATGGCAAGAACCACCAGGCAAGCTTTCAGGAAGAATCCGGCAATGGACACCAATGCGTCTCCTACTTTCTGCAGAAAGCTACGGGGTTTACCAGAGTTTACGTAGTTGTTTACACCGTTGGCCATCCTCTCAAAGCCATCAGTCACCGTCCTGCCAATGTTCTCGATAGTGATATCCTCTCCCCGCATGTTCAGCTTCTCGGCTGCCGTACGAGCTTCGGGAATAACTAACCAACAAATAATATAGATAGGAATCAACACGCCATATCCGCAGATAAGTACCACAAACATGATAAGCCGGAGCACCGTGACATCCCAATTAAGATAAGCTGCCAACCCGCTGATTACACCACCCAGTATCTTATCGTCAGGATTACGATATAATCTGCGCCGAATGGTCGCACCTTGCTGTGCCCCCGTTTGTCCGGTTGTCTTTTTGGGCTCCTCTTCTTCGGTATCCTCGCCGAAGTCTTCCGGTTTACCCATACGTGCAATCACCTCTTCCACATCCGCAATCGTAATAACCTGCGAACCGGCTGACAGCTTTTCGGCAAAAAGCTCGGAAATGCGGTTCTCTATATCATTTACAATCTCCTCTGCTCCTTCTTGTTTGCGAAAGTGAAGTCTCAGGTTGCACAGATAATTATCAAGCAACCGATAGGCATCTTCGTCAATATGAAAAACGGTTCCGCCTAAATTTACGGTTAATGTTTTTTTCATCTTTATTTCTTTTTAAATGGATTCTCTATTAGCTATATGATTCACGGTTTCATTCAGTTCTTTCCAGGAAGCCTCCAGTTCACCAAGAAAAGACTCCCCTTTCCCGGTTAGTTTGTAATATTTGCGTGGCGGTCCTTGTGTTGACTCAACCCACTCGTAACTGAGCAAATCATCATTTTTCAGACGGGTCAGCAATGGATATAAAGTCCCCTCCACCACAATCAGCCTCGCCTCTTTCAGTTTCTGAATGATATCCGAAGCATAAGCCGGCTCTTTATGCAACAATAACATGATGCAATACTCCAGCATACCCTTTCGCATTTGCGACTTTACATTATCTACATTCATAAGTTCTATCTTTTAGATGCAGCAAATATAGGCATTGCCTTGGTACTATGCAATACAAAGTACCTTATTTTTATACTAATTAACGCATTAAGTCCCTTTCACCTTATTATAAATGCAAATTATCACTATATTTGCCGTATAAATTGAAAAATACAACAAACATGTTTACTATCCGAAAAGCAACCTCAGATGATTGCAAACTGATTAACGAACTGGCAAACCAGGTATTTCCCGCCACTTACAAAGAAATACTTTCGACCGAGCAACTTGACTACATGATGGAGTGGATGTATGCACCCGAAAACATCCGTAAACAAATGGAAGAAGAAGGGCATGTATACTTTATCGCCTATCAGGGAGACGAACCTTGCGGCTACGTCTCTGTCCAGCCCCAGGATGCCGATGTGTTTCATCTCCAGAAAATATATGTTCTCCCCGGCTTTCAGGGGGCACATTTAGGCAGCAAACTATTTGATCACGCAGTGCAATATATCAAAGAGATACACCCGTCTCCCTGCCTGATGGAACTAAATGTAAACCGAAACAACAAAGCGCTGCACTTTTACGAACATAAAGGGATGAAGAAATTGCGGGAAGGAGACTTCCCTATCGGAAACGGATATTATATGAATGACTATATTATGGGATTGGAACTTTGATTTATCTGTAAAGAAAAGGCCAATAGGAGAAACGCCCCGTTACATATATTGTTATCGAAATAACAAGTAATGTAACGGGGCGTTTGGTGTATAGTCAGTAACCCGAAGGTCTTATGCTACCTTTTCAAGTTTCTTCATGATAGAGAAGATAAACAGGGCGGCCAGCAAACAGCATACGATAAGCACACTCCATACCATCCACAATTGCATGCTTCCCCACAGATAACCGATGATGGCAACCAAATAGTTACCAATGGCAGTTGCAGCAAACCAACCACCCATCATCATACCTTTGTACTTGGGAGGAGCTACTTTCGAAACGAAAGAGATACCCATCGGCGACAAGAAAAGCTCGGCAAAAGTAAGAACCAGATAAGTGGAGATCAACCAGTTCGGAGAAACTAACGCATCCTTCTCAATGCCACTGGCAGCCAAAGCGTCCGGAGTAGGCAGACCGATAGAGCCAATAGCCATGATCAAGAAACCACATACGGCAATCATCATACCGATACCGATTTTACGCGGTGCAGAAGGTTCTTTTCCTTTTCTGGCCAGATAGCCGAACACTGCCAGCGAAACCGGAGTCAAAGCGATCACGAAGAACGGATTAAACTGCTGGAAGATCTGTGGCAGGATGTTGATTGTAGGATCCATAGAAGTATAACTCCATCCCAAGCAGAGGAGTGCCACCATAACTACTACACCGGCAATCGTTTTCGACTTTCCGGTTTTACCCTGGAACAGTGAAAACAGTCCGTAGATAACGATCAGCAAGAAGGTCAGGTTCACGATATTGAAGCCCAGACGGTCGAGACCGGTCACCTCTTGTGCCGTATAGTCACGAGCGAAGAATGTCAATGTCAACCCGTTCTGATGGAAAGCCATCCAGAAGAAAATAACTACGGCAAACACAAGCAACAGAGCTACGATACGCTGTTTAGTCTGTTCCGGAGTCAACTTCTCTTCTACCACGTTGGCCGGCTTAGCCTGTTTAGAGTTATAGTCCGCATGTTTAAATGTAGAACGGAAAGCTACATAAATAAGCATTGAAATAATCAAGGACACACATGCCACACCAAATCCATAGTTGTAAGCTTCGGAGAGCTTATCGATATAAGTAGTACAGAAAGTGGCAATGTCACCGGTAAAGTTTTGTGCAGCCTGCAAGGATTCCAGAGTAGCCTGGTTGGCAGGAGTGATTGTTCCATCGAGATATTGATGTGCCAATGAAGGAATCTGAGGGACATACGACAGACCTGCCTTGCCCAACATATAATTGGTTACTTTCGTTGCGGCTGTCGGAGCATACATTGCGCCAATATTGATAGCCATATAGAAAATACTGAATGCAGTGTCGCGTTTGGAACTATATTCGGGGGCATCATACAAATTACCCACCATCACCTGTAAATTACCTTTAAAAAGACCGGTACCGCAAGCAATCAGGGCCAACGCACCGAACATCATTATTTTGCCGGAGTTATCGGAAGTCGGGATGGCGAGCAGCGCATAGCCAATAAACATGACCACAATACCCATTGTCACCATCTTACCATAACCAAACTTATCGGCAAGAATACCGCCAAAGAAGGGGATAAAATAAACAGCAGCCAGAAAACATCCGAAAATAGTAGAAGTTTCAGCAGCAGTGTAACCAAACTTTGCTTGTAAAAACAAAGTAAAAATCGCAAGCATGGTGTAGTAACCGAATCGCTCGCCTGTGTTGGCAAGTGCCAGAGCATACAAACCCTTAGGTTGTCCTTCAAACATAAAATTAGAATATTAGATTATTAAATAGATATTTTTTGCAAATATATACTTTTTACTGAAATTAAACAGTATATAATACACAAACTTCCGCCCGAACCTCGTTTATTAGCTCTTTAGGGTCTATTTTTATCTGCAATCCTCTCTGCCCTGCACTTACATAAATATACGGAAAGCCCAGACAGGTTTCATGAATATAGGTAGGAAAATGCTTTTTCATTCCGATGGGCGAACAGGCACCCCGGATATATCCGGTGACGGACAGAAGCTCTTTCATAGGGATCATATCGCAACTTTTATTGCCGGACACTTTAGCAGCAAGCTTCAGGTTCACTTCCTGATCTCCTGGAATTACACAAACAAAATATCCCGTTTTATCACCGTGAAGTACGAGGGTTTTAAAAACCTGATTAATATTCTCTCCCAAACTTGCCGCTACATGCACGGCACTCAGATCGCTTTCGTCTACCTCGTAAGGAATAAGTTCATAGGCAATCTTGGCCTTATCCAGTAGACGGGCGGCATTGGTCTTATTGATTTTCATAGACAATATGTGTATTTCGGCAGCCACAGAAAGGAGCTGCCCATTAGTAAGTTAATAATGTAACTTTACGAAGTTAACTCCCTGCAATCACGAAGTTAACCTCGGACAAATACGATGAAGATGTGTCATAACTCACCACAGATCACACAGATTTACACTGAACGTTTTTTAGTCTACTGACAGCCAATAATATTTATCTGTGTAATCGGTGGTGAATACGAATTTTGACATATCCTCATCATACAATATGAATTTTTAATTGATTTTCAATTCCTCGCGAAGAAACTTCGGAGTATATCCTTTGTTGCTCTTCGCAACTTCTTCCGGTGTTCCGAAACTGAGAAGTTCTCCTCCTCCCTTACCACCTTCGGGCCCCATATCTATTATGTAATCCGCCATCTTAATCACATCCAGGTTGTGTTCAATAACGATCACGGTATTGCCTTTATCTACCAATTTATTCAGGACTCCCATCAACACACGTATGTCTTCAAAATGCAGGCCGGTAGTCGGTTCATCAAGAATATACAAAGTCTTTCCGGTATCTCGTTTTGAAAGTTCAGTAGCCAATTTCACACGCTGGCTCTCACCTCCCGAAAGAGTTGTTGACGATTGTCCCAGTTTGATATACCCCAATCCTACATCTTGGATAGTCTTGATCTTATTCAGGATCTGAGGAACATTCTCAAAGAACTCTACTGCACGATTAATAGTCATATCCAGCACATCAGCAATAGATTTTCCCTTAAAACGTACTTCCAGCGTTTCACGGTTATAGCGTTTACCATGACAGACTTCGCACGGAACGTATACATCGGGTAAGAAATTCATTTCAATCGTTTTGTAGCCGTTACCGGAACATGCCTCGCAGCGACCACCGGACACATTGAAAGAGAACCGGCCGGGCTTATAACCGCGGATCTTAGCTTCCGGCAGTCCGACAAACAGGCTCCGGATATCAGAAAAGACCCCGGTATAAGTAGCCGGATTGGAACGTGGGGTACGCCCCAAAGGGGACTGGTCCACATTAACCACCTTATCTATATTCTCAAGTCCTTCGATCGAATCATATTCCAAAGGATCCTGCAAAGAACGATAGAATTTTTGCGAAAGTATCGGTTGCAAAGTTTCATTAATCAGAGTCGATTTGCCACTACCGGAAACTCCGGTTACACAAATTAATTTACCCAACGGAAATTCCACATCCACATTTTTCAGGTTATTCCCTTTCGCGCCCCGTAACCATAAAGACTTGCCGTTTCCGGGACGTCTCTTAGAAGGTACTTCGATAGCCGTTTGTCCGTTAAGGTACTGCGAAGTCAGTGTACTGGTCTTCAACATCTCTTCAGGAGTACCGGCAAAAACGACTTCTCCTCCCAATCGTCCGGCCTTAGGTCCCATATCGATCACGTAGTCGGCAGCAAGCATCATGTCTTTGTCATGCTCTACCACGATCACGGAGTTACCCATATCACGCAGTTCTTTCAGAGAATTAATCAGCCGCAAGTTATCACGTTGATGCAATCCGATACTCGGCTCGTCAAGAATATAAAGCACATTGACCAACTGAGACCCAATTTGTGTGGCCAGACGGATACGCTGACTTTCACCTCCGGACAGACTGACCGAGCTGCGATTTAACGAAAGATAATCCAACCCCACATCCAACAGGAATTTCAAGCGGGTACGTATCTCCTTCAGAATCTCGGCGGCAATCGTTTTCTGTTTATCTGTCAGGAACTTATCTACTTTCATCAACCAGTCATACAGCTCGTTGATGTCCATATTAGAGAGTTCATTGATGTTTTTGTCATGGATACGGAAGTGAAGCGCCTCCTTATTCAACTTCGCCCCCTTACATTCAGGACAAACCGTAGTTTTAGCGAACTGTTCCGCCCATTTCTGAGCAGTGGCCGAAGCGTCTTTCTCTTGCAACATCTGGATATACTTCACAACTCCTTCATACGTCACAAAATAGTCGGAAGAAGTACCTATCAATGAGCTTTTTATTTTGATACGTTCATCCGAACCATACAGAATTTCATCAATAGCATCATTGGGCAGGTCTTTTACCGGAGTCTTCAGTGACGCATCGTACTTCTCCAGCAGAGCACCGATCTGCCAGAAAATCATCGCATTCTTATATTTACCCAAAGGAGCTATTGCCCCTTCATAGATCGACATCTCTTTATTGGGAATCACTTTATCCACATCAATCTGGCTAACTACTCCCAATCCTTTACAACGCGGACAAGCACCTTGCGGGGAGTTGAACGAAAAATTATGCGGAGCCGGCTCCCGGTACGACAATCCCGTAACAGGGCACATCAAGCGTTTGCTATAGTGTCGGATACTCTCTGTCTGCGCATCGAGAATCATCAGCAATCCGTCTCCCTGACGCATGGCGGTGGCAACACTCTGTTTCAACCGTTTATCATCCTTATCTTCTACGATCAGTTTGTCAACGACTACTTCAATATCATGATTCTTATAACGATCCAGTTTCAGACCATGTGTAATCTCACGAACCTCCCCGTCGATACGGACATACAGGTATCCTTTTTTCCGGATTTGTTCAAAGAGTTCTTTATAATGTCCCTTACGCGAACGCACCAGAGGGGCCAGCATATAGATTTTCTTCCCTTTATAATCTTTCAGAATAAGTTCCAATATCTGTTCTTCGGTGTATTTCACCATCTTTTCTCCCGAAAGATAAGAATAAGCTATTCCGGCACGGGCATAAAGCAAACGGAGATAGTCGTAAATCTCCGTAGTGGTTCCGACCGTAGAACGGGGATTTTTGTTCGTAGTTTTCTGTTCAATGGAAATAACCGGACTCAATCCTGTTATCTTATCTACATCCGGACGCTCCAGATTGCCCAAAAAGTTGCGGGCATAAGCCGAAAAAGTTTCAATATAGCGGCGCTGTCCTTCTGCAAATATCGTATCGAAAGCAAGAGATGACTTCCCGCTTCCACTAAGTCCGGTAATTACAGTCAGGCTATTACGTGGTATTTCCGCATCAATGTCTTTCAGATTGTGTACGCGCGCACCATACACATTTATATATTCTGTTTCCTGCATATTCTAACTTTTATTGAGCTGCAAAATTAATGTTTCCGCCCGAAATATAGTTTTAAAAAACACAATATTATTTTCTTAACTCAATATATTATGTGAATGTATGACATTATTCGTACCTTTGCCGTAATCAATTGAGAATTGAATAGTAAAAATTACAAATTAAGATTAATAAATTGATGAAATCAATCAAACGAATCTTCTTTCTCCTGTCCTTTATAAGTGTTTCCTATTTAAGCACCTTTGCACAAGAGAACCAATCCTACTTCCTGCACACCATTGAAAAGGGCCAAAGTTTATACTCCATCTCAAGCATGTATGGAGTCAGCAAAGCAGATATTATCCGACTGAATCCCGGTTGTGAGGACAAAATCTACGCAGGACAAGCCATTAAAATCCCACAGAACAAAACTGCTCAAAAAGGTGAAACCTTTCATACGATCCAGCCGGGCGAGACACTCTATCGGCTGACAACGACCTATAAAGTTTCTGCCAAGGCTATCTGTGACGCTAACCCCGGATTAAGCGCGGAGAACTTCCGCATCGGACAAGTTATCCGTATTCCTTCGGCTGCCGAGGCTATCGATTCGACCGTAGAAGCTGTAGTGGCAGCGCCCTCAGAGCCTACTATGCAACCGGCCGTCAAGCCACGCTGTAAAGATATGCATAAGGTGAAACGCAGAGAAACCATTTTCAGCGTCAGCCGTGAATATGGCATTTCCGAACAAGAACTGATTGCTGCCAATCCAGAATTAAAGAATGGCATGAAAAAAGGGCAATTTCTCTGTATCCCCTACCCGTCTGAAAAACCGACAGTCACTGTCCCCAAAACAGATGCCAACATCATACCGCCAAGTGACAGCGAATTGTTCCGTGAAAACAAAGAAGTTCCTAAGAGCATTTCTACTATCAAAGCGGCCCTCCTGTTACCATTTGACGACAAACGGATGGTAGAATATTACGAAGGTTTCCTGATGGCAGTTGACAGTCTGAAACGTACCGGAACTTCAATCGACCTGTATGTATACGATTGCAATAAAGAAAGTTCGTCGCTGAACAGCATTCTGGCCAAAAGCGAGATGAAAAATATGAATGTGATCTTCGGTCCGGCGCAACAACAACACATCAAACCATTGGCAGCCTTTGCCAAGAAAAACGATATACGCCTGGTCATTCCTTTTTCCTCAAAAGAGGGAGAAGTATTCAACAACCCGTTTATCTACCAGATCAATACTCCGCAATCTTATCTGTATTCGGAAGTATACGAGCACTTTACACGCCAATTTCCAAACGCCAACGTGATTCTTCTGGAATCAGCGGTTGTAGATAAAGATAAAGTAGAGTTTATCAAAGGTCTGAAACAAGAATTGGGAAGCAAAGGTATACCCGTAAAGACATTGAAAGAAAATGCCCCGGTAGAAGCTCTAAAAGCAGCTCTGCACAATGACAAGGAGAATTTCTTCATTCCTACTTCGGGCAATGATCTGACGCTTCTGAGAATCATTCCTCAATTGACATTACTCGTTAGAGACAATCCGGAAGCACGTATTCATTTATTCGGTTATCCGGAATGGCAGACATATACAAAAGACCATTTGGAAAGTTTCTTTGAATTGGATACCTATTTTTACTCGTCATTCTACACGAACAATCTATTACCGGCCGCCATCAACTTCACTCAGGCATATCGCAAATGGTACAGTAAAGAGATGGAGGAACGGTATCCGAAGTACGGTATGCTGGGCTTTGACACTGGATACTTCTTCCTTAAAGGACTGTCTAAATACGGTTCCGAACTGGAAAAGAACCTTCCGCAAATGGATTTGACTCCTATCCAGACCGGATTTAAATTCCAACGTGTCAACAACTGGGGAGGATTTGTGAACAAGAAAGTATTCTTTGTTCATTTCACAAAGAACTTTGAATTGATTAAACTTGACTTCGAATGAAAAGGGATCAACTGAAATCACTCTTACTGGGAGCCATTTTGCTGGCAGGCATTACCCTGCCGGCAAAAGCCCAGATAGGCGAACAACGACATAATTTTGCAATCGGAATCAATGGCGGTGCTAATTACAGCACTGTTTCTTTCCAGCCCACCATCAAGCAAAACGGTCTTTTGGGAATTACCGGAGGTGTCACAGCACGCTACATTTCCGAAAAATACTTCGCTATGATCTGTGGTGCACAATTGGAACTTAACTTTTCTCAACGTGGATGGGACGAAAAATTCGATCCGGAACAGGGATTCTCTTCCGAAGACTCTTATGTCCGTACCATGAACTATCTTGAGATTCCTTTCCTTGCCCATCTGGCCTTTGGCAAAGACAAAGGGGTACAATTTTTCGTGAACCTAGGGCCACAAATCGGCCTCTTGTTAAACGAGAGCGAAAAAAGAAAAGGTACTTGGGAAACCGCAAATCGGGCACCCAATGAACAATATGGTAAATGGGTTGAAAATAAGTTTGATTACGGAATTGTAGGAGGAGGAGGCATTGAAGTCAGGACTAAAGCCGGTAATTTCCTTTTGGAAGGCAGATATTATTTTGGGCTGGCCGACTTCTACAACAGTACCAAAAAAGATTATTTCTCGCGCTCTGCCAATAGTACCATTACAGCCAAAATCACTTATCTGTTTGATATAAAGAAGTAGAAAAGCATATATACAAAATCGCCACAAAGGATTTAGAGTTTATAGAGAATAATTTCTAAATCCTTTGTGGCGATTCTATTTTTATCGGAGACGATCGGCAGCCTTTACCATCACTTCATCTCGTCCAATCGCACGGACCGCCAGCCAATTCAGAATAATCGAAATTAACGGCAGGCATAATGCCCATGATATCTGGAAAGTAGCACTCAAATCTTTCTTCAGGACAAACATGAAGGCAAGAAAAGTAAGATAATAACCAATCAGCAGAATACTATTGAATATCGTCATACGAATTTGCAACATACGGTTCTTGAACAGAAAGATCGTAGCGAATGCAATGATTGCACTGAGCAACAAGATACCAAATACCCCCCATGTAGAATAAAGTGTACCATTCATCTCTACCCCCAATGGTTTAAAAACATACATTGCAGCATCAGCACCTATAAAGCTGCCTACAGGCAGACACATACTTGTTATCAATAATGCAGTAACAAGTAAAAGATAAATCGTTTGAATTCGTTGAATCATAGTTTTTAAAGTTGTGTTTAATCCGGAATAAAAAAGTCAAGCAATAAGAGATAGAAGAATAGACTCCTACTTACTACTTGACTCTTAGCTCTTCAATCAGCGAAGTAAATTACTGTAATTTTTCTTTCTCCTTCGCCGGGTTTCTATAATAGATCTTTCCTTCTACATATTCCTGCGCAGCAATCAGATTGGGTTTCGGCAATTTCTCGTAATAACGTGAAATTTCGATCTGCTCTCTGTTTTCAAACACTTCCTCCAGATTGTCGTTGTAAGAAGCAAACTCCGCAAGTTTCTTGGAAAGGTCATTTTTTATTTCCACACTAATCTGATTGGCACGCTTACCAATGATAGCCACTGTTTCGTAAACATTACCGGTATCGGCACACAAGTCCATCATATCACGGGTAATGGTATTCGTCGGAGCATTTGTTTTTTTGTAATCCATAAATCTATTTATAATTTAGTCTTTAATTACTTTTTGAGAATCTTTGAAAATCCTTTCGGCTTCCTTCAGATATTTACTTTCCGGAAATTCATTTTTGAAAGCATAATATTCGTCTACCGTTTCGCGATAACGATCCATCTTTTTATCTTCTACACTATTCACTGCCATCTCATATTTGGCACGGAGAATCAAAATAGATAAATCCTCACGATAATCAGTATAAGGATAATCTTTTAAAGCATTCTGTGCTGTGATTACACAAGACAGATAGTTGTTGCCCATATAATTACCCAGATTATAATATAATCTCGCTGAATAAAGTTCTTTCAAAACCAACTTATCCTGCAAAGCAAAAATCATATTCTGTGCCTCTTGTTTTCTGCTGCTTTGAGGATAATATTCCAAGAACATCTGCAACTGCTGGATAGCCTGATAAGTACTTGACTGATCCAATCGGGGTTCCGGAGTATCCAAGAACAAAGCCTTGCCTGCATGAAAACGAGCCAATTCAGAGAACTGACCACGTGGATATGTATTAAAATAAGTGATAAACGACTGTGCGGCAGTAGAATAGTCTTTCTGATTATAATAACTCATAGCCAACATGTATAATGATTCTTCTGCCTTATCACCACCTTTCAAGATAGTTATCAACTCGTTCAGCAATGTAGCCGACCGATTATACTGACCCTTGGCGAAGTAGTTCTTAGCGGCCTCATACTTGTATTCGTAATCAGTGCTTTTTAGCAACTTATTGTACTCTCCACACGAGGATAAAACAGTAGCTGCAAGCAGCGTTATAATGATGTTCTTCTTCATTCTGTATTTAAATAATGCGCAAAGTTAAAGATTCGCGCTGAATAAACCAATTAATCAATGTTTTTTAAGATAAAAAAGAATGGAAGAATAGAGTTTAGTTACGAATGGCGAATAAGCATTGATGGATGGTTAATTTATAAACAATATAGCAGCTATTCATTAACCATCCACCACTTAATCACAGATTTTACAGTTTATACAAGTCGCTTGCCGCCAACAAGTCAACTTTCTTTTCCGTCAACACACGGATACAGTTTTCCATATCATTAGGACGGATAATCACATTTGCAGAGTTATTATTGGCAAATGAATACATATATTCAATAAAAACTCCTTCATTGGAAAGGTATTGCAATACTTTGGCTAACGCACCGGGCACGTTAGGACAGTTGATGCCTACCACTTCTGTCACATTCACTGCAAAATGATTATCTTTTAAAGCTTTATAAGCTTTATCCGGATCGGAAACAATCCCCCGGAGAATACCAAAGTCGGCATTTTCAGCAATGCAAAGAGCAGAAAGATTAATACCTTCCTTTGCCAATACTTCAGTCACCTCTGTCAGTCGGCCTGATTTATTTTCCAAAAAAATGGAAAGTTGTTTTGCTACCATAATAAATGACTTTATATTTAATATTCGTTATAGTTTTCTATTATCAATCACACGCTTCGCTTTGCCTACACTGCGTTCAATGCTGCGCGGCTCTACCAGCTTCACGTCTACTCCCAGACCTAATACACTTTGTAAGCGGCCTGTCAATTTCTTCTTTAAAGCCAGCATCTTGTTAATTTCATCCGAATAATAGTCAGGACGAACCTCAACCTTCAGTTCCATAGTATCCGTATTGTTCTTGCGGTCAATGGTCAACAGATAATGTGGCTCGAATTCCGCCATTTCCAGAATAACAGATTCTATCTGTGTCGGGAATACATTGACTCCACGGATAATAAGCATATCGTCACTACGTCCCAAGATGCGGTCCATACGCACCAAAGTACGTCCGCAAGAACATTTTTCATAATGCAAAGCCGTCAGATCTTTTGTCCTGTAGCGCAATAAAGGCATACCTTCTTTCGTCAGATGGGTAAAAACAAGTTCCCCGGTCTGTCCGGGTTCTACAGGCTGCAATGTATGCGGGTCTATTATTTCAGGGAAGAAGTGATCTTCATTCAAGTGCGTACCATTCTGGCATTCACATTCATATCCAACACCGGGACCTGCAATTTCACTCAATCCATATATATCATAAGCCTTAATGCCCAATTTGGTTTCGATGTCTTTACGCATACTTTCCGTCCAGGGTTCCGCACCGAAAGCACCCGCCTTCAGTTTAAATTCTTCGCGTGGAAAACCTGAGTCATTAATCGCATCAGCCAGATAAAGAGCATAAGACGGTGTACAACATAACACAGTCGAGCCAAAATCATGCATCAATGTAATCTGCTTTTCCGTATTACCACTTGACATGGGGATAACCGACGCTCCGATATTTTCGGCACCGGCATGTGCACCCAGTCCGCCCGTAAACAAACCGTAACCGTAAGATACCTGAAATATATCAGAACGGCCGGCACCATAAGCTGTGAAGGCACGCGACAGACATTCTGCCCAAGTCGATAAGTCCTTACGGGTATATCCCACTACAGTCGGTTTCCCGGTAGTACCGGAGGACGCATGGATACGAACGATCTGGCTCATGGGTACAGCGCATAAGCCAAACGGATAATTGTCACGTAAATCTAATTTAGTGGTAAATGGTAATTTGGATATATCTTCTATCCCGTTAATATCATCGGGTGTGATGCCCAACTCTTGCATTTTTTTACGATAGAACGGCGTATTATGATAAACGTATTCTACTATTTTCTTCAGTCTAATGCTCTGGATTTTATGCAAATTGTCGCGTTCCATGCATTCGATGCTCTCATTCCAAATCATGTCTTTCGTTGTATTTTGTTAGTTATGTTGTGCAAAGTAAAGGATTTATTTTAAAATTTGATTTGTTTATCTCAACTATTTTGCCGAATATTGTCTTCTGAAAGAAAAAAGAAGCATGAATTTTGAATTAACATCCGCATACAAGCCGACCGGAGATCAGCCGGAAGCAATTGCGCAACTGACCGAAGGAGTTCTTGAAGGCGTACCGGCACAAACGTTACTGGGAGTAACCGGTTCCGGAAAGACATTTACCATAGCCAACGTTATTGCCAATATCAATAAACCAACATTGATCTTAAGCCATAACAAAACACTGGCAGCCCAGCTCTACAGCGAATTTAAAGGATTTTTCCCCAATAATGCTGTCGAATATTATGTATCTTATTATGATTATTACCAGCCGGAGGCCTATCTGCCAAGTTCGGATACATATATAGAAAAAGACCTCGCTATCAATGACGAAATAGATAAGCTCAGATTGGCTGCGACTTCGGCTCTTCTATCCGGCAGAAAAGATGTAGTGGTTGTATCCTCCGTATCTTGTATTTATGGTATGGGAAACCCATCCGATTTTTATAACAATGTAATTGAAATAGAACGAGGCCGGACCATCAACCGCAATGTATTTCTTCGCCGGTTGGTAGACAGCCTGTATATGCGCAACGATATTGAACTGAATCGTGGAAATTTCCGGGTCAAAGGAGATACGGTGGATATATATCTGGCCTATTCGGACAATCTGCTCCGGGTAACCTTTTGGGGAGACGAAATTGACGGTATCGAAGAAGTAGATCCGGTATCCGGAGTCACCATCGCACCTTTTGAAGCCTATAAAATATACCCGGCTAACCTGTTTATGACTACTAAAGAAGCAACTTTACGGGCCATCCATGAAATAGAAGATGATCTTACCAAACAAGTTGCCTATTTCGAGTCTATCGGCAAAGAGTACGAAGCCAAACGTCTATACGAACGAGTGACATATGATATGGAGATGATTCGGGAACTCGGTCATTGCTCAGGTATTGAAAACTATTCACGATACTTTGACGGCCGTGCTGCAGGTACACGTCCATACTGTTTGCTGGATTTTTTCCCTGACGATTTTTTGATTGTAATAGATGAAAGCCACGTCAGCGTACCGCAAATACGAGCTATGTACGGAGGTGACCGTGCCCGTAAAATAAACTTAGTGGAATATGGTTTTCGTTTACCGGCAGCTATGGACAACCGCCCCCTGAAATTCGAAGAATTCGAGTCGATGGCTAAACAGGTGATTTATGTCAGCGCTACTCCTGCCGATTATGAATTAGTACAGTCCGAGGGTATTGTTGTCGAGCAGGTGATCCGTCCTACCGGTCTGCTCGATCCGGTGATCGAGGTACGTCCCAGCCTGAATCAGATCGATGATCTGATGGAAGAAATACAGATACGCATTGAGAAAGAAGAACGCGTACTTGTCACCACACTGACCAAACGTATGGCCGAAGAATTGACAGAATATCTATTAAACAACAACGTACGTTGCAACTACATTCACAGCGATGTGGATACATTGGAACGGGTCAAGATCATGGATGATCTCCGTCAAGGAGTTTACGATGTGTTGATCGGGGTGAATTTATTGCGCGAAGGTCTCGACCTTCCGGAAGTGTCACTGGTTGCCATCCTCGATGCGGACAAAGAAGGATTTCTCCGTTCCCACCGTTCATTGACACAAACTGCCGGACGAGCAGCCCGAAATGTAAATGGAATGGTAATCATGTATGCAGACAAAATCACAGATAGCATGCGACTGACTATTGATGAAACCAATCGTCGCCGTGAGAAGCAACTTGCATACAACGAAGAACATGGTATTACTCCGCAACAAATTAAAAAAGCCCGTAATCTGTCTGTTTTCGGAAACGGAGCAGAAACAGAAGATACTCAAAAAGGTAGCCGTGCATACGTGGAACCTTCTTCACCCAATATTGCAGCTGATCCGGTCGTACAATATATGAGCAAAGCCCAACTGGAAAAAAGTATGGAGCGTACTCGCAAGTTAATGCAGGAAGCAGCTAAGAAACTTGAATTCATTGAAGCAGCTCAATACAGAGACGAATTACTTAAGATGGAGGACTTAATGAAAGAGAAATGGCCCGGATAAGAATATCCAAGTAATAAACTTCCAGAATATATCAAAGTGAACTCTTTAACTCTTAATTATCCTAACAAATTAAGCTGATAAATAAAATAAATGTTATAAAAAGAAAGGTTTTCTATGAAACATTTGCCAAGATCTCAAAAATCTGTATCTTTGCATTGTGTTTTTCATAGTATTAGATTTAAGGTTAACAAAGGTTGGAGCAAGGCGTTGCTCCTTTTTTTATGCTTTCAAATCAACTTTCACACCAAATCCTTATCTTTGCACAGCATCCTGAATATAGAAAAATGAAAAAGATCGTCCTTATGGGAATACCTTTATTGTTGATAGTCCTTGTGATCACCATCTATGTTTGCAACCGGACTATACAGAAAAATAGCGAAACATATATCTATTCGACTGTTTCCGATATTCCATATAATAAGGTAGGACTGTTACTGGGAACTTCACCTAAACTGAAAAGTGGAAAAGCCAACCTATATTTCGACTATAGGATTAAAGCTGCCACAGAACTCTACAATGCCGGAAAAGTCAAATATATATTGGTTAGCGGTGATAACCGGAGAAATAGTTATAACGAACCGGAAGAAATGAAAAAAGCACTTATAGCAGCAGGAATACCTGACCAACGGATTATACTGGACTATGCAGGTTTAAGAACATTGGATTCTGTGGTAAGAGCACATTTAATTTTTGGTTTGGAGCGTTTTACTCTGATTTCACAACAGTTTCATAACGAACGGGCAATTTATCTGGCTCAGCAAAGTCACCTCCAGGCTATCGGATATAACGCTCAGGATGTGAGTGCGTATGCCGGCTTTAAAACGAATCTTCGAGAATTATTGGCAAGAGTAAAAGTCTTTGTGGATATAGTTACCAATAAAGCTCCCAAACATCTTGGGGAAAAGGTAAAGATACCCGAATAATAATTGTATATTCTCCCTAATAACATCATTATCATAAAATACATGCAAAAGTTACTATTTCTTTTTTTACTGCCACTGATACCATTTTCGTTCCCGTGCCATGCTCTAACGACTTATCGAATGGTGACAAGAAATTACTCTCCGGTTACAGATTCTTATCCCCAAGAGGTTTCTAATTTTAAAAAGGCAGACAGTGTCTACTATTTCACCGTAAAAGTATCCAAAGCTTATGACGATACCTTAAAAAGAAAAGTAGCAGAAAAGGTTCTTTATAGACCCAATGACATCTATGACGGAGAGGTCGCTTCTTATCTAAACCCCACCCGACTCATTGACTATTCTTCTCCTACTATCGAACTTATAACAGACTCTTTATTCAAAGGCGAAGACAGTATAATGACAATTATAAAAAAGGGCTTGGAGTTTGTATCCCATTATATAAGTTTTGATGATTCTCTAGCCACGGCTATTTCAAGAGGTGATTGCAAAACATTGGATGTAAATCATATCCTTCAAAGAAAGAAAGGTACTTGCAGCGAATATACTAATTTATTCACGGCACTTATGAGAAAGAAAGGAATTCCTTGCCGGTTTGTTGCCGGTTTTATTTTTATACCTGAACAAAAATTCTATGGATGTCATGCCTGGGCCGAATGCTACCTCAAACAATACGGATGGATGGCAGTAGACCCCCAATCCGGAAAAAGCTGGTTACCAACAACTATAATCCGACTTTTTGCCGGAACAGATTATACAGACTGTGGATTAAACTCTTTTATGGACCTAGTACCCAAGTCTATAGAAATAGTAAAAGAATAAATGTACATCAAAAATATAAAAAGGAAAATAATGCTCAGATAATCATGGAACAACAACCTCAACTCAACGACCACAATAAACAAGAATATCCACCGATGCATATCTATGATTTAAACACATCCTTAACTAAACAGCTATACAACAATGAGTTATATCATATCCTAAAAATACATAATTAACATTCTCACAGGACGATTCAAGCTTGCGAATACACTTATAATAGAATTGGCTGCTCTACTAATATGCTATATCATTTATTTGTAGCATAGTTGGCATTAAAAAAATCAAATCAAATTTGCCATGCAATACATAATTCATTATTTCGATAGTTCTTATCAACAATACATCATCAACACACCCTATAATATCAATCACGCAAAATCCAAGCAGTATAGACATACAGAGCAATACTATTGACTGCAGTTTTCACTTGTTGCAAAATCGCAGTATCTTCCATCTCATTAGCTGCATGAGCATATTTATTTCTCAAATACCACAAATTGGAACAATATTTCGCAAATGGACTAGAATTCTTACTTTTTAAAGGTTTTGTTTCTTCAAATAAATCCAAAGCATCATATAATCCACCAGTATTTATTTCGATATTTCTACATTTTATTCTTTTTATATTTCTGAGATAAGCTTCATATCCTAACACTAAACGATACAAATAGGACTCCCTATCATAATAATCGGATTTAGAAAAAAACAGCTCATAAACTGATAATAAAATACCATCACCCCAACCATTTGTTTTACCATCAATCTTTAAGAAATCCACAAAGATATCAATAGCTTTATTGAGTTCTAATTCTGTGTCTTTAAAATAAAATTTTAATTCTAACCCTAACCTATCTTTCAATTTAGATAAATCAAACTGGACATTCGCTATTGGATTATGAATAACAGGAATAATCTCCGTTACATTATCATGTTTATATTCTTTTGCTTCTGGTAATTGTTGCGTATTCAAATAAACAACTATACCCTCTAACTCTTTCTTTTTAACAAACAGCAAGTTATTATCAAATATCTTATAAAATACAGTTTTGGAAATTTTGTCTGGGATTTCATCCTTAAAACATTTATAGAGGTCTTCTAAAGTACTTTTATAACCTGCTTTTTTCTTTAAATGGTTAACTATCAAAGAGCTAATTTTCTTTCTATATTCAGGTTGCCTATCACGTTTTCCAAGCTTGCATAAATCATATTTAGCAACTTCAATCATATCAAGTAATATATCATGACCTTCCCTGTTTACAATCCCCATACGAACAAGTTTCTCGACATAATGATACAAACTATCATCTGATAATTCATAATCTTCAACAATCAATGTATCTTTTACTTCCTGTAGTAATTTTCTGTATGAAGTCCTATATTGACGACATTTCTTCAAATAATCTATTGCAATATTATAAATTCTATTGCCTAAATCTTTCTGTCTTGTTACTGTTTCTATTTCTGGATATCTATTCTTAAAATCATTATGAATAAGCAAATTACTGTCTGACTTTGAGACTGAGCAAACTGCCGTTGCATAGGTTCTAATAGTATAATCTGGATAATTATATTCTTTATTTACTACTTCAAGTAAATCATTAAAATAGATTCTCCCATTTTGTTGAATAGCAAACTCCGAAATAAACTCACGAATACTTTGTTTTGTGTCTCCATAATACCAATAACCACTCTTTGCAATACAATTAAATTTATTTTCTTTACATAGTATAAGTTGGTCCATTGTTATTTTTTCAATATTATACAGTTCGGAACGACTGTTATATTCTTCTAAAATATCAGTTTTTGAAATAGCGTTTTCACTCCCAATTGCATTTTCAAAAATAATTCTTTTCACTTTTTTATCTACAGATGATAGATATTGCCATTTAAGTTGATAAAGAGCAACATCATTTGGTGAGTTTTCAATCCAATTATGGTTATCTAAAATACTACAAATCATATCTTTTCGCTTATTCTTAACTTTGTCAGAAAAGTCAAATAGTGTCACTGGTATAACTTCATCATTAAGTTGATTAATACAAACTATTATCAATTTCTGATAAGTGATAACCTCATTCTCACCGACAATAAATCTCTGGTCAGTACGGTAGCCTGCTTTTGCTACATTCAAAGATAATATTTTTGCAATCTGCTCAATTTGATTTTCTGCACATTCCACTAAATCACAGAAATAATTAGCATCTTTATAAATAGCAGTCGATTTTATATAATTTATTTCATTTAAAAAGCTTGGTGTTAAGACTATATTATTAAAACATTCTCCATCAAATACAGCCATAACATTTCGCAATAACTGCCGAACTCTTTCTTTATGCAATGAAAACACCTCACCAATCTCTTCATTAGTTTTTATTTGGCCAGAAAGTCCATACGAATAACGTATTATATCAGCATTTCTACTATCATTCTTTTTTTCTAAAGCTGTAACAAGCTGATTTAAACACACAAAAAGCTTCTCACTAAATGAATAAGGTTTAGAATCATCATATTGAGGAATCTCTATCTTAGCAAAAACCAAATATTCATCTGGACTATTATAAACATCAGATTTCAAATCATCCCATTGTTTTATAAGCTTCCCATTTATACCTTTTAAATAATGTATTTCATTATTAGACAATTGCAATACACTACCTAAGTTTTTCAAACCATTTCTATTAAATAATTTGAAAAGTTCTGGTGACTTATTTTGAAGACAATCAGTAGATAAGCCCATTATCTCATCTGAAAAAGTATTATCAGGCTCAACAGCAGCATTTTGATATCTTGAAACATCATCTCCCTTATTTTCGCAATGACATGAAATATAATACTCTATATCTTTAACTAATTCTTGACATCTTTTTACAACAGCCTTATTCTGGCTTATACTCCCCCAATTGTTGAGAAAAGAACCTACTGATAATAAATTATTATCATTCAATATTCCCAAAAAACCACGATGCTTATATATTTCACCTTGCAGTTTTGGAATTAAGTCTATTATCATTAAATCAAGTATCTCCTCCTGAGTCATATTGCTACTAATTTAGATTCTTACATTAAACTATTTTTCAATTAGAAAAATCAATCACCACAGAAATAACATTTGAAGATTAAATTATCATCTCATTATTCTAGTAGATGAGATTTCTTTAAAAACATATCCACATTATCACTTTTCAGACTTAACCTTCTTATAAAGATGTTCTTTGAATAGTAAATGCAGTTAAATGAATATCAAATAGTTAATTAGATTTTAATGTAACATTATAACTATTATTATATGAGTTACGAGTAGCCATCCAATTAACTTCGCTGATAAAACACTTGCAAGTTATAAAAAATATAGTAAAAGTCAAAGAAAAAAATTAATCAGTAATGAGGGCACTATCACCAAAGCCCCTTATAGGATTTAATATTCAAAAATATATAATTGACCATAAAAGTAAATACTAACAAACCACCCAGCTATACAAAATTAAACTAATACACTAATTATCAATAGATTAATTCAAGTATTTATATCCACTTCTATTATTAATGAATATTAGAAGAGGACAAATCTTCTAATAGATAAATTTTCTTTGATAGTCTTTCGTATATGCTATATATAATTGGTAAATAAAAAAAGCATTAAATCTGGCATATTTGAATTATATTCACTTACTTTGAGGATATGAATATTATATTTTAGTATGAGACTATTAAATTCAAATGAAACCAATAACATGGAATTCTTAACAGAAAAGGGAATTCCTTTTACTCTTATTGAACCTACCCAAACAGGTCTGAAAAAATCGATTATGGATGCTACTAGCACAGTTCGTTTCTTTTTAGAAACGAATAGTATACACGATTATAAACAACAAAAACAAGGCGTTGATAATAAACTTATTTATCCTGCAAGTATTGTTACAGATATAAACTATTACGATACAGAAGCCTCTTTGTATCGTCCAGAAACGAAAAAAGGTGACCCTAGAATATGGTTCTCAAAGCTAAAGAAGCATACGGCTCCTAATGATATTCTATCTATCCTATTTTATAAGGATAGATTGTATATTGTGAATTTAACAAAATACAACATTAGAAATTTATTCAATAGCCCTATAGATAATCCTATAAAAGAATTCCTGCATACTCTTTATGACGATGAAATGCAAGTTGCAAATGAATTATTGTCAAAAATGAGAGAATTAGCTAGTATGGGGTTTATTCGGGCAGAAGTGGATGCAGATACTGGGGTTGGAAGAACTTTAGAAACATTATTGGGAATAAAAATTAATTCATCAAAATCACCTGACTATAAAGGCATTGAAATTAAGAGTAATCGAATTAAGCTCCATAGTCAAAATCGAAAAGGACTTTTCTGTCAGGTCCCTAATTGGGAACTTAGTAACTTCAAAAGCTGCGAAGCAATCTTAAACAAATTCGGTTATTATACCAATGGTATCTTTAGATTATATTGTACTGTAAATAGTTTGACTCCTAATTCCCAAGGATTATATTGGCAGATTGACGAATCTTCTCAACTATTAACTGAGAAGAGTGAGAAATATGGTCCAGTCGCCACTTGGGAGTTGAATAAACTTCATGAAAGATTGCTAACTAAACACCATGAAACTTTTTGGGTGTCTGTTACTAGTAAAAAAGAAGATGGCAAAGAGTATTTTCGATATGACCGAATTGAACACACTAAAAATCCGATAGTGTCTCAATTCGATATTCTAATTCAACAAGGAAAGATAACATTAGACCATCTAATTAAGCAAGAAACAAGTGGAAATGTAACAGAAGGAGGCCCTAGTTTCAAAATTAAACCTAATGCCATTAATCTGCTTTTTCCTCAAAGTACAATTTACGAACTATAATAAAAAGAAACTTATGAAGTCTAATATAAATATTTTTTTAGAAAATCATAAAACTGATATTATAGAAATAATAGATAGTTTTAAGGATTATGAATTCAGCTCACATGATTTTATAGAAAAATTTTCTAGAAAGTTTGAAACAGACTATATTGAAATGCTTGTTTTTTATAAGAAGTCAGGAAAAGCATTCCAAACAGTACATAGTCAAATAGCCAAGTTTTTAAGTGAAAATAGAGTCTACTTAAAAATAGAGAAGAAAGGAAAAAAAATAAGTGAAAACACTTTTGGTGAAAATGATTATCCAGAATGGTGGAACAAATTAAAATAGAATCTCAATAGACATTTTTTTGTAATAATGGCAGATATTGTTTCAAAAGAAAAAAGGAGCTATATGATGTCTCGTATTCACTCAAAAAATACGAAACCAGAATTAATAGTTAGGAAGTATCTTTTTCATCGAGGATTCCGCTATAGGGTGAATGTAAAAAAACTTCCTGGTAGTCCAGATATTGTATTTGAGAAATACAAAACAATTATTTTTATAAATGGTTGTTTTTGGCATGGACATTCTAATTGCAAAATCGCACATATTCCTAAATCAAATACAAAAAAATGGATTCACAAGATACAAAAAAACATCGATAGGGACCTATCAAATAGAATCACATTAATGAAAATGGGATGGCATATTCTTACTGTTTGGGAATGCCAACTATCACCTTCTAAAAGAGAAAAAACATTATTGTCCATAGAATTATCTTTATGCAAAAGGATTATTGAAAGTTACAAATAAATTTTCCATATTTTAAAGCCAAATCTCTAGTTTATTCCAGCTATATTCATTTATTTTGCATACTGAATATTAATGAACACTTACTATATGGAATCTAATATTATTGAATTCTTAAGAAAAGAGGTGGTTAATGGTCTTTTTCAAACTACTACTATGCAAACAGTATGGAATGTTTGGCAAAATAAGATTAGAGAGATACTACCTCAAAATTGCAACGAACAGGATTTTCTTAATCTTGGAGATTACTTATCTGATATATTTAAAAGTACTGGTGGAGAAGGAAGAGCTCAGGGGGAGTTGTCTGGTGGTGGAAATGCTTGGGAATCTCTAATTGTTTGGTATATAAATATTTGTTGCGTTAATACGAGAGTTGTTGCATTTAAAAAAATGGGACAAGTTCCATTGCCTATAAAAGAGGCAATAACCGTGAATTATGAAAATTTTTCTTGTTCTACCGAGTCTGACATAACAGTTGTTATATTTCCTGATGAAGATTGTTTTACTTCTAAAGAAGATGCACATATCTTTTTCAATTCGAGAGGAAAATATATGAAAAAGGAATTGGACAAGGAGGTGGGAGAATATTTTGATAAATTTAGTATTGGTATAATTCAATGTAAAACAAACTGGAATGATAATGCCCAGATTCCAATGCTTTGGGATATGATTTATTCGGCTGGCGGCTTTAGAGGAAGGCAAATAAGTGTTGGTGTAAATAACTATAGTATACAATCCCTAGACTCCTTTACTTATTCTTTTGTTACTGTTCCTTCAAACAAACTCAGTAATTTTAAGCCCAATAGCGTTTCTGTTAAGAGAGTAAAAGGGCTGTCTGGCGGAAACTATTGGGGACGTATAACAGAACAGGGTATAGCAAGGTCTGTAAAAGAAATTTTCAACAATTATAATTCTGGTTTTGACAATAAGAATATACGAACAACATTAAAGAATGCAGTTTCACATATTGAAGAATATACATATTTTAAATTGTAAAAAGAGCTGTAAAATACAGCTCTTTTGCTTTATTGAATCTTCTTTAATATTTCATGACCAATAGCCCTTGCCATCAAAGGAGGGACGGCATTCCCAACCAAAGTATATTGAGGAATTTCAACTTTACGCTTCTCTCCACCAGTTGAACGTTTACCTTGAAAAACAAAGTTGTCATCAAATGATTGAAGCCTTGCCATTTCCCTAACTGTTAAAGCTCGATATGCGGAATAGTGAATAAAGTCATCTGGCATTGTAACGACCGTAGGACTCTGACTATCCGCCTTTAATACATTATAATTACGTTTATCAGAATTCAATCCACAGTCTATCAGCTTCTTACGACTTTCGTCATATCCTCCTGATTCGGCTATTATACGTAACCTTTCTTTTACTTCTTCTTTCTGTTGGCTAGTCTTATGGTTGTGTAATGTAGCCATTAAATGTTTGCTCTTTTCAGAAAGTTCCTCAAAGTTACGAACATAAAAAGGGGTATCATTTAACTCAAAACGATGATTTAATCTTCCTTGTTTTGACCAATCTTTATAAGTCAAATGAGTATTACCATCAATTTTACCGTCAAGTGCTCTTGTTTTAAGTAATTGTCTATATTTACTATTAACTCTTACTGTTTTATATTTAGTAACCTCCTCTCCATTACCAATAAAATCTAAATCATAAAGAGCCTCATACACAGTAACTTTATCATTACCAGATACAGTTGGTGGTATTTCTGTTATAATATTCTGGTCTTTTCTACATCCAATAAAAAGTACACGTTCCCTGTTTTGTGGTACACCATAATCAGAAGAATTAACGACAATAGGCTTTTCTATATTATAAAGTCTTATATTATTTAAAATAGTTTCATATTCATCTAGCAACTCATTAGATTTAATCAACTCTCTCATCTCATCAAAACATTCATCTAAGGTTGATGTATATATTTTTAAAGCTTCCAATATTTCATTTACTTGGGATTTATAAGCTTCAAAACTATTAATCTTGTTAAAGGCACTTGCTATATTTTCAATGATTTGCGATTCTGAAATAAAACTAATAAACTCGTTAAATTGGTCTACGAATCCATCATTATCAATATCTGATTGTGTTTTCTCATTCACTAAACTCTGCTTAATACCATTAAGTATTGAAATTCTTTTCAAAAGATTCAAGCCATGGCGTATGGTGTTAATATTAACATCTGATTTGCTTACCTTATAATCAACTTTTTTAGTTATTAATTTAAAATGATTCTCTATAGTTTGAATATATTTCTCATTAAAAATATTTTTATCTTCTACAGATACTTCTAAATCTATCTTTTGTTGATAACAATCTAGAATGAAAACTTTCTCAGTGGCCTTGCTTTTCTTCAACTTAGCAATAAACTCTGTAAGTTGATACACCTCTTCTTCATCAACCAGAGAACGTATTTCCTTTATAATTCTTTCTTTTATTTTTCCTCCATCTTTGGTCAATAGTCCTTTAACATTCTCCATTACAAAATATTTTGGTTTAAGGACTCTAATGACTTTCAAATAGTGTTCAAACAAATCATCTCTTTTATCATACTGCTTACGTCTTCCAGACAAACTAAATGACTGGCAGCTTGGCCCCCCTGTTACTACATCAATTTGTTCACCATTCAATTTTTCTAGAAGATTTTTGAGAAAATCTTCTTCCATAATGTCTTGTCTGTGAAAAACAGTATTTAATCCTAATTGAAAGTTATAACGAACTAAATGAGTTAACTCGCAATTGTCATTTATATCACTAGCAAGAACGAAATCAAAATACTTGTTGTCTTCTTCTGCTTGAAGAAAACCTTCACTAATTCCTCCTGCACCAGCAAAGAGGTCCAAAAATCTATATGCAACTTTGCCTTCTTTATATTCTATTCTTTCTGCCATGACATTTTTTTTAGGAGTACAAAGATACAATAAATTTCTAATAATAGGGGTTTCATCAGCCATTGTTGCTTAATTTAGGAGAAACTTCAACCATAAACCATACCATGTACAAAATACAACGAGGAAGATGCCATTACAAGTCTGTTCTTAATAATTTTCTTTATGCATTTCATCTTTGCATATTCCAATAGTAATGCCTTACAATAAGTTTAAATATTATATAGGTTTTCGTTGAATGAAAAGAACTATATTCATGTTCAAGATTTGTGAATATAAAAATAGGTAGCTATTAATTTCAAATAGCTACCCTACTGCGATTAATTCAATTTGCCCTTTTAACCATCTTACCATCAGGAACTCTCTTATGCTTAATACGGTATTCCGAGAAATAGAAATCATAATTCTCCATTATATAAGCATACCCTTTGTCAGCACTGTATTCAAAGCCGATAGCCCGATACGCCTTATCGTGATAACTATCTGTAACAATACGCCATTTGCCATTCCAAACAAAATGCTGTTCATTAGCCCAAACTCCTTCAATGTGAGATGTATTATCAGAGTATAAGACAATCTTGTCCAAGCTCTTTACTCCTGTTCCGTTAAATTGATAACCCTGTAATACAAATTCCGTTGCTTTTTTTATTTCCAATGGGTCACTGCTTGAAGTTTTATTTCCATCACAGCCTACGCATAACATAATCAGACTAACGACTATGCATAAAAATTTCAAATAATTCTTTTTCATAATATAATTTATCTTTTCATCATTTGCAAAGCTCTAACGGTTTTATCCCTTCGTCTCTCATATTCACGAACTAAATCTTTGTCACCTGTTTGTTGGGCTATATTAAGAGCCTCATCATAGTTACGTACAATAGTTTGTTTTAGCAACTGAATTTTTAATACCTCATTTACGGAAAGCGATGGAGAATCTCCCAAACGTGCAAGCTCATCTACAGCCGACCTTATTTCTTTTTCTCTCTGTAACAATTTCATTGTCAATTCATCGTCGATATTCATTTCTTCATTAGAAGTAGAATATTCGCTATCAACACTATTTATCATTTCATTGTTGTAAGCATATCCTCTTTCTGAAATCTGATAACCATTCTCATATACCTGATATTTATTACCAATAAACAAACAGACATATTAAAGATGAAAATAAAATCCAAATAAGTACAAGTA
>ENA-OROQ01000190-OROQ01000190.1-human-gut-metagenome-genome-assembly--contig:-NODE-190-length-91432-cov-14.7953_pt1 | contig 91432 bp, 70 predicted proteins | sample MGYA00242136_ERZ509062 | MGnify/ENA primary metagenome ERZ509062 (study PRJEB26280, sample SAMEA2338735) | human gut metagenome | biome: human gut; feature: human-associated habitat; material: faeces...
TGACTCCAATAAAGGGGACTAGAAAGGATTAAGAGCTAGTCCCCGGGAGTTTGGATTATAAAAAAACCGCCTCGGCCTTGCGGCCGGGCGGTTTAGGGGTTCCGGAGCTGCGTTAGCGGAGAGCTCCTTATTCGGGCGAAAGCTCGACGCTTTCGAGAATCTCCGGTCCAGTGAGTTTGCGCTCGCGCTTTTTCCAAGGTTTGTATTCACAGTGGAGCAGCTCATGAGCCCGTTCGCTGCCGGGACTCCCCAGATACTCCTGATAGAGACGAATCACTTCCGGGTTCTCGTAGGACGCGCGGATCTTCTTGACCTTGTCGATCGCATAAATCCCTTGCTGACGCTTGGCCGTATTGCGGCCCCATACACCGCGGGTTGTACCGCCGCCGCCCACACAGCCGCCCGGACAAGCCATTACTTCAACAAAGTGGTAGGGGCACGTTCCGTTGCGGACCATTTCGATGACCTTGGCAACATTGGCACATTCATGAACCACTGCAATGCGAATGTCGCCGAGGTCGCCGAGACGAACCGTCGCTTCTTTGATGAATTCCATGCCGCGCACCGGCGTGAGCGGCGGCATTGGACGCGGATCCTGATTCTTGACCGCCGACATCGTGCGTACCGCCGCCTCCATCACGCCGCCGGTTGAGCCAAAGAGCTGGCCCGCTCCCGAAGAGAGCGACATCATGGGGGAATCAAACGGCATATCGGGGAGATCGGCCAGATTAAGGCCGGAGCGCTTAATCAATCTGGCAAACTCGCGGATGGTCAGCACGACGTCAACGTCGCAGGAGCCGTCTGCGCGTTTGAGCGTATCTCGATTGGCCTCGCCTTTTTTAGCGGTGCAAGGCATGATCGAAATGACCCGCATATCCCTCTTCTCGATACCTGCATGTTCAACCAGCCAAGTCTTGGCCAAAGCCCCGAAAATCGCCTGCGGAGAACGTGTGCTCGACACGTGCGGAATCATGTCGGGAGCAATCTTCTCGACATAATTGACCCAGCCCGGACAGCAGGACGTGAAGTAAGTGAAGGGCTTGGAATGGAGTGTTCCGGCCTTTTTGGCACGCTCGAAGTTGGCGAGCATCTCGGTGCCTTCTTCCATGATTGTCACGTCGGCCGACCAATTGGTATCCATCACGTAGTCTGCGCCCATGCGCTTCAAAGCACTGACGATCTTGCCCTGCACATCCATGCCGGGAGGCAAGCCGAACTCTTCGGAAAGCGCCACTCGCAAAGCAGGGGCAAACTGAAAGACCGTGGTGATTGAATCGTCGTCGAGCATGTCGAAGACATCGCACCCTTGATCGCGCACGCTGATCGCCCCCGTCGGGCAAACGAGCGAGCACTGCCCGCATTCAATGCATCGATCGGATGACCCCCAATTGACGGCGCCGGTAAAGCCGATTTCGGCTTTGGTGCCCGTTCCGGTGAGGCAGAGCGCCGAAACACCCTGCACTTGCCTGCAGACCTCAATGCAGCGCAGGCAGCGAATGCACTTTCCGCCGTCAAAACGCATTGCGGGTGCGGACATATCGAGCTTGCGAATCGGCTTATACCGCCCGGAAAGTCCCAGACGGTCCGCACCGGTCCAAAGTGCGGCATCCTGCAGTCCGCACTTGCCGTGGCGCTTGCATGACGAGCAGTTTTCGTCATGATCCGCCATCAGCAGCTCAACCTGCATTTTCTGGCGGCGGCGGACTTCCGCCGTACGCGTGCGGATGCGCATGCCGGGCTCAATCTTGGTTTCACAGGACGTTACGATCTCACGACCGCCCTGAGGAAGCTCTACCTCCACCAAACAGACTCGGCAGGTGCCGGGACGGTGATTGAGCGCGGCGAATTCGCACAGCGTCGGAATGAAAATACCCGCACGGCGCGCAGCTTCCAAAATCGTGTCGTTGGGTTCAAACGCGACCGTCTGGCCGTTGATAAAGGCACGGCGGCTGAGGTCCGGCATTTCGTTTTTGTCGGGATAAGCCATTGTCGGAGTCTCCTCGGGATCCTGTTCAACCGTTAGAAAGTCGCCGCATTGGGTGCGGTAGGTTCGTGTTCAACCACTGGATTGCGGGTTGTAACGGCGATGAGACGCATGCATCGCATACAGCGCTGAGACTCCTGACGAGCCTCCTCAATCGTCATAGCGCCTTCGACTTCTTCCCAATTGGCACTGCGCGCTTCAGGATCCAAAAACTTCGACGTATAGCGCGCTTCAATCGGCAGCGGTCTCGTCGGTCTGCAGGCACCGACCAGTTTGGCCTTGGCAATGATTTGTGAGAGCCGTGTTCTCGGAAAGAACGCAGGTTCTCTGGTTTTGAGATATTGGTCAATCGACTTTGCTGCCGCCTCACCCTGCGCCATCGCAAGAATAAGCGTCTTGGGGCCCGTGGCGGCGTCGCCGCCCGCGAATACGCCTTCACGCGTTGTGGTGAAGTTTTCTTTGGTTTCGATGGTGCCCCAGCGAGTCAGTGCAATGCCGTCCTCGGGGGTGAAAACGGTCGGATCCATCTTCTGACCGATGGCCGCAATAACGTACGAACAAGGGATGGTGAACTCGCTCCCAGGGAGCGGCTTCACTGCTCGGCGGCCGGAAGCGTCGGGTTCTGTTTGATGCATCCGTACGAGTTCAATGCCGACAACGCGGCCGTTCTCAACCAAAATGCGCTTGGGTGCCGAGAGGAACTCAAATCGAATGCCTTCGGCCCGGGCAGCGTGAATTTCTTCAGGATCGGCCGGCGCAGATGCTTCAATTCGACGATACGCAACCGTAACTTGACAGCCGGGCTTGACGATGCGCCGCGCGGTGCGGCAGCAGTCCATTGCCACATTGCCGCAGCCGATCACGACGACATCTCCCTCTAAGGGCTTCGGACCTTCCGGTGTTCCCTGACTGTGCTCGACCTCGAGCAGAAAATCGAGCCCGCGCAGGTACCCTTGAGCGTTCTGATCCTCATCGGGAAGCCCCAGAAACTGACCGCGTGCGCAGCCGATGCCGAGAAAAACGGCGTCATAGCCCTGAGCGAACAAGTCATTCAAATGGAAATCGCGGCCGAGTTTTTCACCATAGCGATAATGACCGCCCAGCGTCTTCACAATATCCGTTTCACCGGCCAGCTCTGCCCGCGGGAGGCGGTATGAGGGAATGCCCCAGCGAGCCATGCCGCCCGCTTCCTGCTCCATTTCAAACACATCTACCGGCCGCCCCAGGCGCAGAAGATGATAAGCGCAGACAATGCCGGCAGGCCCCGCACCGATTACGGCAATGCGCTGATTGGGATCAACCCCCGGCGCAGGGTGCTTGAGCATGGCATCGTCAAAAAGTTCCGCGGAGCCCACGCCGAGCTCATCAGCGGCGTGACGCTTCAGATCGCGAATGGCAATCGGCTGCTCATTGAAGCGGCGGGCGCAGGCGGCTTCACAAGGGCGCACACACACGCGGCCGCACGTTCCGACCAAGGGATACCGTTTGAGAAGCACCCCTTCGGCCATCTCCGGCCGCCCGTCACGAATGTAATCGATGTAGCGCGGCACATTGACATGCGCCGGACAGGCTTCAATGCAGGGGGCAGTCGCCGTGCTCACATACTGCTTGGCGTCTTTGAGTCCCTGCAGTCCTGCTACCGGTTCCGTTGTTTCGAGCTCTGCTCGGAAGTTTTCGATCGCCCCCAGAATCGGTTCGGCTGACTGCAGCCCAATGCCGCAGAGACTCGACACCTTCATATGGCGGGCAGTTTCAGCGATTTCGTCCCAGTCTACGATGCTGCCGCGCCCTTCAACGGCATTTTTCAGTGCCTCAGCAATCAGAACTGTTCCCATGCGGCAGGGCGTACAGCGTCCGCAGGAAAAGCTGCGTGCATCTTCGTAATAGGTATAAAGAATAACGGTCAGGTGCGGAGCGTTCTCAAAGACGAGAAAACCCTGCGGACCGATCACGCTGGTTAACGGATTGCCTCGATTAAAGGCGGCGGCCTCCTCAAGCGGGAAACCGACAGGAAGGTCGCAGGAATCTACGGCCGAACGATTGTCGAGCCGGCGTCCTTGCCAGTGCCCGTAGCTGAATGCGGCTTGCATTGTTGTTGCGCTCTCTTTTTTGTTTCGGGCATGGGTAGTCTTGCGGGCGACGTCCTTTGGTCCACGCCGCCCGCCGAGGGGTCCTCCAGCCCACCCCACACCGGACGGCTTCTTTGGCCGTTCCGTTCATGTCATGGGGTTCTCCTTACTGGTTCCTATTGATTCTAGCGTTCCCCCTAAGAGATAGGGTTCTCACCGATCGAATTAGTCCAAAGATAGATCAAAAGCTATAACGACGGTTACATTAATGTATTCAATTATTTTTAAAAGTCCGAGAAAATTTCCGTTTTCGGCTGTCTGCATTCAGCCGATGTAAACCGATTCGGAAATGCTCTTTTTAAACGAAAAACTGCCAAATCGTCTCGGACAATCAATTTACTGCCTATTTCTATCAATTGAAGGAAGAACGCTCGACAGACAGGGAAAATTGCCTGAAACTACTTTATGCAGGCTGCAAAGAAACGTTTTCGGCCGAAAAATAACCTATTTTTCTCGATGCACTGCACCACCTCCGTCCACACAGATTCAACTGACGACATAGGAAAATTTACAAATGACCACGATTCAAAACATGTTGGCAGACATGCGTCGGGAATTGATGTCGACCAATCCGCCTTTGGGCGTCAGCACGACCCCGGCAGAAGGATTCCGCACACATCGTTTTGAATCCGAAGTGCCGCTTTCCTGTTCCACGGGCGCGATCGCCGTATCGTTCATCCTCTCGGGCGTCAAGACCGTGACGGTCGGAGGCCGCTTTATTTCTTACGGTGCCGGGGAAGGACTGCTTTCCGGCGCCGCGCTGCCAAGTACTTTTCGAGCGATGCACGCGAGCCCCGAGGAACCGTTCTTATCGGTTTCTTTGGCGCTTGACCGCGCTACGCTGATCGAACTGGCCGAACACCTGCCGCAAACCGACCAGAAAGAGAACGCGGAGCTGCCGCCCGAAGCCATCTTTGTGTTTGAGCCGACTGAAGACTTGCTCTTTGACTTTGAGCGGCTCATCAAGCTACTCAAAACGCCGGAGCTTGCACCGCTTCGAGCCCCCTGCATTATTCGCGACATTCACAGCCTTCTGCTGGCCGGTCCTACTGCAGCGCGGCTCCTGCCGCTTCTGCGTGAAAGCGCCCCGGCGAACACCGTCATTCGTGCCATTGGGTGGCTGCGGCGCAATTTCGATAAACCCATATCCATTGAAGCCCTGGCGAAGCTTCACGGCATGTCGACGTCGAATTTTCATCGCCAATTCAAAGCAGTTGCCGGGATGAGCCCGCTGCAGTTCCAAAAGCAGATTCGTTTGTGCGAAGCACAGCATTTGATGCTTGCCGAACGCGCACAAGTATCTGCCGCAGCATATGCCGTAGGCTACGAAAGCCCGACTCAGTTCGTGCGAGACTATAAGCGCCTCTTTGGCGATTCACCGCTTCGCGACGTCCGCAAGCGTCGAGACTTTGGCCGCACGGCTGAAAGCATTAAGCTTGTCGGCGTCGAACATGGTACCCGCACCGCGGCATAAGCTTCTCATATGCCCCATCTCACCACTTCCTAACGTTTTAGGCCGCACATGCTTGACTCCGCCGTACGCTTCGATCTTGACCGCGAGCGCCGCATCGGGCTCCCTGAAGCTGTCTTTTGCGCAGGCAAACCCTTTGACACGCTTGCGGGTCTTTTCGCACGGTTTGCCCTCCGAAATGCACCGCCCGTTCTTTTCACGCGTCTGGATGCTGAGGTCTTTGCGAAGATTGATCCGGATACGGCAGGGAAATACAACTTCGACCCGCTTTCACGCACTGCCTGGAACGCCGTTCGCCCTCGCCGGCCCGGCGTCTGCGCTGTGGTCTCTGCGGGGAGCGCCGATGTCCCCGTCGTCATGGAGGCGGCTCGAACGCTTGAATATCTCGGCTACGAAGTCAAGCCTTTCATCGACTGCGGCGTGGCCGGCCTCTGGCGCATTGAAGCCGCACTCCCTGAAATCAACGCCTGCGATGCGGTCATCTGCGCTGCCGGCCTTGACGCTGCGCTCGCCTCTGTGCTGGGCGGCCTCACCATGCGCCCGCTTTTTGCTGTGCCGACTTCTATCGGCTACGGCATCGCTCAGGGCGGCGAAACCGCACTGCGCAGCATGCTCGCATCCTGCGCGCCCGGCGTAGCCGTACTGAACATCGACAACGGCTACGGCGCAGCATGCGCGGCCGCCAGAGTTTTGGCGGCTCTTTATCCTCAGGCCCCGTCCGAAACCGCCGGCTGACCCTTTCTTTTTGTTCCGCTTTGGACACCACTATGCCCGACAGCATTCTCACCATCCGCATTCATGCGGGCTTTAACGCATCGTCCTTCACGGCAGGACTTCTGGCACTGACCGAACAAACCTCCGGCACTGCCGGCGCCTATCTGCGCAGTCTGTTTCCAGGCCTTGACATCGGACTGGAACTCAAACCCGCCTGGGTGCGCGGCATCAGCGGGTGGACGGTGAAGTTCCTTACGCCTGCCGAAACCGGTCACGGTCACCGTCATCCTGAAGAAATCGAAGCCATTTACGCAGCGAGCCGACTCTCCGCGGGCGCTCGGCAGCGTGCCCGAGCTGTTTGGCACGAACTCGTGCGCGCCGAAGCTCGAGTGCACGGCACTTCGGAAAATGAAGTTCACTTCCATGAAGTCGGCCGCTTAAGCAATATTCTTGCTGTCGGTCTCTGCGCACAGTTTCTCGAGACGCTCGAGCTCGAGAGAATTGCTGCAAGCCCCATTCCAGTGAGCGACGGTGAAGTGATCTGTGCCCACGGCACCGTGCCCTACCCGGCGCCAGCAATGTTTGCCATGATGCCGGGCGTTGCGGTGCGGCCTTCGTCAGGCATTGGGGAGCTTGTCACGCCCACCGGGCTTGCCATGCTTAAAGGTTTTGGCGCGCATTTCGGTCCTTGGCCTGAAATGCAGATTTCTACCGCAGTCAATGTATTCGTGCCCGGCTGCACTTTTGACAATGTGCCAAACGGAACCCGATTCCTGTTAGGCCGGCCGCTCCCGCAGCCCGCAGAATAATCTTTCAGGCACAGATATAACGAAGGCGCAGAAAGCTCAATGCCTCTGCGCCTTTTGTCTGGCTGTTATTCGGGTCGAAAGAGAGATATCAGCCTTTAAGCAGAATGTTGACGCGTTCACGCATCGTCTCTGCATCCACCGGACCGCGGTGCTGCCAAATCGGCTCTCCGGATGCATCGTAGAAGATCTGTGCAGGCATTTCTTCGATCAGATAATCGTTTTCAATGCCGTTCCATTCATCAATGTTGATGACGATAAAGGCCGCGCGGTCGCCGTATTCCTTCTGCATTTCTTCCATCAGCTTGGCCATTTCCGGGCAGCTCGCGCACCAGGGCGCTCCGAAATCAACGACCGTTACCTTGCCTTTCACCGGGAAAGGAAGATCCTTGTCCTTATCTTTCTTCTTTGGTGCCGGTGCGTCTGCCGCAGCTTCAGCCGCAAGCAGCGATGCGCCCGGAAGCGCAGCGAAAGCTGCAAGTGCAGCCCCCTTTCCGATCAAATTGCGTCTCTGCATGACATGGATCTCCAGATGGTTATTTAAATATTAGCGGTTTAATTTGGGATCAGCGCTTTGCACCGCTTCTGCTCGAAGCTTGAGCTCGCCGTCGACCATATCGTAAATCGCATTGGACGCCCCAATCCCTAAGGTATCGTGCGTCACGAGCAAAACGCCGGCGCCCGCTTGGCAGGCCTGACTCAGCATCCCCATCACAACCTCAGCGCTTTCGCGGTCCAGATTGGAAGTGGGTTCATCAGCCACAATCAGCTCGGGCGAATTCATGAGCGCTCTGGCAAACGCCGCTCGACGAAGCTCTCCGCCGGAAAGCGCTCGAGGATACTGTCCGCCCAGATCAGCAAGACCAACGGCAGTGAGGAGCTCTTCAGCGCGGCCTGCTGGTTCAGTCCCCCGACGATTGGCCAAATGCCACGGCAGACGAATGTTGTCCAGAATGGTGAGTGTCGGCACAAGTCCTGCATGCTGCGGGACATAGCCGATGTGCGCATTGCGAAGCGCGGAAATCTGTTCGTCCGACATTCCCGAGAGGGCCCTGTCGTTAAAAGCGACCTCGCCCTCTGTCGGCATGCATAAGCCCAGAAGGAGCGTGAGCAGCGTCGTTTTGCCCGAACCCGAGCGTCCCAAAACGGTGACGAAATCTCCTGCACCGACCGACAGATCCGCGTGGCGCAGCGCCCAGAAAGGACGTCCGGCGCGTTCATATCGGCGGCCAAGCTGTTTGGCAGAAAGCTTCATGGCGTCAATCCTCGCGCAAGGTCGTGAAGATGTCGCTGCGGCCAATCCGCCAGGCAGTCGGCAGCGACGCCAACGGCACCGTAAGAATGCCCGCCGCTACGCTCGCTGCCAGCGCCCGCAGCCAGCTGCCGGTCTCCGGAGCAAGATAAGGCAGTCCGATCGCATGAGCGATGACCGTCGAAAAATTCGATACCACCAACGCTGCCAGACCAATGCCGACGGCGGATCCCAGCATTGAAATAATGAAGGCTTCCGCGAGCACAATGCCGACCACTTTGCCGCGGGAGGCACCCAGGGCCCGCAATGTCGCAAACTCCCGCTGACGCTCGCTGAAGGCAAAGAAATAGACAATCAGCATGATGATGGCCGCAGCCGCCCAAAATCCGCCGGCAGCGGTGTACATAACGCTCACGACCTTCTGGAGTTTCGCAGACGTATCACTCATCATGTTCGAGGCAAACACGAAATTGACATTCGCTTTCAGCCCGAGTTGATCGAGCAGTTCATCAGAAACCGTAATCGGATCAACACCGGGATTCACCCGCACAAGAATGGCTGAGAGGCTCTGAGCCATTTCGTCTGCTCTGTCCGGCGAAGCTGCCCTGCCGGCCCGGCGAGCCGCATCAAGCGTCATGAAGATTGACGAGTCAAATCCCATGCCTGTCGGCGCAAGACGGCCGACGATGCGGTACTCCTGATCAAAAAACTTCAGGGTGCTGCCGATTTCACCATAGATGTAATCACCGACAATGACGTCATTGCCCGAGAGCGGCTTATCCGCAGCATGTTTAAGCCATGGCGCGATTACGAAGTCAGTGGATTCGTCAATGCCGATCAGCTGCACCTTGACCGAACAGCACTGCGCGTCTAGAGACGAAATGAAGAGCTGCCCCGAAGCCTTGGCCACCCCGGGAAGCTTCTGCACGACATCCAGAAGCTTTCCGTCCAGATAGAACGTTGAAGGCTCAGCACGCAGGATCACACTTTGGATCTTCTTGCCCTGTCCCTGTGGGACGACTAACACGTCAGCCCCCATTCGGGCAGCGAGCGAACTGATGCCGGCTTCCAGATTGGCCGTTACCATCGCGCTCGAAAAAAGCAGGAACGTAAAAACCGCGGCGATCAGTCCGAGCAAAAGCGAACGAAGCGGCCGCTGCGTAACGTTCGCGGCGGCGATGGTGAACGTCGTGAGCGGCTTATATTCACCTGCCGCTTTTGCAAGATGACCTGCAACGTTCTGTGAAGGCTGAGGATTCGTCATGCTCTCTAAATCTTTCCTTCTGGGCTTGGCCGGCAGAGCTCGGCCAATTCCGAGAAGGCAGCGTCCTGTTTATTTTTGGTGAATAACCGCTTCAGCGGCTGGCCAATCTGCGGATCTCAATCAGCGCAATGACTGCGATGACCGCTGCGGCAACAATCAGCACCGGCTGAGTGATGCTGTGGCAGTGCATCATCGGACTCGGGCACGGCCCAATCAGCGGCCCCGCAACGCCGGCAATCAGAATTGCATTTAAGAAGACCCCGACAGCCATGCCGAATCCCGCACCGGCCGATCGAGAGAACATCATGGCAAGACCGAGAAATGCAACAACCGCCGATGCGCCGCCCGCTGCTCTAGTCATCCAATAGCAGACGCTCGGACCGTTGTGCCAGCAATGCGGCAAGAGCCCCGTAAAAAGCGCGGCGGCCAAAGCCAGGCCGATGACGAAAAATAACCCGCCGGAAATCAGCGCGGGATGGTTGGAATTCATTGTTTAATCTCCGCTAAGACGAAATGCTGCATGCACACCTTGGTGTGCATCAAACAGCAAGCATTCTGCTCTTTGCCGCAATGGGTGAGCAATGCTTCAGTCCTTGCGCTGCAAAAGCACAGGTGCTTTGCTTTCGTACGGCTTCCAAGAAGTGCCTTCAAAGGGATAGCCGTTGGAGACCCACCCCTGAATGCCGTCAGGCATGACGTACACATTCTCGTAGCCGGCGTTAATAGCCTCCAGTGCTGCTTCAAACGAGACGGTGCACATACGGTTGATGCAGTAAAGAATCACAAAGGAATTCTTTTTGTCTTTCGGCAGCAAATTCATCCAATCGGCCTTGTTGGCATGAATGGATCCCTTCAAATGGCTCTTTTCATAAATGTCTTCCGGATTGCAGTCGTAGACATAGACGTCAGGCTGTCCGAGCACCTTCGAAACCTTGTTGAGCGAGAGCGGAATCGGCTGGCGCATCTGCTGCACGGTCATTTTGGAGCCGTCAGCGGCATCGGCGGCATACGCCGGAGAACCGGTCGAGATCATCAGGGCCGCGGCAAGAGCCGTGCTGATCGCGGCAAAGGACTTCTTCTGCATTTTTCTTCCTTCGTGAAGGGTCTGCTGATGCATTGCTTTTTTGGGTTCGGCAATGCATAGGGATTTATGGCGAACCCTAACAGGAAAAGATTAAGCAATTGTTATGGCAATACTTGAAATATCCTTATAAATCAAAGTAAAAACACAAAAAGCTCGGCAGTCGAAACTGTCGAGCTTTTCTATCCTGCTCCTAGAGGACTCTTTGCAGAGCCCTCTTCGGGAAAGATCACTCAGGAATGATTACTTCTTGGCGGTCTTGTTCGCGGCATTCAGGATGGCGAGAGCCTGCGTGGTGTACGTCGTGGCTTCGTCAACGAGCTGCTTGGCAAACTTCGGAGCGTGGACACCCCAGGAGCCGTCGTCCTTGATCTTGGCGGCGTTCAGGCGGGCTTCTTCAGCATAGAGCTGAACCTGCGCGCGGTCGGCCGTCGAGAGGTTCGTGACCTTCAGCAGATCCTGGATGTTGGCCATGTCGGCGATGACCTTGGCATAGCCTTCCTTGACGGGGGTCTGCCAGGCGATGACCTTGTTGTAGATGGTCTTTTGATCCTTGAAGCGCATCATTTCCGGGAACTTCGACTGGATCGGGCTGTGGCAGCCCATCGCGTCGACGACGTGCTTATCCTGGTAAGCCGTACGGCCGCAGGTCCACATCAAGTCGAGGTACGGACGGCCTTCGTCCTTGGTCAGGTGCCAGCCCTTCGGCGACACGAGCTTGCGGTCAGCGCCTTCAGGCGGGTTGATGGACTTCTTTTCCGGATCAACGAGAATGCGCCAGATGTGGGACGCACGGACGTTGTCGAAGCCGGCCATGTCAGGACGCTGGATCGCGGCGAAGTTTTCGCAGGAACCCATCTTCGGCATATGGCAGGATTCGCAGCTGTTGCGGCTGTGCGTACCGCCCTGCGAGAAGAAGTAGGCGGCCGTGGTGTGGCAGTCCTGGCAGTTCTTCTTCAGGTTCGGAACCGTGTACTGGCTGGTCCAGTCGTTGGACGTAACTTCGTGCGGGTCATGGCAGGTCGTGCAGCGCATGCCCTTCTGATAGTGCTTCGTGTAGTGCGACTGCGAACCTTCGGTACCGCAAGCCGGGCAGAAGCTCTTGAAGTAAGACGTGAACGGAGCCTTGGGATTGGCCTTAGCGTCTTCACGGTTGTAGACGAAACGCTGGTGGCAGCGTTCGCAGTCGGACGGCATGCCGGCACCGCGGGCGCCGTACAGGTGAGCACCTGCGCCGTGGCATTCTTCGCAGCTCACGCCCTTAGCGATCGTGTGCGCACGAAGCTTTTCGCCGTCGCCGAGGGCGGCAAAGAGTTCATCCTGGCTCTTGAAGTCGAACTTCCAGGTGTGGCAGATTTCGCAGTAGGACGAACCCGGCTGGAACATGGCCTGCTTACGGTTCGAAGCACCGTAGGAGTTCATACCCCAGACCTTGGAGCTCTGAGCACCGAAGTCTTCGAGCTTGGTCGGGAAGGTCGGATCCCATGCGTTGATCTTCTTGGCAACTTCAGGGGTGATGTGTTCGGCCCAGTTGCGGGAGAACTGGTTGCCGCCGGCAACGATCTTACCGGTAGCCTGGGAGAGGTTGCCGCCGTCTTCGATGTGGTAGGTACCACGGACGAGCCACTTATCGACGAAGCCGTACTTCGTACGCGGCGTGCCCATCAGGACGTAGACGTCCTCGACATTGATGCCTTCAGGAAGGACGGAAGCCTTCGAGCCGTAAAGCGGACGCTTCAGGTCGCCCTGAACCACGGCTTCGGTCATTTCTTCCGGGAAGCGAACGATCTTGTTGTGACGCGAACGTTCCCACTTTTCATACTGAGAGGGGTGGCATTCGCCGCACTTCTTCGGGCCGACGAAATTGTTCGGCAGATCGAGGAAGGATTCGTACGGGAGGCGGTACGTCACAGCGGTCGTACGACCGGTGTCTTCACGGTACTTGTCGCCGCCGCCGAAATTCACCCATTCTTCTTCACGATCGGACATCGTGAACTTACCGACAACGCGGCCTTCCTTCAAATACTTGAAGTAGGGGTGATTGGCCTTCAGGTAGTCCCAGAAAGCCTTATCTTGAGAGACATAGCCTTCAAGCGTACGCGGGAGAACTTCTTTGGCGGAGGTCTGGGCCGCCGGGGTTTCAGCTGCCATGGCTGACGAAGCGACGAGCGCTGCCGACATACAGGCGGCGAGAGACAGAAGCTTGTGCTGCTTGGTCATATCTAGCTCCTTTCGGGTCTCTATATATATAGATGTTGTTAAATAGCTCAGATCTTTCGATCGGCTTCTTTGAGGTCAATGCGCATCCCTCACGGGCGGCGCAACATCAATTTACTCCCTTAACTTCTTCTTAAGACTCAAAACCTTTTGGGGAGTGTTCTCAACCTTCTGAATAGTCAAAAATACTCAGAATTAGGTACTCTTCAGGATGTCTTAATGGATCATTTCGATATATTTCAAATGTTTGCTCGACTTTCGTCATTTCCGAACGATGCAGGCTGTTATATCGAACATAAATACCTCTCTAGAGATATTTTGTCACCCTTTTTAGGTTGACACGATATACGATTCCGATTTTCGGAACGTATAGTTTTGTTTATCGATTTTTACTATCGAATTCCCATATGACAATATCAAATCTGATAATTGTCTTTTTTGATTGGTACTGAGAATTGTTCTCATTTAACTATAGGATAAACCTAGGTATTTAGGGAAATTACCGGCCCTGAATTTAGAAATATTTTATGGATAATTAGTTGCCTATAGCTACGTTTTGCCTAACGACTTCGATCTGAACGTTCATTTTTTTCGTACATTCTGAGTACCGCCAAACCTTATTTGAGAGCGTCTTTCAAAGCGCTTCAGAGACGCGCTGCAACCGCCCGTACGGATGACAGCCCTTGGATGAAAAAAAGGCTCAAACGTCTTTAGTCAACGCTTGAGCCTCGAAATTGCAGTCAGCCTCGCAGCTGCCGCGGGCTTGTCCGTACTTTGATTCTCTGTCTGCTGAAGATGCCCTCATTGACAGAGTATGTGAGCGCCTAGATACCGCTCACGTTCGTATTGTTAGGATCCATCGTTGCCGCGCGCGTTTTGGGTTTGGCATTCTCAATGCGGAAATCGTCGGCCCCTCTCGCTGAAGCCAATTCTCCTTCCTTATAAACCGTCATCTTCGGCGGAAGTCCGTCCTCGGCAAGGTCAGGTTCATTGCCGCCGACGATCCTCGGGAGCACCAGCGTAAAGCGCAGCCCCTGCGCTCCTGCCCGTTCGACCGTACAGCGTCCGGCGTGCCGCTCGGCGATGCTTGCAATAATGGAGAGTCCCAGCCTCATTCCGTCAGCGCCTTTAGTGGTTTGCAGAGGCTTGAAAAGATTGTCAAAGGCCTCATCGGTAATGTAGGGACCGTTGTCCTCCACAGAAAGCGCCCAAGTTTTTTCGTCAATGGGCGTGAGAGAAACGATGATCTTCGGGTGTTCAACGCCGGAAATGGCGTCTGCTGCGTTTTTCATGAGATTCAAGACCGCCAGTTCAATTTCCCACGCGTCCACCTCCGCCATAGAGTGCTTGTTCACGCGCACGATCACTTCCGCAGCGGTCTGCCGCGCACGACGGAAGTTGGTGATGGCATTCCCGATGACGCCGTACAAATCCACAATGGTTCGCGGCGGATAGTCGTGTTTGGCGTAGGCTCGGACTCGGTTGACAATCTGATTGGCGCGCTCGGCCTGATCCAGAATTTCCCCCAGTGCCCAGCCAAACGCTTTCTCGTCGTAATTGCCCTTCTGCACGCGGCGATTCAGGCTGCCCGCGAAATTGACAATAGCCGCAAGCGGCTGCTTGAGCTCATGCGCAATGATCGTGGACATCTGTCCGACAATGCCGGTGCGTTCAAGGTTGGCAATATGCTGACGCGACTGAACGGCTTCGGCCTCGATCATTTCACGCTCTTCGAGGGCTCTGCGCAGCTGCGCAGTCTTGCGCTTAACTAATACCGACAAACTGACGGCATACGAAATGATGATGAAGGCCGCCAGGAGCGCAAAGGCAATGAACTCGGCATTTTCACGCAGGAAACGGTTGAGATTCCATGACCCGAGGTTTTCGTACGGACCGCGCTTCAATTCGTAAAACAAATCGTAAATCGTACGGTTGACGGCCGGAAGCGCCCACTCGCCGCCGTAGCGCTGGCTTGCCGCGGCATAAAGCACCGTGCTGACAGCCTTTTTCCAAGCAGGATCAAGCGTACGCAGCACGCCCACCGTGATGGACGGATAGGTAATCGTCGAGTGGGCGCAGGAAAGCGTGTCGTCCCTTTGCGGAGAAAAGATTGAAAGGTCATGCGTGATGCCGACCTTCCCGCGGTTTTCGAGCTTTTCAAGTTCGCATGCCGGAAGAATGCCTACCGTCTGCGCTCCTGAAAGCACGGCATGAAGCACTGAGGCAGAGGACCACCCGTAAAAGGTTGTTCGATCTTCTATGTCGGTGCGAGAAATACCGTGCTGAAAGAGTTTCACTACCGCCGCGTCCCAGCCGGCCAAGGAGTCGCGGCTGGTGGCGGCAAACGTCGTGCTGGGATTGGCCAAAGCACTGAACGCTGTCGACTCACGTCCGCGGCGCGTAAAAATGACCGCGGCCTGCGCATCTTCGGCACGAATCGCCGCATTAGGCAGAAAACTTGCGGAGGCCTCGTAATATCCAGTCGACTGCGCCAGCGCGAATTCATCCGCATCGGCAAGGATGAAGTCGAGCTGACGGCTCTTGACGCCAAGTTCGAGCTGCCGATTGTCAAACCAGAGAATTTCTAGATTCGCCTCGCCCAGAACGTACTTGAGTTCTTCGAGCGTAAATCGCAGCCACTGCGCTCGAGACGACAAGCCTAAAGAAGCCTGCACGCCGATCTTCAAAGGGCGCGGGAAATTGGTTGTCACCGGCACCGCATAAAGATCGCTTTTATTAAAAGGCGCCGACTGTACCATTGTCGGCACAGGAAGCGAGCGCAAAACGGGCTTCACAGCCTGAGCAACATCCCCTGAAGGCGTGCCGGTAGCCGCTCCCATGCCGATGAAGGACGAAGCCGCGCGCGGCGGTTCCGGCGGCAGGTCGGGATAGTCGGCCAAGGCTGAAAGCGGAACAGTCAGCGCGAGGACGGCGGCGGCCGAAAAAAAAGGGAACCGGCGAATCTTCGTCATGATGCGCAAAAATGATGAAATGAAAGAGAGGAGCATCACACTCTCGCAAAGCGTTTGAGTGCGCCATAAGCTTCCAACGTATATTAGCCTTGCCTCGCAGGCGGTTTAGTAGGCGAGGTCTCCTAAAGCAATACTGCCGCCTCAACCCTCCCCATTTTTCCTTGTCGGTTATGGCCAAACTTCCATCCCTTCCTGAACGCACGCTTTCTCCCGACGACCGTCTCGCGCGGCTGCTGCCGCCCGCAGTTGCCTTGCCGATGGCGGCCGCGGGCATTGAAACTGTCGAGGATCTCTACGAATGCGCTGCAGCACTTGGAAATACCTGGTTTCGCCGAATTGAAGGGCTTGATGCCGCTCTGGCCGGGGAACTCATGATGTGGCTGGCCCGCTGGGGCAAATCCGTCGGTGAAGTGACGCCGCGCTTCTTTCCGCCCGGTTCGCTCCCGGCGGTGCGCACATCGGCCAGCCGGCGTCAGACCGATGCTTCACGCGGGCTCTCTGCGCCGGGCGACCCGCGTATTCGCCCGATTGAACAAATTGAACTCCCCGAGCCGCTCTCGGGCAAAAAGGGACTCAACCGGGCGCCGGCCGCGGCTTGTGCGCTCTCTGCCCGCGATGACCTGGAAGCCATCCGTACTTGGCTTAACGCTCGAGCCGGGAATCCCAATACGCATGCGAGCTATCGAAAGGAAGCTGAACGTTTTCTGCTCTGGAGTCTGGTCGAAAAAGAAACGGCGCTCTCGGACATCCGCGCCGATGAAGCTTCTCAGTACTTGCGCTGGCTCGAAGATCTCGGGCGAACCGATGACAAGACCTTCAGCCGAAAATGGCGGATTCCGCAGGCATTCTGGATCGGCGAAAAAAATGCCGAACGATCATCCGCAGCCTGGCGGCCCTACAATGGCCCGCTTTCGCCGGCAAGCCGCCGAAACGCCATTGTCGTCGTGCGCCAGCTCTTTAATTTTCTGAAGCGCACGGGCTACCTCATCTTCAATCCCTTCGACCAGGTGAGCCCCAAGGTACCGCTTCTGAAGGGCGAAGGCGCGCCGCAGGCATTTGCCGATCGATCGCTTACCCCCGAACAGTGGAGTGAAATCACAGGGCACCTGTCGCTCATCCCGGAGGGACTGCCGCGTGAACGTATGAAGCTCATCCTGATGCTTGGCAAATCCCTCGGTCTGCGGGCTTCTGAAATGCTCGAAGCCCGTACCGGCTGGATTGTCCGGCGCAGCTTCGGCGGTGGTGAGCGTCCGGCCATTGAAGTGATCGGCAAAGGCAGCAAAGTCCGGCGGCTGCCGCTTACCGCAGAGCAGCTCAGCATCATCAATCAGGCACTCGCAGCGCGAGGCATTCCCGAAGCCGCTCAGACACCTCCGGATACACCGCTCCTCGTGAACCTCGGACGCGGCCGCAATCCTGGCGGCCCCATGAGCCGCAGCGGCCTCTATCGTGTGCTGGAGTCCTTCTTCGACCGCGTGGCCGATGAGGTGGCGCTCAGCACGCCGCTTGACGCCGCCAAACTGCGTGCATCGTCCACGCACTGGCTGCGCCACACCTTTGCGGTCTCGGCCCTAAAGGAAATGAGCGTCAATGTCGTTCAGGCCGCCATGGGACATGCTTCTGTTGCAACCACCGGCCGCTATCTCTCGCCCGAAGAAGCGGAAATGAGCGAAGCGATGAGTCACATGAAGGCGCTCTAAAGCGCCCCCATCTTGGAAGTGACGGTAATTTGATTCAGTCCGGGCGGCTGCCGCGCCCGCTCTGAATCTTTTTCTGACGCAGCTCATCACCGGTCAGCGCCCTGACGGCTCCGGAAACGCCGGAGCCCGCGCTCCGCGATCCCGCTGCGAGCTTATTCTGCGAGGATGGGTGATGAAGACCGCGTTTTGCAGCCTTTTTTCACTGAAAAATCTGCTTATAGCGAAGCAGCACCGATTCAACGGTCTGCTTAGGATTGAGCGTATGGTCAGCTGCTCGGCGGCACGAGAGCGCCTGCGTGCAGAACCCCGCTGCGCGCTTTGCATCCGTGTGCGCGGCCAAGCGTTCAATGACGGCGTTTTCGTCGATAAAGTACCGCGGCTGAAGGCCAAGCGCCGAGCGCATCAGATCGTGCGCCCAGCGCGACACGAGGAGCGAGAAAGCCGGGAGCGTGAGATCGGGGGCATAAAGCCGCACAAGGGCATCAACCGAGAGTTCGGGGCCCGCACGCAAAAATTCGAGCACGGCATTCTCCGTTTTAGCTGAAAGCCGATCGTCTGCAGAGGGTTCAAGCGCTGCCAGAGGCGAACCGCCCGCCATCGCAAGGGCTTCTTCCGGTTTCTTGAGTTTTTTGGACTTCAAAAAAGCGAGCGCCGCCTCATGATCGGGCATCGGCACGCGCACCAGCCGAGAGCGGGAGCGAATCGTCGGCAACACATCATCGAGCTTTTCAGCCGTCAGCACCCAAATCAGCCCTTCTGGAGGCTCCTCCATGGATTTAAGGAGTGAGGCCGCCGCTTCAGCCCGGAGTTTATCGGCCGGATGCACGAGCACTACGCGGCGGCCGCCCTGATTGGCGTTCAGCGACAAAAAATCGCCCAGCACACGAATTTGATGAATGCGGATTTCGCGCGAGAGCTTCTTCTTGGCATCGCTGCGCTCGTTTTCCGCGGGCTCATACGCTACGTCGTAGCGTGCGCACTGAGCTTCCGAAAGCACCTGCTTAAAGTCCGGATGGGTGCCGGCCTGCGCCAGCCGGCAGCCGGTGCAGTGCCCGCAGGGGGTGCCGTCCGAATGGGGCGAAAGACAAAAGAGCGACTTGGAAAAGGCGAGTGCGAGCTCATAGAGCCCCGCCCCTGGGGCACCGTACAAAAGCACCGCATTGGGCATCCGATCACGCATCGCCAGAAGCGTCTGTGCGGGCTCCTCGAGCCACGGATAAGGCGCTAAAGCCATGACGAAATCCTCGCAAAAATGTCTGCTGACACATCCTTTGCCGGCCGATCCGCATCGATGATGAGGAAGCGCTCCGGAGTTGCAGCTGCTCTTGCCAGATAAGCCTCCCGCACGCGGGTGAAGAAGGCTTCTCCCATACGCTCGAATCGATCCTGATCTCCGGCCCGGGCACGCAGCCGTGCGGCGGCCACGGCGGGAGCAATGTCAAAGAGGAGCGTCAGATCGGGCGCAAAACCGCCGAGCGTCCAGTTCTCAAGCGCCTCGACTTTCTCGCCGGAAAATCCCTTGCCGCCCACTTGATAGGCATAAGTTGCATCGGTAAAGCGGTCAGAGAGCACCCAGCGGCCGGACTCCAAAGTCGGCCGAATGACCCGCCGCACATGATCGGCGCGGGCGGCAAAGAAGAGGAGCGTTTCAGCATCCGGCGCCATCTCGTCGGCAAGGAGCATGGCGCGGATTTTTTCCGCCAAAGGCGTTCCGCCCGGCTCACGCGTATGGAGGACGCTGACGCCTTGATCGGCCAAATGCTTGAGGAGGCTCTCCGTCTGCGTGGACTTGCCCGCACCGTCAATGCCTTCAATCGTGATGAAGCGCCCCAACATGCCCTGAATACTCCGCTTTGAATAGTGAACCTGTAAGCAAGCTTGCCGCAGCCTGCCTGTGGCCGTCATTCTACCGATGCGGGCTTCGAAGCGTTCTGCGGCGCCTTGGCAGCTGAGGCAGGCTTATCTGTCTGAACGGACTTAGCCGGCGCACCGCGCTTGAGGATAAAGCGGTTTACCGCGCGGTTGTGGTCGCGCAGGTTCGTTGAAAATTCACTCGTCCCGTCGCCGCGCGACACAAAGTAAAGGTACTTGGAAGGTTCCGGGTGCGCCGCCGCCTCAATAGAAGCGGCCGAAGGCATCGAAATCGGAGTGGGCGGAAGGCCCTTATTGAGATAAGTGTTCCAGTCGCCCGGCCGCTGCAGATCCTTTTTCGTCAGATTGCCGGAAAACATTGGTCCGAGTCCGTAGATCACCGTCGGATCGGTCTGCAGCGGCATGCCGATCCTTAGACGGTTGTTAAAAACAGAACTCACAATATGCCGATCGCTCTTCACGCCCGTTTCTTTTTCAATGATGGAGGCGAGGATCAGAAGCTCATAGGGGGTTTTGGCCTCACAGAGCTCCGAGCGGGTTGCCCAAGCTTCATCGACGAGTCTGCGCTGTCGAGCGGCAGCCTGCTCCAAAACAATGAGATCACTCGTGCCGCTGCCGTATCGATAAGTATCGGGCGCCAAGAAACCTTCGAGCGTTGCGGTATCCGAGGCGCCTTCCATCGATTTAACGCCCAAACGCTCGAGCAGTGCATCATCGGTGAGTTTGGCAGATTCGGGAGAGAGATCCTCCGCCGAAGCCAGAATATCCTCAACCGTCCATAAAGCGGCGCCCTCCGGAATACGCAGCTGTTTATCAACGAGCGCCGGTCCGGAAAGCGTCTCCAAGACGTTGTAGGGCGTCATGCCGCGGGTAAAACGGAAGCGGCCGACATGAATCTTGCGCACCAGCGTTGGTTCAAGCCTGGTTAACAGTTTCGCCTGCCAAATCGGCACCTCCACGCCCGCCTGAGCGAGTCGGCCGAGCACTCGCGTCACGCTGTCGCCTTCAAGCACAGGCACCACGACCATGTCACTGGTCATCACTGCGGGTTTTTCATAGAGCATGGCTCGGACCTGCTGCCAGGCTGCTGCGGCGCCTGCGGCAAGCAGCATTACCAGAAGGACCAGCATCAAGAGTCGACGCCCCCAATGCGGTTTGTGAGCAGAATGCACTGTCTTTTCGGACGAATCCGTCGGCTCGCCGGCCGAGTTTTCCGCTGAGTGCTGCGCCCCCGTCTGACTGCATTCCTCTTCACTCTTCTTAACCGCTGAAGCTTCAGACTCCGAAACAGTTTCGAGGCCAGGCGCCTCGTCCGGCTTCTCAAGAAGGGCTTCATCTGAAGCCGCATTGCTGGGCGTCTCAATGTTCTTCACTTCAATTCTCTGCACTTAACGGAAATCATCAGGACGCCTGAGTCTAGCGCATGACGCTTCAGAGAATCGGCCGGCGCCTCGCTGACGCGGTCTCCAATATGCATCGCGCCAGCCGTCAAAGAACAAGCATCTTTTTCCTCAAACGGCTATGCTTTCACGTCACAAGAACTCAATTAAAACTGCGAGGGTCGGCCGCAGCCGCTTAGGAACGGCCTTGACCCCAAATCAAACCATGGAACAGACGACCACTTCTTTGGCAGTGCCGCCAAGCATTGCCTGCGCACCGAACACTGCACTCATTCGTGTGACGGGCGAAGACGCCCGGCATTTCCTCCACGGCCAGTTCACCCAGAAAATTGAGAACCTCGCCGGCCGTACAACGCTTGCCGGCTACTGCTCTCCCAAAGGGCGCCTGCTTGCCGTGATGCGCGCCTGGCTCTCCGGTGATGCCGTGATGCTCGCGCTGCCCGCGGAAATGGCCGAAGGTTTTCTCAAGCGCCTGCATATGTATGTGCTGCGCTCCAAAGTCTCTTTCGAAGTTGTTGACCCTGCGCCTGCCATGCTGATCGCGGTCGGCGAGGAAGGTGCGAAGACGCTCGCCGCGCTCGGCCTTGAAATGCCCGCCCACGGCGTCTGCATTGAAAAGGACGGCTTTACGCTGCTCGGCATTGAACCGTCTCAAACGGTTCCCGGCTTCTGCGCGGGCGGTGCCCGCGCCTTGGTGATCCTGCCCGCAGGCAAGACTGCCGCAGACTTTGGACTGACGCCTGCACCTGCAGCTTGGGCACTCGCCTCATCCATTTCCGCCGGCATTCCTCAGGTGCTTCCGCCCACGCGCGAAACGTTCGTGCCTCAGGCCGTCAACCTCGAACTCGTTGACGGCGTCAGTTTTTCCAAGGGCTGCTACCCCGGTCAGGAAGTTGTTTCCCGCCTGCAGCATCTCGGCGAAACGAACCGCCGTGCCGCCGTCGGCATCCTTTCCGCTGAAGCGGCTGCTCCGGCAGGCGCTCCCGTCTACGCTAAGGGTGAAGAGGCCGGCAAAGTCGTGCGTGCTGTGACCTTGGGCGGACGCACGCTCGTGCTTTTCTCCGCTACGATCGGCTCACTCCTTGCCGGCATCACGCTTACCCCCGACGGCCAGCCGCTCGACTTGGTCGAGCTGCCCTATCGCTACCGCAATGTCTTGAAAACTTCGGCCTGATGCCGAAAAATAATTAGATCGACGGCCGGTCAGGCACCGCTCCCGAACGCGCCTCGGTTCCGCACAGACAAGCGGAATCGAGGCGGTTTGTTATCAATCATTTCCCGACATCACTTTTCCCCGCCGCATCCCTCATGTTGAAGCAGTCTCTTTGGGCGCTCGCTGCAGCACTCTTCTTCTCAATGATGGCCGCCTGCGTGAAGCTCACCAATGGTGAGCTGACAACGCTGGAGATGGTCTTTTACCGATCCCTTTTCGGCGTCATCACCATCGGGCTCTTTGTGAAGCGCAACCATTTGTCGCTTAAAACGCCTCACTTGATGGGCAACATCACGCGCTCTATTCTCGGTACGCTCAGTATTTCCGTCTGGTTCTTCACGCTCGGACAGCTGCCCTTCGGCACCAACATGACGCTCGTCTATACGACGCCGCTCTTCATGTCGGTGAACTTCATCATCCTGGCGCTGCTGCGGCATCAGCGGGCGCCCTGGGGGCTGGCGGCTGCAATCATCGCCGGTTTCAGCGGCATTACGATCATTTTGCAGCCGAGCTTTTCAAGCGACCAGCTCTGGCCGGCGCTTTTGACGCTTTCTGTGGCGCTCCTCGATTTGGCAATTTACTGGCAGATGAAGGAACTCGGCCGACTGCAGGAACCCTCTTGGCGAATTGTTTTTTACTTCACGTGCTTTGGCACCTGCTTCGGACTGATCGGCGCGTACCTCCTTGAAGACGGTCTTCACATGCCGAGTCCCGAAGCGGCGCTCGCCGTGCTCGCCATGGGCGCCTTCGCCACGCTCGGTCAAATCGCCACTACCCGCTCCTATGCCTACGGCAACATGCTGCTTTCGTCATGCCTTGGATTCTCGGCCATTCCCTTTGCCGCGATCATCAGCTGGCTCCTCTTTGATGAGCCCTCGACGCTGATGTCGATCTGCGGCATGCTCCTGATCACGACGGCAGGCATTGGCGCCACCATCATCACGAAGCGCGCGGAAGCCCGCGGCATCGCGCCGGTCGAAGGCAAGGTCGCTGCGGAAGGCAGCAAAGAATAACGCTATTGCGTTAATGAACAAAATTTACATTGAGTGTTTGAATGAGTCTGAGCCTCAGCAAGAGACACAGCCATAAAATAGTTCCATGCGTGGGAGACCCAGATTTTGCATCTGGGTCTCTTTTTAAATTGCAATCATCCATGGACGAAGGACGGCGAATCATTGCTGCGCCTTTCGTCTTCTCTGAATACGCTCAAAAAGAAAAGGAGTTGGTATGTGCACAACGGTGATTGTCGGTCGTCTGGCTTCGACCACGGGTCGCGTCATCCTCGGCCACAATGAGGACTCAGGCGGACGCTGCATGCATCAGCAGTTCTGGGTGCCCGGCGGTTCGCACTCGGCAGGGGAATTCGTTGAAGGAGAACCCGGCCGCGCCCGCGTCCCTCAGGCGCCCGTCACGCTCGGCACCTATTGGAGCAATATGCTTGCACCGGCCCCCGGCTCCTCCTTTGACCAGGGCATGGCCAATGACGCAGGCGTTGTCATGTGCTCAAACTCGGGCGGCGACTCTTATGACGGTCACCTCTCGGACGAAGAAGTCGGCTTGTTCGAAGGCGGCATCGGGTTCCTGCTTCGCCGCTGCGTGATGGAGCGAGCCCATACTGCCCGTGAAGCCGTTGAAATTGCCGGCGAGCTGATCAGCAAATACGGCTACTGGAGCCCCGCACGAAACTACTCTTTTGCCGACGCTCAGGAAGCTTGGGTGCTTAATGTCGTCAAGGGCAAGCACTTCGTCGCGCACCGCGTGCCTGACGACAAAGTCGTTCTGATTTCCAATTACTTAGCCGTCCGTGTGGTGGACTTTTCCGATACGGAAAACGTTATTGCCTCGCCTGACTTGATTGACTACGCCGTCAAAAAGGGCCGCTTCTCGCCGGCCGCAGGTAGCTACTACCATGAGTTTGATTTCTCCGTCGCCTATCAGCCCGACGAAATCCGCCTCGACCCCAATAAGAGCATCCGCATGCGCACGGGCTGGCAGTACATCACGGGAGAAGTTTTCGACGATCCGAACCATTACCCGGAAATGGTTGAGCCGGCGCACAAAATGAGCGTTGAGGACGTGAAAGCGGTTCTTCGTCTTACGGCTGAAGAAACCTACCGCACCCGCGGCGACGGCCGGGCCGACGCCTTCCACGCGAGTGCGCAAGACATCTCTCGCTCCCATACGCGCGAATCCTGGGTGGCAGATATCGCCGATGATCCGCTTTATACGGTGCTCTGGCGCTGCTCGTCGTCTCAGGATCCGAACCCCTATGTGCCTTGGTTCCCGATGGCCGGCGAAATTCCGCAGGGCTACCAATGGTCGACCCTCGAGGACGCCCGCCGCTTCCATTTCAGCATGCCCGCTGACATGCTCGACTTCAATGAAGATCACAGCTGGTTCATTTACGGTTCGCTCAGCGAAATCGTGAACTTCAACCGCGGTCTGATGGCCGGCATCTGGCCGGTGCGCGATTCGCTTGAGGCTGAGTTCATCGGTGCGGCGGAAAAGGTTAAGCATGAAGCCGAAGCCCTCCCGCATGCTGAAGCTAAGAAACTCTTGGGCGACTTCACGTGCCGCATGTGCGCCAAGGCGGATGAAACGTATCGTGAACTGCGCGATGCACTCACGATTGATGCCGCTGATGTTGTGCTCGCAGACGCTGAAGCCGTAGAAATTTCCGTGAGCGACCCGAACGCACTGGTAGCCATTACGCTTACGCCCGCGGTTGAATCTTCCGAACTCGATCTCGATCCGAACAGCGTGCTGTGGAGTCTGGGTTTTTCAGGCAAAAAGGAATCCGTTCTCGCCCCGGCCAAGCCCATTTCATCTGCGAAGAATGATGATGGCAGCTGGACGCTTTCCTTCCGTGCCAATGAAGTCGCCCGCTGGGCAGTACCGGGCTGCTTCATGGACACCTACATTCGCGGCTTCGTCGGCCACCGCCGTTTTGTCTCACAGGTGAACTTCCGTTTTACCGCATAAGAGGCTTACAGCGTTAATTACCGGACGATTGTCCGGAAAAGTGCCGGCAGGAGCGAACACTTCCGCCGGCGCTTTTGTTATTGCATTAGCCCGCATCTTGGGCTAGTGAAGATTCTCAGCAGCGACAGCTTCATTCCATTCGGATCGGCTGCTTCATCACAGCCGTACGCAGGATTCGACTTTAATCGTTAAAATCAAACGTTCTGCACTGTCGCCGCTATGAATCAACTTAAAAATACTTCAGGGCGTTTTTCCCATCTCTGCCGCCGCATCACCATGCTGGTTATCGGCATGGAATTTGCCACCTTTGGCATTTCCCTGACAGCGGTTTCAAACATCGGCACAACGCCTATCAGCACGCTTCCGTATGTGCTTAGCAAGATCTTTCCGCTCTCTTTCGGAACGACTACCTTCATCCTCAATGTAATCTTCGTTGTCCTTCAAGCCTTGCTTCTGCGCAGCCGCTTTTCGATCCTCAACTTATTGCAGATTCCTGCCGTACTCGTCTTCAGCGCATTCATCGACCTCAACATGCACCTTTTGCAGCCGTACAGCCCAAACAATTGGTGGCTGAGCGCGGCATTGAGTATGTTCGGCAACCTGGTACTTGCTGTCGGAATCATTCTGCAGGTTCGCTCCAAAACAATTGTTCAGCCGGGCGAAGGCATTGTGCTCGCTTTCGCTGCCGTATTTCATCGTCCATTCGGCACCGTCAAAATCGTAAACGACACCGTGCTGGTTGTCATTGCTGCCATACTTTCATTTGCGGCATTGGGCAGCTTTGTCGGGTTACGGGAAGGAACTGCAGTCTCGGCTGTTTTGGTCGGCTTTCTGGTAAAAGCGATCACTGCGTTCTTCCCGGACCAACGTTCGGAAAAACCGCATCAAGTGAATATTCGTCACGAATAAAAAGTACTTATTGATAGGGCACGTGTTTATCCTGCAGTCTGGGACGAAAAAAGAAGAGAATGACACGCGTTTTATTTCTTCATCGAGCAGAAATAAAACCTTTTTTCCATAAAGCACAAACCCTATCGATGATCAAAACCTCACTTCGCTCGGCAGGCCCCGCAGCGGCAGAGCTCAATCGACGGCACTCGAAAAAAGCGCCGCCGAGATGAGCTCCGGCTCTGTACCGGCGGGTAGGCCCAGCGAGGCGATGGCAGCAGGCTGACGGGCAGTTAATGGGGCCTCGCGACGGGTTCCCACGTCAGTCCGCGCCAGGCAGCTTCCATGAGATGAAGTTCCATCCGGCAGGCGGTCAGAAATGCTGACGTCATTTCCGCTTTGACTGTTTCATCCGTTTCCGCAGCAAGCGCATCCGCGATGCCGAGTGCCTGGCGCACCTCCGCCGAATACTCCGGCGAACCATAACCCGCGATCCAGTCCGCAAAGGGATTCTTATTGAGCCTGCTTTTCTTTTGCGCCTTCACAAAGGCTTGCCCCAGCCCGTCATAAACCCAAAAACACGGCAGAAGAGCTGCCATGCCGACAGCCGGATGCGATGTCTTGGCACAAAGCGCTTCGTAGTTGATGTAAAGCAGCGTCGCGGGTTCAATCGTCTTGAAAAGCGGATCATCGGTCAAGCGTTTCCTTGCGGCATGTGCGGCATACACACTATCGAGCGATTCCCGGACAGCATCGGTATCCTTGGCCCATCCATGGAGACGCTTGGCAATGCGCTTGCGCTCTTCAAGGGGGAGATTAGACATTGTCGCCACACGTCCGGCCAGAGCATGAAGCGAAGCCGCGTAGCCCGTGAGATAGTGAACGTTCTGAACAACGTAAAAGAGAAACGCTTTCTTCGGCAAAGTCCCGTCCGCCAAACCTTGTGTGAAAGGATGGCGGCAGCAAGCCTCAAGGATTTTTTCCGCGGCTTTAACCGCCTGGCCGCTCCAGCCTTCAGAAGCGGCCTGAGGCGCTCCCGAAGCCCAAACGCTTTTGGGCAGAAATGCGAGGGACCCCGTACTGAAAACGACTGATGCTGTGCGGATAAGCATCTGTCGGCGAGTACGGCAAACAGACGCATCTTTATTGATATTCATTGCTTTTAGCTCTTCAAATGTTTCAAGCGCTTAACCTGCTCAGTTCTTCGCTTCGCCTCATCAAAACGGCCGCGATATACTTGGCGTTCATGCGTCACAATTTGACTTATTAGCCGTTTCATCATTCGCGGCTAATGCTTCCATTAAGGCGTTTGAACAAACCGGGGAAATCGGAGATCTCATTATGTTGTACGGCGCCGTTATCGGAGATGTGCTCGGGAGTACGTTTGAATTCAACAATTGGCTCAAAAGTCCTGAGGAGCTCCCGATCTTTCCGCCGGACGCCCATCCCACAGACGACTCCGTCCTGACGTGTGCCGTCGCAGACGCCTTGATTGCGTCTGCGGTTCGTGACGATGTAAGCGAGAATACACTGCGCGTTGACCCAGTGCAATTTCAGAGAAAAGTGAGAGGGGCTCTGCGCGACTGGGGCTGTACATTCCCAAAGGCTGGCTACGGCAGTCGATTTAGGCGCTGGATGCTGAGCGACACCGAAGCACCTACCGGGAGTCTCGGCAACGGCTCCGCCATGCGCGCATCCGGATGTGCATGGGCAGCAGGATCGCTCTCCGAAGCGCTTGAACTCGCAGCCCTTTCGGCGCTCCCAACGCATAATCACCCGGAAGGCGTTGCGGGCGCTCAGGCTGCCGTGTGGCTCATCTATCGCCTGCGTGAAGGCGCTGATCCCGAAAACCTTCGCCGCGAATGGAATGGTCTGTGGGGCCAGCCGCTCGGCGAATTGCCTCAATTGACCGTTCTGGAGGCGTCTCGTCCGATTCGCACGAACTTACGGTGCTCAGCGACGCTTCCTGTGGCAGCTGCACTGGTCTTAGGAAGCTCATCCTATGAGGAGACCGTGCGCCGGGCCGTAGCGCTCGGCGGCGACTGCGATACCATCGCCGCTATTGCCGGGGCCGCCGCTGAGGCCGCTTGGGGCGTTCCTGAAGATCTTCGAGCCAAAGTCGATGCTTTGCTCCCCATTCGTCTCATTGAATTAATCAGGCGCTTTGAATCTGTTTTTGCCGTCAGCGCTCCTAAACGAATGCCCCTCTGATCATCCGTCAGCTCGGCGTCCCTTTGCCGTGGTTTTCGCTTCCCCGGAAGGCCGCCGCGTGTTTTTATTGGCCAGAGCATCAAGTTGAGGCGCTAAGATGCTTGGGCTAACACCCATCCTCTTCGTCTGACAGCCATGCTCTACCGCCGTATATTCGACTACCTTATTGACAACGCAAGTTCGGACGCAGAAAAGCGGCTGCTCAATACCTTAAAAAAGCCGGCACTGCGAAACCAGCGATACTTTGCGGATCTGGACCTCACTTCTGCTCGATACAACAGTACGCTCAAGCGCCGGCTTCTGCAGTTCAGTGCAGACTTTCGTTTTCATTCTGAATTTCAATTCTGCTTAATTCAGCTCTGGGAACCAAGGCTCTTTGACATTTTCCCCGACATAAAGGGATGGTCGACGCTCACGCCTACAGACGGCAAGGAGGAGCAGCTCATTGAGTTCCGCGATTCTCTCATCGCTTATGCCAAAACGTGTCCGAGCAAAACCATGGCAGCGAGCATTCTCGCCGCAGGGTGGATGTGCGGTATGTTTGCCCCGGTGAGCAATGAAGTTACTGATTTCGGCAGAGCACTGATTGCTGCGCTCAGAACGAAGTACGACGTGCCGGCAGATGAGGACTGCCAAGCCGATGAACGCACGCCTGACGCCAATGCAGACCCAGAAGAGCAGACGCCGGCCTCTGCGCCCCCAAAAGAAGCCCCCGCAGCTCAGCCTGCCCCGACTTCACGCACTGCCGACGGCCAGAGAAACTCGAGCGCACCAGTCGAATTAACCGTATGGGATCCTGCCACTGCGGCCGGACCGGTGCTTAAACCCATCCTCTTTGACGAACTGCTGAAAAGTTTTTCCGGCAAGGCCGAAAAACGCGTGGCTGCCGTTCTAAAAACACCGCAGCCCGCAGAAGCCCTCGCGTTAGGCGCTCCGATTGGCAAACTGCGCACCCGCGAGGATCTGAAAATCGCCCTGCTCGCTGCGGAAGAAAAGACGCCCGCTTTTTTTGAACAAGCCATGCTGGCTGTTTCCTGCGGCCCGCTCCATACCAAGATTGCTCAAAACGTCGCGCATTTTCATGCTTCAGACGCTGACGAAGAACGCGAAGCGGCGCTTCTCGCTTTGGCAGAGTTAGCCAAAGACATTTCCAAATCCCGAGTTCCCGAACTGCTGGCCGGCATCTGGCGCTGCGGTCTTTTTTCGCCCGACGGACGTCTCACGCTGTTCGGACGCCGAACCTATCAGCATTTCCTGCACCTCGGCTTCCTTGATTTTGATCTCTCTGCGCTCTATCCGGATCTCCTGCTTAGCAACGAAGCGGGCGATCTGACGAAACAGCCGGATACTGCAGACTCCGCTGAAAAAAGCGAAGCTGCCGCCCCGGAGCGTGATTCAGCGCAGCCAGACTTGGCTCAAGCCGACGAAAAGGAGCGGAGCGAGGCCCCTCAGCCGTACGGCACCCTTCCGGTTCGTCAGCTCCTTCTGCGCTGGATTATTGAGCATATCGACAGTGATGCCGAATCTCGAATCATTGGGCTGCTCAAGTCAAAAACGCTGCGCGGCTCCCCGATTACGCGAGGCGTGCGCATCACCCGCGTGCGCGGCAACAATGCGCTGATGAAGCGCATCTTGTCGGCAGACCGTTCCGACCCCGGATTGCTTTCTGTTTTACGGCTGGCGATCGGGGAAAAGATGTTTGAGCGATGCTCGGCGCTCTACCCATCCTACGCGCAGGGTCGCTTTTTGGACCGCAATAAAGAAGGCCGGCGGCCTTATCTCTCTGAACTGAAAAACTACATCGACTATGCAGGGACAGTTCAGCCCGCAGAAGCAGCCTCCTTTCTTGCCGGCGCCTGGCCTTGCGGGCTCTTTCAGGATGACGGCGATTCGCCCGCCGATGCTGACGCACTTTCGCTCGCCGGACAGCTGATTCTCAAGAAGATGGACGATGCCGGCATTGTCCCGTTGTCCGACATGATCCGTCACGCGGAAGACGCCGCGGCCAGAGCCCGCGAAGCAGAAGCCCGCGCCGCTGAACGTGCGGAAGCGCTGCGTCGAGAGCAAGAAATGGCCGAGGCGGTTCGCTCCGCTCAGCGCAGACAAGCTGAAACGGCTGCAGCTGCGCTGGCGGCCGCTGCTGAGGACGATGAAACGGTTCAGGAAGCCGCTCCCGCACACCCCGTGGAAAAAAGAGGCGCACAGAAAAAAACTGGAGCGGTTTTGCCCGCTCAGAGAGCCAAACTCAAAAGTGACCCGAATACGGCTGACGCCCTCAGCACCGAAGCCTCCGTCACCGCGCCAACGCCGGCCGCAGACAATGTGCTCCCTGCCGCAGAACCTGCATCCGCAGCACAAAGTGCTGTCAGCGGCTCTAAGCCGACCGGCGAATTAGCTGGGCAGCATCCCGAACTCGTCCAATCGCCCGCGCCCTTGAAAGCACCGCTGCGCAATCCCGACCGAGAGCCAACGCCCGGCTGTGAACGGTGGCTTGGCTTCGTGCACCGCACCGGAACCTTTGTCAACTTCTTCTGCTTTGCCGTATGGAACCCATTTGAGGAGCGTTTTGAAGCCGCCTCTGAAGAGTCCCTTCGCACGCGTTTCCCAAGCCTCGGCGCCGTCAATCTGAAGGGCGTTTCGACGGGAGCCGTCAACGACGGCTCCATTTATGCCGCCGACATCGATTTTTCTGCAGATCTGAAGATCAATCTTGACGTGGGTACGGGCGCTCCGCGCCCGGACTTCAAATACCGTATTGACTTCGATAAGCTGACGCGGCAGGGCCGCATGCGCCGTGCTTCCGACATCGGCATCTATCGAATCGTCTTTCCGGAATCTGCCGAAGTCGACTTCAGCAAGACCATTCCGGTGCGCCTCTCGCTCGATCCAGCCGTTGAACCGCCTAAAGGCACAAAGGCCGCCAAAAACAATAAAGTTTGGCAAAGCATGGGGATCTCTTCCGTACCGGTGCTGCTCGCTTACCAAGGCCGATTCCTCGGTCCCTGGACCCTCAAGGAAGATGCGGGCCACCATCCCTATCTGGCTGCGCCCGAAGGCCTCGCCGACGGCCTTGCGCCAGGACTTGAAGCAGACGGCACTGCCCCTGATTTGCTTGAAACGCACGAAAGCTATCGCGCCGTTGATCAAATTGTCGTCGGCCAAAGCGCCGTGCTCGACACGGAAGGACTCAAGGCCGGGCGCTTTGACATATTGAGCGACAGAGCACTCCTCGCCAAAGCTGCTCAGGCCGCTCAAAGAGCACTGTCGGCTTCGGCCGCTCCGCACTCATCCGGAACGGATGCGGGCAGAAGGCAGATTGAATCGTGGCTTGCGGCCGAGCATTCTGCCAATGAACTCTTTCCCGATGTCGCTGAGGTCTCAGAACGCCGCCGGGCTCGTCTGGAAAAACTCCTGGAAGCATCCGGCCGCAGCAGCCTTTTCACTCGTGAAATAGCCGATCTTGCCCGCATTTCGATGGGTGCGCAGGCGCTTGAAAAGGGCCCGCTCTTTGAGGCCGTGCTCGAACGCATCTTTTCGGATGCCAAAACGCTCAAGCAGCTCGGTGCCAGTTCTGCCTTCGTCAGTATTCTCGAAAAGAAAGAGCGGCAGGTCGATCAGCTGGCCCAGCGAATCGAAGCCGAACGCATCCGTGCTCAGGCTGAACTTTCTGCCGCTGAGGCAGAAAAGACCGCTGCCCTTCAGGCGCTCCAGGACGAACAAGCCAAACTCGCAGCTCAGCGCAAACACACAGCAGCCGAATTCGCAGCGCTTGCTGATCTGGAGGCCGTCAACGCCAAACGTCAGACACTCGCTCAGGATGCTGAGGCGCTTCAATCCCACATTGAGGACCTCACGCATTCTGCCGAAGATCTCGAATCCCGCGTTTCCGAAGCAGCTCAGCGCGCACAGAACTATATTTTCGACGGCCGTGCCGCAGCCAAATTCATGGAAGCAGCAGCCGACTTTCGCCGGGAAGAAACTGAGAAATCCGTTGTCATCCGTGCCGAGGCCATCCGCCGTCTGAAGACCTCTGCGCTTTCGGGCGCCGAACTGGCCGATTATCTGGTAAGGGGCGTCTCAGCCGTTCGCAGCTACAGTGCCAACGACATCCTCAACCTCTTTTTGTCCCTCACGCAGAACTTCCTGACCGTCTTCTCCGGGCCGCCGGGATCGGGCAAAACATCGATCTGCTCCATCCTTGCGCACGTCCTTGGACTCGACCTCGTATCGGAGGCGCTCGGCCGTCAGTCGCCCGAATCGCTCGCGCTTTGGCCGTCGCCGGAATTTGCCGACCGCTATCTGCCGATCTCCGTGGAGCGCGGCTGGACCTCCAAACGCGACTTCGTGGGATATTGGAATCCGCTCACCAAGACTTTTGAGAGCGTTGATGACCGCCGGCGCGATGCTTTCCAGGCTCTCGATGCTGAAGCTCGGCTCGGAGCGCCCAAACTCCCTGCGGTGATGCTTCTCGATGAAGCCAACCTCTCGCCCATGGAGTACTACTGGGCAGACTTCATGAATGTCTGCGACGATGCCTCTGGTCACGCCTCCATCAGCCTCGGCGACCACAGAAGACTGAAGATTTCGCCTGCGCTTCGTTTTCTCGCTACGATCAACAACGACCACACGACTGAAACACTCTCGCCTCGCCTCGTCGATCGCGCTGCCGTCATTACCCTGCCGGCCGCCGACCGCGCAGCCCTGATTCGCACTGCGCGAAGCTTTACGCCGCAGATCATCAGCTGGGCGGCACTTTCATCATTATTTTCCGCCGGCACAACACCTCTCACCGGCGCTGCGGGGGAAGGCTTGGAAGAGCTTATTTCGCTTACGGCTGCTGCCGGAACGCCGATGTCAATTCGCGTGCAGCTCGCTTTTGAAAAAGCCGTGCTCGGCGGTCTGCCTGTTTTCCACGAAGATCCAAAATTGGGGCAAAGTGCGGCGGACGCCGCACTCGACTGCGCCGCAGCCTCCCGGCTGCTCCCGCATCTTTCCGGCAACGGCCCGGACTACAGATCGGCGCTCGTCAATCTGCTGGATGCGGCTCACCGGCGGCGGCTGGTGCGAACCGCCGGACTGCTCGAAACGATGATCAGCCGCGGCGACCGTGCACTCGGATACTTCAGCTTCTTGTGAAGCTGCCGACCGATATCCAAGAGCATCACGCAAGGAGCCTGAGTGGTGAACGACGCGATTCATTCCTCTGCCGCAGCCGTGAGCGACGATTCACACTCCATCTCTCGAATCGCCGCTAACCGGCTGCGTCTCGTTCCGCTCAGCTGGAAGGGCGAAACGGTGGAGCTTACGCTCCAGTCTGCGCCCGTCCACCTCTGCGCAGACACGCTCGTGAGGACGCTGCCGACGGTTTTTGCTGATCGGCCGTACCGCATTGAATGTGAAGGCGCCATGCTCAAGCGGCTCGCTGCGGTCACGATTGAGCTCAATGACGATGTCGTTTTATGTTCATCGACGAGCCGTGACGGCCTGCAGTTCTTTGCTCAGCCGACTGACCCGAATCTTTTTGCGGACGTATTTGGTCTTGCGAGACTCTCCGTCTCGCTTCGCAGACCCGACGCTCTAGTCCCGGAGCTTTTCTATGCGCCGCCCATCCATGTGCTTTTGCCTAAAGGGGAACGCGCCGAAGCCATATCTAAAATGGCTGTACGAGTCGCATCAGCGAGCGACAGACTCTTCCCGAAAGTGTGCTCGCACGATCGAACGAAAGAGGACTGCGGCGAATCATCTTCGGAAAAAGCGATTCGCAATCAGGAAGAAGCGCTCGAGCGCATTATTCAGCTCTATGAACGGCACTTCAGTTATTTTCGTACGAATGCACGGAGCCGCCTGAGCGAACGTGAAGAGGTCGGCGCCTTTGCCAAACTCAAAAGCTTTACACAGAAAACCCTCGAATTTATTGTTCGCCATCCCGAAGAGCTCGAACCGGCTCCTGGCGGCATCGGCATACGCCCGAACGGCATAGGACCCGCCTGGCTGCCGCGCAGGTCCTTGATTCGTTCTGCACAGCCCTCCTTCAATACTTATGAAAACCAAGCGCTGGTCGGGTTTTTAACCTCGCTTGCCCATGAAATCGACACGGAATCTGCGGAACTCACGGCAGCGGCCGAGCAGCTTCCGCACACGCAGTTCAATGTCCATGAGGGTTATGTGCCTTCCACCGCCGCCATTTTTGCGGAGTCCGCCAAACGTCTCCAGCTTGCCGCGAGCCGCTTTCTGCAGTTTCGAGAGCGCCTGACTCAACTGCGCGAGCTCTATGTGCGCACCCTCGGCATTGAAGGCGAAATGCATCCATGGCCGCTGCGCCCAACGCCAGTCTTTCTCGCCATTACGCCTTATCGAGAAATCTTTGAGGCGGTTTCCAACTGGCGCAAAGCTCCGCCGCCCGGTCTGGAGGAAGGCGAGATGCTGCTCACCTGCATGGCGAACAGCCGTTTATACGAATACTACGTTCTCACAGCGCTGCTCGACGCATTCTCCGCCAACGGGTTCCTGCAGACGACAGCCTCAAGATATGACTATCAGGGAGCGCAAGGCCTGACAACGGGCAGTGACGAACGTCCCCACGCCAATACCTTCACGTTTGAGAAAGACGGCATCGAACTCACACTCTGGTACCAGCCGGTCGTGAGCGGCGGGATGTATGCCGGAGAAAACGGGCTTGGACTCGCCCGCACTTCGGACTGGTCACTGATGCAAAACAGCGACTCTCCCAACACGCTGAGAACCGCCGACAAGCCCTTTTACACGCCGGACTTTATCCTTCGTGCCGCATTGAAGCACGATGCCGACTCGACCGACCATTCACGGGCGGTTTACTTTGTGGCTGACGCTAAATTCTCCCGCATGCAGACCGTGATCGCTTCTCAGACGATGAGCTTAGTGTTCCGCTATCTCTTTTCCATCCGGCCGATCCGACCTCAGGATCAGCACGCCGGGCTTTGGATTTTCTGCGGCTCGGACCTGCACGGAGACGCTTTAGCTTCCCCGCTCACCGCCATGGGTGCCTCTCTCCATGGGCCGGCCTTTGTGGTTGAGCGGCTCGATCCCGAAATGGAAACTCAGGCGCTTGTCCGCACGGTGCTCCAGACCGCGCATGCACTCGCAGCCAACCCTTAAACACTTTATGCCCGGGATTGAAACTCCGGCCGGCAGGGGTTCAGTCTGAGCCCGAATGCGCTTAACGCTGCCAATCAAACGAAAGCCTCCAGAAAATGCCGAGATTATTCTGGAGGCTCTGGAAGAAACTGCCGATACTTAGTTCGACAGCGTCAGAACAGTCACTTGACGTCGCCGAACCACTTGTCGTAGATTTTCTGGAAAGTACCGTCAGCACGCATCTCGTCCAATGCGTCATCGAGTTCCTTGAGCAGCTTCTTGTTGCCCTTCTGGACGGCCATGCCGTAGAAGTCATCGGAAACGACAAAATCAAGCGCCGTCAGATTCATGCTCTTAGAAGCTTTCTGTGTAAGGAAGTACTTGTTGACGGGACCGTCATTGAGCATTGCGAAGCAGCCGCCCTTATTGAGTTCCAAAAAGGCATCCGCAGCAGAATTGAAGGTACGCACCGTCGTACCGGGGATACGCTTCATCACCAATGCGCCGCTTGAGCCGATTTCGGCGCAAAGCAATTTGTTTTCAAGGTCTTTGACGCTCTTGATCTTGGGAGCGTTTTCCTTCGTGGTCATCACGGTGAGACCGGCGTTGAGGTACGGTTTGGTGAAATCGACCTTTTCCGCACGTTCCGGCGTAATCGTCAGCGCCGAAACAGCCGCATCAATGTTGCCGCTCACCAGCGCCGGCACGAGACCGTCGAGCGTCATGGAAATAATCTGCACATCGAACCCTTTTCGGCGTCCGATTTCACGGATCAGATCCATGTCAAAGCCTTCGTATTCACCGTTTTGCGAATTCACATATTCGAACGGCGCATAAACGGTGAGGCTGCCGACTCGAAGTGTCTGAGCAGCATCAGCGGCGGCTGAAAAAGAGAAAACAACAGCGGCAGCTGCGGCAGCCGCAGCCATTTTTTTGAACATAGCCATCAGAGGGCCTCATATTTATGAAGCGGATTGTGCAGCAGAACGTGATCCCTCTTCTTATCGTTCACATGCTTCGAGTCTCAGGCGCTGAGGGCCTGCTCTCCGCGGGGATTTTTCGAACTGCCGGACCCTCCCGGGTTGGCTTCTGACTGAGTGACGGACACAAAGCGCCCTCCAGTCAGTGGTGAATTTATGCCGACGGGATCTTTTCCGTCAGCCTTGGTCAATGCCTTCCGGGCGGCACGTTTTCCTTTGAGTGCATCAGCCTGATGGTCGGCATCTTCCGCGGATCCGGCCTGAGGGGCCGTCCCGTTCCTCCTCGCCTTCACGGGCGCTTCGGACCCCATAATCCTACACAGAATTGAGACACGCGCTCAAAACCAATCATCCGCTCGGGCAATGTCAATGACATAAGTCAAAACGCTTCATAGCGTTGCGCGTGTATTCCCTGTTGACTGCATTGACCGACAGCAGACCGTATGAACGTCCTGCAAACATACAAAACGGCTTCTGTGAGCAATATTCCACAGAAGCCGTTCAAATGGGCCTGGCCGAACTTTGGCAAACGATCAGGCAGACCGCGTTTTCAGTCAATACTGACGAACAAGGTCATCCATAAACTGCAGATACGTCTCCTTCGTGAATACGGGCTTAAATTCACGGCAGATGCGATCGGCTTCCTTAGCATCGTCATAGAGCAGATCAATCAGCGTCATGGCGAGCACCTCGGGCGTCTTCACATACGCCGTCTCCTCATCCGAAACGACGTAGTCTGCACCGTGGAGCGTGCCGGTAACGCAGCCCACCCACGGATGCACGCAGGGCATGAGATGGGATACGTCGCCCATATCCGTGCTGCCGGCAGAATGAACGCCTTCCTCAACGTTTGCTGCGCCAAAAATCTGATTGGCGTTTTCGCGCAGCAGCGTACGGAAGTTTTCATCGGGTTTGAGCGGGAGGTAGCCCGGAAGATCCGTAATATCGCACTTAGCGTTCAGCGCCATGGCGCCCGCATTGAGTGCGCGGTTAATGTCGCGGTTGTAGCGGGCGAGCGCCTCGACGTTGGCCGCACGCGTGTAGCTCTCCATCTTCACGTAGTCAGGAATGACATTCACAAGGTCGCCGCCGGAATTGATGATCGGATGGAAGCGCACGCAGTCGTCTTCGCGGAAGGTCTCGCGCAGCGCATTGACGCCCATCACCCCCATCATTGCCGCATTGAGCGCATTGATGCCGCGATCCGGAGCACCAGCCGCATGAGCCGCACGGCCGTGATATTCGATCAGTTTGCCGACAAAGCCGTTCGAACTTGCTCCAACGGTGAATTCCCCCTCGGGATTGGTGGTCGCGTTGACGTGCATCATCATAGCCATATCGATGTCGTCAAAGGCGCCTTCGGCAATGAGCTGCTGTTTGCCCCCTAAGAACTGAAGCTTGCCTTCGCGGCGCAGTCCGCTGCGGTAGTCAATTTCGACATATTCTTCGGCCGGAACAGCAAAGAAGACCAGATCGCCGCCGAGATAATCCATGACCCCGGATTCTTTCATTGCATAGGCGACAGCCAGAAGATTGCCAATCTGCACATTGTGTCCGCAGCAGTGAGCTGCGCCCGTCGCGGGATCACTGTGCGGATGGTTGCGGCAGACGATGGCATCGAGCTCACCCAGAACGGCAACCGTACGGCGGTGTCCCTTGCCGGCAAGACGCGCCTTCACGCCAGTGATGCCCCAGCCCGTTTCATAGTCCAGGCCGAGCGCATCAAAGGCGGCACGAACTTTGGCAGAAGTTTTCTGCTCTTTAAAACCGAGTTCAGGCTCGGCAAAAATGGCATGACCGAGACGGACGATGTCGGGGTTGCGGCGACGAATGACTTCGCAGACCCGAGCCTTCAGTTCTTCCTTATTCATTTTGGAAAAAACCTTGCAAATGAAGCGACTCCGATGGAGCTCAAAAAAACTTAAGAGACTGCGCAGATCTTCAGCCGACCGCCCGGAACCGGTTGGATCGGTTTGGCGCTGCGCAGACTCTTCTTACCTGTCAATGACAAATTCTGCGCCCGCCCAGTGAACTTGAACAGTCCGGACTTGAGCGGGCGAATAAAGCTGCCTCAATGCATCAGAAGATGCCTTCAAGATGCAGAATGATTTCAGCGAGCACAGTTGCGCAGATGAAGCTGCCCGCACCGACGGCCAGCGCCACCGGAACAATGCGCCAGGACAGACGCTTAAAGGCGTCGATATCCTTGCCGAGCGACAGGCCGCAGTAAGCAAGCACCGGCGTCGTGATGGGCAGGAACCCTACCTGCTTCGTATAGTGGATGACCCAGTCGCCGCCCGGGAAGCCCGGCAGCGAGATAACCACTGCGATGATCGATACCCAAAAGACCATCGGGAGAATACGAAAGCCCGGCAGGTGCGAAACCAGAATGCCGAAGGCCGTGATCACGACGAGAAGCAGTACGCCAATCGAGCTTTCGGCCATATTGACCTTCGGGAGCTGGATGCAGTTGGCGATCCAGGTAAAGAAGGCCGTCACCAGAAGGATGAACAGCACGTCCTTCATTTCTTCCATGAGTTTGCGGATTTCCATTTTTCGTTTCCTTTGTCTTGTTCGCTTGTATTCGTTGCCATGGAAGAGGATCAGTCGTTGGCCTTAGGCTTCGCCGATCCCTTGTCACCCGTAAAGAACTCATAAACCTTGATCGTAACGGGGAGCGAAACAAAGAGCGCAAAGTAGATGCCGATCACAGACGTGAGGAGATTGGCCGCCGCTGCATAGGCACGCACGGTTTCTTCCCATTCCGGATGCACGACGATGATCGAGCTCGTCGCTGCGGCCATCATGGAGGCGCTGCCGATGCCGGCGCCCATGGCAAGCGCATGCGGATGGAAGAAACCCATCTGAGCAATGACGCCGGCCAGAACCGACACCCAAAGCGCGCCGAAGACCGTTCCGCAGACATACATGCCCATTACGCCGTGGCCTTCAGGAGAGTCCAGACCGAAGCGCTCCGAAATAATGGCGACGTTGGGTTCTCGGTCAATGGAGTAGCACGCGCCAATCGCTTCGCGTTTCATGCCGACGAGGAGCGCCACCGGCAGACCAAAGATCAGCGTGCCGAAGAAGTGGCCGAATTCCTGCATGATCAGCGCCCAGCCGGACTGCATGATCATTTCAATATTCGGACCGATGTCCAGCGCGATCTTCGTGATCAGCAAAAGAACGCCCACAGAGAGCATCTTGCCGGCTCGATTCATTTCATCGAGCCTCACAACACTCCAGCGCGGAAAGCTCACCAATGCACCAAATACGAGTGCATAAAGCAGCGGCAAAAGCACGACTAGACCGAACTTTTGTACACCCACCAGTTCCGCGAGCACCACAATAATGAGTGCCGCCGCGTGAATTTTGAAGTTCCGGATGAGATCCATGAGCGTCTCCAAAAACCTTCCGCCGGTTAAAACTGCTTGGCAAGCCGTTTTTTTTTTCGATGTTCGGCGGTTGAGGCTGTAATTAAATTAAAGAGGGAAGAGGTATAAAAAAAAACGGGAGGCGCCTTTCGGAGCTTCCCGTTCGTTTTTGGGAACCCTTTTAGGTTCCCGCTTGTTGGGTGCTGGTGGAATTCGGTTTCTCCGAATGCCTGTCAGTCTCTTCGAACGTGCATCCGCAAGGCGTCAAGCGTCTCGCTGCCTGTTGTGCTGCGAGACGCGGATGTAGAGGATGTAGAGCTGGTGCGGAGAGCATTCGAGCGGCGGCCGTGAAGGACGTCGGCAGCTCGGCAAGAAGTGCGGATGTACACCTGCATAATGCTTCCTATTGGCTCATGAAAACATTCGAAGAAATCGGCCACAGCTGTATACCTATCAGGTCTACTGCCGCAACGCGTTTCAAGCACCATAGCACGAGATGCAAAAAAACGGCAAAACCGCGAAATTCGCCGTATGACAACGCTGAATTTCAGCTTCCTCACGGATTCCGCTTGAAAAATTCATATTTTTTCGCGTAATTTTTCTAAAAAATCAAGTGGCGCATTTGAATTTGGACAAACAAGTGATTGATATGCATCAATTGGGTTTTGCAGTCCTACCAAGCCCTTTTCGAGTGACGGCAGGTACGATGAAATCACTATGAAGCCGGATAATTTTCTCTCCTGCCTGCAGCCTCGCCGTCAGTGGTGGCGACTCCCGTCAAGTTCAATGGCGGGTGCGCAGACCTGCGCGCCGGTTTGAGAGAAGGAAAGATCGTGCAGCGCACTTGATGCTTTCCCCCAGTTTCTCAGTCCAACCCGCCTTCCGGCGGGTTTTGTTTTTCAGCCGTATCTCAAAAAACAAAAGAAGTCCCGCCGCAGACGATTTGCAGTTTTTCTCCTTCATGCCCTCACGAGAATTCACCATGACCTCCCCTGCACCGGCTTGCGCCTCTGACGCTTCGCTTGACGAAAACCGCATTCCCTTTTTCTTCGGACCCGCATCGCTCCTCATTCCATTTCTCATTTTTGCGCTGCTTTCGGTCTACCTTTTTGTCGTCCTCAAAGTGTTCGATCTGATGGCGCTTGCGGGTGCCGGACTCACGGCGCTGGTCGCCGGCGCGCTGCTTACCCGAAAGCCGATGCGCTACTGGAAAGCGGTCTTGGAAGGCGCCGCATCGCCCATGACGGCAACCGTGCTGCTCCTCTTGATGGCGGCCGGCGTCTTCTCGGCCATGATGAAGGCCGCCGGGCTTGCCGAAGCCCTCGCCGCCTTCACGGGCGGCGCCATTGCCGGGACACCCCTGCTCACGCCGGCAGTTTTCCTCATTTCATCGCTCTTGGCCACAGCCACCGGCAGCTCCATTTCCACGATTCTGGCTGCATCGCCCATCTTTTTGCCATTCGGCGCTGCGCTCGGCTGCGATGTGCCGCTGATGGCGGGCGCCATTCTTTCGGGCGCTATTTTCGGCGACAACCTCGCGCCTGTTTCGGACGTGGCCATCATCTCGGCCATGACGCAGACGGATAAGTTCGGCAAGCCCCTTGATCTCGGCCGCGTTGTCAAGACTCGCTTCCCGTTTGCCGTCATTGCGCTCATCATTGCGCTCCCCTTCTACGCTCTCGGCGGCAGCGCTTCAGAACCTTCCGCAGCGCTCAATGCCGCCGCAGATCCGATGCGTCTTCTGATGCTGATCCCGGTGGTGCTCCTCATCTACATTGCGATAAAGATGCGCGACGCACTCCACGCTGTCACGATGGCAACCGTTGCCGGACTGATCATCGGTCTGCTCACCGGCGTAATTGAACCCTCGCAGATCGTTCGCGTAGAAAATGGTTCCATTTCCGGCATTCTGACGGGCGGCATCGCCAACGTCTCAGGCATCATGCTGATGTGCCTTGCACTCTTTGGCTTTACAGGCGTGATTGAACACGCCGGACTTGCCGATGCCACGGCCAATTTCCTCACGAACGAAAACCAGTCGCCGCGCCGCGCCGAAGTGACTCTCGCTGTCGCCACGGTCTTCATTTCCACCTGCCTGGCCGCCGTCACGAGCGTCGCTGTGGCGCTGGCCGGACAGCTCGCCGACCGGCTGCTGCGCCGCAGCATTGATCCCTACCGCCGCGCTTATCTGCTCGCCGGATTTGCCAACAGCATCCCGGTGGTGCTGCCGTTTTCGGCTTTTTCACTCATTACGCTTTCAGCTGCCTCGGCGCTCGGAGACCCGTCCCTCACGCCGTTTTCTTTGATGACGGCAACGTTCTATCCCATTGCGCTTTTCGTCGTATTCTCCGTATCGATCGCTACCGGCATCGGACGTCCTAAGATGAGCGATGAGCCTCAGGCCGCGGACAAGGCATAAGGCTTGTCCCCGCTTTCATGAGAGAGAACCGGACTGCGGCGCACTTTTGAGACACACTATGACTGACCCTCTTAACTCCAGCCCCGAAGCATCCTCAGAACTCGAACCGGATGAGTTTGAACTCTTTGACCTCACCGTTACCGTGGAGGGCGGCAGTTTCGTCTGCCGCCATCACCTCGGTCAAGGATTCAAAGTCGAAGGTGAAGATCTGGTCTTTCCCGAGGGCGGCCGTTTTTCACTCTATGCCATGGCCGCGCTGCTGCCGCTGATTCCGGCCAAACAGCGCCCGACAGCCGCGGCAGACTGGATGACCACTGACGCGCTCATTGCCTGTCCGGATCCCAACTGCGGCGCCCGCTTTCGCATTTCACGCACGGGGCTGCGGCGATTCCGACACGGTGAATGCACCGTTGTGCCGCTCCCAGCCAAAACAGACAAACATCCCTAATTCAAACTGAACTTTTTTCGGACCTCCGTCATGACGCCATCCATTGCCCGTACGCAGCTCACTGCCGACTACAGCATTCCCAAAATCATCAACGGCGGCTGGCAGCTCGCCACCGGTCATGCGCTTGCACATGCGCTCGACATGAAGGACGCCCACAATGCCTTCGCCGAACTGCTCGACCGCGGCTTTGATACTTTTGACTGCGCAGACATTTATACGGGGGTGGAAGCGTTCTACGGTCAAATCATTGCCGAACGGCGCCGCGCCGGCTTGTCGCTGCCGCAGATTCACACCAAATTTGTCCCCGATCTCAAGGATCTCGCTCATGTCGACCGCGCCTACGTTGAGCGCGTGATTGAGCGCTCACTTTCGCGTCTTGGCGTTGAGCGTCTCGACATGGTGCAGTTCCACTGGTGGGACTACGACGTTCCCGGCATGATCGATACGGCCGGCGAACTCATGCGGCTCCAAGAAAAGGGACTCATCCGCTGCATCTCTACGACGAACTTCAACACCGCCAACCTCAAAAAGCTTGTGGATGCCGGCATTCCTGTCGTTACCAATCAGTGCCAATATTCGCTCCTCGACCGCCGACCGGAAAAAGCCATGACGGATTTCTGCCGCCGCAGCGGCGTCAAGCTCATCGCTTACGGCACGGTCGCCGGGGGCTTTCTTTCTGACAAGTGGCTCGGCAAACCTGAACCGGACCTTCAGAGCCTCGAAAACCGTTCTCTCGTCAAATACTTGCTGATCATTGAGGATACGCTCGGCTGGGCGGGTTATCAGAAACTCCTCGAACGCCTTGCTGCTTTGGGCAAATCGACTGGGCTTTCAATTGCCGGTCTGTCGTCTCTCTACACCATCGGTAAGCCCGAAGCCGCAGCGGCAGTGGTGGGAACGCGCAACAGCCGTCATGTTGCCGACACCTGCCGGCTCATCGGGAAGACCTTCCCCGAAGACGCCCGCCGTGAGATGGATGAGTTCCTTAAGCTCTTCCCGCAGATCGAAGGGGACTGCTTTGATATTGAACGCCAGCCCGGTTCGCGCCATATTGCCATCATGCGCATGAATCTCGTCGACAGCACAACGGGCAAATAAAAGGGCTGCCGCGCTGGATCATTTGATAAACGCTCATGCACCCTAAGGATGCATGAGCGTTCAATTCACTCCTCTCCCGCTGAGAAGCGGAAACGAGGCGGAGACAGTTTCTCTGCTGCCCTTTCGGGGCAGCAGCGGTCAGCGGCACTGACGCGCATTGATGCCGTCAATGAGTCCGGGCAGTTCGCTCAGCGACTCAATCACAAAATCAGCGCCGGCCGCCAAGAGGACTGAACGAGCACGGATGCGTGCCGCAGCTTTTTCCGCATCCGTGAGCGCGCTGAATTCAGCGTGCGAAAGTCCCATGACGGATGAACCGTCGACGACGCCGACAGCCCAGACGCCGGCGGCACGCGCCTCTTCAATGTCGCTCACCGTATCGCCGATTTTCACAACGGTACGCACTGCGGGGAGCTTCAGCAGGCGCATGTTCTCAAAAATCATGTAGGGCCAAGGACGCCCGAAACCGCCCGTCTCATCCGCCGTGACAAGGCAGTCCGGCGCATAACCCGCTTGACGCGCAGCCTCTTCGACCACATTCATCATCTCGCGGGTGTAGCCGGTGGTACTGCCGATCTTCAGACCGCGGCTGCGCAGCTCCTTCACACAGTCAAGAACGCCGTCCTTCAGTTCACAGTGACGATCGAGCACAGCGAACAAAGCCGGCTCAAAGTCGTGATAAATCGACTGCGCATCGCTTTCTTCCGGAGACCGTCCCCAGCGCTCTGTCCAGCGCGCTTTGACCGCGGGCATCGCCAGCATGGTGCGGATATGTTCAATTTTGAGTTTGCCCATCGGCGCCCGTGTCTCTTCGAGCGTCACATCAATGCCTGCTTTGCGAAAAGCCTCAACGAACGCTGAAACCGGCGCAAAACAGCCAAAGTCAACCGTGGTGCCCGCCCAATCGAAAATAACGCCTTGAATGGTCTGCTTCATAATGATCTGCCTGAGATGGATGTTCAGAGTGATGCGAGATAACCGCGGAAAAGACCGAGAATCTTCGGCACATCGTCACCGTGTATTTCGCCGATATTGCCCAGCCGGAAGCTCGGACGTTCCGTGAGCTTGCCCGGATAAATGACATATCCGCCGGCCTTGAGCACCGCATACATGTGCTTGAAATCGAAACCGGCCTGATCCGGATAAAGGAAAGTCGTGATGAAGGGCCCCTGCCGATCTGCTGCCACGTAGGCTTTAAAGCCCAGTTCGGCCATGCCTTCACGCAGCGCCTCATTGACCGCAGCATAGCGGGCATGCCGAGCTGCAATGCCGCCTTCGGCTTTGAGCTCCCGAAGCGCTTGGGCAAATGCCGCCACGACATGCGTGGGAGAAGTGAACCGCCATTTGCCGTGATCCTTCTCGAGCGTTTCATACTGCGCAGTCAAATCGAGCGAGAGCGAACGCGCATTGCCTTTAGCGGCAAGCAGCGCAGATTTGCGGGCAATGATGAAGGAAAAGCCCGGCACGCCCTGAATGCACTTATTGGCCGAGGAAACCAAAAAATCAATGCCGAGAGTCTCCACCGGGATTTCCACCCCGCCGAAACTGCTCATGGCATCCACGATGAACAAGCGGTTTTTCGCCTTTACGACGCGGGCCACACTTTCGATGTCGTTGAGAATACCCGTCGTCGTTTCGCTGTGCACCATCGAGACCATCGTCGTTTCGGGGTGCGCATCCAGCCACTCGGCAACTCTTTGAGCATCAGGCGTCTCATCCCAGCCGCAGTCAATGCGGTCAAACGGAATGCGGTGATAAGTCAGAATCTGGCACATGCGCTCTGAATAAGCGCCGTTGACAAGCACCAGTACGCGGTCGGCTGCACCCGGCACGCTTGAGAGAACAGATTCCACGCCGAAAGTGCCTGAGCCCTGCATCAGCACGACGCCGTACTCGGCAGGGTTTGCTTCGGCCAGTTCCAAGAGTGAAGCGCGAATGGATTCGGTCATTGCCTTGTAGTCGTCGTCCCAAGTGCAGCGGTCGACAAGCATGGCTTCGCGGACGGCGAGCGTCGTAGTGAGCGGGCCGGGCGTTAAAAGTTTGTAGGTATTGGGATCAGCAATATTGGGCATTTGCATCATTCAAAATGCTGCGCATGAAAGCATGCGCCAGCAGTATTTTTTCTAGTGTGCTTAGACACCCGATGCACAGCAGCCTCTGAAGGCTGCCCGCACGGGTGTTTTTTGAGAGACAAACCCCTCGATCAGACAGGTCTCGTCGAGGGGTTCGAACTGAAGAAGCGCGCTTTGTGAGTCTTTACTCACCCTTGACGAGCTTCTGGTGCTTCTGGAGGAGCTCCACAGTCAAGGCTTCAGGGAACTGCTTCGGATTGGCCGGTTTGTTTTCGGCCGATACCGTTTCACCCTTGTAGAGCGCCACCGGGTAGTACTGGAGCAGTTCCGGGCGAGCATTCTTGATGATCACTTCGACCACCTTCTGTGCATTCGGATTGGTCTTATCCCCTTTGTCGACAACTGCAGCCGCTTCAGTGAGCATGAAGTTGCCTTCCACCGGGTCAATAAAGTCAACCGGAAGTCCTTTGGCCTTGTCCGCTACGGCCTGATGACGAAGCCAGAAGCCTACAGCCACCTCACCCGCACGAATGAGTTTGAGCGGAGCGGAACCCGATTTCGTCAGATGCGCACCGGCATTCTTCTCAATCGCCTGAAGAATCTTCGCGCCCTCGGCTTCACCCTTATCGGCAATGACGGCCTGCGTCATCAGCCACGATGTGGAAGAACCCAGAATGTCCGGCACGGAAATATGACCGGCATAGATGGGCTGAGCAAGATCCTCAATGCGGGTGGGACGCGGGAGCTTATCCGCAGCGAGCACCTGAGTATTGATGAAGAGCGCTCCGCAGTTGCCGAGGATCGGCGCATAGTAATCCGGTGTCGGATTGATCGTGTCCGGCGTGAACGCAAGCTTCTGGAAAAGTTTCTGGCTCTTCTGAAGACTGTCAAGATAGTAGGAAGCGGTGGTTACCACGTCGGCTTCAATATTCTTGCCTTCGGCGGCGAGCTTGCCGCCGAGTTCGGAGGTGCCCAGCCCCTGAATCTTATAGAGCCCCTTCATGCCGTTGGCATCCAAGGCATTCTTCATCGCCTTTTGTGCCTCTTCGTCAGCATTCGAATAAATGATGACAGCCGCGGCCTCAGCCGCAGGGGCAGCTTTCTGCTCAGCGGGCTTTTCACCATTGCAGCCGGCAAGCAGAGATACTGCGGCGGCAGCAGCCGCGAGAGTGAACATTTGCTTCATTTTTATATCCAATACAAGTAAATGACAAATAAGAGAGGTGTATGAATTTCATGCCGCTGGGGAGTCGGTCACTGCGGGAGTGCGTTCAGCAGCAAGCGTTATGAACGAGTTGAGCCGGCCTTTTGGTCAGTGCGCGAGCACTCTGCCAACTTGTCGAGAATGAGTTTTGCGGCGACGTTTGTCACGAATACCAAGAGCGACAGCACGAAGATCGCGTCAAACCGCTCGTAATAGGAAAATTCCTTGATCTTCGTGGTCAGAAGCATCGTCGACGTGCCGCAGAGGAAGACCACCGCTGAAATGGTCACCATTGAATTGATGAAATAGAGTTCAAACATTTCAATGAGCGTCGCCCGCGCATTCGGGAGCACCACACGGCGGATCGTCTGAATCCAGGTGTCACCCATCAGCAGTCCCGTGGTCTCCCATCCTGCATTCATGCGTGAGAGCGCTGCCGTCCCCATCAGGTAAGGCGAAGCAAAGAAGTGCACCAGATTCGCGAGGATCAGAATGGCGATCGTGTTCTGCAGAATCGTGCCTGAGAACGCGAAGAGGAAGCCCACGCCAATCACCATGCCCGGCAAAGTACTCGTCATCATGGCCAATCCATCCATGGCGGAACGACAGACGCGAGGCAGCTTGGAGCGCGCCTGAATGAGCGCCGCAGCAAAGGAGATAAACGTACCGATGGCCGCAGAAGCAGCTGCCACGCCGATCGAACGGAGATAAATCCCGCCGATATCGTCTTCGCCCAAAATGTCGATGAAATGCTGAATCGTGAAGTTCGGCTTATAAGGCCAGTTCTCAACAAAGGGCACGATGAACATCACGGCAAAGATGCAGAGCAGCACTACCGCCAATCCCGCATAGAAGAGGAGAAATGCTCCGTCTCTTGCAGCTGACGGCATGAGCATCGGCCGCACAATGTCCGTACTGCGGAAATTGAGTTTTTCGCTCCACCGCAGCAAAGCCACCGCACCGACTGCCGGCACCATCATCGATATCGCCACCACTGCGCCGCGGCCGAAATCCGGCACGGCACCCATCATCGTCGAATAGAGTTCGGTAGCGACCACTTCATATTGACCCGCAATCGAAATCGGAATGCCGAAATCCGTGAAGGCCAAGAAGAAGCCCAGCATGAAGGCGGAAACGCAGGCACCGGCGACCGGACGAAGCGCCGAAGTCCAAAAGCGTCTCAGGAACCCGTCGCCCATCACGCGCGAGACGATTGCGTAGCGCGGATCGACGTAAATAAAGGCATTGCTGATAATCAAGAAAACGGGCGGCAGCAGGTAAGCCACGTCAGCAATCAGCAGTCCCCAAAAACCGTAAATCGAAAACGGCGGCGGACCAAAGAACTGGCTGATAAGCCCCATACGGCCAAAGGAGTAAATGACGGCAAAGCCATAGGTGATCGAAGGCAGAAAGAGCGGCAGGAGCATCAGAATCCGCACCGCTTTCTTCACCCAAGCCGGCAGCTGTGAAATCACCAGACCGTAGGCAGCGAAGAAACCCAAAAGAGTAGCGACAGCCGCTGCGGCAGTACTCACCGCAAAGCTGTTGGCCATCATCGACCAGAAACCCGGGCGCATGACCACCGAGAGCCAGTTCGCGGCCGTCAGCGTGCCTTTCTCCAAAATCGACTGGCCAAAGATCAAGGCGAGCGGGACGCCTAAAAAGAGCGCGAAGAAAATCATTACCGCCCCATAGAGCACTCGGTAATGTTTTCGCTCATCCGTGCCGGCGCCCGTGAGGAACGCCGATACCCCCGCGAGCAACGTACTGCCCGAAGACGCTGTCGTCATGGACGTCATCCTCTCAGCTCGCTGCCGGCATCAGCGACTGCTCGGCTGCGGGCTGCCCAAACAGTCGATAAATATTGTCGCGCTTGATCGTCAGCTGCGAAAGAATGAAGCGGCGAACGAAATCGTCCGCCGGCCGGTGCACAATGCCCTGAGGCGTATCGAACTGTGCAATTCGGCCGCCATTGATGATGAGCACCTTGTCCGAAAGCGTCAGCGCTTCTTCCGGATCATGCGTCACAATCAGCGTCGTGAGTTTGAGCTGCCGAGCAATGGTGCGGATGCGCTCTTTAATGGATTCTTTAATCAATCCGTCAAGCGCAGAAAGCGGCTCGTCAAGGAGCAGAAGGCGCGGCTTCATCACCAGCGTTCTCGCCAGCGCCACGCGCTGCTTCTGACCGCCGGAAAGCTCCTGCACGCGGCTTTTAAGATGCGGCTCGAGTCCCAATAAATGGATGAGATCGCGTACTTCTTCCGGAGTGGATCGGCCCGGACAATTCTTCAGACCGTAGACAATATTTTCTTCGGCATTGAGATTGGGAAAGAGCGCATAGTCCTGAAAGACAATATTGAAGCCGCGCTTTTCCATCGGAACGTTCGTCACATTCTCGCCGTCAACCAGAATGCGTCCGGAGGTTGCCGGCACCAGCCCGAGAATTAAATTCAAAAGCGTCGTCTTGCCGCAGCCGGACGGTCCCAAAATGGAGACGATGCTGCCTTTGGGGATGGCGAGTGAAATTTCAGAAAGAATGGACTTGTCGCCGTAGCGCTTAGCGATATTCTCGAGAACAAGCATGAACGTGTGAGGGATGAGCAAAACTAAACAGCTGTTATTTTCAGCACTCCATGTGACGAGGCTGTAACGCTCATCTGACGTCGTCATGAATATTTGATGACAGCTTGCCGACAGCAATGGCTCAAAAAAACAGCGGCCTCAACGGGCCGCTGTTTTTTCTTCGGAGCAGACTTTGGTGCTATTGACGAACCTTGCGTATCGTCACAATCAGACCGCGGTCGCCGACCTCAACGGGCTGATCCATTTCGCCCTCCAGGTCACCCGGCTGCGGCATGAAATTGCCGGTCTTGGAGATGCGCGCACCCACCACCACAATCTTTGTGTTGGCAAGCGTCTCCGCCCCCATGGCCATGCGCATGGTTTCATTGAGTTCGAAGTTGTAGGGCAGATCCTTCACCTTCACCTTGGTGAACGCTACGGGCATGCGGCTTCCTGAAGCCGGGCGCGCGTAGATGAAGACCGTATCGTCGGGCGAGGTCTGATCTTTGAGCGCAGCGTCAAGCGTCACCGTACCGGCCACAGCGCTCATGGTCGCGGGCGATGCTGTCGGCACCGGCTCAACGGCCGTCGAAGAAGGGGCCGCCGCTGACTTGCCGCCGGCACCGCCGGCATTAGGCGAAACGGCCGAGATCGAGTCATTCACGCCGCCAAGACGCTTGGCTTCATTGATATTAGAAGCAATCTGATCGCGGTCGGGGAAGTCGGGCGGCACAACCTTGAGCAGACGCTCCCAATACTGCGCAGCCTGAGCATAACGTTCGCGGTCCCAAGACTGCATGGCCAGCAGCGCCAAGGCCTTCCACTGATTAGGATCCACTTTGAGGGCATCCTGCAGGAGCTTCTCGACTTCAGGCGTGATGACCTTGCCGTTGGCCGCAGCCATCATGTCGGCCATATCAGCCATGATGTCGGCATTGTTGGGCACCAGTGCATTCAACTTCTTGAAAGCCTCCACGGCATCATCGAAACGATTCATCGAGGCCGCCGTACGGGCAAGCAGGAACCAGCCCTGAGCATTTCTCGGATCTTCAGCCAATCGGGCTTTCAGATCGTCGAGCATCTTCTGCATATCGCGCTGCGAGTGACCGCGCGAATTGGCACTCTGGCGCTCCATCATTTCGATAAAGGCCGGATCCATGGCCGTATAGCGGCCAAGCGCGTAGTAGGCGACTGCTGCAGAAGCCGGAATAACCACAAGAAGCACCACTGCGAGCACGCGCGGCATCATCATGCTGCGCCCGCTCTTGATTTCTTCTTCGTGCTTGGCTTCTTCCAAAACGCGGCGTTCAAGTTCGCTGCGCGTTTCTTCGTATTCATCCTGATCGATTCGACCAGCAGCACGCTCCGCCTCAAGGTCATTGGCCTGCTGCTGAAGGATAGCGAGCACCTGACTGCGGCGGTCACTTTCCGCTTTGGCCCGGGACCCGAACCAGAGCGGCAGGCAGACGGCCGCAACCGCTGCCACGCACATCAGTACACAGAGAATAATGAAAATCGTCACTTTCGATTACTCCTTGCGTCCGCTCAGGAGGTCATCGGCCATCGCCTTCTCCTGTGCCGTCAATGGCTTGACAGATTCCGCCACAAGGCGCTTGCGCCGGCGAAGGTTGATGTAGAAGGCACCAATGCCGATCAGGAACAGACAGAGCGGTCCAAGCCACAGAATTGCCGTAGAAAGTTTGAACGGCGGCTTGTAAAGCACAAAGTCCCCATAGCGGTCGACCATGTAGTCCACAATTTCCTGATTGGTTTTGCCGGCTTTGACTTGTTCGATCACTTGGTTGCGCAAGTCAACGGCTAGTTCCGCATTGGACTCCGCAATCGACTGATTCTGGCAGACGAGACAGCGCAGCTGCTCGGACACCTCAACGACGCGCTTGTGCGCCACCGGATCAAAGGCAGTCGGCGCAGCCTCACGCGGAGCCGCCTGAGCGGTCTGAGCGAGCGGCAGTGCGAGAAGCGCAGCGGCGCCTAAAGCTGCGGCGGCAAGAATGAAGCGTTTAATCATTTTTCCTTCTCCAGGATTTCGATAAGCGGCTTCACCTGAATGTTCCAAAGATCATCCAGAATCGGATAGCTCACCTTGGCGCGAATGACGCCCTTCTTGTCGATGATGAAGGTTTCCGGCACGCCCGTAACACCGAGATCGATGCCGACCTTGTTCTTCTCTTCGAAGATCACAACGTCATAGGGATTGCCTGTGTCTTCGAGCACCTGCCGACCGGCGCCGACCGTGTCCTTATAGAGGAAGCCCACAATCGGGGTCTTCAGGCCCGAGCGCTTCAGCCCGACAAGATAGGGGTGCTCCTCCTTGCAGGGCAGGCACCAGCTTGCCCAAACGTTAAGCATCCAGACTTTGCCCTTCATCTCTTCGGTGCTGAATTTCTGAGTCGGATCAAAAAGCGTCGGCAGTTCAAAAGTCGGCAGCGGCTTATTGATCAGCACGGAAGGCAGAGCGCGGGGATCGAGGTAGAGCCCCTTGAAGAGGAACCCCGCGAGCACCACGAAGATTGCAAACGGAATAAGGAATTTCGCTTTCATCATGTTCTGAGTTCTCCGAGACGATCAAACGGCTGGCGCTGCGCCGGCGTTGTTGGACTTGGCCGCATCCGCCGCCTTCTTTTCACGGCGGCGGCGATAACGGCGATCAAGCATCGCAAGCAGGCCGCCCACGCTCATGATGATGCAGCCGAACCAGATCCAAGTCACGAAAGGCTTCGAATACACGCGAACCACCCAGCCGCCGTCCGAACTCGGCACGCCCAGACTCACATACACGTCACCCGTAATGGAATGGCGAATGGCGGCCTCTGTCATCGGCATCGAATTGGAGCTGAAGTACTTGCGCTTTTCCGGATAAAGGTGCTGAAGTTCCTTGCCGTCCTTCGAGAGCGTGAAATCGCCTCGGTCGGCGGTGAAGTTGGCGCCGCGAGCGGAGCTCACGCCGTTGAAGGTGAATGTATAGCCCGCAACATGCACGACGTCAGATTCAAACATGCGGACATCGCGCTCAGCCTGATAGCCCTTCACCAGCGCCACGCCGATGATGAACACTGCTACGCCGAAGTGTGCAAGGTGCATGCCCCACGTGGCACGCGTCATGCGGGTAAGACGACCGAAGATGCCGGTGCCGGCGGGGGCAAACTTCAGTTCGCCGCGGATTTCCTCAACGATGCCGCACATCACGAAGACAGCCAGCGTCGTGCCGGTAAAGACCCAGGTGCTCCAGGCGCCCATCAGAAGCGGAACGGCAATGCCGACCGCGATCGCCACCACAAAGCACCAGGCGAGGCGCTTCACGAGCGTCATGGGATCGGCTTCCTTCCAGCGTGCGATCGGCCCCACTGCCATCAGGAACACCAGCGGGAGCATCAGCGGACCGAAGACCGCATCAAAGTACGGAGGCCCAACAGAAATCTTGCCGGCATTGAGCGCATCGAGGAAGAGCGGATAGAGCGTGCCCAAAAGGACGGCGCCCATCGCCACCACCAGCAGCACATTGTTGACCAGCAGCATGGATTCGCGCGAGATCAGTGCGAAGTTGCCGCCCAAACCCACCGTTGGCGCACGCCAAGCGAAAAGCAGGAACGAAAGCCCGATCACCAGAATCAGGAAAGCCAGAATAAAGAGGCCGCGTTCCGGATCCGTAGCAAACGCATGCACCGACGTGAGAACGCCGGAACGGACGAGGAAGGTCCCCAAGAGCGAGAGTGAGAACGTGATGATCGCCAAGAGCACTGTCCAAATACGGAAGCAGCCGCGCTTTTCAGTCACTGCAAGCGAGTGAATCAGCGCCGTACCCGTGAGCCAGGGCATGAAGGACGAGTTTTCGACCGGATCCCAGAACCACCAGCCGCCCCAGCCGAGTTCGTAGTAGGCCCAGTAGGAACCGAGCGCAATACCGAGCGTGAGCAAAATCCAGGCGGCCGTCGTCCAAGGACGCATCCAACGCGCCCAGGCCGCATCAAGACGTCCGGAAAGGAGCGCAGCAATCGCAAAGGCGAAGGGAACCGAGAAACCCACGTAGCCCAAATAAAGCAGCGGCGGATGGAAGACCATCCCCGGATCCTGCAGGAGCGGATTCAAGTCTGCACCTTCGGCCGGTGCCGGGAAAATTCGCAGGAACGGATTGGAGGTAAAGAGCATGAAGAGCAGGAACCCCATGCCGACAAGGCCCATGACGCCCGTCACGCGAGCCACCATATCCTCTGGGAGCTTCCTCGCCGAGAATGCAACTGCAGCTCCCCACCAGCCAAGCGTTACCGTCCAGAAGAGAATCGAGCCTTCATGAGAACCCCAAGTCGCTGCGACCTTGTAGTACCAGGGCAGCATCGAGTTGGAGTTGTTGGCAACGTTGAGCACGCTGAAGTCGGAAATATAAAACGAGTACGCAAGGCACCCGAAGGCGATCGTGCCGAATAATGCGTTGGCTGCAGCCGCAGGCCGCGCCACTGCCATGAGCGGACCGCTGCCGCGGGCTGCGCCCACGAGCGGCAGAACGCCCTGGACAATGCTGAGCGCAAGGCACAGGATCAGTGCGAAGTGACCAATCTCAGGTATCACTTGATTTCTCCGTTGTTGACATACCGGGAGGTTCTCTATTAGAACCTCGCTCGGTCATCGGCTTCTTCTAATGTAAATGGACGGGCCTTCTAAGGTGTCCGCCGCTGGTGAAGGCGCTGCGCAGTTCGTTCTTTGCCGTTGTTCCGAGTCAAACGGCGCAGAGCAGCTTCGCAGCGCGAAGAATAATGTCCCTTAATCCTTACGGATGGTTGGCCGGCATCGGAGCGCCCGATTTGACCGCCTCGGCGTGGCTCTTCGAGTCCATGCCCTGAGCGTGAGCCTTGGCTACGCCGGCCTTATGCGCATCTTCGAGCGCTTTGGCGGCCTCAGGCGGCATGTAGTTTTCGTCATGCTTGGCGAGCACTTCACTCGCGACAAACACACCGGCTTCGTTGAGTTTGCCCTGTGCAACAACGCCCTGCTCTTCGGCAAAGAGGTCGGGCAGAATGCCCTTATATTCGACATTAACCGTCTGCGCCGTATCGGTGATACGGAAGTGGACAGTTACGCCGTCCTTTTCCCGAACGACTGAATTCTTCTCAACCACGCCGCCCAGTCGGAACGTGCGGCCCACAGGCGCTTCTTTAGCGGCTACCTGAGTGGGTGAGAAAAAGAAGACCAGATTTTCGTTAAAGGCCTGCAGTGCCATGAAGATACCTGCGCAGAGCACTACGGCGGCTGCGCCGATCAAGGCAAGTTTTTTAGTTTTGGCGTTCATGTTTTTTTCCTTGGGGTCTCAATCGCAGGGGGATCAGCTTTCCAGCGTCGACTGCGCTGCACGTGCTTCGCGCATGATGCGCCGACAGATCGCTCGGCGGCGAGTTACCAGCCCGTAAAGCTCAAACAGAACACCGAGCACAAATGCGCCGTATGCGCACCAAACGTAGTAACCGTGGCCGTTCATGTAAATGAAGTCAGCCAGAGAGTTCCAGTTGTTCATAATTTCCCCTCCAGCGCAGCCTTCTGCGCCCAATCGCTCTTGCGTTCGCGTTCAAGAATCATCGTACGAGTCCGCGAAAGCACGACGGCTGCGCCGTAAAGCGTGCCGGCAGCCAGCATGATGAAAATGGTGTTGAGCATGATCGGTGCAATCGAAGAGCCGCTCGAAGTAATGGAGGCTCCCTGATGAAGGGTGTTCCACCAACGCACCGAGAAGTAGATAATTGGGACGTTCACGGCGCCGACGATAGAAATGACGCTCGCAGCCTGATCAGCGCGGCGCTTATCGTCAATGGCCGAATGGAGCGCAATAAAGCCGAGATAGAGGAAGAAGAGAATCAGCATGGATGTCAGGCGAGCATCCCACACCCAGTATGTGCCCCAAGTCGGCCGTCCCCAGAATGCACCCGAAAAAAGCGCAATAAAGCCCATGAGGGCGCCGGTCGGCGCCATCGCCTGCGCCAGAATGAAAGCAAGTCGGGAGTTTTTAAGCAGTCCCACGATGCTCGCAACGGCCATCAGCAGGTAAAGCGACATGGCCAGCCACGCCGCAGGAATGTGAATAAAAATAATGCGGTAAGAGTTGCCTTGACGCGCCTCAATCGGGCAGACGAAGAACCCGAGATAAACGCCGACGACAAAGAGCACCAGTGCTGCGCTCATAAACCATGGAATAAACTTCCCGGCCTTGCGATAGAAGCCTTCCAATGTAATTGAAGTGCTCATCAGGTTCTGTTCTCCTGCGATGAATTATTTTTGTTCTGAATAATGAAGGTTTACTGTTCGGCAATCCGCAGCGCCGCAGCCACTGCAAAAGGCGCCAGTGCAAGTGCAAAGAGCGAAAGCCCGCCGACGATCATGAAGTGAGAGGCCGGTGAGAGACTCATCGCAGCGGCAGTTGCCGCTCCCGAACCGAAAATGAGGACGGGAATATAAAGCGGAAGCACGAGAAGCGACGTCAGAACGCCGCCGGCACGAAGTCCAAGCGTCAGCGCAGCGCCGACTGCACCAACGAGAGAGAGCACCGGCGTACCGATCAGGAGACTCGCTACCATGACGAGCGTCACATCGAGCTCCAAGTCGAACATCACCCCGAAAATGGTCGCAAAGATGGTCATGGGCACCCCCGTAACGATCCAATGCGCGGCTACTTTAGCCACCACAATGACCGGTACCGGCTCTGCAGCCACGAGCATCTGCTCGAGCGTGCCGTCCTCATGGTCGGTCGCAAACATGCGCGGGAGCGAAAGGAGCGCCGCGAGAAGCGCCGCAACCCAAACCACACCCGGGGCGATGCTGCGCAGGATATTGGTTTCCGCACCGACGCCCAAAGGCACGAGCGTTACAACTACCGCAAAAAAGAAGATCACCTGAGCGAGGTCAGACTTACGGCGAAGTGAGAGCGTCAGATCGCGTTTCAGAATCGTCATGAAGAGATTAAACATCTTGGCGTCTCCTCTCTTCAGTCCCGGGCAGCGCTTTCGGCTTCGGCAGCTGCCGCATCCGCCATCGCCCGCTCAACCGCCGATCGGCGCTTGGGAGCCCAACGCTCCGGTTCAATGACAAAGAGGTGCTTCGGATCCACCGGCACTTCCTGATGCGTCACCAGCATGACCACGCCGCCCTCGGCAACATGCTTGGAAACCAAGTCCGCCAGCCGGGCGACACCCTTGACGTCGAGTGCAGTAAAGGGCTCATCCAGAATCCAAAGCGGCACAGATTCTGAAAGCCAAAGACGCGCCAGCGCAACGCGTCTGCGCTGTCCCTGCGAGAGCTGGCCGGCAGGAACGTCTTCGTAGTCTGAGAGGCCCACGGCTGCCAATGCTGCGAGAGCAGCTTCGGGCGTGCAGCTCAGCGAAGCAATGCGCGCATTGATGAGGACGTTCTCCATCACGGAAAGATCATCCTTCACGCCGTTGCGGTGGCCGATATAGCAGAGCTCGCGCCAGAAATCCTGAGCCGCCTTGAGAATCGGTTCGCCGCGCCAGAAGATCTCACCTTCGGCCGGCCGCATCAGTCCCGTCAAGAGACGCAAAAGCGTGGTTTTTCCCGCCCCGTTTGATCCCGCAATGCGGACAAGCGAACCCGGAGCCACAGTGAACGACATGCCCGTAAAGAGCGTACGTTCGCCGCGCTCGCAGGTCAGTCCGCGAACTTCAATAAGAGGCTGAGTAATCGAGCTTGGGGTTGTCATGAGCGGCGTTCTTTGCGTCCAGGGCCTAAGGACGCTTGAGTTCTATTTTGCGGGGCAGTTTAGGAACCGCAAATTAAGGCCGCCTTACAGAAATTACAGCCTGTGACTGTATGCAATCTATTGATTGATTTGATTATTTTTATCTTCAGCCAACACATTGATTTGTATTCATTCGCATGGTTTGGGAGCCCGTTCCTAAAGGAGCAGTGCCGAGGCTGAGAAAAGCGCTCCGAGTCTTAACCTATCCGTCGCTCATTCATGCCCATTCATATAATGTGAAGGTTTTCTTTTTCCGCCGTCTTCACGGTGAACTTATTCATGCTCCTCATGCCCCGCCAGTCTTCTGTTGCCCTTTTTCTTTGCGCCTCTGCCGGTGCTGCCCTCTTGCTTTCGGGCTGTTCCTCTGCGACTCAAGAGCTTGAAAAGGCCTTCGACAGCCGCGTCAATATTGAACCGGTCGTCGGGTCTATCTGGCGCATTTCGGCGGAACGCCCGAAGGTTGAATCTTCCGCCCGCATCGCCGACTTTGTTTACGACCGCGCCAAGGCCTTCTGCACGGACAAGGGCATGGGCATGATGCCGCTCACGGGTTCCTCATCGGCAGCCTCAGCCGACGGTCAGCCTGCCAAGGCGTGGCTCGAGTTCCGCTGCGCCAGCCCCGAAAAGGTCGAGCGGGAATATAAGGGCATTACACTGCATTTTGATGAACTGCTCGGCGACGATGGGAAAAAGAAGAAAAATTAATTCGCCGCTCAACTTTTGCTTTGATGAGCACGAAAGCGATTAATCAGCGAAAGCAGACTGTTCCCGCTGCTGATGAACAGTCTGCGCCTGCGCCTTGGGACAACGCCTCAGCCGATGCTGAAGCGGCTTCCCGCAGTGCGGTCCCCGATGTGCGACCCTTCAATCCCAGCGAAGAAGTTCGTACGCTCCCGCATCTGCCGGGCTGCTACCGGTACTTCGGCGCCGACGGCACCTGCCTATACGTCGGCAAGGCCCGAGACCTGAAAAACCGCGTTTCCTCATACTTTCGCAAAACCGGACTCTCCCCGCGCATAGCGCTGATGGTGAGCCGCATTGCGCGGATTGAAACCACCGTTACGCGTTCCGAAGCCGAAGCGCTCCTGCTTGAGAACAATCTCATCAAGACGCTTAAGCCGCACTACAACATCCGTCTGCGCGACGACGCGAGCTACCCTTACATCCGCATTGGCGCGGGCGACTTCCCTCGTCTTTCCTATTACCGTGGCGGCGTCGATAAACGGTCGAAATTTTTCGGACCGTACCCAAGTTCGAGTGCGGCGCGAACCGCCATCGAAATGCTGCAAAAAGCTTTTCAGCTGCGCACCTGCGAAGAATCCGTTTTTAAAAACAGATCACGCCCCTGTCTTTTGGGACAGATCGGACGCTGTACGGCACCCTGCTGCGGACTTATCACCAAAGAGGCTTATGCGGCAGATTGTCGTCGTGCTGAACAGTTTCTCGAAGGCCGCTCCATTGACGTTCTCAACGATCTGGAAAAACGCATGTGGGCTGCTTCGGATGCCTGGCAGTTTGAAGAAGCCGCCCATCTGCGCGACCGCATCGCCGCGCTCACTCAAATGCGGCATCAGCAGGCCATTGAGACAACAGGCGGAGATGTTGACGCCGACATTGTGGCGGCATCGATAGGTCAGGGCATTGTCTGTGTGAATCTCGCCATGGTGCGCGGCGGCCGCCATTTAGGCGATCGCGCCATTTTTCCTAAAGCCGGCGACCGAGCACCGACCGCTCAGGACCTGATGCCCTCAAAGGGTGAAGTCATTGAAGCCTTTGTCAGTCAGCACTACGCCGAACTTCCCATTCCAGCCCTGTTGATCGTTGAACCTGATCCCGCCGACCCGGAGCTGCCGGCGCGCCTCTCGTCACTGCTCACGGATCTTGCCGGCCGCCGCGTACCCGTTGTCAGCGAACCGCAGGAAACACGCCGGCGCTGGCTTGAGATGTGCATACAGGGGGCGCAGATAGCGCTTGCCCGAAGACTCGCTGAATCCGGCACTCAGACTGCGCGCCTGAATGATTTGATGGCGGTGCTCGGTCCTTCCTTTGCACCGAAGAATGACGATCCCATGGAATTCTCCGTCGAATGCTTTGACATCTCTCATACGCAGGGCGAAGCTACACAAGCATCCTGCGTAGTTTTCCGAGAGGGCCGCATGCAGTCGTCGCTCTACCGGCGCTTCAATATTGCGGGCATTGAACCCGGCGACGATTATGCCGCAATGAAGCAAGTGCTCGCTCGCAGATATGCGCCTGCAGCACGCGGAGAAGCAGAACTGCCGACAGTTGTATTAATTGACGGCGGCCGCGGCCAGGTGGAGATGGCCCGAGAAGTTTTCGAAGATCTCGGACTCGATGTCGGCGCAATCGTTGGGGTAGCCAAGGGCGAAGGGCGCAAAACCGGTCTTGAGACACTCGTCTTCCCAGTCATCGACGGTCATCGACGCGAACCGCTCATTTTGGGCGAAATGTCTCGAGCACTGATGCTCATCGCCGAAATTCGCGACGAAGCCCACCGATTTGCGATTACAGGCATGCGGGCCAAGCGCGCTAAGACTCGAAATACATCTAAATTAGAGGATTTGTCCGGCGTCGGACCCAAACGCCGCGCTAAACTACTCGGGCACTTCGGCGGCATGAAGCAGCTCAAAAATGCTTCAGCTGAAGATATTGCTCAAGTGCCCGGCATTTCTCGCAAACTTGCCGAACAAATCTATAGTCAGCTGCATACGGCAGTCCCGGCGAATACGGGCGCCGCTCTGTCAACCGAATCAGGCGAGCAGCCCTGATTAAAAATTCTTAATTATTTCAACCCCTTCCAGGCCCAACGGCAAAATAATGAAGCTCAAGCCGCCTTTCAAAATCAACGTCCCTATGGTCCTCACGTGGCTGCGCATTGCGCTGATCCCCGTGGTTCTCGGCGTTTTCTATATCCCTGAAACATGGCTTGCGCCGCATTGGGTCAACGTCATCGCCTGCGTCACATTTGTTGTCGCCGCCGTGACAGATGCGCTCGACGGATTCCTGGCCAGACGCTACGAAGGCTGGGCTACCCGCATGGGCGCATTCCTTGACCCGATTGCCGACAAGCTTGTTGTATCAGCTGCCCTAGTGGCTCTGGTCGGGCTCGATCGTCTCGACATGGCCGTTGCAATGATCATTATCGGACGCGAAATCACGGTGACCGGCATTCGCGAATGGATGGCCAAGATCGGTGAATCCGGCCGCGTCAAAGTCAATTGGTACGGCAAAACAAAGACGATTGCACAGATGACGGCTATCCCTTGTCTTCTTTGGAACGACCCGATCTTCGGCATCGACATTGCCTTGATCGGGACGGGACTCATCTGGCTGGCGGCGGTGCTGACGATTTATTCGATGTATGTCTATCTTTCAGCCGCAGTCCCTTTCTTTGATGAAGAACGTGCCCGCCGAGCTGCAGAACGTCAGGCTGCCGTCCTCAAGGCAAGCGCAGAATTTAAACATCAGTAAACCGTTTGAACGCCGACAAGCAAGAATCAGAACACATATATTGAAGGTGCGCCTGACGCGATTCGCCGAGCGCACCTTTTTCTTTTTCTAAGATTCCTTCCATTCTTGTCTGCGGAGACCGATCCTATGGCCGCTCAGCGAAACGTCCAGAAAAAGAAGTCCAAGCGCAAAAACACCCGCCGACAAAGTCAGGACGGCCATCCGCGCTCGGGAGCGCCTTTCCTTAAAGAAGCGCCTTTATCTTCTGCGGTTGCCGAAGCTCTGACAGCAGAAGCTGCCGCGCCGATTGACAACGACTACGGCGCTTCGGAGCAGCCGGAAGCATCGGCGCCAAAGGAATGCCTGACATCCGACGCATCAGCGGAAACGGATGCAAAACCGGCGGCATTGCCCGCCGCTGCAGAACGGCCTGCGGAAACGGCTGCTGTGGAGCCCTCTGAAGAAAAAAAAGCGGATCGGCGCTCTGCAATCGTCTCTTCTCCAGAGACGGATCTGACCGAGGGCGTAGACGCTGTCTCTGGCGCCGCCCCGAGCATTGCGCCCTCAGCGGCGCCGAACTTCGTCCTAGGGGCGACAACGCCGCCGCCGGAAACGGCTGTCGAACGCAAAACGAGAACGGCCGACACCAACCCAAATGCTCCGGCACCTGCAGAAACACCGACCGTTTCCGCGGAACGGGCTCCACTTACGGCAGCGAACGCAGAAAAAGACACTGCAAACGAGCAGAGTGCTTTGCCTGCTGCGGACTTAGACCATGCTCGGTCACTTCGTCCCTTCGGGATGATCATCGGGAGCTGGGCAATCCTTCTGCTCTCGGGCGCACTGCTTGCATTTGCAGCTGCAAATTGGACCGCCTGGTCCGATACGCTGCGGCTCACGATCTTTGGCGGCGCCGCACTGCTGAGTTTCCTGCCGACCGTTTGCTGCAAATACATCCATCGCACGCTGCAGGACTGCTCTGCAGCATTGGGCGGTCTGCTCACGGCACTGCTCCTCGTTGTTATCGGGCAAACCTGGCAGACCGGAGACGATGCCGCGAGCCTGCTCCTTGGTCTCTCAGCCATTCTGACGCCCTGGCTGCTGGTTATCCGGCGGCCGCTCATATTTACGCTCTGGTACGCCGCCTTGGCGATCGGTTTGGGGCTCAAGGGCTTTGAGCGCTTTGGCGAAGCCCCTGATATCTTCACGCCGATGCTCATTGCCGCGGTTTTTGCCGCGGCGGCTGCCGCGGCGCTTGGTCTGAGTCTGCGGCTGCGGCCAAGTCCGGGACTTCGTGCCTCAGCGCTCCTCCCAGCACTTAATTTCTCAGTGCTCCTCGGCCTGCTGCCGCCAGTCGCCTTCGCCCTGGATAATGCCGGGCTTGAATCGCTCGCCGGTCTGGCACTGCTTTTTCTTGCCGGCGCACTGATCGGCTCCGCAGCACTCTGGAACTCACGGCTGCCAGAACTTCGGGCGTTGGCGATGCTGACATTAGTCGGGTGGGGCAACGCACTCCTCATCCTATTCATGCACCCGTATCTGGGCCATCTTTCGAGCGCCAGTCTCGGATATGCCCTCACGCTGCTCAACGGCTTAGTCTGTCTCGCCGGGACTTTGAGCGCAGCTCGTTTTTCCCGCCGGCGGACAATGCATGCGAAGGCTCAAGACGCATCATCACGGCCCGACACGGGTCCTGAAAAACCCTGCGCAGCTTCTCATTCACTCCGAGCCTCTCTGGAAAAAGCCGCGGCGTCAGCCCCATCGGTTGCGGCGGGCATTCTCGGCGCGCTCGCGATTACGTTGGCGATATCGACGCTCCTCATGTTCGATGTCAGCACCTTTTTCGTTGAGGTTCTCTTTCTGGTCATCGGTCTGACGCTGGGAGGCTGGGCGGCAGTACAGGCTCAGCGCGCGCAGAAAACCAATGCCGTCAAGGTCTTGTCGGCCTCGGGCATCACACTGCAGACTGCGGGACTGCTCTTTGCCGCTGTCGGCTGGCTGATGCTTGCTTCTGATTTGAACGGACAAAGTCCCTGGACCATGATCATGCCGGCGGCAGCACTCCTGTGCGCCTGGCTTTTCCCCTGGCGAGCGGTGCTTTTTGCGGCGCTTCTCTCTCCGCTTTACGTCAATATGCCGCTCCCCGGCGCCGTTGCCTGGAGCGATGTGCTCTTCATACTCACGCTGCTCACGGGATTAAGCATGCTTTTCGGAAAGTCTGCCGCGCAGCGCGCTGAATCCCTGCTGCCGGCACTCCTTGCCGCAGCCTGGACGAGCGGACTGCTGCAGCCCGAGAGTCTTGTGCATCAGCCCGTACCGACAGGGCACTTTGCTCAAATGCCCTCCATTGGGTTTATGGCCGCCGCCGCACTTCTTCTGATTGTCTGCCTCCGCGGCTTGGCGGCAGACCGGCATCGCAGCGTTTCGCTTCAGCGAGGCGCCGCTTTTATAGCCGCCGCTGCAGCTACCGTCGCCGCTATATGGATGCTGCCGGCAGCATCCGATTTACTCCTTCTTTCTGCTGCCATTTTGGCCGCTCTGTCACTTGGCGGAAAACGACTCGCTGCGGCAGCGTTCATTGCCACCGGCGGCCTCTTATTCTGCGCAGCAGACCTTTTCTGGACAGCCGCAGCCCCCGGCGTCAATCCGCTCTTGGAAGCGGCAAAAATCTACGGCGTCATGGGGCTGGCATTTGCTTTGAGCAGCCTGGCGCTCTGCCTGCGCCGATTCTCCGGCTCAAGCGTCAAAATGTTTGGTTTTGGCCTGCAGCAGGGCTTTGCCTTGGCCGCACTGATGATCACCGTAGCCGCAGTCGCCTTCACCGCCTTGAACCGCATTGACCTGCTCGAACATGGCCAGTCCCGTATTGTGCGTTTGGTACCAGCCGACCCGAGAGACATGCTCCTCGGGGATTTCATGGCATTGCGCTACGCATTTGATGATGAGGCCCTGCAGGTGCGACAGTCAGCCGAGGCGGCAGTACATGTCGAAGGCTTCTGCCTCAGCATGCGGAACACTCAAAACCCGCCGAACGATGCTTCTGCGCTGAATCAGGCGGAAACAGCCGACAAACTGGATCAATGGGTCATTCTCGGCGCAAAACTTCGCCGCGACGGCATTGTTTCGGCCTGTCCCAAGGGAACACAGTGGGAGCTCGCTGCACTGGCGGGTGAACCCAAAGTCCCGCGCCGGTGGTTCTTTCCGTCCGGCGAAGCGCATCGCTATGAACCTGCGGCGGCAGCGGATTTCCGCTGTCTCGGCCGCAGCTGTATTCTTGCCGGGCTGCTTAACGCCAACGGGGAACCCATTGCCCGCCGCGCGGAATAAGTTGTCCGGCCATTCTTAAATTGACGCTCCTCGGGACCCGAAGCATCTTCCGCTCAAAGGCTGCTGAGGACCCGAACCCCTATTTAATTGCTGCCATGAGCTTTCGATTTCCCTCTGCCGACATCTTTTGCCGCGTCATCGACAATTTCGGGGATGCCGGCGTCTGCTGGCGTCTGGCTTGCCGCCTGAAGTCCCTCGGCATCGCCGTGCGTTTCATCACAGATCGTCCGGACGTGCTGCAGCTCATCGCCCCTCATGCCGCAGAGGAAGCCAAAATTGCTGCCTGGGATGATTTTGCAAAAGCAGCCGCTCAGCCCGGCTTTCAGCCGTCAGAACTCATCATTGAAACCTTCGGATGCCGGCTCCCCGAAGCTTATGACGAAGCGGCGGCCAAGCTGCGGGCTCAGCGTCTTGCAGCGCGCCAAACACCGCCCTTTTACTTCAATCTCGACTATCTTTCCGCAGAAGACTGGGTGGAAGGAAGCCACAATATGGTCGGTCTTCACCCGCGTCTGGACCTGCCGAAACTTTGGTTCTTCCCCGGCGTCACCGACCGTACCGGCGGCGTACTGATTGAAGACGACTATGAAAAGCGTCAGCAGGCATTTGCACTGCAAAAGAAGGACTTTCTTCTTGAGCTCGGTGCGGATCCTCAGCGCACCACCGTCTTTATATTCACCTATCCGGTGAACGACCTGCAAACCGCTGCCGCAGCCCTTCGGCAGGCGGCCGCCAATCGGCCGATGAATGCATTGCTCGCTCCGGGTGAAGCCGGCGACATGCTTGAAAAACTCCTCTCCGGCGCGGGCAGTGAACTCCGTACAGTGCGCACGCCCTTCGTTGCGCAAAAGGATTTCGATAAGCTCCTGTGGGCTTCGGATGCGGCCATTATTCGCGGTGAGGACAGCTTCATACGCGCGCAGCTCGCAGGACTGCCCATGCTTTGGTCTACTTATCCGACGGAAGATCATGCGCATCGCGTGAAACTCGACGCTTGGCTCACCCGTTTTGCGCCCAAACTCGCGCCTTGGGGATTAAGCGCTTCGTACACAAAGCTCGCCCAAGACTGGCTCGAAGGTTCGGCAGCGAGCGAGGACATCTGCCGCTTTCTGCTTGAAGCCCGCCGTTATGCCCCCGGATTTAACGTCTGGCGCAGAGAGCTTCTCGAGCGAGGTGATCTGGCACGACATATGCTTGAACGCGCAGAACTGGGCATGTGAAACGGCGATATACAGCGAAAGCCGCTCTCCGGAGATTTCTAAGCAGCGCTGAGTCGGCTATAATCAGCCGCTTAAAGATTTTTCGTCCTTGCGCACATTTCACAGCGCCGGGGCTCGCAAACTCTGCTACAGGGAATTTATTCAAATGAAAACCGCACAGGAACTGCGCGTCGGCAACGTCTTCATGGTCGGCAAGGATCCGATGGTCGTCGTTAAGGCTGAATACTCCAAGGGCGGCCGCGGTGCCTCCACCGTCAAGATGAAGATGAAGAATCTTCTGACGAACGCCACGTCCGAAACCGTCTTCCGCGCCGATGACAAGTTCGAAGACCTCGTGCTCGAACGCAAGGAAGTCACGTACTCCTACTTCGCTGATCCGCACTATGTCTGGATGGACGAAGAGTACAACCAGTACGAAGTCGACGCCGATGTGATGGCTGAAGCCCTCAAGTACCTCGAAGACGGCATGCCCGCCGAATGCGTGTTCTACGAAGGCCGTCCGATCTCGATCGAACTCCCGACGATCCTCGTTCGCGAAGTCACCTACACGGAACCCGCCGTCAAGGGCGACACCTCCGGCAAGGTCATGAAGCCCGCCAAGCTGGCTACCGGCTTCGAACTCGCCGTTCCGGCCTTCGTCAACACCGGCGACAAGATCGAAATCGACACCCGCACGAGCGAATACCGCAACCGCGTCAAGTAATTCTGCTTGATTAGCAAAGAGCGATTCCGTTCGTGAAAGCCCGATCTGTTATGGATCGGGCTTTTATTTTTTTCGTCGCCTGTCTGTTTTTTCCAATTCATCTTCAAAAGCCTTTTGCATCACAGTACAGCTCATATAAGGCATGCAGCTTGCGGCAAAAGTGTCTTATACGTTGGTTTCAGATTTGCCTTAGTGACCTAATTGCAACGCAACTCGGGTTTACACCATGCTTCCAAAAAGCCTGAACACGAAGAAATACGGGGAATATAGGGTTACCCCCCCCCCTATCAAAATAATTATCAGCTAGGCAAAGACAAGGACAATGATCTCTGTTTTCACGCTGCAAAGCAGTCTTATGAAGGAAAAGAGATCATGAACGCGAATTATCGAGTTGTATGGAGCGCCGTCCGCAAAGCGCTGATGGTTGTGAATGAACTAAGTTCAACAGGTCATGCGGGCTCCGTTGCCGCGGCTGCCTCAGTGGCTGTGATGCTGGGGGCTGCAGCACTTCCGGCACAGGCGGCTGTTGATGTGAATCAGGTGTGCCAAGACGGGAAATGCGTGCTTGAAAACATTACAGAAAACGGCTCATCGAGCTTGATACTGCAGGGGCCGCATACGGCCTCAAATTCGTCAGCAAATAATGCTTCCATTATTTTGTCAAATAGTTCGTTCTCTAACGGGCAAAACGGCTATGCCGTGCAATTCTCTGGTTCACAGACAATTGCAATCACCAATACTCAGTTTGAAAAAAATACTGGGGCCATTTGGTTCGGGGGACACAACAAAGCTGAGCAAGGCGACCCTGACATTAATGCAACAACCTTTCCGGCATCCGCCATCACATTGACGAATGTCGACTTCGTCAATAACACGGCAACAGGTCCCGGCGGTGCAGTCTATGCATACGGCAAAGCGAATGCACATATGACCGGCGGCAGTTTTGACGGGAACAGCGTTACCCTAGCGAATAGTCAGGCATATGGCGGCGCAATGGTTGTCAAATCCGGAACGTGGACATTTGAAAACGTCGCCTTCAACAACAATGTGGCGAAGGCAACCGGGAATAACGGCTACGCAACAGGCGGCGCAATATTGGTCGATATCACGACGGGTATCAAAGACGATGATGCCAACACCGTCGGCAAGGTCATTTTTGATATTTCAAAGGACATGACTTATTCCGGCAATAGGGTCGAGTCTGATAGTTCTAATCCAGGCAATACTCATCAATGGTATGCCTACACGAGCGGCGGGTTCCTTTTCTTGGACCGCGCGTCAGAAGGCACCTTCAAGATTGCCGAAGGGAGCACGCTCACTCTCGGACTTGCAGACAGCACTGGCGAAGATGATTCGATTGCAAGTGCTTTGCCGAACTCCAACAAACAGGATCCTGCCTATTCAACTCTGACTAAAACGGGAGCGGGGACCGTTCAGCAGAATTCGTCCATGGACAACTACTACGGCATTTTCAATGTCGAAGAAGGGACGTGGAACATGGCGAAGACTTGGAGGAGCCGTGCACACACAACCGTCAGCGGCGGCACGCTCAACCTTGCCAAAGGTTTGATTCTCGACAATCTGCAGTCGGACGAAAACCAAGCTTCGAATTATTACCAAGCCGGTCAGCTCACCATCAAGAGCGGCACGGTTCAGACCACGGCCCTGACAATCCAAAACAGTGCCAAGGCTACCGAACCAAGTGACAAAGCTTCGCTCACTTTGTCCGGCGGCAACCTCATCGTAACCGATGCGCTGAAGGTCTCGGATGGCTCTTTCGAAATGACTGGCGGCATGCTTACGACCGGCATTGCCAATGTCTTCACCAATGAAACAGCTAACGGTTCGTTGTCAGGCGTGACTGCCTTGCAGACCGGGCTCACTATTACGGGCGGAACACTGAACTTTACGGATTCGGGCGAATATGCTTACGGCCTGCTCAGTCAGATGGCAAAGGCGGTCAACGATGAGGACGTTACCTACAAGTTTGAAAATGCCGTTCTGAAAGTTGAGTCCACGGATATCACGGATGGCAAGCTCGCTGTAACAGAGAACTTCACAACGGATGCCATTGACATTCAGGATGCTGATGTTGAAGTTGACGTTCAGGCCAACCTCACGCTTACCGGAACTGCAACTGCAGCAGCCGATACTCAAAAGCTCGTCGGAGAAGCCGCGAGCATTGTTGTTTCAGCAGGCAAAACACTGACTGCCGGCTCTGCCGAGCAGGAGATTTTTGCGGCAGAACTGCCCAAGGTGACGCTTGCTGACACCAGCCGCTTCAACGTCCTCGGCATTGACCTGAATGTTGCCGAACTTGCCGGTTCCGGTACAACTTCAGTCGGCGACAGCACTGCGGCGGGTCGTCTGACCGTTGAAAAACTCTCCGGCACCGGCGTCATTTTCGTCGACCCGGCTTGGTCTGATACTGAAGAACTTAATGTCGTCGGCAATGCTTCTCATCTGGCCATTTCCACGATTAATGACGACAAACTTCAGGCGAAGCTGATTGCCGGTCAGAATGCTCTCATCGCATTGAATGCATCTTCTGCAGCGGCTGAAGATGCGTTTGCACGGTTGGCCGCCCAGAATGAAGATCTTGTTTGGGGTCCCGAAGGCATTACCGCAGCCCTTTATCTCGGCAAATCTCTGACCCTCGACAATGGCGGCGTGCTGGTTCAAGGCGGCACCGATAAAGATGGTACGGGACAGGCGACGGCGTCAAGCTCTGTTGCAACCAGCAGCGTTACCGTCGCATCCAACGGTCTCCTGATGATTAATCAGAGCGGGCTTTCGGGGGCAGCGATTGACGGCAACCTGAATCTGCAGAAAGACAGCGTCCTTGGCGTCATCAATGCCGACGGCAGTTCGATCGAACTTGCGACAGGCACCGTGACAGACGGCGGCACGACAGTTGTCACCGACAATCAGTTTGTAGCTGCTGAGCTCAATGCGGCATCAAAGAGCATCGTCACGACCGTTAAGAGCGGCGAACTTGCGGCTGCTGCGGCTTCCATGGGTCTTCAAGCCATGGCGCAGCGTGCGGATTCGATTCTTGCAGACAACATCGCGGAACGCACATCGAGCACGGTCACCGACTTGGGACCCGCCCTCTGGGTCAATGTAGGCGGCGAAAGCTACGAGACAGATAGCCTCGGCAGAGGTGCAGCGCTCAAGAGCGATATGGGCTGGGGAATTTTCGGTGCGGATGTCGGCATCACACCCAATGACCGAATCGGTGCTGCCGTCCAGTACGGTTCTGGCACTGCTAGAAGCTCGAATTACGGTATTCGCAATGAATTCGACAATGTTGGCTTCACTCTCTACGGCGTGCATGCGTTCACGGACAACATCAAGGTAACGGGAGAACTCGCTTACCTTCACGGTTCGAACGATGTAACAGCACGCGGAGATACGAAGTTAAACAACAGCGCAAGTGTGGATGTACTCAGCGCCGGTATGCGCGGAGAACACCGCTTCCAAGTGGGTGCCTTCAGCATCGTGCCGAGCCTGGGTCTGCGCATCTCCCGCGTCAAGACGGATTCATTCAATGTAGGTGCCGTTAAGGTTGATTTTGACGATCAGACCATTGTGCAAGTTCCGTTGTCGGTGTCTCTCTCCGCTGACGTGCTTGACTATGAGGGTTGGAAGATCGCTCCGTTTGCCAAGGTCTCCTATGCGCCGATATTCGGTGACAAAGAAGCAACTGTGTACGGCGTGGATCAGGACGTCTTCAGCACCAACCTCGTTACCGGCAGCCTCGGTGCAGCAGTTGAAAAAGGCGCATTTACCTTTAAAGCTGCGGTTACCGGCGGCACTGGTAACAACGGCGCTTCTGTGATCGGAGGTAAGGTCGGCATTTCCTATTCCTTCTGATCACTTACACCCTGTTGAAATAGGCACCTTGAACGCTTGGATAACTGATTCATAAATCAGACGAGCGTTTTGGGCGCCGACCTCAATCCAAGCAGCGCGAGCATATCGCGCTGCTTTTTTTTTGCTTGTCTGACAGACTGCTGAGGCATTGTCATCCCTCTGTTTTTTTTCGTCTTTAATGCTGCGACATGTGGTCAACAGAACATCCTTAAATATCGGCCGGAATCTTCAGATTTACCTCTTTATTCGTTTACGAAGATTCAAATTTGCCCGTGTCTTGAGGTTCGCAAAATTCCTCAGGCATCTGGACGTTGAGAATGGAAAAGATTGAACGGATCACCTAGCACATTGATTCTGGAAGATGGCCGATTCCTATACGCCTCATAAAACGCACTCGGCTGGATAGAGGGTTATGAAGGACATCATCTTGAAAGAGGAAGTGTCTGCGAACAGCAGGCCATCAGGTTGGAGAGGTCTTGCTGAAGGCGTAATCCTTAGCGGCAGTTTCGGTGGAGAAAACCAAAAACAGCGCCGAAATTCAATATCGAGAGAAAAAAGCCTCTTAAGGCCGAAGCCCCTCAAACCCGCGCTTTGACTCGCTAGAATTCATTCTTCGCTTCGGCTCACCGCAACAGCTGTCATTGGAGCAATGGAATGGATATCGTCAAAGACAACCAGATGTATATGCGTATCGCACAGATTGCCGCGGAGCGCAGCTACGCTAAGCGACTCAAGGTGGGCTGCGTCATCGTGAAAAACCACTCCATTATTTCTTTTGGATGGAACGGTATGCCGACGGGGTACGACAACTGCTGTGAAATGGAAGTTGACGGCAAACTCGTCACCCGTCCGGAGGTCCAGCACGCGGAGCTCAATGCCATCGCGAAGCTTGCCGAAAACGGCTATTCCTCCAAAGATGCTGCGATTTTTATTACGCACAGCCCCTGCATCCACTGCGCGCTCTTGATTCAAAAATGCGGCATTTCACAGGTTTTCTATCACGAACTGTACAGAAGCCGCGAGGGACTGGACTTTCTCGAGCGTGCCGGCATCAAGGTGACTCAGCTATAACTTCCTCGCGAGGCTTTCAGCAAAGCGCTCAACTTCCCTAGCCTCCTATCCATTCAAGAGCCTAGCCGCCCTTGGTCTCTTTTTTGGTCTCGAATATCCGGCCGTCCAGAGGACGGCCGATAACCAGCGCAGCACTAACTGCTTTGCCTCCTTAACCAATATGAGGGCTGAATTTTTGGCTTTGGGCCATTAAATAACTCTTCGCCCGGAACCCATGGTCTTTAACTGCATGCCCAAGCATGCCGCAAGCGAAAAAAACAGGCTGCAGTTGACTGGTGAGCAATTCAGGCAGTTCTTTGACTGCAACCGCGCTTTCGCCGTCCCCGCCGAGCGGCAGAATAATGCTCAACAGTTCAATCCTCAAACGCCATTCCAAGTGAAGGGGTTTGATGGATTATTTCTTCTAAAAAAATTCAGATCCCCATGGAAAACTACGATCTTTATCTGCCCACTCATCTCATCTTCGGCCGCGGACGCATTGACGAGCTGCCTTCTCTTTTGCCCGCCAAAGGCAGCCGCATCCTGCTTGCGATGGGCGGCGGCAGCATTCGCCGCATAGGTCTCTACGACAAACTGCGTGAACTGCTCTCTGATTACGAAGTCTTCGACTTTTCCGGTATCGAACCCAATCCGAAAATTTCCACGATTCGGCGTGCTGTTGATCTCTGCAAAGCGCAAAAAATCGACTTCATCGTTGCTGCCGGCGGGGGCAGTGTGATTGACGCTGTGAAGTGCATTGCTGCCGGCGCCTACTACGACGGCGACCCTTGGGATTTAGTGCTCGACCACAGCCGCATTGGCCGCGCCATTCCCTTCTGCGCCGTGCTGACCTTGTCCGCTACGGGGAGCGACTACGACAATTCCGGCGTTATCAGCAATTCGGCGACGAATGAAAAGATGTTCCTCGCCGCCTCAAATCTCTTTCCGCAGGCTTCCATTCTGGATCCGACCTACACCTTCACGGTGCCGGCCAATCAGACAGCAGCCGGATCGGCGGACATCATCTCTCACACGTTCGAGCAGTATCTCGTTAAAGAAGGCAATCCCTTTACGGATGCCATGTGCGAAGGGGTTCTGCGGACTGTTTTTGAGTATGCGCCCAAGGTCATTGCGGCACCCGACGACTATGAAGCCCGCGCCCAGCTCATGATGGTGAGTTCGTTTGGCTGCTGCGGCCTGCTTTCGATCGGCCGAACTCCGAGTCCCTGGCCTTGCCACGGCATGGAGCATGAGATTTCTGCCTTCTACGACATCACCCACGGCGTCGGTCTCGCTATTCTCACGCCCAACTGGATGCGCTGGAGTCTGACGCCGGAAACGGCTCCGCGCTTTGCGCAGTACGGCGTTCGCGTGTGGCATCTGAATCCCCAGGACGACGTCATGACAAACGCTCAAAAGGCTATCGAAAAAACAGCCGAATTCTTCAAGTCCATCGGCCTGCCTTCTAAGCTCTCCGAAGTCGGCATCGACGATAAGCACTTTGAAGAAATGGCCGATCATGTTGCCAAGATCTGGTGGTCCTTTGACGGCGCACTGCGTCCGATCAGCCGCAGCGGCGTCCTTGAGATTCTGCGTATGAGTCTTTAATCCTTCTGCCGGCGCATTTAAAGGCCGCAGTTCAAATAAAACATGAACTGCGGCCTTTTTTCATGCCGTTTCCGGCTTAACTGCGCCGGAACCAGGCCATCCAATCGCCCGAACCGCCGCTCAGCCGAGATGACGAAGCACAACGTTTTCAAAAACTGCCACGCCGAGCGGCAGCAGCGTATCGTCAAAATGCATCGTGGAGGCATGAAGTCCAGGCGTTGCTCCGACACCCACGCCAAAATAGGCGGCCTTGATTTCAGGACGAGCCAGCTTGTAGTTATGGAAGTCTTCCCCGCCGCCGCCGCAGTCGGGCGCGAGCTTATCAGGGCCGGCGGTTTCCTTGATGGCCTCTGCCACTTCCGCCACAAAATCGTCGTCATACAGACAGGCCGGGCTCTGATCACGCAGTATCACTTCCGCCTCGGCGCCGTAGGCTGCCGCAGTTCCGGCAGCCACTCGGCGGATCTGCGCGAGCAGATCATCCATCAGTTCATTGGTCTGCGCCCTGCAGTCATAAGTAATGCGGGCAAGATCCGGCACTGTATTGGTGGCTCCTGAGTCAGCATGAATCTGCGTCGCCTTCGCCGACCAAGACATCTTCGGATCAAGCCAGATCGCCTGAATGCCGTTCATTAAGGCGCACGCCGCATCAATAGCATTGATGCCGAGATGCGGACGGGATGCGTGAGCACCGCGCCCTTTAATGACAATGTTGAGAGTGGTTGAAGCGGTATGCCGAACTGCTGCGCAGAGCATGCCGGCCGGGACATCTTGAATCGGGCGAATATGGGCGCCCAGCGCGTAATCCACGTCGTCAATGACGCCGGCCTTAATAATGACGGGCGCCCCCTGAAGCGTTTCTTCTGCCGGCTGAAAGAGGAGCTTGAGCGTCCCGCGTTTGATTTTGTCCTTCAGTCTGCTCGCCGCTGCGAGGAGCATAGCGGTATGCCCGTCGTGGCCGCAGGCATGAATGCAGCAGGGCTTCCCGTCAATGACAAAGGGAAGCGCATCCATATCGGCGCGAAGCATGAAAACGGGACCGGGTTCCGCACCGCGGATGATGCCGACGACGCCCGTTGATCCGCCCACATTCTCATGCGTTTCAATGCCGAGGGCCTTCAGTTTTTCAGCAACATAAGCGCTGGTACGTTTCTCGTTGAGCGCGAGTTCCGGCATTTCATGGAGCTCGCGGCGCAGAGCGGTCGGGTCATAAATCGTCATCGTTTTTTCCTTTGAAGTAGATATGTCTGTCCGGAATGCTGTTTGACGAAAATGTTGCATCAAAAAAGCATAATTAAGGTATTCTTCGATCCGTCAATGTTACGCTCGAGCAAACTTGTTTTCCTTTCCGCCGCCAAAGACCTCGGCCGGCGGCCAAAAAATCGGCACTCGTCTGCTCTTTCTGCCATGTCTGAAACCCCTGCGCCAACTTCTGTTTCTTCCGCCCCATCGCCTGACCCCAAATCTAAACCGGCGGGATCAAACGCACGCACTGCGCCGCGTCCGGACCGCATGTCGAGACTGCAGGATCTCCCGCGTCTGAAAAGTGAAGCCCAAACAATACGGGTGATGGTCGAGGAGTTCTGCAGTTATCACCATGGCACGAGCGGACATATGCTCTGCCCAAAATGTCAGGCGTTTCTCGACTATGCCTTAAAACGTCTTGCCTGCTGTCCTTACGGCGAAGACAAACCCGTCTGCGGCAGCTGCAAGATTCACTGCTATAAACCCGCCGAACGGGAAACCGCACGGCAAGTCATGCGCTGGGCCGGTCCCCGTCTGATTTTTTCTCACCCGCTGATGGCAGTGAGTCATGTCGTCGACAAACTGGTGCACAAAGCGCCGGACAAGCCCCGCAACACCGCCCGGGCTAAACCGGCAGTGAAACCCGCAGCCCAAACCCCGTCACCGTCCCTGCCCCCCAAAAACAACAATAAAAGTAAATAGCCATGCCTTTCCTGCTTCTTATCCTGCCGATCCTTGCTCACATTCTGCTTGCGGCGCACCTGCTCTTTCATGGCTTAGGTCTCTTTGTTTCAGTGCTGCCGCTCCTTGCCGTGCCGCTGCTTTTCATTCCGAAACGCTGGATGGTCTGGCTGCAAAGCGCACTTCTCGTCCTCTGGGGCATTGAATGGCTGCGCTCAGCGTGGGAACTTGTTCTTCAGCGCATGGCATGGGGAGAGCCCTGGATGCGGGCAGGCGCCATTGTTGCCGGCTGCGGACTCTTTTCATGGCTGACTATTCTGGTTTTCCGCCAGTCACGCATCCGAAATTTTTATAAATAAAATCAAGAAGATCTCACCTCTTAAGCAGCATCCAATCGATTTCATGCATCAGCCGGCAGAGCGCTGAAAAGCCGTTCTGGCCGACAGAATATGTAACGACTTGTTGCTATCATTGGCGAAGAATAATAGCGTTCTATAAACTCTCGAAAGTTTAAGCCGCGCATTCGTGAAGCCCACGGGCGCGGCGTTTTCATAGAGTTAGGATTCCCACTATTCTCTCTCCCAAGGAGTTTCGTCAATGTCCACGACTGATAACGCCCCTCTGACGATCCGCGACATGATCGAGCCCGCGATCAAAGCCGCGGGCGGCTGGGTCAACACGCATGCGCACGCCGACCGCGCCTATACGCTCTCGCCCGACGTGCTTGAAATGCGCCGCACCTGCACGCTGCAGCAGAAGTGGGATGCGCTGGATCGGCTGAAGCGCGAATCTACTGAAGAAGATTTCTACCGCCGCTTCAGCCTTTTCTTTGAAAATCAGATCGCCCAAGGTGTGACCGCCCTCGCCACCTTTGTCGACATCGACCCGCAGAGCGAAGACCGAGCCATCATGGCGGGTCTGCGTGCCCGCGAGCACTATCAGGACCAGCTGACCGTCAAGTTTGCCAATCAGACCCTCAAGGGCGTCATCCATCCGGAAGCCCGCAAATGGTTCGACATCGGCGCCGATCTCGTGGACATCATCGGCGCGCTGCCTAAGCGCGACGAACGCGACTACGGCAAGGGAGCCGAAGCCTTCGACATCATTCTCTCGACGGCCAAAGAACGCAACAAGATGGTTCACGTGCACGTTGACCAGTTCAATGAGTCGCTCGAATACGAAACCGAGCAGCTCTGCGAAAAAACGATCGAGCACGGTATGGAAGGCCGCGTGGTCGCCATTCACGGCATTTCGATCGGCGCCCACTCCAAGGCCTATCGCGAACGCCTCTATGCACTGATGCGCCGCGCTCAAATGATGATGATCGCCTGCCCGACGGCCTGGATTGATACGCCGCGCTCCGAAGAGCTCGTGCCGATGCATAACTCCATGACGCCGGTTGATGAAATGGTTCCGGCCGGCATCACGGTCGCACTGGGTACCGACAATGTCTGCGACGCCATGGTTCCCTGGAACGCCGGCGACATGTGGCATGAAATGACCACGCTCGCTACGGGCTGCCGCTTCGACTACTTCGACGAACTTGTGAAGATCGCCACCGTCAACGGCCGCAAGGCGATCGGCATCGACTAATTCAGACTGAGGAGCCAATTCCAAATGTACGTTTCACCTATTGCCAACGACATCCTCGCCGGCCACCTCATCAACTACGGCGCTGTCTCCTTCATGACCGACAGCCCGATGCGTCTGAAGTCCGGACTCGTCACGCCGATCTACGTCGACAACCGCTCGCTGACCGCGCATCCGGATGCCTGGCGCGACATCATCGAAACGATGTGCTCGCGCATTGCCCAGCTCGGTCTGAAGTTCGACATTATTGCCGGCGTTGAAGGCGCCGGTGTTTCCCACGCGGCAGCTCTGGCTTATCGCCTCGGCAAACCCTCAATCTTCGTGCGCCAGCGCCCGAAGACCTATGGCGACCACAGCCGTGTGGAAGGTTCCTCCGTGAAGGGCAAGCGCATTCTCATCATTGAAGATCACATCTCGACGGGTCTTTCACTGCTCTCGGCCGTTGAAGGCATCAAAGCTGAAGAAGGGATTGTGGAGGACTGCCTCGCCATCACGTCCTTCGGGATCGATGAAACGATCAAGCTCTTCCAGAACGAGAAGGTTGTCTGCCACGAACTGCTCGACTTCACGCTGGTTCTCGACAAGGCGGTTGAGGTCGGCAAGATTGATCAGGCGCAGCGCGAAGTCCTGATTGACTGGCTCGCCAACCCCTGGACCTGGGCAGCTCGTCACGGTCTCACGCCGACGGGCAACGAAAACTAATCGCCCGCAGGATCTGCAGCGCTGATGCGCTGCAGGCGCCTCTGATAAGCCGCCGACAGCTCTTTGCTGCGGCGGCTTCATTTTTGTGCTTAACCGCAAGTGCTTAACGCGGACGGTCTTCAGACTTCATCAAAAAGGGAAGGTTCGGCAAACGACGCTTTCGCGCTTCGGGAATCTGGGGCTTCAGCTCGTTTGCGCCCCCTGGTCTTATTCGAGCTGGACGGAAAACCCGATTCTGCCGCATGCGGCGCTTGATAAGTTTGGGGATCCCTTCCAGCACGAACCAGTTCTCGCGAAATCCACGCCATCAAAAGATCCGCCAGACGTTCAACCTCCTCGGCGGACAACGGGCGATCCGGCGGAATCTGCTGCCACTTGAAGAGACACCCTCGACAGCAGCAGGCACAGGCATGCTGAGCCCGAAAAACCGGATGTCCGCACCACGGCGTCTGCCTGCCGTCGTTGACGGGGTTGGCCGGCACGAGACGCTCCAAGAGAAACCGCACGGCGTGTTCGCGCACTACAGGGAGACTTTTTCGGCCGATGAGCTCAATGTCGGCAGCCCCTAAATGAAAGCGGCTTCTAAAACGAGAGTGTGAGAGGCGTGCAAGAAGCGCATCAAAAGACGCCGACGCGCTATCCGATGCAGCAAATGAAACTTCAGTAGACATAAGACACATATCGTTGCGCGCAAATCGGCAATTTGACCTGTCAGACACCTTTCGCCTCTGCGCGCATCCGCTACACTTTTCAGATTCTCGAATTATGGTGCAGTGCGCACCGCTTGAACTGCAGTCTCAGTGCTTATTGCTGAGATCGTCTGAGGCATTCCGATGAAGTATTTGATCGTTGACGACCATGCACTGGTTGCTGGCGCCCTTACGCTCCTTCTTGAAGACCGCGATCCGGAAGCGGACGTACACACGGCAGCGACGGCCGATGCCGCTCTTGAGCTCGTCGACCGTGAAGGTGATGCCGATCTGCTCATCCTGGACCTGTCGCTCCCCGGCGTCACCGGCACGGAACTGATGGAGGAGATCGTCCGCCGTCAGCCGATGCTCAAAATTCTCGTTGTATCGGGCCTCGCAGACCAGGAAAGCATCATGCGCGTGCTGCAGCTGGGTGCCGCAGGTTTTGTGCCTAAATCGCTCGACACAGAACTGCTCTCAAGTGCCATCGATTTTGTGCTTAAGGGCGGCGTGTACATTCCTTCAAAGCTTTTGACCGAAAGTCAAAAGGACGGCTTTTTCACCCGCACAGCCGCACGTTTGAAAGCACCCGAATCGGCTCCGCCGCATCTGACGGATCGTCAGCTTGACGTCCTTGCTCAGCTTGCCAAGGGCGCCCCCATCAAGCGCATCTGCCGAGAGCTCGATCTTTCTGAAGGAACAGTCAAAACTCACGTTGCCGCGATCTACCGCTCATTTTGTGCATCGAACCGCACCGAAGCGCTCATTGCCGCCCGACGTGCGGGTTTTGACATCGATCTTTGAAAAGCAACGACTCATTTCAGAAAAAGCGCGGGAGAGACCCCAAAGCGTTTGGCAAAAAGCTGTGCGGCTTCGGCTGAAATAGGCTTTACGCCTGCTTCCATATCGGAGATGCGCGCCTGGGTGCAGCCGAGCAGCCGAGCAGTTTCGCGCTGAGTCATGTGGTTTTCCTGACGCAGGCGCTTCAACGCCACGCCGGGCGCCTCAGCCGATCTGCTGCCCGAGATCTGCGTCAAACCCAAGGCGGAATCCCACACTGCCGGTTCCTCGCCCGCGAGCCGAAAAGCAGCCTTGATGAGCGACGCAAAAGCTTCTGCTTTTTCCGCCGGCATTGAGATCCGGAAGCTTATTGCACCGTCGGGTTCTTGTATCCTTTCAATTTGAATTGCCACAGCACTTCCTTTCTTGCACAAGCCGACATCGTCGACAGCCGGAAGCTCCCGCAATGATTGGCGGTTGAGCACGCGGCGAGCGACATTTTATTAGCAGGCCGGACGAATACGCCCGGAACTCCAAATGAAGATTCAAAAAAAGGCCCTTGCAGCTATCGCAGAAATAACCAATGAACTCGGTGATCAGTTTGATGAACTGCGCGCCGAAATCGACCGCCGCTTTGGCGAGCGTCGTTCTGAAGGCGAAGTCTTCCGCCCCCTGCCAGCCCCGCAGGGCATGGATATGTCTGTGCTCACGGCGTTGAACGAACGCCGCTCGCAGCGTAACTTCAGCAATGAGCCGCTCCCGGATCAGCTCCTCTCAAACATTCTTTACGCTGCTGACGGCATCAACCGCAAGGGCGGAAAGCGCACGACCGCTACCGCGCTCAATTGGCGCGAAACGGATATCTATGTTCTGAAGGCAAACGGCATTTGGCGCTGGGTTCCTGAACGAAACGGCGTGCTCTTTTGCTCACTCCATGACGTCCGCGATCAGACGTATCTGCTTCAGACGCAGCTCACGGTGCCCCCCGTTGAACTCGTTTTCGTTGCCAACTATGCCCGCGCCCGCAATTTTCTCTCCAATGCCGTTGAAACCATTGCGCCGAAAATCAAGAAGACGGCCGTTGACGAAGCTGAAATTCGAGAAGCACGCATCCGCGCCTGCACGCTTGACGTCGGCATCAAACTGCAGTCGGTCTATCTGGCTGCCGCAGCCATGAATCTCGCCTGCGTTGCTCGCACGGGCTTTCGCACCGACAAGATTTCCGCTGCGCTTCACCTTAAGCCCGATGAAGTCGTTATTGCGGCGCAGTCGCTCGGTTTCCCGGCCAAGTCGATCCTTGACCATTTGAAGTAACCGCTCGCTCAGTTTCTCTGGGCGAGATCACTAACGATGGTCTTCCCGTCCTAAATACCGGCCGGACGCGTCATAGCGCCGGCCGTTTCTATCTGTCCGTCCTTGATAACGACCTGCGGCGTCATAGACGCGTCCGTCAGCATCGGTGCGGCCGGTAAAGCGCCCGGAGGCATCGTACCGGCGTCCGCTCTCGTCCGTACGTCCTTGGTATCGGCCAGAGGCATCGTATTCCCGGCCGTCTGCATCCGTTTTTCCCAGATACCGGCCGCCGCGGTCATATGCCCGCCCATCCGCATCGATACGGCCAAGATAGCGCCCCGACGCGTCATAAATACTGCTTGAAGGTTCTGCTGCAGCCATCGGCGAAAGCACTAAGATGCCGCCCATCAGCACGGCTGCCGCAGCCAAATGAATACGAATGAACCGGAAGTTTTTCAGCATAAGCATCTTTCGCACCGCCTGAAAATGAAGGCTTTCCTCCGTCATTATCGTGCGCTGTGCGTCGATATTCGTCTCAAGCAAATGTTTGACGCAAACCAGATCAAATCCAGCACAATTCTTTCAGCAGTCCCTTAAACTAGGGATTTCCCTTCCGCCGAAATGCTAAGATGCGCGGTTCCGGAGCTGAACTCGCCGCACGGCGTCGACTCCTTTTTCTCTTCTTTTTTAGTTTCATCTTACGATGTCTGCATCTCAGAGCGCTCAAACCGGCTTTCGAGCTTGGATTCCGGTGATCGGTCTTGCGTTTGCCGCCTTCGTCTTCAACACTTCAGAATTCCTGCCGGTCGGGCTGCTGCCCGACATGGCGGCAAGCCTCAACGAATCTGTCTCCTTCATGGGACTCGTTATTACCGGCTATGCCTGGGTGGTGTCGATCATGTCGCTGCCGCTCGCGCTTCTTACCGCCCGCTTTGAGCGTAAGAAGCTCCTTCTTTTCCTCCTCGGACTCTTTGCAATCTGCCACTTCGCCGTTCTGTGGGTCGACAGCTTCTGGTCGCTTTACGCTACCCGCATCGGCGTAGCGCTTGCGCATTCGATCTTCTGGTCCATCATGAATCCGCTCGCCGCACGCATGGCGCCGGCGGGCAAACGAGCCACCGGCTTGGCTGCCGTTATGGGCGGCACCATCGTTGCAACGGTTCTGGGCGTCCCGCTCGGAACCAAAATGGGGCACCTCTTCGGATGGGCGGAATCCTTCTTTGTCATCGGCGCAGCGGCCTTTTTAGTGCTTATGCTCCTCTGGTATGTCCTGCCGCAGTGTCCGAGCAGGAGTGCCGGCTCGCTTAAGAGCCTGCCCGTCATTCTCAAGCGTCCTGCACTGCTGCAGCTCTACGGCGTCACGATGATCACGATGCTGGGGCAGTTCACGGCCTATTCGTTCATCAGCCCGATTCTCGAGCACTCCGCGGGGATGTCTGGTTCGGACGTCGTAGATGTTCTGCTTCTTTTTGGTCTGGCCGGCATTATCGGCACAGTGCTGAGCTCTAAGACGGTGGACCGCTATCCTTCGGCTTCGCTCACGGTTCCGCTGGTGGTTCTCTCGATGTCGCTCTTTCTCCTGGTGCCGCTATGCTCTTCGTGGCTCTCGCTCGTGCCGCTGCTTTTGCTCTGGGGCGCTGCTCAGACGGCAATCTGCATGGCGCTCAGTGCCAGCGTGCTTGTGGTGGCCTCCGATGCTGCGGACGTCGCAACATCGCTCTATTCGGGCATCTTCAATATCGGCATTGGCGGCGGAGCGTTTGTCGGATCCCTCGTCTCGCAGCATTTCGGCTTTACGCCTGTAGCATTCGTGGGCGGCACTTTCATCACGATCAGCGCGCTCTTTTGCCTCGGCGTTTATTTCCGTACGGGCTCCGCACTGCTGCCTCACGACGATCTCTCGCGTGAGGTGGGCGAACCGCATAAACTCTGACCCGGAAACGCACAGTCCCAATCTCAAGCCGCTCACCGCCAAACCGCTGTGAGCGGCTTCTTTATGGTGCAGTCCTCTGCGTGCTGCCCGAGAGCTGCCGGTCGTCTTCGGTCTGCAGTCTTGCAGCCGATTCCGTCCCGGCTTGAAAAGCGCCGGCCCAGCTTTTTACTCGGGCCCGCATTTCATCAATGCCGAGCACGCCGCAGGCAAATCCTTTGCGGACGAGCTCCGCAGGGAGCGCCTCATCGTACTTTTCAAAGAGCGGCACTTCATCCGGATAGAGATAACACATGGGATCCTGAACACGATCGGCAGCATCCGTAAGCGCACGGAAAAATTCCGGTGCGGATGCTTTCATGCGCAGCACAATGAACCAAGGGCGCGACGTTTCAAAGTTCGTCAGACCAATGTCTGCGGCAGCATGGATGCGGATCAGCCGCTCGAGCGCCAGAAACGGGTAGGTCCCGAGCCACGGGAAAAGCGCCCAGAAGCTGCCGCCCAGATTAATAAGCGGAGTTGTCGCCATGCCGGAATGCTGCGCCAGGCTTCTTGCCTGTGCGAGTCGTTTTCGCGCATTGGGCATGAGGTATGGATAAACCGTGTCTGAGCAAAGCACTTCACAGGTTTTTTCCAGAATGTGCGTATGAATGTCGCCCGGACATAAGCCGAAAAACGCTGGAACGCGTCCCTCCGTCAGTCTGCACCAGACAATATGACGCTTGGGGTCAACTTCTTCGACTTCCCACACGCGTCCTGCAATGGCGATTTTTTCGCCGGCGGGCGGCGGCTGCACCAGCGTGCCAAGCTCCTGGCCGTCAGCACGAACGGAATATTCTTCATTTTCCTGAAAGACCGCGTAGAACTTGAAGCCGGAGGTGACCCGCTCTCCGGCGAGTCCGACGATGAGACCGCCGCGTTCGGTGCGCTGAATGTGATCCGTGTCCAAAAGGTGCAGCAAAAGCGTGCGGTAGTCCTGCGGTGAAATGCGTCTGAAGGGCGAAAGAGTCAGCACACGCCGAGCAAGTTCTGCGGGCGTAAGCTCTCCCTCGGAGGCGAGCGTTGCCATGGTCTGATGGTAGAGCAGGCTGAAAGGCAGTCGATCCAGCCGCGGCGGCTCCACCCAATGGTCCTCACGCCAGCTTTCGACCAATCCAATGCCGTGAATCAGCTCCCACGGCAGCTGAGCGGGAAGCATTTCCCGGCTGTCGACCTCATCTTCACGCATAACAAAACGCATTTCAGGCGGTGACCCACGTCTGCCGGTGCGCCCCATGCGCTGCAGGAATGCCGATACGGTAAAAGGTGCATTGATCTGAAAAGCCCGCTCGAGCCTGCCGATATCGATGCCGAGCTCAAGCGTGGCCGTCGTGCAGACGGTAAGCAGTGCGTTTTCCTCCTTCATCAGCGCTTCGGCATCAAGCCGCAGCGGCGTAGAGAGATTCCCGTGATGAATGAGAAAACGTTCCGGCTCGCCTGCCCGGCGACAGTATTCGCGCAGCGTACTGGTGACCGCCTCACACTCTTCGCGCGAATTGGAAAAAACCAGGCACTTTCTGCCCGCCGAATGCTCAAAAACATAGGCCAGTCCGGGATCCGCCGAAGCCGGCGCCTGGTCGGAAGCGGATTCCAATTCAAGCTGAGCACTGGCCTTGCTTGAATGAGCCCCCGGTCTTGGTTTTTGACTCGCCTGTCGAAGTGCGTCGCCCGCAGCTTTCCCGGCATCGGAGGCATCCGCAGCCGACTGGTCACTGACCTGCGCATCCACCATCACGGGCGCGTAGTCCGTTCGGTGCGGCTCCTCTTTCTTCGCAATGAAAAAGTGCTCCATTGCCAAGCGCCAGCGCACGGGCGGCTGCTCAAACTGCGGCACTACTGCGCCTCGCCGAGAACTGCCGCAGAGGAAATCCGCCGCTTTCTGCGGATCACCGATCGTAGCCGACAAACCAATGCGGCGCGGATCCGATCCCGAAAGACGCGCAAGCCGTTCAATCAGACACATGGTCTGCCCGCCGCGGTCGCCGCGCATCAAAGAATGTATTTCATCAATGACGATGAAGCGCAGATCGCCGAAAAGCCTCGGAATAACGGAATGTTTTCTCAGCAGCAATGCCTCGAGCGACTCGGGAGTGATTTGGAGAATGCCCGAAGGATGCTCAATGAGCTTACGTTTTCTCGATTGCGCAACGTCCCCGTGCCATGCCCAGACGGGGATGCCGCCTTCGGCGCAGAGATCCGTCAAACGCTCGAACTGATCGTTGATCAGCGCCTTGAGCGGCGCGATATAAAGCGCGCCGACAGAAGCCGGCGGCTCTTCCGAAAGGAGCGTCAGGATCGGGAAAAAGGCGGCTTCCGTTTTGCCCGAGGCCGTTGAGGCGCAAAGCAGCACGTGCTTATCGGTATTAAAGACTGCGTTGCCCGCCGCCACCTGCACCGACCGGAGCTTCTCCCAGCGATGCGCATAGATGAAGTCCTGAACAAACGGTGCGTAGCGCTCAAAGACGGTCATCGGCTGCCTCTTGCGTTAAATATTAAATTCAGCGTACTCGTCCTCTGCCTCGCCGTCACCCTCAGAATGCTCTGCGCTCTGGAACGCCTTCGTGCCAAAAAGCGCATCAACGGTGAGGTCCGGATTTTGCGCCAGAATGTTGAGCGCTTCGATGAAGTCGCGGATGATTTCTCGAGGCGTCAGATGCGTGGCCGCGCCTTCGCGGTCATATTCGAGCTCGAGAAAGCGTGCGAGCGCCTGATCGCTCAGCACGAGACCCGTGGCAAATAAGTCCGCGTGCATATGGGCGAGCTTATCGATCAAAACCAGCAGTTCGTCGGGCGTCAGGGGCTCCAATTCAATCACCGGCGCCATCATGTCCCGGCGCCCGTCTTGACTGAACCGGCCGGCAGCGAGCCTCGAGCGCAGCGCCTCATAACTGAAGATCCCGCGGCGCTGATCTTCAACAGCCTGAGGCGTACCGCTCATGACGACACCTAACCCGCGAGCTCTCCCTTGGAGCATATCGTTGTAGATCGTGAGAATCTTTTCGTAGTTGTTTTGCCGCGAGACGCTGTTTGGAATTTTGTAGAGATTAACGAGCTCATCGATGAGTATCAGCAGTCCCTCATAGCCCGCGCCGCGCAGAAACAATGCAAAGAGCTTCAGAAAGTCGTACCAGTTGTCATCGGAGACCACCAAATTGATGCCGAGCTCCGCTTTAGCCTGTGCGCGCGTCGGATATTCTCCGCGCAGCCATTTCACGACACGGGCGCGGACTTCGTCCTCGCCGGTTTCCATTGCACGGAAATACCGAATAAGCAGCTGCGAAAACTCGTAGCCGTGGAGCACTTCGCCCAAAGCATGCATGCGCTCGAGAATTTTGGCTTCGCCGCCGGCGAGAAATTCAGGCGTTCCGGGCTGGACGCCTTCGGCGGCCAGTTCCGCCCGCAGCCCCGCCATCCAGCGCTCCAGAATCAATCCGAGCGCTCCGCCTTCGGGCATGGTTTTCGTTGCGAAGTTCTGCACCAATTCACGATAAGTGGCGAGCCCTTGTCCTTTCGTGCCGGCCAAACGCCGTTCGGGTGAAAGGTCCGCATCCGCCACCACAAAGCCGCGTTCCATGACATAGGTGCGAAGCGTCTGGAGCAAAAAGCTCTTCCCTGCGCCATACCGCCCGACGATGAAACGAAAGCTCGCACCGCCGTCGCGCACAACTTCCATGTCGTTTAAAAGCGCTTCAATCTCGAGCCTGCGGCCTACGGCAATCCACCCCAGTCCGATGCGCGGCACAACGCCGCCCTTCAAAGCCGCCAGTATCGTGCGGGCTATCCGTTTGGGCGGCTTAAGCGGCTGCGGCAACGGGTGTTCAGCGCTCGCTGAACCGGACGAGGCTGAGCGTGCCTGCAGATTTTGCGGTGAAGACTTTGAGGTATCAGAGGTAGACATCGCTTTGAATTTAGGGGACTCTTTGTGTGGTCAGTATCATAAAATGATACGCTTCACATCGTCAATGTAATCCTCAATGACGGCCGGTCCCGCCGGCCTCATTTCCAGCACTGCGTCGCCCACTGCATCAAAAAGAAGCTCATTGATGCGGTCCACAAACATCGCGGGAGAAAGACCGGCGCAGTCCGTCCGGCCGTGGTGAAGCAGTTCAACCAGCGCCTTCTGAAGCTCCGGCGTCAGACATTCACCAGCCGGAGGAACATTTAGAGCGCCCGTGAGCGGCACGGATTCCGGCTCAAACCGAGGCGGCGGCGGTACCGGCATTGCCGGCGCTGGCGTTTTTTTGTCCGTTCTGCGTAATGCTGATGAATCCTCGGCTGAAGAGCCATCGAGCATTTCGCTCTGTCGGGCCAAGAGGCATTGCACTGCTTCGGATGGATGAGGCTCCTCATACGCCGCTTGGTCATCGTGCTGAGCACTTTCTGCGATTTCTTCGGCAAGCACCAGACGATCACGATTAACCTCCGCATCCGTGCGAATATCCCGAAGCCGGGTGAAGTCAATTTTGCGCGCAGGGTTGGCAGCCCGCCGCCTGGCCTCGGCTTCTTTTGCAGCAACGTTCTCAAAGGCCTCAACAACGGACGGGTCAGCCAAATTCTTGACCGGTTTAAAACCCGGCGTCTGCAGCCGGAGTATGTTTTCCGCCTGCTTCAGAAAAGCCAAAAACATCATCCGGGACGTGCGCGATTCGGCAATGCGTTCTTCAAAGCATAAGCCGTCGGAAAAAATCAGCGTTCTGCCGTCCGCAGTCACCACCGAACGGTCGGGCGCCTGCGTCATGTCAAAGAGACCGTTCTGAAAAAGCCGACGTCTCGCTCCCGCGGCGCACCCGAGCATCTTTAAGCGCTGTGAACGAGGAACGTCCTGCACCCATTGTCGCCAGGCAGCTCCCGCAAGACGAAATACTTTTGTGAGGCGCTCTTCATCCATGCCTTCCTGCTTTGAAGCCTGTAAAGCTCGAGTAAGCTTGAAAAATGCATTTTTTTCCGGCGCATAGTCCGAAAGCGTAAAGAGGAACCCTCCGACAGCAAGATCGTCACCCAAGGCCGCCTGACAATCGATCAGTGCCCGCAGATGCTGATCGTTGGGCACCTTCAGCTGCGTCCAGTCATTCAGAGGCTGATGACCGCCCTTGAGCCCCCAAAAGTCTGCGAGATCCTGCAGCCAGCTCATGGCCAGCCGGTCGATCGTAAAGTCAAATCGGCGGTAAGCCTCCCAAAAATGTTGGGCCGTTTGGTAGCTCTCTTCAGGACCGCTCGTTCCAATGCCGTTCACAAGCTCCATCAGATAAAGCACGGCATAGCTCGAGGAGACTGGCCGCGGAACGGGCAGCGCCGCGGCCATCGCCCGACGCACATCGGTCCGCCAGGCAAAATAGGTGCGAAGCTGACCTTGCGTCATCATGTCGTAGGCCGGACAGAAAGCGAGAAAGCGCTGCCGCAGCCCGCTGACATCCTCATAGTCGGCAGCCGCCATCCCCATGGCCCGAAAAACACCGCCTGCAGCGGCTCCGTCGGCGGCAGCCCTCTGCTGAGCTTCTTTCAGACGAGCCAGAACCTCTCTGAAAGCCCTGTCCTCTGTATCCGGCTCTGTTTTTTGGGAAAGCTTCGGAGGAGGCGTATCCGGCGCTCCGCGAAAATGCGCCCGCTGACGGCTAACAGCCTCATCCCTGCTGGATTTGAGCGTAATGGATCCGTCGCCCTGCATTGTGCTGCTGCGCTCGGCGGCCGCTTTGCCATTGAGTTCCAAGAAGTCCCAATCTGAACCCGCATCTTCAGCGTTTGTTTTGTTATGCCCCCGGCTGTCAGCGGCACGAGGCGGAATAACTTCGTCAGTGTAAATCTGAGACATGGCCCAATTATCCGGAAACTAGAAAAAGTGATCCAATTGCAAGCCAGACAATCAAGATTGCGAAACACATCCGGCCTTCATCTCGACGAAAGGAATGATTCTTCTTTACGTCACCGATTTTGTATTACGATGTTTCATATTGGAATTGGAACAGCATCATGGCGATTTTAGACACTCCGCAGCCCGACCTCTCGCTTGAAGAGCTGCGCTTCCTTGTGACGGTAGCCAAGACAAAAAGTCTGACGACCGCCGCTTCGCAGTACGGCATCAGCATGGGGGCCGCGTCCCGAAGACTTTCACATCTTCGCGAAGTCTTTGACGACGAGCTGTTTATCCGATCTGGCGTCACCATGCTCCCGACGATGCGCATGCGCAGACTTCTGCCTCGCGTGCTTGACCTCCTCGCCGCCGGCGGAGCGCTCCTCTCGCGTGACAATGTGGGGTTAGCCGACAGCCGTCGAATTGTTCGGCTGCTTGCGGCCGACAGCGCCGTGATGACGGTCTTTCCGCTGCTGGTTCGTCAGATGGCCAAGGACGCACCCAACGCCTCTATTGAACTCAATCCGCTCTCCGGGGATTTTTTGGAGCAGCTTCGCGCTGGCCGCGCCGACATTGCCGTTTACCCATTAGACACGGTTCCAAAGGACTTCCATCGGCTTGAACTTTATCAAAGCCGCCGCGGCATTCTTGTTCGGCAAGGTCACCCGCTCATCAAGAAATACGAAAAGGCCGGAAGAATTGAACTCGATGATCTGCGCGCTTTCAAGCACGTGATGATGAATTTGCCGGGTACACCGGAGCTTTCTCCTGCGGCTTATCAGCAATATTCCTTTGAGGTGGGTATTTCGCTGCCCTATTTCCTCGGCGTCCCCTATGTGCTTGCGGACACGGACTATGTCTACATTGGCCCCGTTGTAACTTTGATGCACTGCCTGCGGCTGCCGGACTGCAATCTCCGCGTGCTGCCTGCACCGCCGGAAGTTTCCCCCTTTACGCCGGCGATTATTTGGCATCATGGGGTGCATACGGATCCATTCCTGCAGTGGGTTCGCGGCGTGCTGCTTCAAAGCGCCAGAGAAGAAGCCAAACGCTACAACGCTATCGAAATATAAAAAAATCCTCGCCCGAACCTCCTTGAAATAGTCTGCAACGCTTTCCTCAATGCGCTCAAAAGGTCTGAGCTATAGTCAAAGACAGATAAAGCGGAGATGCTGAATCTTCGCCTCAATGATTGTTTAATGGATTTCGGAGGCTTCCCGATCATGCGCCGATCTGCCAAATTTACGGTTCTTGGAGTACTTGGAGCCGTACTGCTTCTTTCGGGCTGCACGACTTACGTTTCTGTCGCAAGCGACCCCGAGGGCGCCGTCATCACCAGTGCTGACGGCAGCGAAACCTATGGCCGCGCACCCGTTACCATCGAATATGACCGCGACACGCTTGAAGCGAATCTGGGCAAAGTCCCGGGATTCGTAGCCACGTGGCCCTCCGGCGCTAAAGCCGCTACCGAAGCGCCGTATGTCGTGCGTGATTTCAAATACGGTGCGCAGATTGAGCTGCAGCGCCCGGCCGATGCGCCTGGCTTGGAAGAAGATCTTCGGTTTGCCTTGGAGCAGGCTCAAGAGCGCGCTAAACGTGCCGAAGCGGATCGCCGCCGCCTGCAGCTTTATTACCAAGGCGGCTGGATGCACGGCCCATTTTTCGGCCCAGGCTTTTGGTATTTTCCTTAAAGCCGTTCACGGAACACCTGGTTAACTGATTCATAAATCAGCGCAGCATTTTAGGCGGCATTTTCAATCCAAGCAGCGCGAGCATATATCGCGCTGCTTTTTATCTCAGCTTTGATGCCGCACAGTTTTACCATCAGCACATCCATGGAATCTTTCGGAATTTTCAAACCCGCCGTCTTGGCATTGGTCTAAGCACGACTCACCTCATGAGCCGAAGTGAAGCCGCTATCGTGCAGACAAAGAGCTTGCCCAGATAGCTCTTGCTCGTGCAGCGCAGTAAAAGGATCGCTTTCGATATTGTTGCGAATGACAAACATTCCGGCATATTGGACTGCCTCACGAATGGCCTCATCATTGCGGTACCAACGTTTCTTCTTTCTGCCCTCAGTAGCCGGCAGCACTTTGATGCAGCGCCTGTATATACGCCAAAGTTCAGGTGGTGCCTCTCGCTTGTCTGCTTTGAACTTGAGAATCTCTGCCTTATGTTATACAAGGAAAATTCTCGTAGCAGGCGTGGTGTTTGGCAAAGCACCGATAGGTGAATGAGGCTATTGATAAAGATTAATATTTTGTTCAAAACTGTTATATAGCCTTTCTTTTTGGCTGCTGATCCCATACCATTCCTATACCGTGCCTGCGAAGGCTAACGTCTAACTAGACCCCTGGTAGTACGCTCCCCTATGATAAGGGGGATGTCCGAATCCTGGGGTCTCATTTTTTCTGCGTTTCCGAATGACAAGAACAGCAATTTTGGTAGATGGTGGTTTTTATAGGAAACGCGCATCGTTTCTTTGGGGAGAAAAACAGCGGAAGAACGCGCTAAAGAACTGACTGCGTATTGCCAAGCTCACCTTCGTGACACCGATGGCCATGAAGCACGTCAGCTCTATCGCATTTTTTATTACGACTGCGAACCTATTGGGCGAAGAAGCGTTTTTCATCCGTTTCTACGAAAGAATATTGATCTGGACAAATCAGATACTTACTCATGGACAATCAATTTTCTTTCTGAACTACGCAGACGAAGAAAATTTGCTTTGCTCCTGGGCACCCTCGCAGGGCATAGTCACTACAATCTCCGCCCCGAAGTTACAAAACAGATTTTTGCTAATGGCAAGGATATTAATTCTTTAACAGAGAATGATTTCATGTTCGTTGCAACGCAAAAAGGCGTTGATATGCGAATTGGTGTAGATATAGCTTCTCTCGCCTATAAGAAACAAGTTGATCAGATGATTCTGATTGCTGGAGATAGCGATTTCGTTCCCGCTGCCAAACTAGCTCGACGTGAAGGTATTGATTTCATCCTTGATCCTATGTGGGCTGATATTAAATCAGATCTCTTCGAGCACATTGATGGTCTCAAAAGTCAGTGGAAAAAGAGAGGCGAAAACCACAATGAGGAAACGGACTCTGTTTGACTACCTTCACCACTCGATTGAGGAAAAGGAAAATAGCGGGGAGGAATGGCGGCGTACTCTCCAAGGATTTCAAGCGTCACGTCGTCGGTGGCAAGGGCTGAGTAGGCGCGCGACCAAAAAAGACCGATCCTTCCTCTCGGAAGAATGCCTGGATGGCGCACATGGATCAGCCTTGAAGACAAAGAACATGCTCAAGAATCATTGTTTGAACAGCCCCCTTGCCGACACGAGCTTCAGCAGGATTCTCGGCATGATTTCGCTACAAAGCGAACCGGGCCGGCAAGTTGTTCGTTTAAGCAGACGCCTTCCTCCCGTCGTCCAAGCTCCGCAGCACTTGTGGATGGAAGCTTGACGAACTCAAGCTTTCCATTCGTATCCGTACGCTCACGCGTTGCGGCGCGGCAGACGACAGTGATGAGAATACAGCGAAGAACATTCGCGCAGAGGAAATCCGACCATGCAGGACAACAGAGCTGTTCGTCCTGTGGCCTGAAGGAAATGCCCTCCGTCTCAAGGCTCGTTGAGACGACGAAAGACCTCGAAAACTGAGACAGTAGCCAATGAAGCGAGAAACCTCGTCCCATCCCGTTAGGGATTGGGCGAGGAGCAGTCACAGCTCACCAGAGAACCGGCAGTGATGTCCTGCAAAAATTTTGCCGCGGCAGCTAACCGCCGATTTAACGTTGCCGCAAAGGCAGCGGTCAAGATCCAGCCTAAGCCTTGCGCCACCTCCGTATTCCGGTTGAAATTGTATGTTTTCAATACCACCCTTTAGGTATATCAAAGATTTTTGGTCCTGCAGCCGATAAGATGCATCGTTGGACTGTGTCTCGAGTACGTCTCGGAATCCGTTCGAGCACAGTATTTTCCGCGTTCTCAAGGAGGAATTTTCCATGTCTAATTGCAGTCACAAGACCGGCGCCGCCCTCTTTCGCTGTCCCTTCGCCAATAAGGGCGAAGCTTTCACCAAAGAAGAACGCGCCGAATACGGACTGAGCGGTCTGCTGCCGACTGCCGTTTCGACCGTTGATCAGCAGGTCGAACGCATGCGTGAAATGCTTAACCGCTTCGAGAAGCCGATCGACA